>JABAOG010009005.1_pt2 | contig 12880 bp, 11 predicted proteins | sample 7062131 | NCBI WGS metagenome assembly JABAOG01 (sample SAMN14538629, study PRJNA623070) | marine sediment metagenome | biome: marine biome [ENVO:00000428]; feature: marine pelagic biome [ENVO:01000023]; material: deep marine sediment [ENVO:00002113] | place: India: Arabian Sea | collected... | reverse complement strand
GCCTGAGCGTCTGGCTGGCCGTGGTCTGGCTGCTCTGGTGGTCGCCGGTGATCTATCCGCTGAAGCTGTTCGTGGTGCTCCTCCACGAGGCGAGCCACGGGGCGATGGCCCTGGCGACGGGGGGTGAGATCCAGAGGATCGTCGTGACACCGGACCAGGGCGGCGTCTGCTACTGCCCGGGCGGGAACGCGTTCCTTACCCTGTCGGCCGGGTACCTGGGGAGCCTGGGATGGGGCGCGCTGATTCTCCTGCTGGCCCGGGCGCGGCGCCCGCTCCCCCGGGACACCACCACCATCGTCGGGGCCGCGGTTCTGCTCCTGACCGCGCTGTACGTCCGCAATCCCTTCGGAATCCTTTTCGGGGCGCTGTTCGGCGCCGCGCTCGTGGCCCTGCGGTCGACCGGTCGGGCGGTGCACGTCCTGGCGCTCACGACGCTCGGGCTGACCTCCTGCCTGTATGCCCTGCTGGACATCAAGAGCGACGTGCTGGACCGGCCGTACCTCCAGTCGGACGCGCGCATGCTGGCCGAGCTGACCGGGGTGCCGACGGTCGTCTGGGGAGTGCTGTGGATCGGGCTGGGCACGGCGGTCAGCTGGTGGCTCTTCCGCCGCGCCCTCGCCCGGGCGTAGGACGCCGGCGGACGCTACCGGCCCCGGGGCAGGAGGACCCGCCCCTGCACGCCGCTATGGCTCACCGAGCCACTGGAGTCGTCCCGGACGATGAAATCGCCGCCGACCCCGGCCACGCCGATGCTGCCGGACCCGTCCTCCTCGATGATGACATCCCCGGTGATGTCCCGGATGACGATCTCGCCGGAGCCGTCCTCCAGGATCCGGACCGGGCCCCGGACGTCGGCGATCTCGATGGAGCCGCTGCCGTCCTCCAGCTCGACGGAGGCGGCCCCCGAGATCCGGATCCCGCCGGACCCGTCGTCCAGCTCCACGGGACCGTCCACGTCCTCCACCCGGATGTCGCCGGAGCCGTCGTCGATGTGGACCCCGGCGATGGCCCGCACCGAGATGGCGCCGCTCCCGTCCCGGATGTCGGCGGCCAGGCGGCCCGGCATCTCCACGACCAGATCCATGCGCGCGTAGTCGCGGTCCCAGCCCCCGCCGTCGGGCAGGTCCGTCTCGATCCACGCCGCGCCCCGCCGCTCCTCCACGACGAGCCGCGACGCGTCGGCCATGCCGGCGTCGCTGGCGCAGATCACGGCATGGACCCGGAGGACGTCGGCCTCGCCCCCGGTGACCTCGAGCGTCCCGGACTGGGCGTGCACGAGGACGCCGGAGAGGCTCGTGGCGTCCAGCTCGCGGACCGCCTCGCGGCGGACATCGCACCGGGACCCACGGGTCTGGGCGGCAGCGGCCAGGGGGAGGGCTACGACGAGGAGCGATGGGATGACTGCGGGATGTCGCATGGTGTCGGTCTCCGTTCCGAACGGTGAGAGGTCACCTGGAGGTTGGACGGGCGACGGAACCGAAAGGTTGGATTCTTCCCGCGCGCGCTCGCACGACCCTTGCACCCCGGTAGGGTGTATCAGGCACGGCCCCGATGGCTCGGACAGGACACCAGGAGGCGTACATGATCGGCACGATCGCCAAGACGTTCGCGTACACGAAAGCGCCACGGACGACCTTCTTCGTCCTGCATCCGAAGAAGGCGGTCAAGCTGCGGAAGATGAGGTACGACATCCGGCACGCCTACGCGCCGCGGGTCGCCGCCGCCGGCGCCCTCGCCGTCGGGCTACCCCTGGGCTACATGCTGGGACGCAGCACGAACGGGCACGGCCGGGCCCGCTAGCAGCACCAGCCCGGACGCCCGGGGCTGGCGGACACCGGCCCCCTCCTATGGGCTGGAGACCATCCCGGGTGGCCCCGGGTCGCCGAACCGCCCGCGAGGCAATGCCCCGCGGGCGGTTTCGTATCGATCGCGGCTCCGGCCCGGCCGCCGCCGCTCAGCCGCCGCCGCTCAGCAGCAGCCGCCCCGCCGCGCGCCGCGGGCGCGCATCCCGCGGCCGTCGGCACCGCGGTTCCCCCGCCGCATGATTCCGTGCAGCTGCGACTCCTGCTCCGCGGTCATGAGCTCGTGGACCTGGTCCATCGCGGCCCGGTTGGTCGTCCGGATCTGGTCCCGGACGGGCGCCAGCTCCTGCATGCGCTGGCGCAGCTCCTGCCGCTCCTCGACGCTCAGCGCCCGGGGGTCCACGTCGCCCCACGCCTCCTGCAGCTGATGCCAGCGCGGCGCGTTCTCGGCCTGGACCCGGTCGCGCAGCGATTCCAGGGTCGCGACCTGCTCGGCCGTCAGCTCCAGCTGCGCCCGGTGATCCAGCACCACCTGAACCGGGTTCCGGGCCATGGCGCCCGGCCCCCCCGCCATGAACCCGCGGCCCTGCGCGGGCCCCCGACCCGGGCCGCCCTGTGCTGCCAGCGGTGCCGCGGCCAGCGCCAGCGCCGCCGCCATCGTCGCCGTCCTCGTGATCCTCCGCATCTGCCCCCTCCAGGATTCCGTTCGTCGTGGTCGTGAAACCACCCGTACAGACGCGGCCGGCGCGGAGCTCGTTAAATCGGTTGGCTCACCGGGTCAGCGGGGATCGCCCAGGGCGCGGCCGAGAGGCCGGGCCGGGGGCGACCGGATCACGTAGTGGTCGCGCTCCGGCGCGATGGAGGGGAGCGTCCGGGTCCGCTCGAAGAGCGCGTACCCGTCCTGGAGGTTCTCCCAGAACGCGAAGTCGGCGTGATCCTCGCCGTAGCGGTCGCGGAGCCAGTCCAGGCCGGCATCATCGAGGCGTGTCGGGAAGATGTGGACGGGGATCCGGCGCTGGCCGGACTCCCGCGCCTCGATGGCGATGAGGTAGAGCTCCTCGATCCACTCGTCCGTGACGGGTACGCAGCCGATGGTCGAGCAGCCGCCATGGATGAAGATGTCGCCGCCCAGCGAGCCGGTGCGTCCCCGGGCCCGGTCCACCGCGTTGGGGTAATCGACCCGCATGGACAGGTGGTACTCGCTCCGTGGGTTCAGGACGTCGATGGTGTAGAAGCCCTCGGGGATCTGGCGGTCGCCCTCCTTCCGCTTCGGCCCGAGGTCGCCGGAAACCTGGCAGACCGGATAGGTCTGGAGGCGGACGAAGCGACGCTCTCCTTCGCCCCGGGCCCAGACCTCCAGCTCCTGCTCGCGCTTGAATACACGGAAGTAGACTTCGACGGGCCCGGCCACGCCGCCGGCCTCGAACAGGGAGGCCACCCGGGCCCGCTTGGTCACCCAGGCCTGGCGCACCCGCGGGAAACCCAGCTGACGCCGAAGGAACGCGGACGTCGTGGGCCGCGCCGCGATGTCGACGTCCAGCTCCATGGTGAGGATGAATTCGGGGAGCCGGATGGCCTGCTGCCCGGAAGCGGGAGCCGGCCCCAGCGCGCCCCACAGCGCCAGGACGCACGACACCGCGAACATACGTCGTCCACGGCCGGAGTCGAGTTCGGCAATCATCGCCGCATCTGCGCTGTGGTTACCTGTGGGGAGACCGATGATCGGCGAGTACGGAGTACGCTACAACGGCCCCGGTCGTTCCGTCAACGGTGTCGCGGGACGCCTTTCATCGCGGGCCGCCCCGCCGCGGCGGAGTCCCGCCCCACCGGGACGGCCCGGGGCAGGGGCGGAGCCGAGTCCGCCGGCAGGGAGATGGCCGGATCCGCGGGATCGCCGGGGAGGGAGTCCGCGGACAGCCGGGGCACGCGCGGGACGCTGTACCGCCCCCGTGCGTCGACGGTGACCCAGGGGACCCGGCGGGTTTCCTGGAAGTAGGTGTACCCTTCGGCGAGGTTGTGCCAGAAGGCGAGCAGATCGCGTTCCGGCTGGAAGGTCCCCTCCAGCCAGCGGAGCCGCTCGGGGTCCAGTCGGGCCGGGAAGATATGAACGGGGATGATGCGCTGGCCCGCGTCCATGGCCTGGACGGCGAGCCAGTACACTTCCTGGATGTTGTCGTTCTCGATGGGCACGCAGCCGACCGTCTGGCACCCGCCGTGGATGAAGATGTCGCCGCCGAGCGACAGGGCCTGGCGCCGCATCCGGTCGGCCAGGTTCGGATAGTTGACCCGGAGCGAGAGGTGGTAGTTGCTCCGGGGGTTGAACCGGTCGATGAAGTAGAACCCCTCCGGGACCTGGAGATCGCCCATCCGCTGCTTGGGCCCGAGCTGTCCCGGGAGGGCGCAGACCGGGTACTCCTTGACCAGCGTGAAGGCGGCGGTGGTGTCGTTGCGCGCCCACAGCTGGAGGATCCGCTCGTGCTTGAAGACGCGCAGGAAGACCTCCGACGCCGGATAGGACAGGCCGGCTTCCTCGAACTGCTCCCGCAGCCGCGCATCGGTGGCCTTCCGGGCACCGGCGACCCGCTCGAACGTCAACTGATTGGCGAGAAACGCCTGCGGTCCCACCTCGGCGTCCACCGGGGTCCCCAGCGGCTTCGGCGGAATGGGGGTGCCCAGCGCACCCGACTGCCCGGCCGCTCCGCCGAGGGGCAGTACGGCGAAGATCAGGGCGCCGATCAGCGTCCGCAGGGGCCTGCGCGTCATGCGTGTTCTCCGTACCGGTGGAAATCTGCAGTAGTCATTTGCAAAGCTCACGCCGCGCCGCCGCCCGCGCCAGTCCGGCCCCTGCCGGGCGTGGCATGGCTGGCACCGACGCGCCGTGCGTTGTACCATTGGCCGATCCCGTCCTAGAACCGATGCGGCCGTGCCGGCCGGCAACGCAACCCTACGCGAGTTCCCATGGAAGCAATCTTCGGTTGGCTCGAGTCGATCCTGACCTGGTTCGTCGACGAGGTCGGCTACTACGTCTGGGATTTCGGCATCCCGGTGGGCGACGAGGAGATCCCCATCGTGGTGATGATCCTCCTCGGCGTCGGCTTCTACCTGACTCTGAGGCTCGGGTTCATCCAGCTCCGGCGGCTCGGCCACGGCTTCGCCGTCACCAGCGGCAGGTACGACGACCCGGACGAGCCGGGCGACGTCGCCCACTTCCAGGCGCTCACCACCGCGCTCTCGGCCACGGTCGGGATCGGCAACATCGCGGGCGTGGCCATCGCGCTCCACTTCGGCGGACCGGGAGCACTCTTCTGGATGTGGATGACCGCCTTCCTCGGGATGGCCACCAAGTTCACCGAGGTGACGCTCGCCCAGCGCTACCGGGACGTCACGACGGACCACGACCCGAAGAAATGGGAGGGCAGCGTCTCGGGCGGCCCCATGTACTACATCGAGAAGGGACTCGGTCCGAACTGGAAGTGGATGGCCGTGTTCTTCGCGACGATCCTCGGGATCACGGCGTTCCTCACCGGGAACGGGATCCAGGCGAACACCGTGGCCGACACGATGCAGACGGAGTTCGGGATCCCGAACTGGATCACGGGCCTCGTGACCGCCAGCGTGGTGGCACTGGTCATCCTGGGCGGCATCCAGCGGATCGGGAAGGTCACGGGGATCCTCGCCCCGCTCATGGCCGCGGTCTACGTCCTGGGTGCGCTCATCATCATCGTGAGCAACTTCACCGACATCATCCCCACGTTCGGCCTCATCTTCAGGGAGGCGTTCAACCCGTCCGCGGGCGTGGCCGGGACCGGCACGGGGGCGTTCCTGATGACCCTGATGTGGGGTGTCCGACGGGGGCTGTTCTCCAACGAGGCGGGGCAGGGCTCGGCGCCCATCGCCCACTCCGCCGCCAAGACGGACGAGCCCGTGTCCGAGGGCGTGGTCGCGCTGCTCGAGCCGTTCATCGACACCATCGTCATCTGCACCATGACCGGGCTGGTCATCATCATGACCGGCGCCTACGACGCCCGGGTCCCGACCGAGATCACCCTGGTGGGCGGCGACCTGAGCTATGTGACCGTGGACGAGACCGGCCACGGCCACGAGGTGGGAGCCCCCGAGGCGATCCGCTATTCCGACGGCCTGCCGGTGGGGCTGGACCAGGAGGCCGCGGTCCTGGCGTGGCACGAGGTGGCCTTGGACGAGGTGTTCACCGACCCGGGGATGACGCAGCGGTTCAGCGGCGAGGTCTCCCCCGCGGATGGCGTGGCCCGAGACGTGGGGGGCCAGGAGTACACCTCGCTGTACGCAGCCGCCGTGGAGAGCGGCGCGCCCCTCACCATGCTGGGGTTCCGGCGCGGGCTGCCGGGCGAATGGGGCCGCTTCATCGTCATCATGAGCGTGCTGCTGTTCGCCATCTCCACCGCCATCTCGTGGAGCTACTACGGCGACCGGTGCGCCAACTACCTGTTCGGGCCCCGGGCGATCCTGCCCTACAAGATGGTCTTCGTGGGCATGCACTTCGTGGGCGCGATCCTCCCCCTCACCGTCATCTGGGACCTCGGCGACGTCTTCCTCGGCATCGTCATCCTGCCGAACCTCCTGGCCATGGTCATCCTGTCGCCCCAGGTGATCGAGATGACCCGGAGCTACTTCGAGCGCGAGCCCTGGCACTCGAACGTGGAGGCGCGACGGCGCTACCTCGAGCAGAAGCGCCGGGAGAAGCGCGGCGACTAGGGGCTCGCGCGGCGCGCTCCGCGCGCAAATGGCTCGGCCGCCGGCCTCGCAAATGGGCCGGCGGCCGCCGGCCAAATGGCCAGCACGTTGCTGGCAAATGGCTCGCTACGCTCGCAATGGCGCGTCCGACGGGACGCGCAGACCGGCTCGTCCTTCGGCCTCACAACCGGCTCGCCTTCGGCGTCGCATCCGGCTCGCGCGGGCGCTCGCAGGGGGCTCGCCGGGAACCGCACGTGGGGTGTCTCGGTCCCGCCGGCAGGGGCCGGCTCAGGGCCCGAGCTGCCATGGAGGGGGGCGGCACTCAGCGGGGCGGGGCGTGCAGCAGCGGAAGCTGGGACCTGCCCCACCCCGCGGACCCTTCAACTCCCCGACGCCTCACGCCCCACTCGAGACCGAGCCCCCTCAACCCGCCCGGCCCTCTGCGAGGCCGCAGGCCGAGCCGCCTGCGAAGCGCAGCGAGCCACTTGCGAGGCCGCAGGTCGAGCCGCCTGCGAAGCCCCCGGGCCGAGCCATTGCGAGCCGCAGCGAGCCAGTTGCACCCTCGCGGGGCCATTTGCGAGCCGCAGGCGAGCCGCCCTCAGCCAACCTCCGCCACCCATGCGGTAATCCCCCCCGCCAGCACCACCTCCCGCTCCCGCTCCGACAGCGGAGCCCGGACCCGGAACCGCGTGTCCCGGGTCACGTTCTCCACTTCGATCGTGGCTCCGGTCCCGAGGGCGTCGCGGAGCCCCGTGATCCGGAGCTCGTCGCCCTGGTGCACGGTTTCGTAGTCGTCGGGGTCCTCGAACACGGCGGGGACCACGCCGAAGTTGACGAGGTTCTGGCGGTGGATCCGCGCGAACTCCTTGACGATCGCCATGCGGAGCCCGAGGTAGCGGGGGGCGAGGGCCGCGTGCTCGCGGCTGGAGCCCTGACCGTAGTTGGTCCCGGCGATGACCACGTGCCCGCCGTCCTCCCGCGTGGTCCCGGCCCGCTCGGCGTAGCTCTCGTCGACCTGCCCGAACGCGAACTCCGCGATCTTCGGGATGTTGCTCCGATACGGCAGGATCCGGGAGCCGGCCGGCAGGATCTCGTCGGTGGAGATGTCGTCGCCCATCTTCAGGAGGACCGGCGCCTCCAGGGTGTCAGGCGGGGCCTCGAGCTCCGGGAGGGTCACGATGTTGGGCCCCTTGGCGAGCTCGATGGCCCGGGCCTCCTCGGGGGGCGGGGGCGGGACCAGCAGGTTCTCGTCCCAGCCCGCCCGCCCGGCGGGGTCGGGGACCTCGGGGTAGGCCATGTCCAGATCCCGGGGATCGGTTATGGCGCCCTCGAGCGCGGACGCCGCGGCGGTTTCCGGGCTGCACAGGAAGACGGCATCCTCGCGGGTCCCCGAGCGGCCCGGGAAGTTCCGGGGGGTGGTCCGCAGGCTGTTCCGGCCGCTGGCCGGCGCCTGCCCCATCCCGATGCAGCCGTTGCACCCGGCCTGGTGGAGCCGCCCCCCCGCCTGGAGGAGGGGGCCGAGCATCCCTTCCCGGATCAGGTCCTGGAGCATGGAGCGGGACGTGGGGTTCAGGTCGAACGAGACGTGGCTCGCGACGGTGCGACCTTCCACGATCTTCGCGGCGATAGCGAAGTCCCGGTACCCGGGATTGGCCGAGCTGCCGATGTACGCCTGGTAGAGGGGCTCCCCCGCCACCTCCCGGACGGGCACGACGTTCCCGGGGCTCGACGGCTTCGCGATGAGCGGCTGGAGGGTCGAGAGGTCGATCTCGTCGACCACGTGGTACGCGGCGTCCTCGTCGGCGACGAGCTCGGTGAAGTCGTCCGGCCGCCCGAAGTCCGTCAGGAACCGCCGCACCGCCCCATCGGAAGGGAAGACCGTGGTCGTGGCGCCCAGCTCGGCGCCCATGTTGGCGATCACGTGGCGGTCCATGGCGGAGAGCGAGGCCAGCCCCGGCCCGTGGTACTCGACGATCCGGTTCAACCCGCCGTCCACGCCGTGGCGGCGGAGCATCTCGAGGATCACGTCCTTCGCGCTGACCCAGTCCGGCAGCTCGCCCGTCAGCCGGACGCCCCAGATCTCCGGCATCTGCAGATGGAACGGATGGCCCGCCATGGCCATGGCGACGTCGATCCCGCCGGCGCCGATGGCCAGCATGCCGAGCGAGCCCGCGGCCAGGGTGTGGCTGTCGGAGCCGAGCAGGGTGCGGCCCGGCACGCCGAAGCGCTGCATGTGGACCGGATGGCTCACGCCGTTCCCGGGTCGGCTGTACCAGATCCCGAACCGGGCACACGCGCTCTGCAGGAAGAGGTGGTCGTCGGGGTTCCGGTGGTCGGCCTGGATCAGGTTGTGATCCACGTACTGGGCGCTGACCTCGGTCTTCACCCGGTCCAGCCCCATGGCTTCCAGCTCCAGCATGACGAGCGTGCCGGTGGCGTCCTGGGTCAGGGTCTGATCGATCCGGAGGGCGATGGGCTCGCCGGGCTCCGGCGTGCCGTCGACCAGGTGGGGCGCGATGAGCTTCTCTGCGACGGTTCCGGGCATGGCCGGCATCCGGGTGCGGGGGCGGTGGCTCCGACGCACCCAGGCCGCAAGAGCGGGGCCGCAGCGCTCACGGCGGACCCGTGGGCGCGCCGGCGCGCGGCCCTGGGCGCTACTACGGCCCGCCCGCTCGGGCGCTGGCCGGCACGCCCCCGGGGGCCGTGGCGCGGCCCGTCACCCAGACCTGCTTCCACCGGCCGGTGCCGGGCTCGGGGTAGAACAGGCTGCGACCCTCGCCGCCGGCGCGGGAACGCCAGTGCTCCGTGACCGCGCAGCCGTCCAGGATCTTCGCGATGGTGTTCTCACCGACCACCTCCCCGTCCACCCGCACCTCCCATTCGCCCAGCCAGAAGTCCAGCGCTGAGGATCCCGGGACATCGCCGCACGCGGGCCCGGCCTGCTGGGCCCGGCTCGGCGCGGCCGGGGCCAGGCCGATGGCGACCCCGAAGGCGGTCACGGCCCACGAGCGCGTCATCCCGCGTGGATCCGGCAGACGGGTCATCGGGAACGCCGTGAGGCGTATCATCCCCTCCCCCTTCGAGTCCGGCCGGCGGTGAGAGCAGGGCCTCACCCGGGCGCGGCCGCCGCCGCTACGGGCGGGGTCGCGCCCCACGCGGCCCCCGGTGGCCGCGTCGGCCGCCGGATCAGATGGTCGAGCCGACGAAAGCGAACCCGACCACCGCGATCGCCCCGCCTATGAACGCGTACGGCAGCTGCGTCCGGACGTGATCGATGTGGTCGGTCGCGGCGGCCATGGAGGCGATGATCGTGGTGTCGCTGATGGGCGAGGAGTGGTCGCCGAAGATGCCGCCGGACAGGGAGGCGGCGACGAACGGCGCGACGGGCCAGCCCAGGGTCATGGCGGCGGGCACCGCGATGGGCAGCATGATGGCGAAGGTGCCCCAGCTGGTCCCCGTGGAGAACGCGACGAAGGCGGCGACGAGGAAGATGAGGGGCAGGAAGACGACGGGCGGCAGCGTCCCCGCGATGAGCTGGGCCACGTACGGCCCGGCGCCCAGGGCGTCGGTCACCGCGGCGAGCGCAAGGGACAGCCACAGGACCGTCGCCATGTTGATGAGCCCGCCTGCGCCCTTGAGCCCGACCCGGGTGAGCTCGTCGACGGTGGACCGTCGGGCGGCCAGGATCATGATCCAGGCGATGACGAGCCCCGTCAGCACCGCCCACAGCACGCTCGTGGCTCCGGACCCTTCCCGGATGTCGCCGTCCCCGGTGATGTAGAGCGCCACCGGCATCATGAGCACCATCGCGGCGATCGGGATCACCATGAACAGCGGGTGCGCCGGTCCGCCCTCGGTCTCGGGCTTGAGCACGTCCGGGTCCAGCATGGGGGACGCGTCGTCCCAGAGGAGCTTGCCGCCGGCCGCCCGCTTCTCCGCCTTCTTCATCGGCCCCAGGTCCAGCCCGGTCAAGACCGTGAATCCCGCCAGCAGGACCGCGGCGATGGCGTAGAAGTTCATGGGCACGGCGGTCACGAACGTGCCCAGCGGGTCCGGGACGTCGAGCTCGCCGAGGATGCCCAGGATGTAGGCGCCCCAGGCGTTCAGCGGGATGAGGATGCAGACGGCGGCCGAGGTGCTGTCGATGATGTAGGCCAGCTTCTCCCGCGAGGTCCGGTAGCGGTCCACCAGCGGCCGGGCGACGGAGCCGGACACCAGCACCGTGATGTTGGACTCGATGAAGATGACCCAGCCGATCACGTACGCCAGCAGCTGCGCGCCCCGGGGCCCCGTGACCCACTCCCGCTCCTCCAGCCAGCGCACGAACCCCTTCACCCCGCCGGAGGTCTCGACCGTCGCGATGAGCGCCCCGATGAAGAGGGCGAACAGGATCACCTTGGTATTCCCCGGATCCCCGAGGACGGCGATGGTCTCCTCGATGGCCCGGGCGGCGCCCGATGCGGGGTTCCAGCCCTCGATCATGGTCCAGCCGATCCAGACGCCGGCGGCGAGGGACAGGTAGACCTGGCGCGTCCAGATGGCCAGCACGATGGCCAGGACGGCCGGCAGCAGCGAGATCAATGATGGCTCAGGCATGGCCCCGAAAGTACGGCGGCCGGGCCCGGGGCGCGAGACGCCGCGGCCGGGGCGCGCAGCCGGCCCTCCCGGGTTCCGGCTGTCCAAAAAGTGGACCGCCGGACGTCGTCATGGGTAGCAGTGGACGACGCGTGACCGGAGGCCGGCGCAGGTTCCTTCCCGCAACGGGGTACGGACCCGCCGCCCACCGCGATGGACGAGGACGTGACGAGCCCGAGGCCATGATCGAGCTGATCCTGCGATTGACCGACCACGACGAGCGGGCGCTGCACGCGCTCCTGCTCCGACGTCGGCCCTGGGCGGACCACCTCATGCGGGCCATCACCCATCTGGGTGGCGCCACGGTCGCCATCGGGATCGCCCTGGNNGCCGCGCTTGCGATCTCCCACGGCCTGGTCCAGCTCATCAAGCGGTCGGTGAGCCGGCCCCGGCCCCGCATGCCGGTCGGTCTCGAGTCCCTGGTGCGGGCGCCCGACCGGTTCAGTTTCCCGTCCGGCCATTCCGCCGCGGCGCTCTCCGTCGGGCTCCCGCTGGCGCTGGCCCTCGGCGGCCTGTGGGGATGGGCGGTGCTCGGCCTCGCGCTGCTGGTGGGCTTCTCACGGGCGTACCTCGGCGTCCACTACCCGGGCGACGTGCTGGCCGGCTGGCTCCTGGCGGTGGTCGGGATCTGGGCCGGGCTCCTGCTCGGGCTCTGAGGGGCTATAGCCCGAACTGCCGCAGGTGGTGGTCCGTGTGCCGGTACCCCCACACGCCCCACTCNNCGCAGGGCCGCCAGGTCCCGCTCCCAGTCGGCCGGCGGCGTGCCGTCCCGCTCCTGATCCAGCTCCCGGGGAGCGCGGAACCCCTTCGGCCAGGGGAGCGGTGTGTGGAACGCGATCCAGCGGCCCACCGTCCGCAGGAGCGGGGTCGACTTGTCGGGGACCGGCCGCTCGGCGGTCGCCATCCGGAACGTGTCCGTCATGTGCACGATGGCCTGGTGGGCCGTCATCCGTCCCCACCGTCGCTCCGCCTCCGGTCGGAGTCGGGCGAGGCGCTGACGGAGTCCCTCCACGGTCTGCGGATCGAACGCGCTGGGCACGGCGGCCTCCTCGAGGGGGGTCGGGGGCGGACGACCGAAAGCTAGAGCCGGGGAAGTCGTGCGCCAACCACGTCACCTTCATTGATCAGGCGGGCGACAAGCTCTCGGGCGGCATCCACTACCACCCCCGGGCGATCGCGGTGGATGTAATGCCCAGCCTCCTCGACGACCATGTGGCGACGTATTGCGCTCGTGGACGACTCCAGCAGCTCCTCGTGAAGGTCCCTCCAGATTTCCCAACGGACCCTGTTCTCCTCCGCCGTCGGCATGGGACCGGAAGTGCGGTTTCCCCGGCCGGTCAGCACGTAGATCGGCGTATTCCCCAGATCGATGGTCGTGCCTTCATGGTCCCTGGCTGATGCCATGGCGCCCCGGATTTCGGCCCCGAACGTGCGCCCGTGCTTCCCCTGGTTCTTCACCGGGTCGGACGAGCTGCCGAACACCAGTCGTGGCAGGCCAAAGGGAGCCGCCCGCGAGCGCGGCGTGGCTATGTTGAAGCTGCTGCTGCCCGCGCTCGAGGCTGGCGTCTCGACGCGGGTGCGGCTGGCGGTCCGGGCACGGGCGCTGGAGAAGGCCTTCGATGCGGCCGGCTACGGCATCGCCATCCACGGCCTCGATGCTCGGCGCGTCTACGCGAATCGGGCCTTCTCGCGGCTCGTCGACGCGGACCCGCAGCGCGAGCGACTGCTCC
>JABAOG010002249.1_pt1 | contig 12884 bp, 18 predicted proteins | sample 7062131 | NCBI WGS metagenome assembly JABAOG01 (sample SAMN14538629, study PRJNA623070) | marine sediment metagenome | biome: marine biome [ENVO:00000428]; feature: marine pelagic biome [ENVO:01000023]; material: deep marine sediment [ENVO:00002113] | place: India: Arabian Sea | collected... | reverse complement strand
TGCGATCGATGGTGGCCAGCATGTCGGTGCTGAAGAACGCATGAGGGGCAAAACGCAAGGGATTCCGAACCTTGCTCACCACTCGTCCCGGCAACATTGCATTGTCGAAGACTCCGTAGACGGCGAGCACAACGTCACGAACCGGTATCTCACCCAAAGGATCTGCCGGCGCTGCGCCCATCACGATCTTGCCGGCGCCCGCCCGTAGATCGGCTCTCGGCCGGAAGAGCGTGACCTGTCGGATCAGTAGCGGTGGGTACTCGAACCCGGTGCCATCCGTCGCAGGGAAATGCTTGAAGAGGAACGACACGAACGGCAGCGACTGCCGACCGTCGAGATCCTGCACCCTCGGCCCAATCAGCTGTTCCAGAGAGCCGACATCGATCTGGTCGGTCAGTGCCGCCTCCAGATGGAGGATCTCCTCGCCGCGACGAACGACACTCCCCATCGCGTGGTCTTCCTGTCGTTCGAGGGTGATCTGATCGGCCAGCTTCTTCGGGAACCCGTGGCGCTCGCGGCCACCGATCATGGCCATGTCGTTGTCGACCGGCATCGCCAAGCAGTATCCGCCCGTCTCACCCTTGAATGCTGCCGAAACGATGAGGGCGCCCTCGTTGTAGGACACACCGAAGTTCGTCTCCGGATAGCGGGCGACGAACGCCAGGGCCATTGGGTCGTCGGGCACCTCGAGCGGCTTGGGAAGCACCCGCTGCACCACCGCCGGGTCTGTTCTGAAGCCCACGAGCAACATCTCGGCAGCTGCGAACGTGGGAAGGAACGGTCCGGTTTTCGCCCACGCTCGCAGTTCGCGTTTGTCGACGGCGTACAACACGGCACATCTCCTGTTAGACCTCTACAACGTACCGCGTCCGGGCTCGGCTGAGAAGGGACCGCCCCGCGCTGAACCCGTCCTGCCGGTCCTGCGAGACCGAGGCCTGCGCCACTTCTGGGACTGCTTTCGCATCCCGTGTCTCCTGGTCACGGGCAGACTCGACGTCCCCGGCGCAGCCGAGCCCCCGTGTCAGCGCGGGGGCTCGCTGGTTGTGGCGTTCTAGGAGACGGCGATCGGTCCGATCGGGCCGGTGATCTCCCACCCGCCCGCTGACGGAACCGCTCCGTAGGTGATGTAGATGCCGCACAGGCTGCCACACCACAGGCTGAGTTCGATCTCGGCCCGATCGTCGAGCAGTTCGAGTCGCTCAACCGTGACAATGGCGACACCGGTCGGCATCTGGTCGAACAATTCCTCGATGTGACGGGTCGGATCATCGATGAAGGTCACCGTTCCGTATTCGGACAGAACGTCGGCTGCAAACTCGAGATCGAGCGGAGCGAGAACCGACCCGTCGGATCCGAGGTAGCGAGCCACGCGAATGTCGTCGAACACGTCCCGGCCGCCAAAGCTGTTGTCGTCGGTGAGGATCCGGAGCAGACCGGCGGCAATGAGTTGCGCTTTCGCCGGATCCTCTGGTGGAGAAGTGTCCGACGGATCGGTGTTGGGACGTTCGATCTCTGCTGCGGTCACGACCCCGGCGTCGACCTCGAACGTCACCCGACCGGGTATCAGGTCGGCAGTGATGGCAAAGCTGGTGTCATCCTGGCGGCCGACTCTCCACAGACGATCCTGCTCGGCAGCGAGAGCAGATGCTTCGTCCAGAGTCAGACCGACAAACGCCAGTTCATCGATCGACTCGCCCGCAGTGTCTGTACCGGCGTCGTCCTCGCCTCCCGCGGCAGCAATGCCGCCGGCAACCAGGATCATGACCAATGCCACTCCGATAACGGTGAACCTCAAACTCATGGAGCCTCTCTTGATAGGGACACTCGTACGACGTGACCACAATCGATTGGGTTCCCGGAACGGCCTCTCTCTCGCGAGATGGATTCACTGCGCAGGGGATCGTTCCCAGCGCAAAGCAGAGCTGATGACACCGCTCCGTCCGGCTACGCGTGGTCAGCCCAACGAACGGGGCGGTGATCCCCCCATGTGTGGTTGGTTGGTCTAGTTCTGCGGTCCGTATGTACCGAACCCGGCGTTGTGCGGCGACAGGTACTGGACTCCACCCACTCCCGCACAGGAGTCGTTTTCGACAACCTGGATCGTGGCGAACTCCCCCCAAATCGCCGGACCAATCTCAACCCCTTCTGCCGTATACCAGATGCCCGAAGTGAGGGTGGCATCAGCCGGGGCAGCGACGATCTTGGTGAAGTAGGTCCATCTACAAACCCGACCATCGACCTCATACTCACCAGCCTGGTGGTTGGTCAACCAGGCTCCGGACCCAACGTATGTGTCGAAACCGTGATGCCGGTCCAAGTTGCCATCACCACTTCGGTCCTGGTTCGAGAGCCATGCATCGTTCCATTTCATGACGAGTCCGACGTCCCGATACGGCTGACACCAGTCCGCGTTCTTGTAGGCGTCGCAGTAGCCACCATTGAACAGGTGCGCCTGATAGTTGTAGCCCCACTCATTGAACCCAGGAGTCCCCACCACGCCGACTGCCCGACCGTTCTTGTCGAACGATGTGGGCTTCTCGGCCAACACGGCCGACGCCAACATTGTGACCAGGATTCCGATCACCAGAAGAACCCCCATCAAGCCGTACCGCTGTCTTGAGTAGCGGCCAATCCTGTGTCTCGCCCGGTACATATGAACCCTCCATTCGTGGCCTCACAGCATCGGGACCGCACCCCTTGTGGTGGAGTGCCGCCTTCCCGGCACTGCATACCTGACGGTCAGGGTAGAGAGCCATTCCCCAATTCCTGGGTCTTTTGATCGGTCGCCCTGGTGCACCGCCGAGCACGAACCAGGGAATGACGCTCTTGGGAATGCCGTCTGAGGTCGAGTGACCCATCCAGCGAGAAGCGAAAGCAGGCCGGGAAGCAAAGCTCATGCGCTTGTCGAATCGTGCCGTTGAACTCGGCCAGCTTGCCGTCGAGTGGGAAACCCCGACCCTGATCCACCCAAACCGACCGACGCCTGCAAGCGGATCCACTGCGATCTGATCGAACCGTCCCAGTCGACGGGCGGAACGTGCTGATTCAGGTGGTCGGATGTCCATGAACGCGCCACACGAGAAGCGTTCCGGTTCGGTCCCAATGGTCCGGATGAAGACCGTCGTGCATTTCTGCACCCGCCGCGTCGCCCATCAGACAGCGAATCGCTCAGGCTGCGCGAAGTAGTCCTGGATCCGTCCGAAGTAGCGGCCGACGTGGAGCCCATCCATCAACGAGTGGTGCCCCTGCACACTGAGGGGCATCTTCCATTCATCGGCGGTCTGCCGGAATCGCCCCCACGCGATGCGCGGAATGGAATCGATAGGAGTTTCGAGGACCGGATGAGCAAAGCTGGTGAACGACACCCAGGGAATGGCGGTCATGTAGAGCAAGTCGTCCCGACCGGGCTGATCCTCCAGGCTTGGGTTCTCCTTCACGCGTGCCGTCATCTCTTCATAATGCTTGACGAACACCGGGAAATCGTCGGTGTAGTCGAACGTACAGAAGCTGAACAGCTCGTTGCCGGCCATCACCGTCGACGACGGGTGCACCACTTCATGTTCGACGACGGTCCGGCCTCGGATCCGGTAGCGGAACTCCGGGATGTCGTTGGCGGCCCGAGCCGTCACATACACGATGGCGGCCGTGACCGGCACACCGGAATCCTCGAGCGCCGTCAGGGTCGCGCCAACGTTGGCGTCGGCGCACACGTTGAAGTGGCCCACATGGGCATCTCGATAGGTTTCGAAGTGCTTTCTCCGAGGCCACTTCTCGAGATCGATCGTGCGCATACATCCCCCTGCAACCGGCCGCTCCCCCTCATTCCCCTCCAATGAAATCATCCTTCAAACCGGACGGTCCAGGTAGAGGACAACGTCCCCTCGACTCCGTCGGTGCCGTCGTCGCGACCTCCTGAGCGAAAGAGGTCGCGCAGCTGCGAATCCCAGCGGTCGGTCCACGACCCGGCCCCCGAGCCCGCTTCCCAGGCAATACCTTGCTGCACTTGGCGCAACCGACCATCAGACACGAGACCCGGCCCTTGCCGGCCGGCTCCCAGCACGGCATGTTCGCTACCTCGCCCCGGAAGCCGGGATCCGTCGTCGGACGATCGAGTCATGTCGAGGTCCGACCACGGAACAGCGCTGCCGCGGTGGGGACGGCGACCACCAGGATTCCGGCACACCACGCCACCGCAAGCCAGGCACTATCGCCGACCGGTGTCGCGAACAGCAGCCGCGGGCGGTTTCGATGATCGGAGTGACGGGCTGGTTCTCGGCGATCGCTCTGAGAACGGCCGGCATCGTCTCGGTCGGGACGAATGCGCTGCTCACGTACGGCACGAACGCAACGAAGAACGCGAATCCGGCTGGCGGCATCAACGCTCCTGGCGATCAGTCCGAGGATCACCGAAATCCGGGTGATGGTCAGTACGAACAGGGAGAGGATCCCGATCACCCCGACCCACTCCCATGGTCCAGCTTGAGGCCGGAACCCGATGGCGAGGGCGACCCCGAACACGAGTGCGGTGACGAGCAGATTCCGGACCATGCTGGCGGCAACGTGGCCGGTCACCGCAGCTGATGCCTTTATAGGCTTCGATCGCAGCCGATCCATCAACCCCTCGGTGAGATCGGCGTTGACCGCGGTGGCCGTGAGAGCCGCACCGAAACCAACGGTGAGCAGGATGATCCCCGGAACCACATAGTTGATGTACGCAGTGTCGGTGCTGATTGCCCCGCCGAATACGTAGACGAAGAGGAGGAGGATGAACACCGGGAGCACCACCGACAAGGCGCGGCTCACATTTCGGTCGGCATCACCGAGCACATCTCACGATCAGACCTCAGCTAAGAGGAAATGAGTATCGAATACGCGAAGGCATACACCCGGGTCCTCGATCCCGAGCAGTTCCCCATCTCCGCCCGACTCCTCACCGGCTCCCCCGAAACCCCGCCCTCACCAGAGGCCTACGACTACGGATTCAGATACGGCCTCGACCGCCTTCTCGACGGCATAGCACGGCGAATCGAGTCGGCGGCCGGAAAGGCACGCTAGTTGTGTTCGTCACTACCCGGCCGAGGGTGTCGCCGGTCCCGTGGATCGTTCGTCATAACCCGGGATGTGCCCCCACCGCACACCGCGCAGAATTAGACCGGCATCGACACGACACCCTGCTCGAAGCAGGCTGAGAAGAATCTCGGCGGATGGTGCCGACCCAACATCGCCGGTAGATGACATGCGCCGGCCCACTTCGGAGGTAGGGGTAGCATCGATTGGGAGGGAGGTACCGGATGCGACTGTATTTCGCTGGTCCCCTGTTCAGCGTCCCAGAGCGTGAGTTCAACTTGCGTTTGGCGACATCGATCGAAGCGCTGGGATTCGATGTCTTCCTTCCGCAGCGAGACGGGTACGAAGGCCCCCTTGACCCCGAGGTCATCGGACGACCCGAAACAGCCCGGAAGATCTTCGAACTCGACAGGAATCAGGTTCTCGCGTCTGACGTCGTGCTGTGCCTTCTCGACGGACGTGTTCCAGATGAGGGTATGGCTGTGGAGTTGGGCCTCGCCCACGCCGATCGTCTTCACCAGAATCCGCACCGCCACCTGATCGGCCTGTCCACGGACTTCCTTCGGGGCGGGTCTGCGCTCAACGCGATGCTCGTCGGTGCATTGGATGAGATCTATTCGGAGGAGGCGGCGCTACTCGAGAGGCTCGGCGACATCGTCCGGGAGTAGTCGAGTTGCGCCGTCGACGAACAGGGCCGCAGCAACGATGGAGGCGCTCGCCGCCGGCCGTCACCCAAATCGGTCTACCGGCAATCTAGAGGCGCCGGCGAGTTCGGCCGGTCAAGGGCAACTCCTTCGGTGCCGTACCTCCCTGCCGCTGGTGTTTCCTCCTTTGCGCCATCGGCGAAGCTTCCGGGCCCGTTCCTAGTCGATGCAGACCTCGTACCGTGCGTCGATCTGGTGGACGACCAACCGGACCAGACTCACCGCCTGGTGACCCAACGCCGGCGCCGTCATCCCCGCCGCCGACAGCGCGGGCAGGAAGGCTCCCGCCCCGCTCACCACGGCTCCGGCTCCGAGAGCCGGTGACGCCCAGTCGCAGATCGGCGGGTGGGCGAGTGCCGGACCGACCGGAACCGCTACCACCAACGCAACGATGATCAACAGTGTCGTTGCTCGTTTCATGTCAACCCCCTTCCGTCCGCCGGCTTTCGCTCACACGTGATGGGGGCCTGGAGACGGCGGACGTGTCTCTTGTTTCCTAGTGATGAATCGGGCGCAGCCGGCGCCAGTCGATCGGCGGTCGATTGCGGAACCCGTCTCGCAGCCGGTGCAGCGCCACCTCGATTGCCAGGTCTGCTCGTTCGACCAACGAGTGGCGACCGTCCCGACGATCCCGAGAGCCGGCGCGTGCCCCTTCGAGGCGTGCCGATTGCACCGCCTCGGCACCGTGGTAGTCGGGAATCATGATGTCCCCCTCTTCTCTGTCCTCCTGGTCACGCCCGGTCTGACGGCAGTCCCGACGTGCCACAACTTCTATCCCTCGGGAACTCCAACCCACAGCTGCGGCTGTCCTTCCATATCCGCCGTCAGTGCCAGCAAGCGGTGTGATCCGACAGTGAGCTCCGTCACGAACCCCTGCTCACCCATGATCTCTTCAATGACCCAGCTCCTCCATTCGGTTCCGTCCGGCGAATACACCAACGTCGGTACAGGGGCTTCCCCCTGCTGGGTTGGTGCCGAGAACTGGCCGAGCGCTGTGAGGAAGCCGGCCTCCCCCACCGACACCAGGTCGATCAGACCTCCGCCGATGGCGTCGGAAAACGGCAGTGGCTCGGACGATCCGAGGGTTCGAAAGATGCCACGATTGGGTTGGAGCTCAACCGGGGTGCCATTCCAGTCGAAGATCGCCCTGTCGGAGAACATCGGGTCGATCTCCTCCCACGAGGACCCATCGGTCGTCTTCCAAAGCCCAACACCGATACGGGCCACGAGGAAGCCGTCGGCCACCGGAACGATCGACCCGAAGCCAGGCGACAGCAGAGGTCCCTCTCGGACGGCCGACCGCCAGTTCACACCGTCGGGGCTCCACCAGGCCCGGGCGCCGGTTCCTTCGACCGTCAAGTCGGCTGCAGTCAAACCGAGATCGGACAGAGAAAACTGATAGTCGGAGCCGGAGTTCGTGGAGAACAGAATCCGATTGCCGGAGACCTGCAGGCTGCTGAGATCATTGGCGATCTCCCAGCCGTACACGGATGCGATCAGCCCTTCGTAGTCGGGGGTGCCCTCCACCGTTGCAGACACCAGGAATCCCGCCGGGCCGGCTGCGGTCGGACCGGGCCAGACCGCTACACCGGCGGCCGCAGTCGGCAGCGGATCGGGCAAGCCGATCTCGATACGCGTCACGTTCCACTCAGTGCCGTCCTGCGATGTCGCCACGTCGATGGCCAGTTCTGGTGCCGCCGAAAGCAAGGCGATGAGGTTGGCAGAGCCGGCGACCAACCACGAAGGATCGGGCATGCTGCCGGAAGTGACTGTTTCCGCAAAACCTTCGACCGTCTCCCACGCCGTGCCGTCGCTCGAGCGGTACAGAGCCGGTCCCCCAGGTGTTCGGCCGATACCAAAGAACGCATCCCCAAACCAGACCACTCCTCGCATCGCCGGCGCCCCCGACACCCGCATCCAGGAAATCTCCGGTCCGGATCCTCGAGCGACGGCACTTCCCTCGGGCGCCGTGCTGATCGAAGAGGTGACAAGCGTCGAGGGAATCCCGGGAATGGTCTGAGCAGGGCCGACATCGGAGCCGTCGGCATTCAACAGCCAGGCGGCGCCTCCCACCGCAGCCACCACCACCGCGACGGCCAGCGCCGCGATCGCCCAGCCCGGAACCGGCCGGCGCGTCGAGCGCACTTCGACCGGCGCGCGAGCGACACGTTCGGAGCGCCTCACGATCTCGTCCATCTCGACGGCGGGCGTCGTGGCCTCGAAGTAGTCGTGGAGTTGGGCATCGAGATCAGGCATCGACGGTCACCCCCAGTGCAGATCGGAGCTTCACCAGCGCCCGGGCCACGTGTGCGTTGACCGCCGACACCGAGATCCCGAGCACGCCGGCAACCTCAGGTCGGGTCCATCCGAACCCGTGTACCAGGACGACGGCCACCCGCTGGCGTTCCGAGAGCCGGCCGACCGCCGCCGGAAGCTTCGGCTCGATGTGCGGGAACTCCTGGACCGGAGCAGGAACGAATGCCCTCCGCCGGCGGGGACGTCCCCGGGTCCGGCCCACGCGATACAGGTATCCGATCGGGTTCTCCATCTCACTAATCCGTTCCCAGTGCTCCCAGGCGTAGGCGAGCGCCTCGGCCGTCGCTTCCCGGCCCTGCTGTTGACCCAGCGCAGCCGCCAGCGCGAACCGGAGTCTCGGCTCCGCCTCCGCAACGAACTCGGCAAAAGGATCCGACGGACGCTCGTCTGTCTCCACGCGGACTCCAACCTCTTAACCAATAAAGGCACAGAAGGGCCGAATCGGCTACAAGTTTCTGGAGGTGCGTTGTGTCCACTGGACGGAGCGCCCCCGACAACGGCGCCGGTTGGAGGGCGGGAGCCGGCCGGCGGACCGCACGCGTTTGGCTCCGGGGCGTCGGCTCATCTCGCTACTCCGACCGGCAAACAATGGAGACCGCCGGCGGGTGACGGCCGGCGGGTGACGGCCGGCGGAGTCCCCGGTCGGTCCCGAGACTGCGAGGATGGAATCATGACGCGGCTGCGGAAGGGCATGCGCTTGCTAGTGCCTGCGTTGGCGGCACTCCACATCCTGCTGTGGGTGGCCTTCTACCGCGGCTCTCGTCGCGCCTCGGTGGCGGTACGTGAGCTCAACAAGAGAACACTCAATCCATTGATGCTGCGGTTTGCCGGCAGGAGAGGCTTCTACGCTGCGGCACTCCAGCATGTAGGACGATCCTCGGGCATCACCTACACAACCCCGGTGGTCGCCCAGCCTGCTCCGGGAGGCTTCATCATTCCACTCCCGTACGGCACAGACGTCGACTGGCTCAAGAACGTGCACGCCGCCGGATCGGCGCGACTTGCCGTCGATGGATCCACACACGTCGTCGGCAGAGCGAGGATCATTCCTGCCAACACGGCCGCACCCTTTCTGTCGGATCGTATGAGGCGTGCGCTCGACTGGCAGGGCGTATCTGCATACCTACGGCTCGACTCGGTTCGCCTCGGACAGGACGTCGAATCGCGCTCCCGGCAAGCCCCGAGGGCGTAGCGGACCGGGCAGCGGGCCGCCATGTTTGAGACGCGCCTCAATCGGGTATGTAATGGACAGCGATCACGAAGGAGGATCAAAGTGATTGAAATCTTGCCCGAATCCGAGCAGGACACCCTTGCTCTCGTCATATCCGGCAAGTTGAGCCACGACGACTACGAGAAGCTTCGTCCCGAGATGAAATTGAGGGCCCAGCAGATGGATTCATTCGATCTGCTCGTAGAGCTTTCCGACATCGACGGTCTCGAACCTCGAGCAATCCGCGACGACCTCCAGTTCGCCGGCGAGTTCGCCGGAGACATCGGCCACATGGCCGTCGTCACCTCGGAACCGCTGTGGCAGAACATGTCTCGCTATCTCGGCAAACCGATCGGTGAGCTACTCGGCATCGACGTCGAACAGTTCGGAGACCGATCCGCAGCGTGGACGTGGCTCAAAAGCTGAAGCAAGTCCACAACTCCGACAACCACTCCTCATGCTCCGCCGGGAGGGTCCCCTCCCGGCGACAGTAGGAGCAGCAATACACGAGAAAAGGATCCCACCATGACTCAGAATCAGATGACCGCCAGCGAGAGAATCCTCGCCGCTGAGGACACGCTCGCCACAGCGAGGACCGCGCTAGAAAAGGCAGAGACGGCACTCGACACCGCCGCCGGAGTCGCCGAGAAGGCGGAGACCGCCGCATCACATCCGGTGCGAACCGGCGCCGTGCTGACCGGCGTAGCGACCTTGCTGCTGCTGGTCGTGTTGATCATCCGCCGGGGAGCCGACGACGGCTGACCCGGAGTCGAAGACAGATCGCAGGCACGCCGCGTCACCGGCGTCGAGATACACCCGAGACCGGACACTCACAACCCGACTCGTCCGGATCGGGTCTCCCGCCGGGGACGCATAGTGCGTCGAAGTGTGTTGCATGGGTGGGGGCGGTGAGCCGCGCACCCGAACGAAAAGCGGCATCGTCGAGGAACGGGGCCTGCAATCGTTCCGGCTGGTTATCCACCGCAGAATTGGTGACCGCAGCAAAGGGGACTTGGTCGACCAAACGAGAGGCCGACTCCGGCGATAGGCGCCGAAACCGCGATTGATCCGTACTCGCCTACGCTGAGGCACCGAATGTGGAAGCGTCCGCTTTGACCGCGCCGGGTCTTCCGGCCCTTCACCTCGAGCTGTCGGCCGGGCTCGGAGCGGCGCGGGAGGCGCGCGCCGCGGTATCCGACATCGCCGCTGCTCTCCCAGCACTGGACCGGCTGATCCTGCTCGTCCTCGTTAGCGAAGTCACCGATCTGGCCGTTACCGGCGACTGGCAGACCTTCGACCTTCACATCTGGCGAACCGAGAGTGGCTTCCTGGTCGAGTTCGGTCACCACGGACCCGGGAGCCCGAATCTGGAGATCGACGCTTCTGCTGCTGTGCTCCTCGACCGCCTGGCTACCGACTGGTACAGCTCCGACGGACTGATCGGCTTCGAACTGGAAGTCACCGTCCCCTTCAGCGGTGACGAGTCGGACGAGGAGTTGCTCACGCTCGCCGCCGCCGGCGACTCCGGCGGCCACGAGGCCCTCGTGGAGCGCTACGAGGGTTTCGCCCGTGTCCTGTCGCACCGGTACGCGAAGAGTGGAATCGATCGTGAAGACCTCGAGCAGGCGGCATTGTTCGGGCTCTTCAAGGCGATCGAGAGGTACGACCCGGACCGGGGCGTGAAGTTCACGACCTTTGCCTCGAGGACCATCGACGGAGAACTCAAACGCCATCTGAGGGACACCGGTTGGTCTGTGCGAGTGCCTCGCAGCCTGCAGGAACTCGGGCTCGAGGCAGTGCGCGTCCACGATGCCCTGTCACAGGAACTCGGGCGCGAACCAACACTGGAGGAGATCTCAGACTCGGTAGATGCCGACGACTCGGATATCTCGCAAGCGCTGCTCGCCCGCCGCTCGTTCTCCGCGGCCTCGCTCGATGCTTCCATCGGTGACGAACGATCGTCGCTGGTCGACGCCATACCCGTGCACGATGAGAGACTCCGCCGGGCGCCAGATTGGGCCGACCTGTCGAGCGTCATCGACGACCTGCCCGAGCGACAACGTCGGATCCTCTACCTCCGGTTCTTCGAAGACCTCAGCCAGGCGAGGATTGCCGAGATCGTCGGCATTTCGCAGATGCACGTGTCCCGGTTGCTGTCCAGGTCATTCGATCGAATCCGGACCCTCATCGAGGGTCGACCCACCGACTGATCTGTCCGGCCAAGGGTTCGCTACCCTCGCCGAATGGGCTTCACGCGAGCCGAGTTGGAGTCGTTCCGCGACTCATCGGTCCCCGATCTGATCGGACCGCACATACGCATGCTGTTCGTCGGCATCAACCCCGGACTGTGGACGGCCGCAACCGGGACTCACTTCGCCCATCCGGGAAACCGCTTCTACCCGGCACTTGCCGAGGTCGGCATCATTCCCCACAGCGTCGACGCAGCCGGCGGCTTGAGCGACGCAGATCGTCGCCTGCTCGTCGACCGGGGCATCGGCATCACGAATCTCGTCAACCGTGCGACGGCCCGTGCGTCCGAAGTCACCACACGGGAACTTCGCGATGGAGCCAGACGCGTCGAGCGCCTGGTGCAGCAGTCGACTCCGGCCGTCGTAGCGTTCGCCGGTGTGACCGCCTATCGGACCGCCTACTCCCGACCGAAGGCACGGGCGGGTCGCCAGCGCCACACGATCCACGGGTCTTCGGTGTGGGTGGTCCCCAACCCGAGCGGCATCAACACACACGAGACGACGGAAAGCCTGGCGCAATGGTTCGGGCGTGCTGCGGCAGCAGCCGGGATTGACTGACCCGTCTCCCACGTGTTCGTCGATCACGCTTCGACTCGCCCGACCGCCTGATGGCAAAACCCGGACGAGGATCTGCCGGGAAGGAATCCGCGCTACACGGCGGATGTCCGCCCCTCGACAAGTGCGACTACTCGACGTACACCGTCCCGTCGCGCTCGGTGACCGTGCCGCGACCGAGTGGAAGCACGACGGTGAGCGCTTTGAAGGCGAGCCCGAGACCGGGAATCCTGGCAAAGATGCCTTGCGGTCCCCGCACCATCCGGCCCGTCTCGACGTCGTACTTGGCCCCGTGCCATGGGCAAGTGAGGCATCCGTTGTCGTCAACGCTCCCGTCGGCCAGGTCGGCGTAGAGGTGGCGGCAGCGCCGGGTCACTGCAAAGAGGTCACCGTCCGAGTTGCCCACGGCATACCGCCCGACGCCTTTCACGACACCCGGCGCCAGTTCGGACGCCGGACCTACTTCCCGCTCATTCGACATCCGGATACACCTTCCCGATCTACCTCTCGGGTCGAGCCTAGAACGGCGGAGAAGGCAACGGAGTCTGCACCGACCGGCTGCCCATGGCGCAGTACGGCCCTCCCGAGAGACCCGGCGGGATGGTTCTGTAGCGGTTCTGTTACGTGCCGGTGACGGCGGCGCAACCTGCCCGCCGGACACTGGTACTGCACGGAACCAAGGAGGAACACCGTGAACCGCACCGCCACTCTCATCGTTGTCCTGACTCTGCTCGTCGCCGCCTGCGGATACGGCACCGTCGGGAACGCTGGAAACCTTCCCGA
>JABAOG010002199.1_pt1 | contig 12884 bp, 13 predicted proteins | sample 7062131 | NCBI WGS metagenome assembly JABAOG01 (sample SAMN14538629, study PRJNA623070) | marine sediment metagenome | biome: marine biome [ENVO:00000428]; feature: marine pelagic biome [ENVO:01000023]; material: deep marine sediment [ENVO:00002113] | place: India: Arabian Sea | collected... | reverse complement strand
CCCCTGCGGGTTGCGGTGCCCGTAGCTCCAGATCGACGGCTCCGCGTCCGGGGTGCCGACGAACGGGTTGTCCCCGGGAATCCGGCCGTCGTCGTGGATCCGGTTGATGGTGCCGTGGTGATTCGACCGATCCTGGGCCGGATGGGCCTCCAGGTCGCCGGTGGAAGGTACCTGGCGGTCCCCGACGCTGAAGAAGAGATGCCCGGCCCCGTCGAAGACGATCCGGGAGCCGTAGTGGCCCCTCCCCCGGGAATCGGCGACGAAGATGTCCTCGAAGTCGTGGAGGGCGCCGTCCTCGTAGCGGGCACGGGCGATGGCGGTCGTGGCTCCCTCGCCGTCCACACGGGGCTTGGAGTAGCTCAGGTACACCATCCGGTTGGTGGCGAAGTCCGGATGAAGCGTGATGTCCAGGAGCCCACCCTGACCCTGGGCCAGGACCTCGGGCGTTCCCGGCACGGGGTCGGGAAGGATCCGGCCGTCCCGGACCACGCGCAGCCGGCCCGGCCGCTCGGTGACCAGCATGTCGCCGTCGGGCAGGAACGCCATCCCCCAGGGGATCTCGAAGCCGTCGGCCACGGTCACCACGCGGAAGTCATGGACCTTGGACTGCTCCGCCTCGCCTCGCGCCTGGGCCGCCAACGGGCCGGCGAGGGAGACCGCGAGACCGGCAGCGACGAGCGCCACTGGGAAACGGATCATGTCTGCTCTCCTCGGAGTTCTGCGGAAGCCGGAACCGGCCTCTTCGCTTTGTCTGCCATGGGTCCGACGGCCGGGCAACGGGCTCAGCTCGAGGCTCGTGCGCCCACGGACCCCCGCCCTCGGGCGAGGTTCCGGCCGGAGTGGAACGTCTCAGTATACGGGCCGGGACGGGACGCGGTACAGCCGGGCCTACCGGACAGCCCGCCACCGGTGTTCGCCGAGCACCGCCACGAGGGCCCGAAAGTCGTCCACCCGACCCGCGCGAGGCCGGTGGACGATTCCGCGCAGCCCTGGTTCCGGAACAGGATATCCCCCTTCGGCTCCGGGGCGTAGATTACCCTCCCCGCTTCCCGAAGACAGGACGGAGACCATGACCCGCGAGCGCATGAACGCCGAGGACTTTCCCGCGGAGGTCCTCACCCTGTTCGACCAGTACGTCCACGGCATGATCGACCGTCGAGGCTTCCTCGACGGGGCGGCGAAGTTCACGGCCGGCGGCGTGACCGCCGCCATGTTCCTCGAAGCTCTGAGCCCGGAGTACGCCTGGGCCGCCCAGGTGTCCGAGGACGATGGCCGAATCCGAGCCGAGTACGTCGAGTACGAGTCGCCCGACGGATCGGGGACCATGCGGGGGTACCTGGCCGAGCCGGCCGGAGGCGAAGGCCCATGGCCGGCGGTGCTGGTCATCCACGAGAACCGGGGGCTCAACCCCTACATCGAGGACGTCGTCCGTCGCTTCGCGGCGGCCGATTTCCTGGCGCTGGGCCCCGACGCCCTCACGCCCCTGGGCGGCTATCCGGGCAACGACGACGAGGGCCGGGCGATGCAGCGGCAGCTCGACCGCGAGACCATGACCGAGGACTTCATCGCCGGGGCGCGATACCTCATGGATCACCCCCGATCCACGGGCAGCGTGGGGGCGGTGGGCTTCTGCTTCGGCGGCGGCATGGTGGGCACGCTGGCGGTGCGAATGCCCGAGCTCGACGCGGGTGTGGTCTTCTACGGCTCCCAGCCCGACGCCGACGACGTTCCCCGCATCCAGGCGCCTCTGCTGATCAACTACGCGGGCCTCGACGAGCGGATCAACGCCGGATGGCCGGCCTTCGAGGCGGCCCTGGAGGAGCACGGGAAGACCTACATCGTGCACATGTATCCCGGCGTCAACCACGGCTTCCACAACGACACCACGCCGCGCTACGACGAGGAGGCGGCCACGCTGGCCCAGGAGCGGACCATCGCCTTCTTCAACGAGCACCTGCGATAGGGATCGGGGAAGGCGCGTCCCCGCCATCGTCGACGGCCGGGGGCGAAGCACGCCATCCGGAGTCCGGCTCCGACCTCCTCCACGACGCGTCACTCACGACGGTCGAGCGGCGGATCGCGGAGAGCGTGGACGTCGACGGCATGGTGGCCGCGGTCCAGCGCCTGGTGCGCATCCCGAGCTGGAACGGCGACGAGACACCGGCCCAGGAGGCGGTGGCGGAGCTGATGGAGGGCGCGGGCCTCACCGTCGACCTCTGGGAGATCGATCTCGCCGAGGTCCAGCGGCATCCCCTGTGCTCCTGGGAGATCGAGCGGGACCGGGCCCTGGGGCTCGTGGGCAGCCTGGGACCGGACGGGCGGGTGGGCGGGCCAGGAGCCGACGCGAGCGCGCCGGAGGGCGGCAGCCCCTCCGTCGAGGCGGAGAGCCGGCAAGGTCGGGGCCGCCCCGCCGGAGCCGAAGCGGGCGCGGGCCGGACGCTCCTGCTGAACGGACACGTGGACGTCGTCCCTCCCGGAGACGAAGGGCTCTGGACGCACCCTCCCTTCGCCGGGGTCGTCCGCGACGGCAGCGTGTGGGGCCGGGGCTCGTTGGACATGAAGGGACCGCTGATGGCGGGCCTCTTCGCCCTCAAGGCCCTGAAGGACGCCAGCGTCCGTCTGAAGGGTGCCGTGCGACTCCAGAGCGTCGTGGCCGAGGAGGACGGGGGCCTGGGGACGCTGGCAACGATCCTCCGGGGATACCGGGGCGACGGGGCCGTGGTCATGGAGCCCACGGAGCTCGCCGTGGCGCCGGTCCAGGCGGGCTGCATGAACTTCCGGATCCACGTGCCCGGACGCGCGGCCCACGGGGCGGTCCGTGAGGAGGGCGTGAGCGCGTTCGAGAAGCTCTTCGCCGTCTACGGGGCGGTCCAGGCGCTGGAGGCCCGCCGGAACCGACGCGCCGCCGCCGACCCCCTCTTCGCACGCTACCGCATCCCCTACCCCATAAGCATCGGGACGCTGCGCGGCGGCGACTGGGCGTCTTCGGTGCCCGACCACGCCGTCATGGAGGGCCGCTTCGGAGTCCGGCCCGACGAGGAGCCGGACGTGGCCCGTCTCGAGCTCGAGCAGGCAGTGGCGGAGGCGGCCGCGGGAGATCCGTTCCTCCGCGACCAGCCGCCGCGCGTCGAGTGGTGGGGTGGGAGGTTCCTGGCCGCCGCCACCGACCCCGGCCACCCGTTGGTGGGTGCGCTGCGCTCGGCGGCCACCGCCACGTCGGGCCGGAGCGTTCCCGTGGAGGGCGTCCCGTTCGGCGCCGACGCCGGGCTCCTTCAACGGGTGGGCGGCACGCCCGCCGTCCTGTTCGGCGCCGGCGACATCCGCCTGGCCCATCGGCCGGACGAGCACGTGCAGATCGCCGACCTCGCCATCATGGCCCGCGCCCTTGCCGTGGCCGCGCTGAGGTTCTGCGGGTCTGCGGGTCCCCGGGGGGGCTCCGCGGAGGTTCGCTAGGATCCGGTCGCCGCGAGCCTCCGGCCCCGGGCCCGGCCTTCGAAGAAGTAGGCGACGATGCTGGCCGCGGCGAGAGCCACCGTCACCATCAGGACGGGAGAGAGCCACCATTCCGGCACGCCCAGCGCCGCGCATACCAGCACGAAGGCGACGGCCCCGGTGGTGATCCGCCCGTGCCAGCGGTGCACGACCGCGATGGGCCCGTAGCGGGCACGGAAATACAGCCACCCGGCGAGGCCGAGGAGGTCGCGCCCGAAGATCACGGCCAGGAACCAGACGGGCAGCGCCGTGAAGACGGGTCCTCGCGTGACGGTGAAGAACACGAGGCCGACCATCTGGACGAGCTTGTCCACCGCCGCGTCCACGACCGCGCCCGTCTGGGTTGCGAGGCCGTGCCTGCGGGCGATCAGCCCGTCGGCGACGTCGGAGACCCCCATGGCGAAGAGGATGCCCACGGCGGTCCAGCGGGCCGTGGAGGCGTCGCCCCCCTGCCTCGCCGTGGCCTGCGCCACGGTCGCGGCCCNNGGTCATCAGCCAGAGAACCAGGCGCATGGAGGACTCGCGGGGTTGTTCCTGGAGATCGATCGCAAGCGGCGGCTAGCCCGCCGACGGCCAGCAAGGAAGGTAACGATCGGGGCACCGGATGTCCCCGGTGCGGCCCGGGGTCAGCGGCCCGCCTCCCCTTCGGCCCAGCGCTCCAGATAGCGATCGAGGCGCACCTTCCGGCGTGTCGACCTCGACGTCATGCTACGGACCTTCCCGTAGATCTCGCGCTCCGGCCAACCGCGATCGAAGCGGCCCATGACCCAGGTGATCCCCGAGTGCGAGTTGGGATCGCGCCCGTCGAGCGCATAGCGGTTGTTGAGCTCGGTCATGGCACGGAGGGCGTCCCGCGGGTGCTCGCTCCATTCGAGGATCTTCNNAAGCATGCGCAGGTAGTTGTGGATGACGCCCTCGTCGACGAGCTGGCGCTGGGCGGCGTTCCAGATCTCGTCGTGGGTGGTGGCTGCCTCGAGCTCACCGAGGGAGTAGACCCAGGGGCGCTCGTCCCCGGCGTGGGCCTCGAGGGTCTCCCGGGCCCATTCGGGAAGCGACTCGTACCTGGCGTAGTCGGCCTCGTGGTAGCAGAACCCGTACCCCAGCTCGCGCCAGGTCACCAGCTCGTCGAGGAACGCCTCCGCCGACTCGCTCATGCCCCACCAGCCTCTCCGCCGCCCGTCGTGGGGCGGAGAAATGCGCTGTGGCGTCCACCCCTCCCTGCGGGCCACGGCGTCGAAGACCTCGTGGGCTGAGATGTGGCCGTAGTGCAGCCACGGCGACAGACGACTGGTGGCGTCCGCATCGGGATGGTTGCGCTCCTCGCCATAGCGATCGAGCGCCTCCCGGAGAAAGGCCTCCAGGCGTCGGCGCGCGGCCCCGTGGCCTCCGCGGACCGCTGTCGGCGCCACGGTGTGATCGATGGGCAACGGGCCCAGGTCGAGGTCCGCGGACGCGTCCCGCCCGGTGGGGTCTCCGCTCCAGAACGCCTNNCGGCGAGGGGATCCGGCATCGGCCGGACGGCAAGATGCTCGGGAAGCGTCTTGTGGAGGAAGCGGCGAAAATGATGCGCCGAGGAGTGGCTCCGGTCCGTCGCCCGGAGGGGCAGGAGCCCGCAGCCGTCCACCGCCTCGAGGGGCACCCGCACCGCTGCGGAAGCCGCCCGCACCATCCTCGGGAGGAAGAAGACGGGCGCGTCGTCGGTCACCACGAAGCTGGCGCGCTCGGCGAGGGCCGCGAGCAGCCCCNNGCCCCTTCCCCGCCCCGCGCCGGGGCTCCACATAGGCATGGTATCCGACGCCGGTGTCCGCCAGGGCCGCACGGTGGTGCGCCATCCCGTCGATGACCATGCGGTGATGCCGATCGGACGCCCAGCCATGGTCCACGCGGAGGGGCTCGAGAATGAGCAGCGGCCTGTTCAGCTCCCGGGCCAGCTCCAGCGCCCGATCGAGCGCGAAGCTCCAACCCAGCCGCCGGGTGGCGATCATCCAGTACAGGACGTAGTCGCCGTCCGTGCGTGGGGCTCCCTCGACGAGAGTCCGGCGGCGGATCTGCGGGACGGCGGACACGTCCCGGTCANNAGTGCTTCGACCAGTCGACCGGGCTCGGGGGACGAGCCATCGTCAGCGCTCGATGACGCCGCACGCGATGCGGGACCCCGCGTCTCCGGACGGCTGGCTTCGATAGTCGTCCGGCCCCTCGTGAATCACGATGGCCGATCCGTCCTCGTCGAAGAGGGTGCCCGTGGCGCTCTCGTCCAGGGAGATCTCGAATGCCACCTGCTCCACCCGGACTCCGTCCCGACCGTCCTCGACGTGGATGTTGCGAAGATCGCCCGCGTGACCGCCCTTCCCGTGCAGCATCCCGTGGCTCTCGCCCCCGGGTGCATGGTGACCGCCGGCCGCCGAGAAGTCCGGCGAGCACGAGCCGGTCTCGTGGATGTGGAGGGCGTGCGCGCCGCTGGCGATCCCGTCGAGGCGGACGTCGACGAGGACCGCGTCCTCGTTTGTTTCGGTGAGATACGCCATCCCGACCTCGTCTCCGTCCGGGGCGTGGAGCACGGCGCGGGCCGAGTCCGTTTGTGCCCCGACGGGGATCGCCGCGACGACGATCAAGGCCAGGGCGCCGAATGTGCCGAATATACCGAGTATGCCTTGTCGGCAGAGTAAGCCGTTTCGCATGGGAATGGTGCCTCCGGTTGGTGCTACGTGGTCCGGCTCGCACGAACGGAAGGAACGCAACCACGGTGCCACGCAGCCTTCCGCGGGAAGCAGACCCCGTCGGAGCCCGGCGGCTCGCGGGATCCGACGCGGGCCGCGTGACGGGCGGCCGTGACATGGACGGCCCCGTCCATGGCGGCAGGATCTTTCGGATCGACGGCGGATGAAACGGGGATGGGGACCGACGGACCGGCCCCGCCGCCCTCAGCCGCCCGGTCCTCGGCCTCGACCCGGAGGATTCGGGATGTTCAACTGCCTCAGGGCCCTGCCCAGCGCGGCTCCGGGAGGCTCACCCGGACCCCGGGCTCCGTCGAGCTTGCCGGGGATCTGCGCCGCGACGTTCATCGGCACGCGCGTCCGAACCACATGGCTCATGAGGCTGGCCGCCTCGGGAACGGGCACGCCACGGCGGACCAGCTCGCCCAGCACGGTGATGGGCACCTCGAGAGCGGTGGCGTCTGGCCTCGACTGCCAGACCTCGTGGAGGGCATCCACGGGAACGCCCTGGCGCACCGCCATGGCCGCGGCGACGAGCTCGGGATCCCGGAGGGGCGCCGCGGGAAGCCGCTCTCTCAGCGCGCCGCGCACGGTCCTGAGATCCGCGGCGAGCTCCGCCACGGCCTGGCCGATCCGCTCGCCGGGAACCTGCTTGGCGACGCCCTCGAGCACCTTGGCCCGTAGGGCCGCCACCGGGAGCGAGTCCCGCGCGGCCTCCGCGAGCAACGGTGCCACGACGGACATGACGTCGGGTCCCGCGCGGGACTCGAAGTCCGCGTCCTGGGCCCCCGCCGGCGCGGTGAGACAGAGGCCCACCGCCAGGGCGACGAACGATGGGAAGCGCGTCATGTCTCGCTGGCGTCGGAGACGATGACGACGCTGTTCTCACGGCCGAATCCGTCGTCCACGGTGGACACCGCGCGGGGGTCCGGGCGCCACTCCTCGCCGTTGACGATGAAGGCGTACTGGTAGACCCCGGGGTCCAGCGGCACGTCCACCGTCCACACACCGGTCCCCCGCTCGTCCTCCAGGGCGATGCCCCCGGGGCTCCACTCGACGAAGTCGCCGGTGACCTGCACGGACGACGCTCCCGGGGCGATGAAGACGAAGCGCGTCACGTGATCTTCGGCGTCCGCGGCCCGCGGCGCGTCGCCGGGGGCCATGACGCCCGACCCGAAGATCGCGAGGGCCGCGACCCCGGCCGCCGCGAGGCCGCCGACCGCCGGGCTGAGACGGATCGTGCGCGGCCGCAGCAGCCAATCCAGGACCCGGCGCCACAGGGGCATCGGGATGGCGTGGACCCGCCGCATGATGTCGGACCGGAGCCGGGCCGGGGCGCGCACCTCCTCACGGATCGCCGCCAGGAGCTCCCGGATCTGCGGGTCGTCGGCCTCGGGAACGGGCGGTCGTCGGCCGCCGCCCGTGGGGTCCAGCCAGTGGATGTCGTCTCTGTCGCTCATGCCTGCTCCGCCTCTTGGAGGAAGGACGATTCCAGATCATCCTTGAGGGCGTCTCGGCCGCGCTTCAAGCGCATCTTCACGGCCGACATCGACGAGTCCGTCAGGTCGGCGATCTCACGGACGGAGTACCCCTGCAGGTACATCAGGATCAGGGCCTCCCGCTGGTCGTCGGGGAGGACGTCCAGGGCGCGCCGGACCCGGCCTCGCAGGGACGCCGCCTCCACGCGCTCATGGGGTCCGGGCTCCGACGAGACCAACGTCTCACGGTAGTCGTCGAGAGAGTCCATCACCCGCTTGGAGCGACGCTTGCCCACCGTCCTGCAGACGTTGCTGACGATCTTGAACAGCCAGCCGTCGAAGCGCTCGGGATCGCCGCAGCGCCGCAGGTGGCGAAACGCCCGGACGAAACCGTCCTGGACGATATCGTACGCCGCGGCGTCGTCGAATCCCATGTATCTCGCGTAGGCCAACATCTGGTCCTGGTACCGGTCCACGAGGACGCCGAACGCGTCCCGATTTCCTTCGAGGACGCGTCGAACCACGGCACCGTCCGACCAGTCCCTCATGGACGCACCGATGGGTCCGGGCTCGACCGACCTCGTCTCTTCACCTTCTACACTCCCGAAAGCGGAAATCGGTCACCGCGGGACGGAACCGTTTCATGAACCAATGTGAGCGCTCACGAACCAATGTGACCCTTCACCGACCAATGTGACCCTTCGCGGACCGATGTGACCATTCTCGCGGACCGATGTGACCATTCGCGGATTCCGGTGGTGTCCACCACGAGGCCTCTCGGGTGCCGGCTGATCGGCCCGAGGTTCATCTACCTGCAAGAAACGTGACGAAGGATTGATCCCATGCTTCGCAAGACCGCAACCCTGCTCGCTCTGACTTGCGCGCTGCCCCTGGCGGGCTGCGACGACGCCATGCATCCGGGCGAGCCGGGTCTGATGTCCCTCCTGCTGACCGATGCCGAAGGAGACTTCACCCAGGCCCACGTCGTCATCGAGCGCATCGAGCTCGTCGGTGATCACGAGGGCGAGGAAGAAGACGGTGGGCCGATCGTGCTGATGGACACGCCCTTCACCACCGATCTCCTGACCCTCTCGAACGACATCGCGACCCTCGCGGAGGGCGTGATCGTCCCGGCGGGGACGTACGCACAGCTCCGCTTCGTCATACCCGAAGCGTGCATCGGAGTCGAGCAGGCCGATGAGAGCGAGATGATCTACGCCTCGAACGGCTTCGACGAATGCGGCGCCCCCGACGGCCCGCTCCAGATGCCGAGCTACGCGGCGAGCGGGCTGAAGGTCAAGCTGCCGGGCGGTGCCGTGCAGGTCGACGGCGATGCCCACATCCTGCTCCTCGACTTCGACGTGGCCGAGAGCTTCGGGCAACAGGCCGGCGGCTCGGGCATGTGGGTGATGGACCCCACGATCCACGCGGAGGACATCAGCCTCACCGGCAGCATCACCGTCGAGCTCACCGTCGCNNCCGTCGACCTCGACGCGGTAGGCTCCTCCCTCGCGGATTTCGAGGCCACCATGGCCGGGGAAGCCGAGCCGGTGGTGTTCGCCGATCCCGAGGACGACGGCGTGTTCTCCGCCACCTTCCTCCACCTGATTCCCGGCGAGTACGAGATCTCGGTGGGTCTGCAGGAGGGTGTGACCGCGTACGACTTCACGCTGGACCCGACTTCCCCCCAGAGCGTCCCCCTCGGCAGCGCGGAGCAGGCCACCCTCACCTTCGAGGTGACGTCGGCGGCTCCCGCGTCGTAGCGGGCGCCGCCCGCTGACGCCCAGGCGCCTTCAGATCGGCGCGGCGTAGCGNNNGGGGCGCCCCCGTCGTCCGTCGCTCAGATCGCGACCGCCCGAAGCTCCTGGGCCGGAACGGTGGTCTTCACGATGGCGGGCGCCACGTGCCTCTCGAAGAGACGGAAGAGGTCCGGGTCGACGGTCACGCCCATCTCGGACCGGAGGATGTCCATGGCCTCGGCATGGGTGAAGGCGGCGCGGTAGCTCCGCGTGGTCGTGAGCGCGTCGTAGATGTCGGCGACCGTGAGGATGCGGGCCTCGAAGGGGATGGCCTCGCCGGCGATCCCGTCGGGATAGCCCGTCCCGTCCCACCGCTCGTGGTGGTGCCGGATCATGGGCCGGACGTCCCAGGGAAACTCGATGCCCTCCAGGAGCTCGACGCCGAACTCGGGATGGCGGGACATGACCGCCCACTCCGAGTCGTCGAGGCGTCCGTTCTTCGTGAGGATCTCCAGCGGCACCGAGACCTTGCCCACGTCGTGGAGGAGCGCGCCCATGCGGAACCAGCGGAGGTCCGAATCGGGCACGCCCGCGACCCGCGCCAGCATGCAGCCATATTCGGCCACGCGGGAGCAGTGGCCCTGCGTGTATGCGTCCTTGCTCTCGATGGACTCGCCCCACTCCCGGACGATCCGCAGGAACGCGGCTTCGAGCTCGACCAGCCGTTCCCCGACGCTCGCAAGGTCGAGACGCGCCCTGAGGCCCTCGAAGAGCTGGCGGGCCTGNNGCGCCTGATTCAAGCAGAGGAGCGTGTCCCGGTTCCGGCCGACGCTGCGCAGGGCGCGCGCCTGCTCCAGCACCACGTCGGCGATGAGCTTGGGCTCCTCGCGCTCACGCGCCAGACCGAGAGCCCGCTCCAGGAAGCTCAGCGCCACGTCCGCGTTGCCGAGATCCTGGTGGGCGGTGCCGCACACGAGCAGGATCTCGCCGAACCAACGATCGTCCCCGGCGGTGGTAGCAAGCTCCCGGGCCTCCTCGGCCGTCCGCAGGGCACGGACGGGGTCGCCTGCGCGCAGCATGAGCCGTGCGCGATTGACCTCCACGAGAATGAGATGATGGAGGTCGTCCTGCTCGACGCACAGCGACCGGGCGCGCGCCAACGAACGCTCGGCCTCCTTCTCCGCCCCGAGCTCGCTCTGGAGGCGCCCGATGTTGTTGAGCAGGGGGCCCACGTACGCCGCTTCGTTCAGTGCCTCGAAGCTCCTCAAGCTGGCCTGGAACCGGGCCAGCGCCTTCGCCAGATCGCCTCGGATGGACGAGACCGTGCCCAGATTCTGGTCGGCAATGGCCTGCAGCTTCCGGTCTCTCGAGCGGATGGCGAGGGCGCGAACCCTCTGGAAGAGCCCCTCCGCCTCGTCCAGCTCACCCGTGCCGAAGAGGGTCCCCGCCCGGATGTTGAGGACCGACGCCAGCGTGGCGTCGTCTCCGCACGCCACGGCTACGGCCTCCGCGGCCTCCAGGGTGTCCAGGGCGGCGTGGGCGTCTCCCTCGGTGGAGTGGGTCCAGGCGATCCAGCGGAGGAGCTTCGCCGCCAGCCCGCACGCTTCCCTCCCGCCCAGGGACCACAGAGCGGTCTCGTAATGCAGGCGCGCCTCCCGGGCCCTTCCCGCGCGCTCCGCGTCGTGACCGGCCTGGACGTGGGCCCGGGGGTCGGGTCGGGCCGGCGCCTTCATGGAGCGGCCTCCGTGGTCGACGTGCTCGCGGTCCCATCGATCCCGTCCACGCCGTCCATGAGCTCGCGAACCCGATCCGCGTCTCGCGCGGCGCCCACCGAGGAGAACGCCTTCTCGGCCTCCACCCAGTCCCGCATGGCGTCGGCCCTTCGCCCGGCGTCCCGTCGCAGGCGCCCACGCTCGGCGAGGACCTCCGCGAAGAGCAGCCGGTCCTGGATCACCACCGCGATGTCCAGGGCCCGCCGGAGCGACGTCTCGGCTTGCTCGGTGCGGCCGATCCGCGCGTCGAGGGCGCCGAGCTGCTTCAACGCCTCCGCTTCACGCGCCCGATCGTCGCCTTCCCGGGCGAGGGCCAGCGCCCGCTCGACCTCCGGGCGGGCGTCCTCCCACCGCCCCTGCGCGATGAGGGCCTCCGCGTAGTTGGCGCGCAAAATGCCCTCCAGGGGCCGGTCGCTTCGCGCCAGGGCGATGCCGAGTCCCTGCTCGAAGGACCGCTCGGCACGGGACGGCCGTCCCAGATCGGTCTGGAGCATGCCCGTGTTGTTGAGCACCCACGACGCCGCCTCCTCGTCGCACACCTCCCGGAACGCGCGAAGGGCCGCACGATAGTGCCGCAACGCCAGCTTCAGCTCGCCGCGGATGTTGGCCAGCACGCCGAGATTCTGCTCGATCATGCCGTACAACCGGATGTCGCCGGCCTCGGCGGCCAGCGTCTTGGCGCGGGTGTAGAGCGCCGTCGCGGCCTCGACGCGGCCTCGCCGCTGAGCGATGACCGCGCGGCAGTTCAGCGCCGATGCCTTGGCGGCGGTCTCCCCCAGGCGATCGGCGACCGCGAAGCTGTCGTCGTAGAGGCGATCGGCCGCGTCGATGTCGCCCAGGTCGCGCATCACGGAGCCGCTCCAACGGAGCAGGTTGGCCTGCAGGGGCGAGGGGGCCAGCTCGTCCAGGATCGCCCGGGCCTTGCCGTAGCGATCCAACGCCCCGAAGAGGTCGCGCCGCCGTTCCGCCGCGCGGCCGCTGCGCGCCAGGACGAGGGCCCGCTCGAGGCTCTCCTCCCGGCTCGACAGGGTGCTCGTGACCGTGGTCATCGAGGTCCGCTCCGAAGCATTCCGGGTCAGTTCGTGGCGATGACGTATCCCGAGAAGTGGTCGACCCGGAAGACGCCGAGGGTCTCGAGCANNGGGGAAGGACCTCCAGTGCCGTCACCTCGGGCTCCAGGTCACCGCGGAAGTAGGCCGCGGAAAGGGCGTCGCCGCTCAGGAGATCCGTCAGTCGCATGTCCTGGACAACGGTCACCGACTGGTGGAACTCGAGCCCGTGGGGCTCGAAGTGGTAGCCGACCAGATCGCCGGCGGGCGCCGTGACCGTGATCGTGGTCCTCTCCCGCAGAGCGCCCAGGGGAACGGTGACCGTCAGCCCGGATTCGGGCAGGCGGATCACGCCGCCGAGGTAACCGATGGTGCGGGAGACGACTTCGTCGTCCTCCAGCGGGTCGGAGCGGCGGAGTACGGTGACTTCGTCACCTGCTCGGTCGTCGTCGCCGAGGAGCCCGACGNNGGCGACGGGTGCGGTGGGTGCGTCGGTGCAGCCGGCGCCGAGTACGAATACGCCGACCACAATCGCGCCCAGGAGGGTGCGAATGCGGTGCATCGGGGGGGCCTCCGGAAGGGATTGGTCTTCGTGCCGTTGCACGCCCATGAGGCAAGAAAAGTGCCCAGGTGAGCATAT
>JABAOG010009663.1_pt1 | contig 12885 bp, 6 predicted proteins | sample 7062131 | NCBI WGS metagenome assembly JABAOG01 (sample SAMN14538629, study PRJNA623070) | marine sediment metagenome | biome: marine biome [ENVO:00000428]; feature: marine pelagic biome [ENVO:01000023]; material: deep marine sediment [ENVO:00002113] | place: India: Arabian Sea | collected... | reverse complement strand
ACGGTCAGGATCATCCATTCCGGCCGGTTGCTGGAGCGCAGGAAGGCTTCCACCACTTTCAGGCGTTTGGTTGCCTTGCGGCGGCGCTGCTTGCTGCGCGAGCTGCGGGCTTCCTGCCACAGGGATTTGGCCAGCGCTTCCAGGTCCAGCCGCTTGAGGATGTCGTAGAAGGCTTCGGCGCCCATATCGGCGCGGAACACCTGGCCCCAACGCGAGCGCAGTTCGCGGTAGCGGTGCTCGCCCATGAACATCATCGGCTTGAGGTCGAGCAGTTCGTCGCGCATCCGCTGCTTGTCGCTGCGGGCGGCAGACGATTCTTCGTCGGCCTGGGCCTGGAGTTCGGTGATCGCCATATCGGTTTCTGCCTTGGTGCTGGCGATGTTCACATTGATGTGCTCCAGCTCGCGCTGCTTGCTGCTGTTGATCTCACGCTCGAGCTCTTCCAAATAGCTTTTGACCACATTTTGCACCTCGGAAAGGTGCTTATTGCTGATCTCTTCCCCTTTTTGCACAATCTCTGTCTGGGTAGCAGAGAATGTGATCGTCTGCTTGGCTGGAGAGCCCATTTCGTCCTGCAGGCGGTCTTCCAGACGCTGGCCTTCTTTGATCACGGGATCAAGTTTCTCGGCCAGTTCATCTTCATATCGTTTTTCGATCGCTTCGGCCTGCGTTTCCAGTTCTTCCAGGCGTTCGTCGCGGCCAGACTCGATCAATCCGATCTGCTCGGTGAGCTGCTCGGAATAGCCCACCTCAAGCTCGGCGANNCGGGCTTCTTCATCGACATACGTCACAATATACTGGGCAAAGTACAGCACCCGGTCCAGATTCCGGCGGGAAATATCTAACAGCTGGCCGAGATAGGACGGGATGCGGCGGGTGTACCACACATGCGCCACCGGGGCGGCCAGTTCGATATGCCCCATCCGTTCGCGGCGCACCGAAGAGCGGGTGACTTCCACGCCGCACTTGTCGCAGACGATCCCCTTGTAGCGGATACTCTTGTACTTGCCGCAGTAGCACTGCCAGTCGCGCTGCGGGCCGAAGATGGCCTCACAGAACAAGCCGTCCTTCTCAGGACGGAGCCGGCGGTAGTTGATTGTTTCAGGTTTCAAAACTTCGCCGTAAGACCAGCTTTTAATCGTCTCTGGCGAGGCAAGACTAACCCTTAATGCTCGTAAACCTTTTGCTTCCATACTAAATGCGCCTCCCGATTACACGAGTAACTGAAGCTTGATGCGTTTTTAGACTGCTCTCTGGATTCCCCGCTGTGAAAATGCAATTTGATCTCATATGATTCCCGGTCATAATTTATCGGTCCAGCTCAGCCATTCATCGAACAGATGTGCTATAAAATACACAAAACGAAGCAAGCGCATGAGATTTCTTCTCGAGCGCTCGCTTGGATACATTGATGGCTTGTTGCTTGCCCAGATTGAGAATTATACCGAAAAGCACTCAAATCTGTCAAGAACTTAACCGGGATTTTTTAACATAATTCTGATGAAAACAGGCTGGTTTTCAATTCTTGAGCGTTTTTTTATCCTGCCGCAGCGGTATCCTGATCGTAAACGTGCTCCCCTCCCCCAGCCGGCTGTCTACCGAGATCTTTCCGTTGTGCCGCTCGATGATCGATTTGACGATCGCCAGGCCCAGGCCACTGCCGGCATCGGTTTTGAGCTGGCGGTCCACCCCGCGGTAGAAACGCTCGAACAGCCGCGGCAGGTCTACCGGGGATACGCCTGCGCCGGTGTCTTTCACCTCCACGACCGCATAATCGAGCTCCATCCGCATTGAAACGGTCACTGCGCCGCCGCCCTCAGTGAACTTGATCGCATTGTCGATCACGTTCTGGATGGCCTGTTCCATCAGTGCGCGGTCGGCCTGGACCATCGGCATAGTTTCCTCCGGCAGTGCCACCTTGTAGTCGATCCGCTTCTGGACCGCGTTCAGGCGCAGGTCTTCCGCCACCTGGCGGACGACATCGGCCAGCGGCAGCCACTCGAGCTTGAGGTCCACACCCGCCTCGATCCGGCCGATATCCAGCAATGTATTGACCAGGCGGTACATCCGCTCGACGCTATCGGTGATTTTCCTGACATAGCGAGATTGCTGTTCGTTCAGGTCGCCGACCATATCCAGCATGGTGGCATACCCCCGGATGGTGGTCAGGGGAGAGCGCAGGTCGTGGTTTACGGTGTCCACAAATTCGGATTTGAGCTCGTCCAGTTCCTTGTAATGGGTGATATCGCGCAGCAGGCACACCCGCCCGACCCGCTTGCCGTCTTCCATCACCACCGGCGAGGCAGTCGCAAAATAGATCCGGTCATTGGGCATGCTCAATTCCTTGGGAGCCGGGTCGTCGTCAAGAAAATCGGAGACCAGCAAGGCGCGCAGCCCTTTCTGCTGGACAACTTCAACCACCGGCTGGCCGATTAGATCTTCCACTTTTCGCCCGAGCAATGCCTGCGCCGCCGGGTTGACCAGCAGGAAGCGGTTTTGGAAGTCGGTCACGATCACCGGCTCGGGTGTGGAGGCCAGGATCGCTTCCATCCGCTGGCGGCCGAGTTGGGCCGAGAGATACAGCCGGGCGTTGGATACCGCCAGGGCAGCCTGTCCGGCCACCGCTCTCAGGAAGCGGCGCTCTTCCTCGGTAAATTGANNTCCACAGCACGCCGTAATGCACGCCTTCGTGCTCCAGGGCCACCGCCAGCACAGCTTCCGGCAGCGGGTTTCCGGGGTTCTGCAGCCGGGCGCGCGAAGGGTTGTGCAGCAAGATCTCCGGCTGGCGCGAGGCCAACGCCATGATCTGCTGGTCCATGTTCTGGTAGAGCTCAGTCGACGGGCCTGCACCGTAGCGGGTGCGGATCTCGGCCTCGAATTCCGGCGTGGCGGTTTCTGCCAGCACCAACCGGGCGGAAGACGCCCCGGTCGATAATGCCCCGTCGAGGATCGGCTGTACAGCCGAGATCAGGTCCAGCGAAGAAGCCACGCCCTTGCTGACGGTTAAGAGCTGGTCGACTTCCTCCATCCGGGCTTTGAGGCTCAACCGCATCCCGTCGACAGCCTGAGCCAGCTGGCCGACCTCATCGACATGATCGGTCTCCAGCGCCAGTTCCAATTCGCCGGCGGCGATCTGCTCGGCATCCTGGGCCAGTTTGCCGATCTCGCGGGTCACTGTGCGCACCGCCAGGCGGAGCCCGCCAAACAGGACGAACATCAGGGCCACCAGCATCACCAGCAGCGAGAGCGACAGCTCCAGAGCGGCTTGCTGCGGCACCGATACCGGGATGGTGGTGATGATCGCCCATGAACGCCCGGGCACCGGATAAGAATACAGCATTTCGCTGGTGCCGTCTGAGGCTGTGTGATTGGAGTCAAATACCGGCTCGATCAGGCTGACCTCAAAGGGATACTCTGTCCCTACCAGGGTTTGGTCCGGGTGATACATCACCATGCCAGTCTCATCGATCAGGATGCCGGCGCCGCCCAACCCGGTCAGGGTATCCAGATTATCCAGCACCGGGATGAAAAACGGGTTCTGGTCAAGGCTGGTGCGGCCTAGGATCACGCCGCGCTGGCCGTCTGGGCTTTGCACCGAAACGATAAACACCAGCCGGGCAGCCGGTTCGCCGGCCTCCGGCGTCAGGCTGTAAGACTGGAAGCCGATCCCGTTGAGCGCAAATTCAATTGCCTGCTGCTCTTCCACGGTCAGGAAGAGGAAATCCAAGTCATCGAGCGGGTATCCGGCGATCAGGTTTTTATCCTGGTCTAGGTAGGTCAATTGGTTGAAGAACGGCACCCGATTAAGGTATTCGACCAGGATCCTCTCGAGTTCGTCCGGGTCATCGGTTTCGGTCAAACGCGAATCCTCTGCGAGCTGCACGATCAGGTTCTGACCGGTCTCCAGTGAAAAGGGGATCGAACCGCCCGCCGACATCGCCAGATTCTCCATCTGGCTGATCAACTGGCGGCGGTTGGAACTCGCCAACAAAGCCCCCAGGATGATCAGCAGGATCAGGGCAAACACGCCCACCAGCGGCACCATCCGGTAGACCAGGTTGGCCTCCAGGCTGGATTCGACCGGAGAAGGTTCTTCGGCTGTGANNGCCGGAGAAGGCTCCTCCGCGGTGATCCCGGACCAATACTGCGGCAAAACCAATGCCAGCACCTGGACAAACGCCACCCCCATCGCCAGCTGACCGGCAAAAGCAGCCCAACTGACCGGTAGCTGCGAAACGGCAAAACCCAGACGCACGACCAGGGTATCGCTGGTCACCAGTACGGTGGCGAGTATGAACAGCAGAGGATAGACGAGGGCAATGACCAATCCGGACAACACCGGGATGCGTAGCAGCCGGTACGCCAGGGTGCGATACTGCTGGCGGATCAGCCAGCTGAAGACCATTCCCAGCAGAAAATAGATCAGGGGGGTGAACAGGTTGTGGCTGTCGTAAAATCCCAGGATGGCGCCGCTCAACCCGGCCAGGAAACCGGTCCAGCCCGGCCCCAAGAAACCGGCAGCCAGACACCATGGAATCGCTGCAAAGAACATCAGGGCTGCCCCGGAGGGCAGCAGGGTCTTTCCGGGCACCGGCAGCGCATCGGCAGCGGAAAGCTCGATTCCCAGAAACAGTGCAGTGATCGGGGTCAGGATAAGCAGGGCCGCTGCGAGCAGGGTGCGTAATCGGTTTTTAGGTTTATGGAATCTTTGCCAGCGGTTCAGCAGGTAAATGTTCAGCCCCAGCATCCCCAGCCAAATTAACCAGCCACTTGCCCCTTGTGGCAGGTCATAATACCCCACAGACCTGAAGATTAAATCAATAAACATCATATGAATACCAGCTGAAACGATGCTCCGATTATAGCATCGAGGGTATTTTTATGCATCAATAATCGCACAAGGCTTGTGCCCAATTATCCGGAACCAATCACAGATTATCGGTTAAAACATTCAGGATTCGGGATAATTCTCAACCTGGCCGGCGTAAGCGCCGTGATATTCTTCCGGGAGCATCGCGGCAATCCGCAGCATGACCTCATCGGCATTGCGCTGGCGGGCGGCGCGCTTTTCTTCACCTTTTCCGGTGATCGGCGGGAGCCTGAACGGGTCGCCGACCCGCATCTCCAGTGTTGGCCGGTTGAAGCGCAGGCTCTGGATGATTGAATCGTTCCGGGTTCCCAGGATCGCTACCGGGATGACCGGCACGTCAGCCTGATCAACCACATAGGCAACCCCCGGCAGCGCCCGGCGCATCCCGGGAGTATGCGAGCGGCCGCCCTCCGGATAGATCATCAAAGCCCGCCCGGAGCGGAGCACCGCCAGCATTGTCTCGAGCACTTTGCGGTCGTACTCGCCGCGTTTAACCGGGATGGCATCATAAGCAGCGACAAATTTCCCGCTGATCCCGCGATCCCAGACGTCGTGCCCGGCGATCGCCTCGGGAAGCTCAGGCCAGAAAGCCAGCAGGAAAGGCGGTTCAAAGTGCGAAACATGGTTGGCAGCCACGATGTATGGCGTGCCTACGGGAATCTTCTCCAGACCACTGACCTTGATCTTGAAAAGCAGGTAGAACAGCGGTTTGACCAGCGTCTTGATCAGATTGCGGCGGAAGGACAGCCAGCGGGGGACATGATACTGCTCACTCATCCCAAAGACCTCGCCTTGGCCAGGCGCAACACGATCTCAAAAACCTCGTCGGCGTCCTTACCATCCGAATCGATCACAACGGCGTCCTCTGCGGCGCACAGCGGCGCAATATCCCGGTTCGAATCGATCTTGTCGCGCTTGCGCAGCATGGCGAGCACATCCTCGTAATCGGAGTCTTCGCCGCGGTCCAGCCGTTCCTGATGCCGGCGGCGGGCGCGCTCCTCGATCGAAGCATCCAGGAAGATCTTCAAGCGCGCTTCGGGCATCACCACCGTGCCGATATCCCGGCCGACCATGATCACCCGACCGCGCATGCCGATCTGGCGCTGTTTGGCTGATAATGCCCGGCGCACCCCGGGATACGCAGAGACGGGCGAGACATGTGCATCCACTTCCGGAGAGCGGATCTCCCAGGTCTTGTCAACGCCGTTGATCAAGACATCATTTGGCCGGCCGTCGCGGCGCGAAGCAGGCTGCACGTCGATCTGGGTTTTTTGGGCCAGATGGGTACAGGCGGCCTCATCCCAGATTGGGATCCCGGCTTCCAGCGCAGCCAGCGTAATGGCGCGGTACATCACCCCGGTATCGAAAAACAGGTAATCCAGGGCTTCCGCCAGACGCTCTCCGACGGTCGATTTCCCTGAGGCCGCTGGGCCGTCCAGGGCAATCATATCCACCGGGGCAATCTCACGTTCATCAGGTTGAGGTGTGGGCATCATTGAGATCGACATCCTTGAACCATTAAATCACAAAAGGTTTATTCCGCCGGAGCGGGTTCGTAAAGCGGGAACAGATCGACCCGCGTCCACAGATAAGCCCATTCCTTGCTCACGGGGGCTTCACGGAAGACCAGCCAGCGGTCGGTATCCGGGGCAAGCGGCTGCCCGCCCCACTGCGGGGACATCGTGAGCGTAAAATGCTGGCCGGCGTAGAACTGGCCGGCATCGCTTTCAGAAAAAGTCGGATCCTGATTCAGGACCACATCCGGCAGTTGGTTTGGTAAAACATCCGCACTGTACCCGGCATTGGGAAGATCGCGCAGCAGCCAGTGCACCAGAGGTGAATCTATCGTGTAGACCAGCTGCAAGTCATTGTCAGACCCGGTGATCTGGACCGAGGCTTCCTCGATCGCCGCCAGCATCTCATCCGTGTAGCCGACCGAGGGACCTTGTTGCCAGAGCTCATTTGCCAGCAGTTCCGGCGGGCGGGAGAATCCCCAGCCTGCCATTACCACAATAAACACCAGAAACGCGCCGACACCCCAGGCGGTGCCTTTGAGCGGAGCATCACCCGGCCAGCCCCAGCTAACGAACACCGTCATCAGCACAACCAGCAGCGGGATGAACACGGAAACCAGCAAGCGGATGAAGTACACCCGGGCATTTGGGTCCACCGAGAGGTATTCCCACAGGACAACGCCCTCAGGCAGAGAGAAACCGCTGGCGGCGGCCTGCTTGGAGAAATTCCCCCACCAATACGCCAGCAGCACAGCGTAAAAAACAGCTTCGCCCCACACCAGCAGACGGTCCTGCTCCTCGGGGGGTGAGAGCAGCGCCGCGATCATCTGCCCGGCCAGCAGCCACAGCGGCACGATTGCCCACATCAGCATCCACACCTGGCGAGCCGGGTACAGCAGTGCCAGACCAAGCGTGATCAGGAACACGGTCGCCAGGNNAAACAAGACCGCCATTGGCTGGTAGACCAGCAGTGCCGCCAGGATCCGCAGCACGCCGGAGCGGGCCGCACTGCCCGCGCCAAACCATCCGCCCAGGAATTCCGGGACAGCCTGCAGCATGGCCGCCAACCCCTGCGGTTCGATGGTCAGCAGCGTCCCGATCAGCAGCAGGGCGATCCCTGCGCCGTACAGCGCCAGGCGGCGGTCTTGAGCGTCAAGTTCGAATGAGAACTCTTCGCGGGGGGAGATGAACCAGACAGCGGCAAACGACAGCAACCCGGCCAGCAAGCCGAACACGAAAGAGATCCCGGACATCAGCAGCATGCCGAAGAAAAACCCGGCCGCCAGCGGGCGCTTGCGCTGCCACAGGTAGCGGGCCAGCGCCAGGAAGCCCAGGGCCATCGCCGGGCTGCCGGCCTGCCGGGAAACCGCGATCGAGATCGGGTCCAGGGCCAGGCCAAAGGCCGCTACCAGGGCAGCCTTCTGTCCGATCCGCTCTCTGAACAGATACGGAAACAGGATCACCGCGCTGCCGACAACTGCCGGAAGCAGCCGGGCGAGCACGTCGCTGCTGCCCAGCAGGAAGAACAGCCCGGCGGTCGGCTGGACGTAAGCCGGCTGGCCGAGCATCTGGAAGCTCTCGCCGCGCGCAGCCTGCAAGGCCTGCCAGGCAAACCCGGCCTCTATCTCGGTGAGCGGGTGCTGTCCGAGGACAGCCAAACGCATCAGGAGCGCAATTCCCAGCGCCAACAGATATAAGGCCGTTTCCACGCTGACCGCGCTTTTTTGTTCCACTTGGGTTTCGATCGTCGTTTCCATATCCTGCTCAATTATATCCGACCGGGGTCAGGGTGTGATCCCGGTATAGTAGATCGTTAGTCCGCCTTGCTGGAAGGCCGGCTCAAGATTGCGGATGAACTTGTCTTCATACAGATTATACGTGCTGCGCTCCAGGTTGCCGACCACAATATACACGATCCCATACTGCTCGATGATCTGGCGGGCTTCCTCCCAGGAGCCGGTGGTATACAGGCGCTCGATATCCGCCTGGCGCGAGCCGACCTCAGCCATCCCGCCGCGCCACTGGCTCTCATGCCCGATCCAGCCGAGCACGGCCGGCTGGCCGGTATTCATCGAGATGCGGGCATAATGGGTGTAGCTCCCGCCGGTGGGATGAATCGCCTCGGCCAGCGTCCCAACCGGGGCCTGGCGCAGCCATGCGGCGGCGGCCTGCTCGTCCGGATCGAGGTAGAAGTTATTGGCCGCGCCGTCCAGGGTCAGAGCAGGTTCGAGCTGGGCATTGAAAGTGCTGATCCGGGTATTGACGGCCATCAGCGGGTAAACCATTCCAACGACCAGCGCCAGTACGAACACCACCGGGAACACTTTTGCCGCCAGCGATTTGTGCGGCCGTGAGAACAGCACCGCGCTGCCATACGCCCCGGCCAGCGCCCACAGGATCCAGGCCTGGTAATAGAACTTGAAGATCGTGTTCATCCGAACGCCGAATTGATCACGCAAGTAGAAATATTCCGGGATCAGGACCAGCAGTCCGCCGAACACAATCATCACAACGGCAAAGCGGTGGGGATCAAACAAATTCTCCGTTCGATCTTCTTCCTGATCCCCCTCTTCCAAGCGGGTACGCGCTGGCCATAGCAGACCAAACCCCAACCCGAGCACAGCGATCAAAGTCAGCGATGTGAACCAGGTCTGCACCCGACGCCCCAGCCCTTCAGAGATCAATTGTCCAGCACTTTCTGCACCGTAAGTGCGCAGGAACAGGTTTCCGAATTCATCATTAAGGCCTGGCAGAGTAGGCGAGCTGAGTGAATTGGTCAGCAACAATGACAACACCAGCAGCAAAGCGACAAGCAGCAATGCGGCCAACAGTCCAAAGCGCGCCTGGCGCGAAGCCCGGCGGCGGACAGTCAGGTACGCCAGGAATCCGAACAGTGGCAGGAACAACGTCCCGAACATCACCCACATATAAACGCCGCGGGTCGGGTAGATTACATTAGGCATAATCCCACCGGCTTGCGAGGAAAAACTTAGGTAGAACGGCAGATAGGCAATCAGCCCGGCCGCGCCGAAGGCCAGCCCGAGCAGCAGAAACTCAATGATCCGATCCATCGACCAGCCAAGTTCGTCCACTTTGCGGAGTAGATGGGCGGCGGCAAACACACCCACATACCAGGGAAAATCCCACAGGTTGAGAAAACCCAGCCCGCCGAAGATCAGTGCCCCAAGCATAAAACTTTGCGGCGAGAACAGATACTCAAAGCGGTATAGCTTGAAACGCCCCGCGCCGGGCTTGCCTGCCTGCAGCAACATGTTCAGGCTGAAGGCCAGGGCCAGCAGCACGAAGGGAATCACCAGCACATGCGGGTGCAGATCGGCCAGGAAGAACGAGAAGAACGGGAACTCATCGATTGGCGAAACCGTCATCCGGTTGCCGGCCAGATCGAAGTCATAGATCACCCGCGAAGCGCGCCACCACCACCAGTGGCGCAGCGCCCCGGGAGCAGTGTTGCCAGGCGGCGGCAGGATCAGGTCTTCGATATTGAGCCACGCCCAAAATCTGGAGGTCCACTCACCGCTGGCGGTCTGCATCCAGAAAGCGCCCCGCCCGTGGATGAACTCCAGGAAACCCTCGACATTGCTCAGGATCAGCACGAACAGCGGCCCAAGAAGGGGAAATCCGAGCAGGCGGCGTTTGCTGATCTCCAGGTCGAGGCCGGCCAGCAGGTTGTAGACCAGCCCATACGCGCCGACCGCGGCCAGGGCAAACACCAGCGTGATCCCCAGGTTGAAGGCCACCCCGCCGGCGGCCCCGCCAAGCTTGGCAAGCATCCCGACGATCACGTAGCCGAAGTAATAATATGAGATGGCGTAATCCGCCAGCCATGGGTCCAGCGGCGGCATGGCGGGCGAGCGCAGGATGGCGTTGATAAAAGCCAGTTCCATCGGCTTTTCGGTCCCCAGAGCGGCCGGTTCCATCGCCCGCATCAGCGCCATAAAGATGTAGGCGGCGGCAAACAACACTTCGACCGTGATCAGCAGTCGGCGTTTTTCTTTCCACCAGGCACTTAAGGCTTCCCGATCGATCCCCCGCCAGGCCCAAACGCTCACCCCGACCAGCACAGCCAGCGCGGCCAGCACCCCGCCGGGCGTATTGACCAGCACCCCCAGCGTACTCAGCATCCAGAAGAGGTAGCCCCACAGCAGCAGGCCGAGCGCCCGGCTGACAGTATAGCCGCGGTCGGCCAGCGCCGGGAAGAAGCGGAAGGCCAGCGGGAACACCGCTGCGCCGGCCAAAACTGCCAGCAGATACCAGATAAGCGCGTCTAACATAAGCTGCCTCTATTCACTGCCAATCCCGGGCAGGGCCGGATCGAGCACCTGGTAGATCACGGTCTGCTTGTTGCGGTAGACCTCCTGCCACAGGTCGCCCTCCAGGCGGTCAAACTTGTCCAGGCCTGCACCGGGATAATAGTTACGCTCCAGCTGTCCGACGATGACGTACTCAACGCGGTACTCGCGCAGGAAGTCCTCGGCCAGCGATCGATCGTCGAGCTGGTAGAACATGCGGATATCCTGCTGCCGTTCGGCAATATTGGATGCCGGGCTGAAGCCGCGCTGCTGGGTCTGGTGCCAGTCCCAGCCGAGCACAGCCGGCAGGCCGGTGTAGATGCTGAAGCGGCTGCCCCAGCGGTACAGCGGGGTGTTGGCCTCGACGATCACCGGCGTGCCGGAGATGTTCTCCTGCATCCAGCGGATGGCGTCATACTCGGCATCCAGCTGGACGATCCCACCCTCGTCCGGGTATTCGGAGGTCTGCATAAAGGCCATCCCGTCCAGGGTATGGGGCGCTTCCGCAGACATGCGGTCGCGGATCTTGTTGGGGGTGGCAGAGAGCGGGTACATCAGCGCGCCAAGCAGCAGCAAAGCCAGCCCGAACTGCCAAACGCTCTGCCAGGCCGGCCGCCATTTGCGCAGTTCGCCTAGGGTCCAGCCGAAGGCGGCCGCTGCGCTGGCGCCCAGCAGCACCCAGGCCTGCAGGTAGAATTTGAAGACCGTATTCATCCGGCCGATATCGCCCGACAGCACGATCACTTCCACCAGCATCGTCAGGAACAGGGCCGTCCCGACCAGGAACAGCACGATCCGTTTGCTGTCGGACTGCTTCGGGCGGAACAGCAGCGCTGCCGCCCACACTGCCAGAGGCAGCGCCACGATCTGGATGCGGACCTTCAGCGCCAGCGCCATCACTGCCATCAGGAGCAAGACCGCTCCCAGGGCCGCCCACAGCCAGCTGCGGTACGGTTCCAGCTTGCGCAGGGAAGACAGCGGCGTGGAGGCCATCCACTGGCGGGTTTCCCAACCCATCCAGAACACGATCAGGAACAGGAACAGCCCCCAATGAACGAAGTATGAAGTGATCGGCGTGTGGGTTCCCTTCCACAGCATGATCTCGCTGTACGGCAGCCCGTAGGCCGCGGCGTAGGGCTGGTACAGCACGAAGGTCAGGCCGACCAGCGCCGTGATCCCGCCGAGCACCCAGATCAGCTTGTTCTGCCAGCCCGGACGTTCCTCTTCCTCGCCGGCATACCGCAGGACGGCATACACCAGCGCGACGACCCCCAGGGCCAAATAGGCCGGCAGGTCCCAGGTGTTGGTTGGGCGCAGCGCCCCGATGGCGACCCCGGCAAAGACAAAACTCCAGGCCATCTGCCAGCGCCCTGCGCCGCGGAAAGCTTTTGAATAGATCACCGCCAGCGCCCAGGCCAACGCCAGGAAGACCAGCGCCAGCGACATGAAGTGTGCGTGCAGGTCGGCGTAGATCGTGGTGAACCAGGGGAACTCGGTGATCGGCTCGGGCTCATTGACGGCCGGGATCACCCGGCTGGGAATCCAGTAAAAATCAGCCCATGAAAACGGCAGGCCCGGTTCGCCCAGCGTCTGGGCCAAACCCGAAAGCGTCCAGCCCAGCTTGGTGAGCAGCCCGACCTCACGCGTCCAGTCGCCGCCCGCCGCCCGCCGCTGGAAGCCTTCGACGATCATCCGGACGGTGCCCTGGTTGCCGAGCACAGCGGTGATCAGCGCGCCGGACAAGCCGACCACCCAGGCAGGCAGTTTCTGGCCGGCTTGCTCGCGGCCGCGCTGCCAGGCCCGGTACAGGTTCAAGCTCACTGAGTATGCCCCGGTAAAGATCATCGCGAACACGGTCGGCAGCACGAGGTTGTAAGCCAGCGCCGGGACGATCCCCAGCAGCTTGACCAGCGTGCCGACAAACACAAACCCGAAATAGTAATAGTTGATATACCCGCCGGCGTACCACGGGTCGTAGGCCGGGAAAGAGATCGTTTTGAGGATGGCGTTGAAGTAGGCGAAGTCCATCGGCTTTTCGCCGCCCTTGAAGGGGTGCCACAGGTCGGGGTTGCCGTAGCGCACACCCAGCACCAGCAAGAACCCGGCCAGGAAGACCAGCTCGGCGGCCAGGATCGCGCGCCAATGCTGGCGCAGCCAGGGGGTCAGCTCATCGCGCTGGACGTACGCTTGC
>JABAOG010005986.1_pt2 | contig 12889 bp, 13 predicted proteins | sample 7062131 | NCBI WGS metagenome assembly JABAOG01 (sample SAMN14538629, study PRJNA623070) | marine sediment metagenome | biome: marine biome [ENVO:00000428]; feature: marine pelagic biome [ENVO:01000023]; material: deep marine sediment [ENVO:00002113] | place: India: Arabian Sea | collected... | reverse complement strand
CCGCCGGCGTTGGCCATGAACAGCGCCATCAGCACGCCCGTGACCGTCGCCCCCGCCAGCATCCCGCCCAGGGCGAGGATGCTGAAGTAGCCGACCACCACGGGCGCCAGCACGGCCACGAGCCCCGGGAGGATCATCTCCCGCAGCGCGGCCCGGGTGGAGATGTCCACGCACCGGGCGCTGTCCGGCTTCGCCGTCCCCTCCATGATCCCCGGGATCTCCCGGAACTGCCGCCGCACCTCGGCGACCATCCCCGCCGCCGCCCGACCCACGGCCGTCATGGTCAGCGCGGCGATGAAGAACGGCAGCGTGCCGCCGATCAGGAGCCCGATCGTGACCGCGGGGTTGATGATGTCCAGCCCCGTCGCCTCCAGCCCCACCGCGGTGGCGTACGCGCTGAACAGCGCCAGCGCCGTGAGCGCGGCCGAGCCGATGGCGAAGCCCTTGCCGATGGCCGCCGTGGTGTTGCCGATGGCGTCCAGCCCGTCGGTGATGCTCCGCACCTCCGGGCCCAGCCCGCTCATCTCGCTGATCCCGCCCGCGTTGTCGGCGATCGGACCGTAGGCGTCCACCGACATGGTCACGCCCACCGTGGCCAGCATGCCGACCGCCGCGATCCCGATCCCGTACAGCCCGCTGAAGAAGTACGACACCCCGATGGCCACGGCGATGAGCAGCACCGGGATCACCGTCGACTCCATCCCGACCGCGAGCCCCTGGATGATGTTCGTCGCCGACCCCGTCTCGCTGGCCTCCGCGATCTTCCGGATCGGACCGGCCGCCGTGTAGTACTCCGTCACGAGCCCGATCACGACGCCCACCAGCGTCCCGGCGACGATGGCCCAGAAGGGGCCCAGGGGCGAGTACGCCCGCGCCGTCACCGGGTCGTACAGCTCGAAGCCCATCCCCCGGACCGCGAAGTACATCATCACCAGGAACAGCGCCGCCGCGATCAGCGCCACGTTCCGCAGTGCCGCCGCCGGGTTCACCCGCTCGAACGCCTTCATCAGGGCGATCCCCACCAGCGACGCCACCAGCCCCAGCATCACCGTCAGCAGCGGAAGCGCCACGGCCTCCGCCCGGCTCGCCGCGAACAGCGCGCTCGACGCGCCGATGGCGATCGTCGCGATCACGCTGCCCACGTAGCTCTCGAAGATGTCGGCGCCCATGCCGGCCACGTCGCCGACGTTGTCGCCGACGTTGTCGGCGATGGTCGCCGGGTTGCGCGGGTCGTCCTCCGGGATGCCCGCCTCGACCTTGCCCACCAGGTCGGCGCCCACGTCGGCGGCCTTCGTGTAGATGCCGCCGCCCACGCGGGCGAACAGCGCGATCGAGCTGGCGCCCATGGCGAAGCCGCTGATGATCTCGGCGAACGTGCGGAAGTCCAGGTCGCTGATGGACGCCGCGCCGAACAGCCAGTACCACAGCCCCACGCCGACCAGCCCCAGCGCCGCCACCGACAACCCCATCACCGACCCGCCGAAGAAGGCCACCCGCAGCGCCTTCCCCTGCCCCGACTCCGATGCCGCCGCCGAGGTCCGGACGTTCGCCCGCGTCGCCGCCTTCATCCCGAAGAACCCGGCCAGGACCGAGCTCAGCGCCCCGGTGACGTACGCCAGAGAGGTGTACATCCCGATGGCCAGCCAGAGCAGCGCCGCCACCACCACCACGAACACCGCGAGGACGGTGTACTCCCGGCGCAGGAACGCCATGGCCCCCTCGTGGATCTGGTCGGACAGATCCCGCATCAGGTCCGTGCCCACCGACTGGCTGCGCACGTAGTAGAACAGCCCGAGCGCCACCAGCAGGCCCACGAACCCCAGCAACGGCGCCCACTGGGTCCATGCAACCAGTTCCGTCACCTGCCCCTCCCCTGGTTTATCGGTTGTAGCGGCTCATCGCCGCCTCGATTCCCTCGCTCATCCACGTCTCCACGGCCGTCACCAGCTCCGACAGCAGGGCCACGACCGTCTCCTCGTCCGCCGGCTCGAACTCCGACAGCACCCACGCCGCCATGTCCCATCCCGGCGGCGGGGACCCCACCCCGATCCGCAGCCGCGCGTACTCCCGCGTCCCCAGGACCGTCTCCACCGACTTCAGACCGTTGTGGCCGCCGGGGCTTCCCGACGGCCGCAGCCGAAGCCGGCCCACGTCCAGAGCCACGTCGTCCACGACGACCAGCAGATCCTCGGTGATGTCGAGAGCCGACTCACCCAGGAGCGGCGCCAGGGCGGCTCCGCTCCGGTTCATGAAGGTGACCGGCTTCAGCAGCAGCACCCGCTCGCCACCCACGTCGCCGTGCGTGGCCAGGGCCGGCCCGCTCCGCCGGAACGGGCCCAGACCCCACGCGCTGCTCAGCCGGTCCACGAGCCACCACCCCACGTTGTGGCGGGTCGCGTCGTACTCCGGGCCGGGGTTCCCCAGCCCGCAGATGACCTTCACCTACCCTTCTTCGTCCTCGGCCCCGGCCTCGGCTCCCTCTTCGGCCTCGGCGGAAGGCTCCTCGCCCTCCTCCAGCTCCTCGCCTTCCTCGCCGATCAGCTCCGGCTCCAGCTCCTCCTCTTCCTCCTCCGGAAGCTCGAGGATCGTCGGAGCCGCCACCGTGCAGATGGTCCGCTTCGGGTCCGGGAGCACATCGATTCCCTCCGGCACCTCCAGCTCGGCGACGTGGATCGAGTCGCCGATGGTCAGTCCCGAGACATCGATCTCGAACGACTCCGGGATCGACTCCACCGCGCAGACCAGCTCGATCACGTGCATCACGTGCTGTAGCACGCCGCCCTCGCGGACCCCCTCCGGCGTCCCCAACAGGCGGACGGGCACCTCCACCGTCACCCGCTCGCCGGCGTGGATCTGCTGGAAGTCCACGTGCAGCACCTCCGGCTTGTAGGGGTGCGACTGCACCTCCACCACCAGCGTTCTGACCGTGTCCGACTTCTTCTTGCCCCCGCCCTCGATCTCGAGCTCCACCAGCGTGGTGTCGAGCGAGTGCTCCTTCACCAGCATCTCGAAGTCGTGCGCGTCCAGCGTCAGCGGCCGCGTCTCCTCGCCCCGGCCGTACACCACCGCCGGGATCTTGCCTTCGCGGCGCATGCGGCGCGCGGCTCCCTTGCCGCTCTCCTCCCGCAGGGCCGCCTTCAGTGTTGCGTTCTCCGCCATGCTTCCCTTCTCCTCAATCGAACAGCTGGCTGACCGACTCGTTCGAGTGCGTGTACCGGATCGCCCGCGCCAGCAGCGTCGCGACCGACAGCACCTTCAGGTTGTCGAACCGCCGCTCCTCGGGCACGTGCAGCGTGTTCGTCACCACCACCTCCGTCACCGGCGACTCCTTCAGCCGCTGGACCGCCGGGCCCGACAGCAGCGGGTGCGTCGCCGCCACGTAGATCTCCTCCGCGCCCCGCTCCTTCAATGCCCTCACCACGCTCGTCATCGTGCCCGCCGTGTCGATCATGTCATCCACGACGATGCACCGTTTGCCCCGCACCTCACCCACGATGTTCAGCACCTCCGCCACGTTGTGGGCCGGGCGCCGCTTGTCGATGATCGCGAACGACGCGTCGATCCGACGGGCGAACCCCCGCGCCATCTTCGCCGCCCCCACGTCGGGGGCCACCACCACCACGTCCGGCAACCCCTTCGCCTGGAAGTAGCCCGTCAGCACCGGCGCCGCGTACAGGTGGTCCACCGGGATGTCGAAGAACCCCTGGATCCTGCCGCGCGTAGCCGTAGTACGGCATCACCGCCGTCACCCGCGACGCCGACGCCCGCTTCGCCGCGTCCGTCAGCAGCAGCATCTCCATCACGTTCTCCGCCGGCGGCGGCGTCGGCTGGATGATGAACACGTCCCGCCCACGGGCGTTCTCGTTCAGCCGGACGAAAATCTCCCCGTCCGCGAACCGCGACACCGTCGCGTCCGTGAGGGGCATGTCCAGCGCGTCCGCGATCTCCTCCGCCAGGGGCCGGTTCGCCGTCCCCGAGAGGAGCATCATCGGACCGTAGAAGTTCTCGTGTGGCATCCGCCCCGTCTGCTGAGCCGCCCGAAACGCAACAGCCTTGAAAGGTATCTGGGCCCCGCCGGTGGGTCAACCGGGCGAGCCGCCTCGGCCGTCCCGGGGCGGCGCCGGGCCCCCGGGCAGGTGCAGTTCGGCGAGCCGCGCCATGGCCCGCTGGAACACGGACTGGGCCCGACCGCCCGCGACGCGCATGAGCTCCAGGTAGGTGTCCACGGCCTCGTCGAGCTGCAGGTGGCCACGGAGCAGCGCGGCGAACACGACGGCGTTGTCGACGTGGCCCTTGATCACGCCTTCCTCCGCGCGTGCGACGGCCAGGGCGACCCACTGGTCGAGGGCCTCGATCTCCCGGACCTTGCGGGCGAGCCCCTTCATCAGGACATCGGGGCGGAACCGCTTGAGGCCCTCGAGGCCGTCGTCGTCGTCCGACCGGAAGGCCGCGAGGGAGGGGCGGTCGTCGCGCTCGTCCAGGGCGTGCTCCAGCGCGACCAGGACGCGGGAGCGGACGGCGGCCGCCATGGGGTCGCGGACGTCCAGCTCGTCGAGGTACCGATCCACGGCCTGGTCGAAATCCAGGTGCGCGGACATGAGGGAGACGAAGCGGAGGGCGTGGCTCGCGTGGATCTCGACGAGCGCTTCCCACGCGGCGGCGGCCGCCACGTCGAGCTGCCGCCGCACGTCCTCCGGGATCCGGCGAGGCGTCAGGGGGCTGATCGGTGTCATCGCTCCTCCGTCGCTGTGTCGACCGGGCGCCGTCGCCGTGGGGCCCTCCGCGGGAGACGGGGCCTGCACATCCGGTTCCAGCCGTCGTGTCCGGGACACCCCTGACGACGCCGGGCCGGAGCTCCTGGGAGTCCGGCCCGTGCCCCGCTGTCCCGTTTCCGGGGCGCTGCAAGCTGCCCCTCCTGGGTTCGAACCAGGACTCTCCTGATCCAGAGTCAGGCGTGTTGCCAATTACACCAAGGGGCAATGCAGCGAAGGGTACCTGCGTCAGCGCGGCGGGTCAACCGCCCCCCGCGTCGGCCCACACGGGGTCCTCTCCACCGGGCCGGCTGGCCTCCGGGGCACCTCGGGGCGGCGATCAACGCGCGCGGGTCCGGGTCGTTACGACGCGGAGCGTCCCCTCGAGCGTGGCGAGCGCCGCGGCCGCACCCTCGGCGGCGGACCGGTCCTCGAACACGCCGAACACGGTCGAGCCGCTCCCGGCCAGGAGCGCGGGCCGGGCGCCGTGCTCGCGGAGCGTGGCGCGGAGGGCGGCGAGCTCGGGGTGGCGCCGGAAGACGGGGTTCTCGAAGTCGTTGCACGCCGCATCCGCGACCGTGGCCCAGTCGGCGGCGTCCCCCGGCTCCTCACCGTCGCGGCCGTCTCCGCCGCCTCCGCCGGCGCCACGGTCCTCGTCGACCCAGCCGTACGCCTCCCGGGTGGCGACGGGGAACGACGGGATCGCGACCACCACGTGCCGAACGGGGAGCGCCGGCAGGGCCTTCAGCCGGTCGCCCCGCCCGCTGCCCCGGGCAAGGGGATGGCCCCGGACGAAGAACGGGACGTCGCTGCCGAGCGCGGCCCCCAGCGCCGCGAGCTCTCCCGGCTCGATCCGGCCGGGGTGCAGCCGGTGCAGCGCCCGCAGCACGGCGCCGGCGTCGCTGGAGCCGCCCCCCAGCCCCGCTCCTACCGGGATCCGCTTGACCAGCCGGATCGCGGGCGCGCCCGGGATCCCGGTCCGGTCCAGGAAGGCCCTGGCGGCCCGGACCGCCAGGTTCGATTCCTCGGGTCCCAGCTCGGGCATCGACTCCAGCGGCGGCGCGAACGCCGTCTCGAGCGTCGGCTGGAGCGCCCGCTCCCGCATCCGGATCACCACGGTATCGGCGAGCTTCAGCGCGCAGAGCAGGGTGTCGATCTCGTGGTAGCCGGCGTCGTCCGGGGCGCCGACCCGGAGCCACAGGTTGACCTTGGCCGGCGCCGCGACGGTCAGCCTCACCGCGCCCCCGACCCCGCCCGCTCCTCCACCGCGGCCTCCACCGCCTCCTCGCTCTCCTCGACCTCCCGCCAGGACAGGCCCAGGCGCCACACGTAGTACAGGCCGATGGCGCTCACGGGGATGAAGCCCGCCAGGTGGAACCCGATGGCGAACGCCAGGGCGGGGCCGGCCGCCACCCCCCAGACCTGGACCAGGCCGATGCGGGCCGCGGCCTCGAACACGCCGAAGAAGCCGGGCGCCGACGGCAGCGCCACGGCCAGCGCGATCACCGACTGGAGGAAGATGGCCGCGACGAAGGGCAGCCGGATTCCGAACGCCAGCAGCCCGACCCAGACCCCGAGCCCGGCCACCAGCCAGATCACCAGCGACCACAGGGCCACCACGAGTACCAGCCGTCCGTCGCGGATGGCCGCCACGCCGTCCAGGAACGCCTCCAGGGCGTCCACCACCGGCCGACGGACCGGGGAGGGGAGCACCCGGGCCACGGTCCGCTCGAACAGGTCGACCGCACGGCTCGGCCACGCCACGAGCGCCAGCAGCACCACGAACCCGGCCGCGAACACGGCCCCCAGCGCCAGCGCCGCCCCACCGAAGTCCCGCCCCGAGACCTGGGGGAACCCCGGCCAGGCCAGCGATGCCAGCAGGAAGAGGACGACGGTCGTGCCGTCGAACATCCGCTCCACCACCAGGGACCCGAACGACGCGGACATGCGGATGGGCTCCAGTCGGCTCAGCGCGTAGGCCCGGGCGAACTCTCCCGCCCGGGCGGGCAGCAGGTTGTTCGCCATGAACCCGATGGTCGTGGCGACGAACCGGGGCCGGAACCGGGAGCCGGGGTACGCGGGCCGGAGCAGCGGTTTCCAGCGGAAGGCCCTCAGTGGAAACGGGGCGGTGACCAGCACGCTCGCCAGCAGCAGGAGGCCGAGATCCGCCCGTCGTACCTGCTGCCAGACCTCCGCCGGATGCACGTCCCGGAAGGCGTACCAGAGCAGGCCGAGGCTCAGGAGGATTCCGACCAGCCCCTTCCAGTCCAGGAACGGGCCGCGCCGACGCGGGCGACCGCCGGTCACTTCAGTCCCAGGCGGATCAGGTCGAAGAGCTCGTCCAGGATGGCGCCGACCCCTCCTTCCGAGGCCAGGCCCTCCTCCAGGGACGGCCTCAGCGACAGGGCGCGCTCCAGCGCCGCCCTCCCGGCGTACTCGAGCCGGCTGACCGGGACCACCCCTCCCTCCCCTTCCGCTGGCGGCGGCGGTTCCCGCGGAGCCCTCGCCCCTCCGTGTGAGCGGACCGCCTCCACGCCGCCCGCCAGCGCCTGGATCCCCTGCCGGGCCTCCTCCCGCAGGGCCGGCGTCCACGGCGCGCTCCCCCGGACGACCGGCTTCAGCATGCCCTCCAGGTCCCAGGCGAGGTCCGCGACCTCCTTCAACCGGGCCATCTGCGCACTCCCCCGCAGCCGTCGGGCCGCGTCGTGCAGCGCCGACGGGTCCGGGGGGTCCAGGCGCAGCGTCGCCCGGAGCGCTTCCAGGCATTCCGCCGCCTCCTGGAGGAAGAACGCGCGGCTGTCGCTCACGGCGCCACCCCCCGGGCCCGGCGCAGGATCGTCGTCATCTCCCGGACGGCGCGCTCCAGTCCGACGAACACCGCGCGGCTGACCACGCTGTGGCCGATGTTCAGCTCCTCCACCTCGGGGATCGCCGCCACCGGCGTGACGTTCTCGTACGTGAGCCCGTGGCCGGCGTGGACATCCAGCCCGAGGGATCGGCCCAGGGCCGCCGCCCGCCGGAGCCGCGCCAGCTCCTCCGGTGCGCCGCGGCCCGGTCGCCAGGCATTGGCGTACTCGCCCGTGTGCAGCTCGATGGCCCGGGTCCCCAGCGCTCCTGCCGCCCGGACCGTCCCGGGGTCCGGATCGATGAAGAGCGAGGTCTTCACCCCGGCCGAATCCAGCCGGGCCAGAGCCCGCTCCAGCCGCCCCCGGTCGGAGTCCAGCGCGAGCCCCCCCTCCGTGGTGATCTCCTCCCTCCGCTCCGGCACGAGCGTGACCGCCATCGGCGCCAGGTCCGCGGCCAGGTCCACCATGGCGTCCGTGGGCGCGACCTCCAGGTTCACGCCGGTCCGTGCGGTCTCCATCAGCAGCCGGACGTCCCGGTCCTGGATGTGGCGCCGGTCCTCGCGCAGGTGGACCGTGATGCCGTCGGCCCCGCCCTGCTCCACCAGCACGGCGGCCCGGACCGGATCCGGCTCGTCCGTGCGCCGGGCCTGCCGCACCGTCGCCACGTGATCGATGTTGATGTGTAGGCGCATCACTCCGAGAGCAGCGTTTCGAGGGCGTCCGCCTGGGCCGGGTCCAGCCCCACCGCCCGGGCGAGCCGGACCGTCTCCAGCCCGAGGGCCGAATATAGGCGCCGCTCCTCGGGCGACAACCGGGAGAGGTGGAGGCGGACCGTGTCCACGTCGCCCCGCACCACCGGGCCGGTCAGCGCCGCGCCCAGCCCCAGCTGCTCGACGTTGTCCATGGTGCCTCGCATGAGGGGCAGCGCCGCCGCCACGGCATCCTCCTCGGAGATGCCCGCCTCCGCCAGCGTCCGGGCCACCGCCGCCGCCGCGGCGAGGACGTAGTTGGATGCGAAGACCGCGGCCGCGTGGTACAGCGGGCGGAGCGCGGGCGGGATCACCAGCGGGCGCCCGCCGAGGGCCGAGACCAGGCGACGGGCGGCCGTCAGGGCTCCGGGCTCCCCCGCGATGGCGTACGCGCAGCCCCGCAGACGGTCCGCCCCGGACCACGGGTCGGCCACCGTCTGGAGGGGATGCAGGGAGCCCACGGTGTAGCCGGCGACGTGCAGGGGCGTCAGCACGTCCGTGGACAGCGCACCGGACAGGTGGAGCACGACACAGCCTCCGCGCGCCGGGCCCACCCGGGCCACCTCGTTCGCCACCTCGTGCAGCGTGTCATCCGGGACCGCCAGCACCAGGACCGTGGTCTCCTCGGACACGGGGCCGTACCCCATGGCGTACCCGGCCACGCCGTCGAAGATGGGGTGGGGCGGCGGCTCGGCCGAGCGCCCGAGATACGTCAGGCCATCCAGCGCCCCCGCCTGGGACAGGGCCCCGCCCAGGGCCAGTCCCATGCGGCCGGGACCGACGATGGTCAGGTGGTCGCTCATGCGTGGTCGCTCATGCGGCCCCGTTGATCTCGATGCCCTCCCGCTGCCTCAAGCGCCCCAGCGTGATGGCGGGCAGCCGGGCCCGAACATCGATGGTGGTGCCCCGCTCCTCCTGGCTCAGCACCTCCCCCTCGCGGTACACGGTCGCCAGACTCTCGCCGTCGGCGGCCGGGATCAGGACGTGGACCTCGGGGCGCCGCTCCCGGATCTGCTCCTCCAGGAACGCGATCAGCTCGTCCAGCCCCCCGTCCTCCAGGGTCGTGGTGTAGACCGCCGGCTCCGAAAACAGGGTCGCCACGCGCCGTCGGAGGGCGTCCTCCTCGTCGTGCGTCAGCTGGTCGACCTTGTTCAGGACGAGGGCCACCGGCACGCTCCCGAGGTCCAGATCCCGCAGCACCTCTTCCACCACTCGCTTCTGCTCCTGCCAGCGGGGGTGGGCGGCGTCGATCACGTGCAGCAGCACGTCCGCCTCCGAGGCCTCCTCCAGCGTAGCGCGGAACGAGGCCACCAGGTCGTGGGGCAGCTTCCGGATGAACCCGACCGTGTCGGTCACCAGGACCTTCGACCCCATGGGCAGCTCGACCTGGCGCGTCGCCGGGTCCAGCGTGGCGAACAGCCGGTCCTCGATGAACAGCTGGGCTCCCGAGAGCGATCGGAGCAGGCTGGACTTCCCCGCGTTCGTGTACCCTACCAGGGCGGCCTGGAACTCGCCCGCCCGGCCCTTCCGCTGGGTCGCCCGCCGCTGCGCCACCACCTTGAGCTTGCCCCGCAGGTCGCTGATCCGGCGCCCGATGATCCGGCGGTCCGTCTCCAGCTGCGTCTCGCCGGGGCCCCGGAGCCCGATCCCGCCCCGGATCCGCGAGAGGTGGGTCCACATCCGCTTCAGCCGGGGCAGCAGGTACTCGAGCTGGGCGAGCTCCACCTGCAGCTGCGCCTCGTTCGTCCGCGCCCGGGTCGCGAAGATGTCCAGGATCAGCTCGGTCCGGTCCATGACCCGGATGTCCAGCAGGTCCTCCAGGTTCTTCCCCTGGGCCGGCGTCAGCTCGTCGTCGAAGATGACCACCGTCGCCTCCCGGTCGGCGGCGATCCGCCGCAGCTGCTCGGCCTTGCCCTCGCCGATGAAGTACCGGGGATGCGGGGCGGCGAGGCGCTGGATCAGCACCGCGACGACCGTCGCGCCGGCCGTGTCCGCGAGCCGGCCCAGCTCCTCCAGGTGCTCGTCCGCCTCCTCGGGTGAGACCTCCGGCGTCGGCGCGCCGACCAGGACCGCCCGCTCCTCCGGCGCTTCGAGCGAGATCGTCTCTGCTATGCCGTCCTCCTCGTCAGGTCCTCGTTCATCGCACTCCGTCGGGGGTCACCGTGCCGGCGTGCCGGTAGCGGATGTCGCGCGTCACCGGATCCTCCACCGCCACCAGGCCACTCACCCGGTAATCGAACGCGCCCCGGTCCAGCAGACCCCGGATCGCCTGGCCCACGCCCCGGTAGGTGAACTCCACCGGTAGCTCCACGTCCACCGTGTCGCCGGACGGGACACGGAGGTCCCGCTCCACCCGGCCGTCGGTGAAATCCAGCCACTCGCCGTCCGGGTCCTCGAGGTCCAGGTCGTACGTGAGCCCGCTGGCGCTCAGCTCGAACCCGTTCGGGTTGTAGATGCGGAGCCGCACGTCCACGACCCCCCCGCTCAGACCCAGTGACGAGAGCCGAACGCCCTCGAGCCAGATCTCCGGTTGGTCCACCTTCGGAAAGCACGCCGCCAGCGCGGCGGCCACCACCATCACGATGCCGATTCGCTTCATACGACCCTGATACCCTTCTCCCGTCCGCTGCGTTCACCCCTCGTCGCGACGCTCCGGCGCCCCGACCTCCCCCGCCTCCGCCTCCCCGCTCTCCTCGCCCGCGGCCTCCGCCCTCCGGGCCGCCCACCATTCCAGCCGCTGGGCGATGCGTTTCTCGTGCCCGAACCCCGACGGGCGATAGAACCGCGTCCCGCGCAACGACTCCGGCAGGTACTCCTGCGCCGTGTAATGGGCCTCCGAGTCGAAGGCGTAGGTGTAGCCCTTGCCGTATCCGAGCTCTTCCATCAGCCGCGTCGGCGCGTTGCGGATGTGGAGCGGCACGGGCTCCGCGGGCGTGTCCCGGGCCGCCGACCGGGCCGCCCCGAAGGCCGCGTACAGCCGGTTCGACTTGGGCGCCGTGGCCAGGTAGACCGCCGCCTCCGCCAGTGCCAGGTCGCCCTCCGGGGACCCGAGCATCTGGTACGCGTCCCGGGCGGCCACCGCGACCCGGAGCGCCTCGGGGTCCGACAGTCCGATGTCCTCCACGGCCATGCGGATCAGGCGCCGGGCGATGTAGAGCGGGTCCTCGCCGCCCTCGAGCATGCGCGCCAGCCAGTACAGCGCGCCGTCCGGGTCGCTGCCCCGCACCGCCTTGTGCAGCGCCGAGATCAGGTTGTAGTGCTCCTCGCCGCCCTTGTCGTAGTGCGCGAACCGACGCTGGAGCGCTTCCCTCGCCCGCTCCAGGTCCACCCGTCCGCCCTCGCCCGCCAGCGCGGCCGCCGTCTCCAGCGCGTTCAGCGCGCGCCGGGCGTCGCCGTCCGCGTCCCGGGCGATCCGCTCGATGGCGTCGTCCGTCACCTCCAGCGAGCGCTCGCCCAGCCCCCGCTCCCGGTCGGCCAGCGCCCGCCGGAGGATCGCCTCCAGGTCCCCGGTCTCCAGCGGCTCCAGCACGAAGACCCGGGCGCGGCTGAGCAGCGCCCCGATCACCTCGAACGACGGGTTCTCCGTCGTGGCCCCGATCAGCGTGATCGTGCCCGCCTCGACGTGCGGCAGGAACGCGTCCTGCTGCGCCTTGTTGAAGCGGTGGATCTCGTCACAGAAGAGGATGGTCCGCCGCCCCGTCGCCCGCAGCCGCACCCCGGCCTCCTTGATGATCTCCCGCACCCGGGGCACGCCCTCCGTCACCGCGCTGAACGGCACGAACACCGCGTTCGTGCGCTCCGCGATGATGCGGGCGATGGTCGTCTTGCCGGTGCCCGGCGGGCCCCAGAGGATCAGGCTCCCCACCTCGTCCTTCTCGATGAGCTCCCGGAGCGCCCGGCCGGGACCCAGCACGCTCTCCTGTCCCACGAACTCGTCCAGCGTGCGCGGCCGCATCCGCGCCGCCAGCGGGGCCGTCGCCTCCGCCTCGCCCGGCCGGCTCCCCGCCCCACCGCCGGCCTCCCCGCCGAAGAGGTCCGGCTCACTCATCCAGCCACTCCTCCCGGACGAACTGCAGCAGCGCATCCTTCCGGTTGAGCGACGGGTCGTCCGTCACGCGCTCCAGCAGGGCCTCCAGGATCTCGCCGAATCGCGGCCCCGGACGGAGACCCAGCGCCTTCAGCTCCTCCCCACCCACGGCCAGCTCGGCCGTGGAGAGCGGCGGGCGCGCCCGGAGCACACGGCGGACCATGGCCCACCGCTCCAGGAGGTCGTCCGGGCGGTCCCCTGGCGCGGCCCCGGCCCGCCACAGCGCGAACCGGAGACGGAACAGGTCCCGCACCAGGTCCGGACCCACGTGGCGCAGCCAGCGCCGCACCACGGGGTCCGGCGCGTCCGGCGGGAACAGCTCGGGCTGGTGGCGGACGAGCCGCGTGACCCGTTCGATCTCCGCGTTCGACGCCTTCAGCCGCCGCATCACGTCTTCCGCCTTCCGGGCCCCCAGCACCTCGTGGCCCGTGTAGCGCCAGCCGCCCCGCAGGTCCC
>JABAOG010000529.1_pt2 | contig 12895 bp, 12 predicted proteins | sample 7062131 | NCBI WGS metagenome assembly JABAOG01 (sample SAMN14538629, study PRJNA623070) | marine sediment metagenome | biome: marine biome [ENVO:00000428]; feature: marine pelagic biome [ENVO:01000023]; material: deep marine sediment [ENVO:00002113] | place: India: Arabian Sea | collected... | reverse complement strand
AGGTCAAAGATCAAAGCAGTTACTCCAAGGATGACTGCAGTGAAGATCAAGCTGTAGATGACCGCAAAAAGCGTCTGTCCGCTCATATGTGTCAGCCGGTGGATGGGTGCCATCAATGTGTACTCGATGGTGCCTTCCCAACGTTCAATGCTGATCAGTTCCGTGATCCAGTAGAACACGGTCGAAAGATATCTCCATACTAAGGTTCCAATCACCAGGTAGAGGACCATAAACTGCCCATCTACCTGTCCACCTCCGTTGAGGTATTCCATTCCCAAGCCGATGAAGCTGACCGATAAACTGTTGGCGATCGAATACGTCATCCAGACCAGTTCCNNGTTCCATGAACGCGTACGATGCTCTGATTTGATGGAGTGCTGTGTTCAGCATGTTGTCACTCTCCAGTCTCCGGCATTACTCGCCGGATTCGTTACTTTCGTGGTTTTCCTTGAGTGTCCGACCTGTCAGTTCCAGGAAGACATCCTCAAGGGTGGGTTGGCTGCCGTTCTCCCAGGTGACCAATTTCTTCAATTCCTCTGGTGTGTCCAGGGCAACGACGTCACCTCGATCCATAATGGCGATGCGGTCGCACAGGGTATCCGCTTCGACCATATCGTGAGTGGTCAGGATCATGGTCGTACCGTGTTCTTCATTGAGTTCACGGATGACTGCCTGCACCTCACGCTTGGAGCGGGGATCCAGACCGGTGGTCGGCTCGTCCAGCAGCAGTACTCTCGGTTTGGACAGCAGCGCACGGGCGATAGCCACTTTTTGTTGCATACCACGGGACATCTCGTCCATCGGCTCGAAGATCGAGCGGTCTTCCAGGCCGAGCCGGTGAAGGATCTCGAGAACTTTCTTGCGAGTCTCCTTACCTTCCATCCCATACAGGCGTGCTCCATACATCAGGTTCTCCATGGGGGAGAGCTTTTTGAAAAAGCTGGCTTCGACCGAAACCCGGTTGATGATCTCCTGCACTTTCATCGGCTGTTTGACTACATCGTAGTCGAAGACCTGGATGCGACCTTCGTCGGGTAGCAGCAGGGTTGCCATCAAGCGGATCAGGGTGGATTTGCCGGACCCGTTGGGTCCAAGCACCCCGAAAATCTCGCGCTCCTCGACCTGGAAGGTAAGGTGATTGACAGCAACGATGACTTTCGAGCCAGGTTTTGCAGCTTTCGCTCCGTTCCCATTCCCATTTCCTTTACCATTTCCATTGCGGGTGCGGGAGATGAAGCGCTTCCACAGCGGATCACCGGGTTTACCAAATTTCTTATAGATATTTTCTACTTTGATAGCTGTAGCCATCGTTACGTCCTCCAGTAAAAAAAATAAAGCCACGGGTTCTATCCTTACCCGTGGCTGGAGTGATTCTGGTGTTTGGTTTGATGCAGTTAATCAAAACAACCACGGGTTTTCGAAGTGGCCCGTGGTTGTCATTGACTCTTAGTTTACTTAATCAACCAATAGGCGCACTTATACAAGGTGCAACAGCAACGCCGCCGAATCCAAGCGGTGCCCGGCGAATGCGTGTGCATGTGATGTTTGTGTATTGCATGTGCATTAAGTGCGCTCCTTTCATAAAATAGCCTGACCAGTCTACCAGAGAGATTGCAGAAGGTCAAGGGAATTAATGAAAAATGATACGAAAATGAGAATTTTTTAAGAAAATTCAGATCATCGGGCCTCACTGATCTCGAACAAATGCCCGTCCGGGTCGCGGAAGAAGCAGCGAACTTCAGCGCCCCAGTTCTTTGGAGGTTTGAGAAATTCAGCACCACGGTCGCGCAGCACTTCGTATGCTGCCTGGCAGTCAGGGACGCGGATCGTCATGGCATGGCTGACATGAGTTGGGTCTGAGGGAGGGGCGAATGTGGTATCTGGTTTGTCTTCGGTTGGCTCACCGCCGGTGACGATCAGCAGCCAGCTGCCCTGGAATTTGTAAACAATCGATGTTCCACCATATTCACGGTACATTTCAGCATTGAGGATATTGGAATAGAAATGTCGGGAATTGTCGAGGTTGCTAACGACCAGGATGTGGGTCAGTTCCATGGTTTCTGTCGGAAAGTTTTGCATGATCACCTCCATTCAAAGTGAATTTGCGATTGAATTTTCAGCTATCAAGAAATAATTATACTTCCATATATATAGTAAAATCATCTAATATATCCGAATATTTTTAAATTGATATCCGTGGCCAATTCGAACATAATGCTGGAGGAAATCATTATGATAAAAGCACTAACTTTATACCCTGCATCTATGGATCAAGAAACTATTAACTCTCTTGTTTTAAAAGCGATATCAAGCATGAAACAATATAAAGGTTTGCAGTCCATTGAGGAGAATAAAGGTCAGATCATGAGCCCCGCAGGACCGCCAGCATATTCGAAGATAATGACAGCTACCTGGGATTTAATGGAAAATTTTTGGGCATGGGTGCAATCACCTGATGCCCAGGAGGATAAAGATCATTTAATTGAGAACGGAGTATCGCTGCTCATTTATGAGGTGAATGAAGTATAGATACGGATCTAACTGGTTAAAAAGAAGGTGGATAGAGGCGCCAGATGCACTCGACCTAATAAACCGAACGAACCTGGTGCCTCTTGGATGAATTGATTAGCGTTATTCGACCTTTACCCCTAAATTTTATTTACGGCGCGCTGCCAATGATTGGATAGCCGGCATTGCTCCAGGCGACCATACCACCATCCATACTGGTGACAAGGGAATATCCAGCATCCTTCAGGATATCCCGCCCAACCTGGCTGCGGTTGCCGGAGCGGCAAACAACTACAATTTCCTGGTCTTTCGGGACTTCATTGACCCGGTTGGGCAGTTCGTCCAGGGGTATCAACGTGGCTTCTGGTGCATGGAAAGCGTCCCACTCTTCCTGGGTACGCACATCGAGAACGTAAACACCTTCCTGATATTTTTCATATGCCTGACTGACGGAGATCGAATCAGGCATTTCAGACTGCTGGGGGGCATCTCCACCCGATAATAGCACGACCAGCAAGAAAGCAGCAACGATCCCGGCGCCAATTCCCACCCAAGTTAGTATCTGGTTGCGCTGCCTTTTTTTCCTCGCCTTTTGGCGTTTTACTGTATTCTTCTTGGACATCTTCGTCTCCTGTTATTCATCATTTTTCTTCAAACTTGTAGATCGATCCCCCGAGGTCAGCCAGGTAAATATTTCCATCCTGATCATATCCGAAACTGGAGATATTTGCATTCAACTCGTAGAGAGATTGGTTGATCCAATTTCCGGAACTATCCTGCTGCAGCCCCCAGATATCTCCTGAACAGAAATCAGCGTAGATATAGATTCCCTGCCATTCTTCCAGGCTGCCGCGGTAAACCACACCGCCAGTGACTGCACAGGTACCGTTTTCATGGGTGGCATACTCATGAATTGGGAAAGTCAAATCCAGACCTGCTGGTGGTGTACCTTCATAAGGCAGGTTACCCTCATAATAATCCCAGCCGTAATTATTACCGCCCAGGCTGCTTCTGGGAACAAAGTTGATTTCTTCCCGGGAACCCTGGCCAACATCACCGATATACAGGTCGCCGGTCAGGGTATCAAAGTGATATTTCCAGGGATTGCGCAGACCGTAATCCCAGATCTCGCTTTCCCAGTGAGATCCGAGATAGGGATTATCACTGGGGATGCTGTAAGGCAGGCTGTCCACATCGATGCGCAGGATCGAACCGAACAGGTTGGTGCGGTCCTGGGCACGATCTTCTGGGTCACCTCCACTGCCGCCGTCTCCCAATCCAATGTAGAGATTCCCGTCGGGTCCGAACTCCATATGCCCACCGTTGTGATTGTTATACGGCTGGTCGAGTAACAGGACCTCTTGTTCAGAACCAGCATCGGCGATATCCGGATTGGATGTCACCTGGAACCGGGATATGACTGTATCGGAATCCAGGTCGGTATAGTATACGAAGAAATAACCATTCTCAGAATAGTCCGGATGGAAAGCTAAACCAAGCAAACCTCGCTCTCCCAGGGAATCATCCTGTGTGACCCGGTCGGTCAAATCTAAAAATGGTTCAGTTAATACCGATCCGTTTTCATAGATGCGGATCATCCCGGTTTGTTCCAGGATGAAAAGTCGCCCTGTACCATCTTTGGGGGCGATGATCTCCACTGGATTGGTCAATCCACTGGCGATTTCGACCCACTCATAATCTTCTGTATTTGGAAATTCGATCAAGCCAGGATCGCCAACTTGAATGATCGGCAGGTAGGCTGTCAATCCACCCGTTTGCGATACCGAATTAATTTGATTATAAAGCCGGGGCTCAGCGGGTTTTGCCGATGCCGTCACTGTCAGCACCAGGGCAATGATCAGCACCACCGGCACCATCTTTAGCCAATTCCAGGGTTCCTTCTGACTACCATCTTTTCTTGTACTTATACTATTAAATAAACCCATAAATTGCTCCTTTGGCTGCATGTTCACTTTAATCAGATGATTCCGATCAGTAAAGGTTACATTTATTGATAAATCAGTCGCTTGTGAGCTGGTAGAGACCACCACCATGCTCGACAAAATAAACATTTCCGTCTCCGTCGTAACCAAAACTGGTCACCGGCAGTCCAAGATTGGTCAGCATCTCGTTCTCCCAGCTTCCATCTGCATCCTGGAGAAGTCCCCAGATCCGTCCTGAGCAGTAATCCGAGTAAAAATACACTCCCGTCCACTCTGTCATCGGACCGCGGTAGACAACCCCGCCGGTGACCGAACAGCCTTGACTGTGGTCGTATTCAGCAACAGGTTCGACGAACTCCATCCCTGCAGGAGGGTCACCCTCGAACGGGTGTGTGCCTTCGAAATAATCCCAGCCGAAATTCAGACCACCGCTGGAATCACCGGGCACGTAGTTGACCTCTTCCCACTCGTTTTGTCCAACATCCGCAATGTAAAGTTCTCCCGTCAGGGTATCGAAGTGAAATTTCCACGGGTTTCGCAGACCATATGCCCAGATCTCCGGTCGGGCATCTTGACTTACGTAGGGGTTGTCGGCAGGAACGGTATAGCCATCTCGAGTCACATCGACGCGCATCAGGCTTCCCAGCAGGGTTTTTAAGTTTTGACCGTTGCTGTCCGGGTCGCCTCCACTGCCCCCATCTCCCAGCCCGATATATAGATAACCATCCGGACCGAACTCGATATGTCCACCATTGTGATTGCCATAAGGCTGCGAGTGTGTGAAAATGATCTGCTCCGAATTGGGGTCTGCCCGGTTGGGATCATCAGTGACCGTGAAACTGGACACCACGGTATCCCCATTGTTATCCGAGTAGTGGACGTAAAAAATCCCGTTGTCGCTGTAGTTGGGGTCAAATGCCATCCCCAGCAGGCCGCGCTCATCATAACGGCGCAGATTGACAACCCTGTCATCTATATCCAGGAAAGGCTGAGAGAGCATCTCACCATCCTGGTAAACACGGATCCTGCCGGGCTGCTCAAGGACAAACAATCTACCGGATCCATCTTGTGCACCGATGACTTCCAGCGGTCTGTCCAGCCCTGATGCAATATTCACCCAGCTGTAATTGGCAAATTCCGGGAAAGTGGTTACATCCTGCTGTGTGCTGCTCATGTCCTGCGAGGAAGAAATCGAGTATGTATCCACCACCTGGTTGGTTCTTGTGATGAATTCGAATGTCATTTCGTTCTCATTTACCTGAACTCGCATAGCTCCCCAGTCGTTATTGAAGCGTACCTGGCTTTCCAGCAGGATATCCTCAAAACCGTAGATCGCTCCCCCGCCCAGTCCATTTGTGATGTACGGGATTCCGTTGATTTCCAATCGCTCGTAAACGTGATCGTGACCAGTCAGGACGACATCTGCACCCCAATCCGCAAACGGCCAGCGCATCCAGTCCGTGGAACCCTGGTCTCCAGAAGAATACGGTGGTGCGTGGAAATAGACGATCTGCCATGGGAGTGTGGAAGCCGTCATGGTCTCTTCCAGCCACTGTGCTTGGGTGGAACTAACACCAACACCATCTGGTTCCCGGGGATCGCTGTTCATTGCAAAGAAATGAACTGGTCCCCAGGTGAAATCGTAATAACGCTCGTTGTTGGGCAGTTGGAAGTAATCGAAATATGCCTGACCGTTGCTGGTGTTCAGGTCATGATTCCCCAGGGTTGGGTAGAAACGGTTGGTTTCAGCACCTGTTCCGTATTCTCCCTGGTATGGATAGATATACTCTGCATAATACTGACCGATATTCTCGTCGATTGTCTCGGCTTTACCATCCGGATAGTTGTTATCCCCTACGGTGATAATGAACTCCGGATTCCAGCTCTCAACGAGGCTGGCAACGTCCGCTTCTTGCTGTCCGGCCAGACCATAATCCCCGATGACGGCAAAGGTTAATTGTTCCGCTGGCTGATCTGCTTCCAAAGATTCAGTACCTGTTGCCGCTGCTGTTTGAGCTGCTGTTGGATCAGGTTCTCCAGCCTGGTTTTCTACAGTCGGTGTTTCTGCTGTGGTTGTTGTGTTGGTAGATTGTGTAGAGATCTCTGGCTGTAAGCTGTCACCCTCAGGAATGATATCACCTGTTGGCGTAGTTGCTGTGGTACAACCTGCCAGGATCAATCCGAAAAATAATATAAATATAAGAAGAGCTTTCTTCTTCATTGCTGGGTTTCCTTCCTTTGGCTGTAAAAATAAATAGCAGGGCTTTCAGGAGCCCTGCTATTCTCAATTGTTGGTCGTTCAGTTCTTTTCCCTATATTCCCCTTCGATGATGTCTTCCTCGGAAATTTTAGGATCGCTGGAGTCTGTTGGAGGATTTTGCCAGTTGCTGTCTACCGAGTGCATGATTGCCTCCCGGTGTTCCTCAACGATATCCGGGGGGCATAATTCTACAAACATGACCGATCCGATTCCTATGATTAAGGCATCGTCGATTGGAAGTCCGGGCATCAGGTCTGTTGGGATCAGCAAATAGATCAATGAGCCGATGGGTAAGATCTTCAGAATTGGACTGATCCGGGGGTCGACTAGAAGCTTCATAATCAACTTGAGCTGATTTGCCAGACCCCGGAATGTACCCGTGTTTTCCGGTATTAGTTTTGGATTTTCACGCTTCCCAGCCATGTCATCCTCCAAGGGGATTGCATTCAACCGAATAATATTATTTATCTTGAATCCCCTCCTCACCAGCGCGATTATACCAAATGTACTACATTGAATGTGTTGTCTAGATCGCCAGGGTGAAGTAATATAGGAAAAATTAATAAAAGAAGCAAAAATCTATGATCCGAGCAATAATATTTGACTTTGATGGGTTGATTTTAGAGACAGAGAGCCCGGTATACCAGTCCTGGCACGAACTCTACGATCAATTTGGCATGGTATTGAGCAAACAGGAATGGAGCCAGATCATCGGCACTTCGGATGCTGAGCATTTCGACCCGCTGGATGAACTGGAAGTATCGCTTCACCAATCCCTTCCAAGGTCCGAACTGCTGGCTGATCGCCGCGAGCGTGAAATGGAATTGATCCGGGAACAGGGCATTCTACCCGGAGTGGAGAAGTGGATCGACCAGGCGGTCACTATGGGCATGAGATTAGGAATTGCTTCCAGTTCATCAAGGGATTGGGTTTACAGCCACCTGACACGACTGGGTTTGATCGATCATTTTGAGGTCATCCGGACTGCGGATGATGTTGAAAAGACCAAACCCGATCCAGCTTTGTATCACCAGGCATTGGATTCCCTGTCGATATCTGCGAATGAGGCCATCGTGCTCGAAGATTCACCCAATGGTGTTACTGCTGCCAAACGTGCCGGGATCTTCACCATCGCAGTCCCCAACCCAATGACCGTGGAGCTTAACCTGGACCACGCTGACCTGCAGATCTCCTCCTTAGAAGAGCTTGATCTGCAAGGTGCGATCTCCTATGCAGAAAACCGGAAAACCCGATAAGGAGTTTGCCATGAGAACACAGCCGTGTTTGTCCAGATTATTGGGTTTATCCTTAGTCCTGATTTTCATTATCCTCACGCCGGTATCCCTGTGGCTCTATGATTTTGGCAGCGTAGTCTTCGACCTGGAAGAGAGAGCTGACCTGACAGTCAAAGTACTGATAAAGACGGACTTGATTCCCGCTTTTATTGCTTCCCAAACAGCGGAAATCCTCGGGGAAAATCCCCGGGCAGAGGATCAAGAAAGTGGTCAATCAGATGTAAGCGCAGTGTTTAACTTTCTAGGCGAAGAGGACTGGGAACAAATCCAGTTCGAGATGCTCCCCGTGTCAATTTATCAACCGTGGGTATTCGAGGCATCCGATTCAGTCGAAAACTGGCTGTCTAATTCCCAGCCATACCCGGAAATTGTTCTGGAGACAGATCAATTCAAGGAACGGTGGAATACAGCACATGGTCAGAATACGGTGGATGTGATCTTTAATGCCTTACCACCGTGCACCGCGCAGGATGTCGAAGATTTCTTTCGGCGCAACGAAACCGAGTCTGCTGGATTATCGATGGCACTCAATATGTGCCGGTTACCCTCACCCTTTGATGAACTCCAGTATCAGATATACCAGCGATCAATATCTTTCGTTGTTTCAAATCTTCCCGATGATGTCCAGGTTCTCAGCGAAGAAGAGATGGAACAAATTTATAGCGAGAAAAAAGCTTTTCAGTTAAAAAACCGTTTGCTGATTTTACGGGTATTCTCGTTGAATGCCATACTGCTGCCCGGATTTGTGCTGCTTCTGATCACGATCATTGCAGTGCGGAGCATCCACACATGGTCTATCTGGTGGGGGATTCCATTGTTATTCTCCGGGATTCTCACTCTGCCGGTGCCTTTTGCTCAAAACTGGCTGGTACCCTGGTCAGTAAATCTAATATTTGAGGATATCCCAGCCAGTTTTAGAAGTGAGCTGATTCTGGCAGTTGTCGAGGCGAACAATGAGATTTTTTCTCCCCTTTACTGGCAGGCTGGTTTGCTGTTTCTTGCAGGTATCTTGTTGCTGCTGATCGCCATCATTTCACGTCCAAAACGATCTGTTTAAAGGGATGAAATCATAACCACACCTGCCGATCAGTGATACCTGCGGATCAGGTTTTCCCAATCGATATACAGATGGTGTCCTTCAAAGCGCAGTTCGATTTTCTCAGGAGGAAAATCCACTTTCATGTAGGGGTTATCATACCGGGGATAACTTGAATTATTGATTTCTTCACCTTCCACCATGAGTGGGCGTTCCCAGTCGAACTCCAGGCGACCTCTCGACGGTGAGTGATAAAACACCTCAAGACCATCGAAGGTGACCTCAGCCTGGCAGATGGATTCGACGAATTCATCGAAAGTACCGTCGATGTCCTTACGCCCCATTTCACAGATCCAGATGGTCTCGTTTCCATCTGCGATGATTTCGTTCGTACCCCCGTCCTTGTCTGCCTGACCCCATCGGTACGGCACGTTTGTCCGCAGTGCCAGGTACGCATCGTCTTTCCGGGCGAAGACCCAGTCTGATTTTTCCAGGACTTCATCAAACTCATTCTGAGGCAGCCAGGCGTGTGTGAAGAATTTCGTGATCGGCACATTGATCGCCAGGCGTTTATCCAATTTATACAGGCAGAAGACGATATTCTTGTATTGGATCGCCCTGGGGAGAATTCCTGAGCCAGTCCATTCGTTGGGTGTTCCGCTTTCTTTTGCCGCTGGATGGGTGGTAAAGCAGACTGCTTTGGATCCCAGCGTTGCCTGCCAGNNTGGATCCCAGCGTTGCCTGCCAGATGCTTTGCTGATCACCACCGTAACCTTTCCTGTAATCTTGTGAAGTGCTGAGCAGGTAGTCCGGTGTGCGGTAGGTATAGATATTGACTTCTTCCCGTGTATTGCGGCACAGGTCGTATTCCAGGTATCGGGCAAAGCGTTTGAGAAGCCCGAATGTCCGCAGTCTTTTCAGTAAACGGCGGTTCTCCCTCAATACTTTAAAGAAGGCGTTGTTCCACCAGTCCCATTCATCAAACATATCGATATTCAGGCTGATCGTTTTGGGGTGCAGGTAGGCTTCCAGGCTGAGGAATACCATGGCATCCTCAAAATTGTCGTACGATAGACCCCAGCGATCAGCATCATCCAGCTTGATACCCATTCGCTGTCGGTTGATCATTTCGGATCGCTTCAGATCCTGGGCAATGGCTTCGATCAGCGGCGGGGCTTCGTAATTCTGGCTGATTGCCAGTGGAACAGCACTCATGTTGTCGAATGAGGAGAATTGTCCCATTCCAAAAAGCACTTTCAGCGTATTATTGGTACCGTCCTTCGTCAGGTCCATTTTTGAATGGCTGTAGCTGCGACCATGCGTGCTGCCGAAGATCCCTTTCCAGGAATTGAGTGCCATATCCATCAGCATCAGATCGAGAACGATTTTTGATCGTTCGACAATCTCCTCATCCTGGGAAAACTCGATCAGCGAAAGCAAGGCGGTGATATCTTCATCGTAATAAACGTTGGAGAGATATTCACTGAAACCTGTCTTGAAGCGCAGCTCCAGCCAGGTGATGATCCGTTTTCGGTGAACCTCGATCAGCTCAGCTCCTGTCCGACCGCTGTTGCTGAACAGGCTGCCGGGGAACATCTGACCGGCAAGGAAGGCAGCAGAAGCGAAAAGAATCTGGTGGTTCTCCGTCCAGGTGCACATCGAATCGATACCCGGCTCGCTGGGCCAGTACTTGAACTTCAAAATGCTGCTCTCTGCCCGGATAATGAAATCGTCCTTCAAACGCGGATGGTCGCGGAAACGGTACAGCAGCCACAGGATACTGTGCATCACAAAGTCAGCACAGTCTTTCCGCTGGTCGATGTAATCCAAGCCAGCATGCAGGATGCCGTGGTGCGGGCGTCCACCAGCAGCCAGGCGGGCAATTTCATAATAAACGGCTTTGGTGTTTGCTGGTGCCGGGTTCGTCTTGCAGAAATCCAGGAACGCCAGGCGTGAATCCCGCTCTTCGGGTTCGGGCGTGTAGGCATCCGGTGTTTCAGATTCAGGATAACCGATCGGAGCAGGTTGATCTGTTTCGATCTTATAGTCTGGGATTTGGTTGTAATATTCCATAATTATCCAATCAACAATTCTTCTAATTCTCTGGTCTCTTCTTCCATTGCTTCAGTTATTGGTGCATCACTGCGTCGTTGAGCCAGCAGAGTTTTTAACCGGGCGTGCACACTGGGTGAGAGAGGATAGCGCCAGGCAGCAATCACTGCCAGGCTCAGCAGGATGACCGGAACGACAGCAAATACGAAGCGCAGAACGGAAATGAACTCCGCTGACTGGACCTGCTCGACCAGGACTTCTACACCTCCCTGGACCTCTTCGACGGGAGGCAGGTAGCCCGCCAGGTCGATCGCGTTGGAGACGGCGAAGAGTGCAAAAGCTGCACTGATCTTGCGAACCAGGGTGCGCNNGGCAGCAAAAATATAGATCGCCAGCCAGTGACTTCCCGGGGCGATCGTAAAACTGAACAGCATGGTGACCATCCAGATGGCGGCACCAATCATGTAACCCGTCTTTTTGTCACTGCGTTTGCTCAGCCAGTCGTAGAACGGCAGGGAAATGACCTGGAAGATCAGCAGAGTACCGTTAACGAAACTGATCTCCGATCCCCTGCCGAGATAATAGCGCATGTAATAAGCCACGATCGAGCTGACGGCATCGATGGCTACGAATGCCAGCAGATACATCAGCATGGCGATCACAAAGGTCCGCACTTTGAAGGGTTCGATAAATGCTTCTCGCCAATCGAACTTCCCGAATGGGGTCTGGAAGTCTTCCCGCTCCCTGGCGGTAATCACCGTGGCGATGAATGGGATCGCCCAGATGACACCGAAGATCAATCCCATGGCGATCCAGCCTGAGCGGGTATCCGTGAACAGCTTGACAATCTCCAACGGGACCAGTGCGGCCAGGATTGACCCCACCGTCGAGAAGAAAATACGCACCGAGCTGAGGGTGGTTCGCTCATTGTAGTCCAGGGTCATTTCGGACTGCAGGGCGTTGTAGCTCAGCATGACGATGCTGACGACGGTGGAGAAAAACAGGTACGCAAAGATGACAAAGATAAATCGCTGAGTTTCACTGGGCAGGTCGATGGGATAGAATAGGAGGAAGAAAGAAATGAACACCAGCGGTATCCCAGCCATCAGATAGGGTCTGCGTCGTCCCCAGCGGGTCCGGGTGCGATCGGCGATCAGACCTTCAAATGGATCGGTGACGGAGTCGTAAATCTTGCTGATCAGGATCACCGTGCCTGCCAGGCTGGGACTGATGCGGACGACATCGGTCAGGAAGATCAGGTAATAAAAGCTGATCAATGTTCCAGCGCCACCCCCATAAATATCGCCCAAACCATAGCCGATTTTTTGCCAGAGAGACAGTTCTTCTTGCCTTTCGGGATTGGTTGTTGCAGTGGTCATTGGATTCCCTCTAAGCTTACTGTATCGATTTTGACAGTACGGTTCAATTTGGCTGATGCGTAAATCCCTTCAACAGCGGCTAGCACTGGAACAGCTTGCTGTATCGGGGTTAGATAAGGTTTGTCGTCTACTATCCAGGCGCGGAACCCTTCCAAACTGCGCTGTAAAGCATGGATGCCTCTTGCTGGAGGTCTTTCCTTGCCTGGAGAAACACCGATGAATTTCACCTGTGGTCGTGGTTTGTTGGTATAGATTCCAGTGCCTTTCTCCCCGTATGCTTTGATCTCCAGCGGCTGTTCCGGGTTGGTAATCATCGAACTGGTGATTTGTATGCGGGTGCCGTTTTTCAGTTTAACCACGCCAAATGCCAGGTCCTCGACTTCTACGTCCTTGAAAACCATCGAAGCGGTATCCCCCATTGC
>JABAOG010011500.1_pt1 | contig 12899 bp, 13 predicted proteins | sample 7062131 | NCBI WGS metagenome assembly JABAOG01 (sample SAMN14538629, study PRJNA623070) | marine sediment metagenome | biome: marine biome [ENVO:00000428]; feature: marine pelagic biome [ENVO:01000023]; material: deep marine sediment [ENVO:00002113] | place: India: Arabian Sea | collected... | reverse complement strand
GCGAACCGCGCTGTTTGACCTCACCCCGCTGCCCGATTCGCCGATTTCACCTTTTTAGATCATACGTGCTATGATCCCCCGTATGGCCTACCAATTCGACCGCCAGCTCGTCGAAGGCGAGGCGGGGGAAGCATTCCTCGACGCGTTCTTCACGCAGCGCGGGCACAGCGTCCGCGCGGTGTCGATGGCCGAGCAGCGGCAGGGCATCGACCGCATCATCACCACCCGCAGCGGGCAGGTGATGAAGGTCGAGTACAAGACCGACCACACCGCGGCACGCACCGGCAACGCGTTCGTCGAGACGATCTCCGTCGACACGCACGGCAAGATGGGCTGGGCGCTGACCTCTCAGGCCGACTACCTCGTGTATCTCGTGCCGGGGCAGTTGATCATCGTGCTGCCGTTCCAGTCCCTGCGCTGGGCGCTGCCGGGCTGGATGCGCGAGTACCCGGAGCGCACCGCCGCCAACAACGGCTACGAGACGCACGGCGTGCTGGTGCCGCTGCCGCGTCTGCTGGAATACGCGGTGCAGACCTTCCCGCTGGGGGAGGGGTAGCGCGAAATCAAACAGGGCAGCGGCCGCTGCCCTGTTTGGTTGTGCCCGCTTGACGGGGTCTACCCGTCGCTCTCCTCCGGGTCCTTGCCGTAGCTGCGCTTCTCGCGGATCTGCCCGTTGGTGCCCTGAATGACCAGTTCCCCGCCGATGCGCCGTGCCTCCTCACGCGCCAGCTCGATCGCCTCGGCCTGCGTCTCGGTCACGTGGAGCGGCTCGTCGCTGCGCGTGCGGTGCACTGCCCAGCCGCCCGCCTCGCGCGGGGAGACCCAGATCTGCTTCTGACCGTTGGTATCCTTGTGCGGCTGCGGCGGAGCCATGAACGCGACAGTGGTCGACTGCCCGCCGCTAACGGCTTTTCCCTCCGGTGCCTGCTCGTTGACCTGCCCGGCGATCTGCGTCATCAGCAGGTCGGCGGCTTTCTCCTCGTTCAGCGTCTCCTGCAGCAGGCCCGCTGCCTCGTCGAACCCCAGCACGTTCGCCTGCGCGACCAGCGTGCCGTAGGCGGCCATCTCGTAATGCTCCACGCGCTGCGCCGCGCCGATCAGCGCGGCATCCTTCACGGTGGAGTCGGCCTGCTCCTTGATCACCGACTTCCCTTCTTCGACCAGCCCGGCCATGCCCACGCACTTCTTGCGGGCGGGCTCTTCGCCGATGCTGCGGAAGACCGTCTTCAGCCGGTCGATCTGCCCTTGGGTTTCCCCCAGGTGGCTGCGGAACGCCTCCGCCAGCCGGTCGGAAGCGGCGGCGTCTGCCATCTTCGGCAGCGCCTCCACGACCTGATGTTCAGCGTCATAGGTGTCCTTCAGCTCGTGAAGGAACAACTCACGTAAAGACTTCATCGGTTGCTCTCCTACCTTAACACTACACTACACCTCGGGTCTGCGTTGTTTGACCTTACCTCTTCCCTGGATCAAGGGTACCCAAACAGGACTAAAAAAGTCCTATACCCGTCATAAAAATTGTCTTACGACTTCGCCGCGACCTGGCCACCTGGCCAGTCTTTGCATCCGGGGGGTTGACTCGCCGCAAAACCCCATGATAGACTGCGATTGGCTCAGAAGGGGTTCCGCCCCGCTGGGCGATACTGAAGAAAGGGGTGCAAACGATGATCTTCACCGACTATGCAGATGGTAAGCTCGCGCGTGTCGCTGCGATGGCAGGGTCGTGCCGACTCGTATTGCGCCTACTGACCGCTTAGGGTCCTCCCCTTAACAAACGCGGCCACGGCGCAGCGAAGCCCGTGGCCGTTTTGATTCACTTCCTTTCGCACCGAATCGAAATGCGCGGCCACAGGCCCCCGGAGATACAACCGGGGAGTGATTGTCCTGCTGGAACTGCTCGATCAGCTGCCGACCGGAACCCCCGGCGGCAAGCGAAGGGGAAAGAAATGAACGCCGAACTGCGAAACCAACAGCCTTTGAACCGGCCAGAGCATCTGGCAGCGGCCAGCGGCGCCCTGAGCGCGGCTCACCTGCTGCTGGAAGCCGCGCTGCTCGCGCTCGCCCTGTGCGATGATGCGCTGGAGCAGTGCGAAGTCGAGCTGGATCACGACTGGTGGGAACAGCGGCAGCGCGCGCTGCAACCCGCGTAGCGCGCTGCCGATCCCGCTGCCTGGCCGCATCGTCCTTTATTGAATTGAAAGGGAGCCTCTCATGGCTATGACTGATACCAAAATCCAAACCCGCACTGCTCCCAATGGGGTGATGCTCCGCCCGGCAACGGTTGACGACGCAGACGCTGTAGCGGATCTGTTCAACGCATGTTCGATGGCGATCCACGGGCGGCCCGAGACTACCGCCGAGTGGCTCAAGGCCGACTGGGACGGATCAAACTACAACATGGATGAGGACACCCGCGTCGCGATCGCGCCGGATGGCGCGCTGGTCGGCTACGCGGATCTGTACAGCGGCTACGCCCGCGGCACGCGCCTGTTTAGCTGGGTGCGCATCCACCCCGACTGGGGGGAATCGCCGCTCGGCACGCTGCTGATGGACTGGCTCGAGGGGCGCGCGCACCGCGCCGTGCCGCATGCGCCGGAGGGCGCGCAGGTGACGTTGATCATGAGCGCGGACAACAACGACACCACGCGCACCACGCTGGCGCGCCGCCGGGGCATGAGCGAGCTGCGCTACTTCTGGCACATGCTGATCGAGTTCGACGGGCCGCCGCCCGCGCCCGCCGTGCCGGACGGCATCACCATCCGCCCGATGCGTGAGGGGGAGGAGCGCGCGGTGTTCGCCGCCGGTGACGAGGCGTTCGAGGACCACTTCGGCCACGTGCCGGAGCCGTTCGAGCAGGCCTTCAACCGCTGGTGGAAGGACGTGACCGGCAACCCGATCTTCGACCCGAGCCTGTTCTTCGTCGCCGAAGCGGCGGACGGCGAGCTGGCAGGCGTCTCCCTGTGCTGGGATCACCTGCCGGAGGACGCCGAACGCGGCTGGGTGGGCATGCTCGGCGTGCGCCGCCCGTGGCGGCGGCAGGGTCTGGCCCTCGCGCTGCTGCACCACTCGTTCGGCGCCTTCTACGAGCGCGGCAGGATGCGTGCCGGGCTGGGGGTCGACGCCGACAGCCTGACCGGGGCCACCCGCCTGTACGAGAAGGCCGGGATGCACGTCTCGCGCGAGTTCACGCAGTTCGGCAAGGTGCTGCGTGAAGGCGAGGACCTCTCCGTGCAGACCCTGGAGGGCTGAGTGCCGAAGGTGCCGAGGGGAAGCTGGGCTGCCGGGGCGGCGCGCAATGTGATGCGCCCGCCCCGGCTCTCTGATCGGGTGGCGCTGACTGCGCTCGCCGGAAGCGAGGCGGCGGCGGCAGCGTTCAACCCTGCGGTCGCCAGCCGCGTGCTCGTTGACCCTGGGGGCGAGGCGCTGGGGCTGGTGATGGTGTGGGGCGAACCGCCGTATGCGCGGCTCGGCTGCCTGCACGTGCTGGATGAGCGCGCGCCCGCTTCGGCGGGGGCGCGTTTGCTGCGCTGGGCGGAGCGTGCGGCCCGCGAGCTTGCCGGGCGCGCCCCGGCCGGTGAGCGAGTCCTGCTGGTGGCGGCGGTTGACGCTGATGACCCGGCGGCCTGCGCGCGCCTGTCGGCTGCGGGGTTTGCCGCGGCGGGCCGCATCGTGCGGATGGAGGGCGCGCTCCCGCTGACCGTCGCCCCGGCTGAACTGCCCCCCGGCGCGTCCTTCGCAGCCGTGGAAGCGGCGGGGTGGGCGGCGCTGTACGACGCGTGGCGCGAGGCGTTCGCCGCCGACCGCACACAGACGGCGCGCACCTTCGACGCTGGCCTGCAAAAATGGCGGGAGGACATCACCGCCGCGCCCGGCTACGACCCGGCGCTGTGCATCGGCGTGATGCTGCCGGAGGGTGAGGCGGCGGCGCTGGCGGTGGCCTACACGCGTTCCCCGGAGGGGCAGCCGGTCGGCTGGGTGGAGTGGGTGGCGGTGCGCCCCGGCTGGCGGGGCCACGGGCTGGCGCGGGCGCTGCTCGCCGAGCTTTCCGCCCGCCTGCTGGCCCGCGGGGTGGAGGGCGTCGCCCTGACGGTGGACGCCGTCGCGAACCCCGACGCCGTCCGGCTGTACGAGCGCGCTGGGCTGCGCGCCACCGCCGAGCGAATCGCGTTCGAGAAGCCGCTCCGCTAGCCCCGAACCATCCCCAGACCCTGAATTCGCCAGATGGCTTAGGTCGTCTGGCGACTTTACTTTTTTCGATTTCGCTGTTAAGTTATTTTTTAGTTAAAGGTGTGTATAATTTCAGTATTGTTATCTGCACTGATTTGGTGTTTAATTGCCTCTGTGTGACCCCGCTGGCCACGCTTGCCCGGACAGGCCACCAGTTCGACGGGTGCATTTGTATGCACGATCCGCCCTACATCCTGCTCGTAGACGACGAGCCTCGCATTGGCGAAATGCTGGCGGCTGCCATGCCGCAGTTTCTGTTTGAGCCGGTGCGAACGGGGCGGCAGGCGCGCATCACCCTCGAAGAGCGCCCCCCCGACGTCATGGTGATCGACCTGATGCTGCCCGACGTGGACGGCATCCGCCTGCTGGGCGAGGTCCACGCGCGCTACCCGGCGATCCCGCTGCTGGTGATCACCGGGAACTCGTCGATGGAACGGGCGCTCGCCGCGATGCGCAGCGGGGCCAGCGACTTCATCGTGAAGCCGTTCCGCACCGAGGTGGTCGAAGCCTCGATCATGCGGGCGCTGGAGCAGCGGCGCAGCGCCGAGCGCGAGGAAGAGTACATTGCGCAGCTTGAGCAGCAGGCCGCGCAGCTCGAGTACGCCCACCGCAAGGTGCTGGCCAAGGAGAGCACGCTGCTGGTCGGCCAGTTGATGCAGGGGCTGATCAACGACGTAGCCAACCCGCTGAGCGTGATCCGCGTCAACGCCAGCCTGATGGAGATGCGCGGCCAGCTTGAGCCGGACTCGGCGAAGCGCATCAACGCGATCAAAGACGCACTCAAGCGCATCCAGTACACCGTCGACCTGATCCAGACGTTCTCCTTCGAGCCGGAGGCCATCGAGCTGGTGGACGTGGCCGAGCTGGCCCAGGACACGGTCGACGAGCTGCTCAATACCGGGCGGCTGTCGGCCTGCCACGTCTCGGTGATCCTGCCCCGCCACCGGCTGCCGCCGATCAGCGTGCGGCTGGAGCAGATCTGGCAGTCGCTGCGCAGCATCCTGCTCAACGCCGAGGAGATCACCGCGCGCTACCCCGGCGCGACCTGCCAGATCGAGCTGTCGGTGGACCGCGTGGGCCACGAGGTGTGCATCAAGGTCACCAGCCACCTGATCGGCGCGCCCGCCTCGACTGCCGACCGGCTGTTCGAGCCGCTGGTGACAGACGGCGACCCCTCCGTACTGGCAGGGGCCGGGCTGGCGCTGTTTATGGCGCGCAATGTGGTTGAGGCCAACGGCGGGCGGCTGGAGGTCAGCCACGAACGAGGCGGGCTCGCCAGCGTCCGCGTGTTCTTCGACGCCGCCGAAATCTAGAACGACCCCCCTGCGTTAATCTTCCAGATCGATCAACCCAATCCGGATCGCATACTTGACCAGCTCTGCACGGCTGTGCAGGTCGAGCTTGCTCATGATGTTCTCGCGGTGGCGGCCCACCGTGCGGTGGCTGATCCCCAGCTTCTCGCCGATCTCGTCGTTCATCATGTCCTCAGCGACCAGCGTCAGCACCTCGATCTCGCGCTCGGTCAGCCCGTCCGCGGCGGCCAGCTCAGCCGGGTCGGGCGCGGGCGGGGGTGGGGGCGCGGCCCGGGGCGGCGCAGCCTGCGCGGGCGCGGCGCGCGGGGCAGCCGGGGGCGGGTGGGGCAGCGGGGTCAGCAGGCGCGGGTCCGGGCCTGCCGCCGGGGCAGCCCCACCAACGCGGGCCTGGCTGTAGAAATACCCGGCGACCGCGGCCAGCGCTGCCACGATCACCAGCGCCAGCCCGTAGAACACGTTGTTCGAGAAGCTGAACGCCGGGCGCGGGTCTTCCGCCGAGGGCACGTCCTCGCCCGGTGCGGGGGGCTGCGCGGCCTCCAGCAGCGTGGCGGTCAGCGCCGGGTCGGGCTTGGTGTACTCGATCGACAGCGTGGCGGGGGTGTTCGCCTCGACGCGCCCGGCGTCGACGCGGTACAGCGGCAGGCCGTAGTCATCCCGGTGAAGCGTCGCCCCGCCGGGGTCGATCGCCATGCCGGTGGCCGCCGCGGGCTGCTGCACTTCCCACGTCAGCGCACTGACCGGCTCGTCGGCCTGCCACGTCAGCGAGTAGCTGTGCGTGTCGCCGTCGAGCGCCAGCGTCGGGTCGTAGAACTCGACGTGGAACGAGCCGTTGGGCGTGGTCAGGGTGAGCACGTCGCCAGAGGTTTCGAACGCGAGGTTCGAGAGTCCGCCCGTCTCGTTACGGTAAGCGACCGCGTGCGGCGATGCGCCGGGCGGCAGGTCGAACGATATCGTCGCCGGGAGCGGCGTGTCGGGCGCGACCCCGCCCATGTAGAACACCAGCGCCGCTGGCTGGTCGAACTCCGGCCAGATCGCGATGGTGAGGTTGCCGATGGTCGGCACGCCCTGTGCGCGCGCCGCGCCCAGCGGCCCGGCCAGCGCGGCGAGGCTCAGCAGGGCGGCGAGGGCAAGCAGGGCCAGGGAGGGTTTTCGAGGCTGCATGGCGTCTCCGCTAGTGTGATCCGCGCAAATTGTAACACAACCTGCCCCACAGCAGCACCGTTTGGGGCGCGGGGTTCCGGTCAAGTACAATAGCGCGGCATGACACACAGCGAAAGCCTTCTGGTTTGAGATGCGAGGGACCCGACCCACAACCGCCCACAGGCACCCGGCGCGCTCGTTCGGCACGAAGGACGTGCTGGTCATCCTCAGCTACGCTGCGGTCCTGCTGGCCCTGACGTGGCCGCTGGGCGCTCACTTCGTCAGCGATGCGACGCTGGCACGCACCGGGCGCGACGCGCTGGTGAAGTTGTGGGACAACTGGTGGTACGCCGAGCACGCGCGCGCTGGCGAGACGCTCTACCAGACCACGTACCTGTTCTACCCCACAGGGATCAGCCTCGCGTTTCACAGCTACAATCTGTTCTCGACGTTCGTCGGCGCGGCGCTCACGCCGCTGCTGGGCGCGGCGGGGGCCTGGAACTTCAGCGTGTGGGTCGGCCTGCTGGGGAATGCCTGCGCGGCATACTTTCTGGCCCGGCAGGATGGGCGGACCCGGCTGGCCGGGTGGCTCGGCGGGCTGGTCTACGGGGCCTCGACGTTCGTGGTGCGCCATGCGACCGGCCACCCCGACCTCGCCTACCTGTTCCCGATCCCGCTGATGGCGTTGGCGGTGCTGCGCGCGGTCGAGCGGGAGGACTGGCGCTGGGCCGCCGCCGCGGGGGTGCTGTACGCGCTCTCCGCGCAGAGCAGCATCTACATCCTGATCATGGCATCGTTCACGCTGCTGGCGCTGGGCGTCGGGCTGGGGCTGGCTGAGGCGCGCTGGCGGCGCGCGTCGTTCTGGCGGCTGGCGCTGATCGCCGGGGCGGCGGCGCTGCCGCTGCTGGGGCTGCGGCTCTACCCGCTGCTGGCCCATACCGATCTGCTGGGCAGCGCGCTTGAGAAAACCCGCGCCGCGCGGCAGCAGCTAGACCCGCTGCAACTGGTCGTGCGGCAGGGCGGCTACCCGGTGCGGGCGCTGCTCCGGCAGGGGTGGGCGTCGCTGGTCGAGGCGGGCAAGACCAGCGGCGCGGCGACCTACCTCGGGTTCGCGCCGCTGGGGCTGGCGGCGGCTGCGCTGGTAGCGCGCAGGCGTGTTGAGCGGCGCTGGCTGTGGTTGGGCATGGCCGCCTTATTCCTGATGCTGAGCATGGGGCCGGTGCTCAAGTTCGCGGGCACGATCTACCCCGGCGTGTCGCTGCCTGCCAGCCTGCTGCGCCCCCTGCTGCCGGTTGCTGCGGTGCGGCGGCCTGACTACTTCTTCCTCGGTCTGCTGCTGCCGCTGGCGATGCTCGCCGCCGCCGGGTTCGACGTGGCAGCGGAGCGGCTCGATGCGCACCGGGCGCTGGCGCTGGCCGCCGTGGTGGCGCTGGTGATCGCGGTGGAGTACTGGGATGGGCCGATGGAGATGCACCGCACCGGCACCGAGCCGATCTTCAGGCAGCTTGCGGAGGAAGACGGCGATTTCGCCATCGTCGACCTGCCGTTTGGCCGCAACCACGCCAAGTACTACATGTATCTGGCCTCGCTGCATGGCCGCCCAATCGTCGAGGGGCTGTCTTCCCGGCTGCCACCTGACGCGTACGACACCATCGAGGCAAACCCGGCGCTCGCCGCATGGCGCGAGCGTGAGCGCTTCGACTGCCGCACGGGTGACGTGCCCGCCCGGCGCGCGGCGTACCGCGCCCTGTTCGACGATGGGTTTCGCTACGTGCTCCTCCACCGGCAGGAACTCACCGAGCCGGGGTGGGCGGCGTTTCGCGCGTCGTTCGAGGGCGTGGCCCCGGCTGCCGAAGGCGCATGGGGCGCAGCCTACCGGCTGGACGACGCTGCTGCTACGCTGTGCGGCACACCTTAGAAGTGCGTTTCTCGATCCTGTAGAGGAGTGACATGGGCATACTGGACGGCAAGACGGCAGTGATTACCGGTGGAACGCGCGGGCTGGGGCTCGCGATAGCGCAGGCGTATGCCGCCGAAGGCGCGTCGGTGGTGGTGGCCTCGCGCTCTGAGTCCTCGGTCGCGGAGGCGGTGGACGCCCTCCGCGTGGGCGGGGCCGCTGCCAGCGGCATTCCCACCGACGTGGGCGACCGCGCGCAGGTCGAGGCGCTGGCGGCGCACGCCGTCGCGCAGTACGGCGGCTTCGACGTGTGGGTGAACAACGCCGGGTTGTCGTCCCCCTACGGGCCGACGGCCTCGATCCCGGTCGGGCGGGTCGAGCGCACCCTGCAAACCAACATCTTCGGCACTTACTACGGGTCGCTGGCTGCGCTGCGCCACTTCCTGCCGCGCGGCGCGGGCAAGCTGATCAACCTCGCCGGGCGCGGCGAGCGCGGGGGGCCGGTGCCGCTTCAGAACGCGTATGCGTCGAGCAAGGCGTGGGTGCGCAGCTTCACCACCGCGCTGGCGAAGGAATACGACGGCACCGGGGTCGGGGTGTTTCTGTTCAACCCCGGGCTGGTGAGGACGGAGATGCTGGGCAAGGTGGATGCCATCGAGGGCTACCACGGCCAGATCTCGGCGCTGGGGCCGGTGGTGCGGCGCTGGGGCAACGACGCCGACGTGCCCGCGCAGCGCGCGGTGTGGCTGGCTGGCCCGGAGACCGACGGGAAGACCGGGCTGACGGTGCGCGTGCTGGGCTTCCCGCAGATCGTGGGCGGGCTGGTGCGTGACGCGCTCGACGGGCTGACCGGGCGGCGTGCGCCCGACATGCCGCTCGACGTGACCGTGGTCCCCTCCGCGCTGCCGGAGGCGCCTACACCTGAAACAGCAGAATGACCGCCAGCACTGCCGCGGCGATCATGGCACCGACCAACCCCAGAAGCACCCAGACCGGCGTCACCTTGGCGCCGTCGAAGCGCAGCTCGTCGGCCAGCTTTTCGTAACGCCACAGCGCCATCGCGAAGACCATGATCCCGGCGAGGATGAAGATCGTGCCGATGGCGCGCGAGATCCACGGCATGCCGGTCTCGCCCATCAGCCGCACGATGCCCAGCCCGGCGACCACGCCCGCCAGCCCGGTGCGGAACCACGCGCTGAACGTGCGCTCGTTGGCCAGCAGCGAGCGCTGCATCGCGTGGTCGGTGCGCTCGGCGGCCATCTCGGTGCGCTCGTTGGCGAGGTCGGTGCGGAATTCCGCCAGATCGCCCGGCGGCTCGGTGGCGCGGGTCTGGCTTTGTAGATCTTCGTCGGCCTGCGTCATGTCTCGTTCGGTCATCGGCTGTTTCCTGCCGGTCGTGTGCCCTGGCTTGAGGGTACCGCGCCCGCCGCGCGCTTGCAGGCGCGTTGATCGGCTGGCGTGGCGGGTTTATACTCCGGCATAACCCGCTCCCCGCAGCCGTGCGCTGCCCGAAGAATGGACTTCGCCTTGACTCTTGCCGACCCCCAGCGCGCGCGCATGCCGGCTACCGGCGCAGCCGTGCGTGCGGTCATCCTCGCGATCAGCATCCTGAGCATCCCGCTGGCGGCGGGGCAGGCGCTTGGCCTGACGGTGGACGAAACAAGCAGCTGGATCATGGCACTGTACGGCGTGCCCGGCGTGCTCACCATCGCCCTCAGCGTGATCTTCCGCCAGCCTTTGCTGGTGACCGGGAACCTGTTCGTGCTGATCTTCATCTCGCGACTGGGCGGCGAGCTGGGCTTCCCGGCGCTGGTCGGCGCGGCGATGGTGGCGGGCGTGGCGGTGCTGGCGATCGGGCTGCTGGGGCTGACACGCCGTCTGGCGGCGTGGGTGCCGACCCCGGTGATGTTTGGGATGCTGGCGGGCGCGGTGCTGCCGTTCCTGTTCCGCACGTTCACCGCGATCGGCGATGACCCGCTGCTGATCGGCGGGACGTTCCTGGCGTACGTGCTCAGCCTGTGGCTGCTCGGCGAGCGCATCCCCGCGATCCTGCCTGCGCTGGTCGTCGGGCTGGTGCTCGCCGGGGTGACGGGGCAGTTCGGCCAGCTCTCCGCGCCGATTACGCTGAGCGTGCCGCACCTGGTTGCACCGGAGTTCTCGCTCCAGTCTGTGCTGACCGCCACCCCGGTGATGGTGGTGCTGATCACGCTCCAGGCCAACCTGCCGTCGCTGCTGTTTCTGGAGAGCCAGGGGTACGAGACGTCCGAACCGGCGATCAACGGCGTGAGCGGGGTCGGCACCGCGCTGGGCTCGCTGCTCGGCCCGACCGGTATCTCGCTCTCGCTGCCTGCCGCGGCGCTGGTCGGCGGTGACGAAGCAGGCTCGCACGCGCAGCGCTACCGGGCGGCGGTGCTGGCGGGGGCCGCTGCGGTGGTGATCGGGGTGCTGGCGGGGGCCGCTGCGGTGATGATCGGGCTGCTGGCGGGCGCTGCCGCCGAACTGCCCGCGATCATCCCCCCGGCGCTGCTGGTGGCGCTGGCGGGGCTGGCGCTGGTGAACGTGCTGGGCGGCGCGCTGCGCCAGATGACGCGCGGCCCGCTGATGCTCGGGCCGCTGTTCGCGTTCACGATCGCGCTGTCTGATATGTCGCTGCTGGGGTTCGGGGCGTTCTTCTGGGCGCTGGTGATCGGCACCTCGGTGTCGTTTCTGCTGGAGCGTGAGGGATGGCGCGCGCTGCGCGCGCCGCTTGATCCGCTGCCTGACAGGAGCTCGCAGGATGTCTGAGTCTGCTCGGATGTGGATGGAGGTCACGTTCAACGTGGCCTATCTGATCGTGGTGTGGTGGCTGGTGGTGTTGATGTTCACGCGGATCGAGCGCGTCGCCCCGGCGCAGCGGCGGCTGGCGCGGCTGTTCGCGTGGGCCTTCCTGCTGCTGGCGCTGGGTGATACCGGGCACGTGGGCTTCCGCGTGCTCGCCTACGCGCTGGGCGATCTCGAAACCCCGGTGCGCATGCTCGGCCCGAATACCACGCTGGTGGGGCTGGGCGCGCTCTCGACGGCCTTCACCGTCACGCTGTTCTACGTGCTGGTGCTGCTGGCCTGGGCGGAACGCTTCGAGCGCCCGCTGGGGGTGATCGGGTGGGTGCTGCTGCTCGCCGCGGCGGCCCGGCTGGTGCTGATGGTGCCCGCCGCCAACCAGTGGGGCAGCGCGGTGCCGCCGCAGCCGTGGTCGCTGGTGCGCAACCTGCCGCTGATGGTGCAGGGGCTGGGCGTGGCGGCGCTGATTCTGTGGGACGCGGCCCGCACGCGTGACCGGCTGTTCACGTGGGTGGGGGTCAGCATCCTCGCGTCGTACGCGTTCTACCTGCCAGTGATCCTGTTTGTGCAGCGCGCGCCGCTCGTCGGCATGCTGATGATCCCCAAGACGCTGGCCTACGTGGCGATCGCGCTGCTGGCCTACCGCGGGCTGTACCGGGGGGAGGGCGCGGCACGCACCGCGCGCCGCCCGGCCTGACCGCTCCCTCAAAAAGCGCGAAACGCCCGCCCGACTCGACAGTCGGGCGGGCGTTTCGTTAGCTGAACCGGTGTGGCTTAAACGTAGCCCGCCTGCGAGAGGATGGCGTAGGTTTGCAGGGTATCGAGCTTGCGCAGGGTCTTCACGGCCTGCTCGCGCACGTCGTCCTGTGTGTGGTGGAGCGCATGCCGCAGCACGTCGATGGCCCGCCCTTCGCCGATCTGCCCCAGCACGGCGATCGCCATGCGGCGCACGCCGGAGTTGCGGTGCTCCAGGTGATCGCGCAGGCCCTCGACTGCGGCCTCGCCGCCGATCTGCGCCAGCGCCTTACCGGCGAGGCTGGGCACCAGGAAGTAGCTCTCGCGGTCACGCTCGGTCATCGCGTCGAGCAGCACTTCCACCGCGCGCTCGTCGCCGATCTCACCCAGCACGCGCAGCAGCATCAGCCGTGCCGTGCCCTCGATGTCCGGGTACATCTCCACCAGATCGGGCACGATCTCCTGCCCGGCATCCACTAACTTGATATACGCGGCCTTGCGGATCAGCTCGTCCACGTGGTTCAGGTCATTTACGAGGTTGTCAATGTTATACATCCNNTATGGACGCGGCGCACGAGGTGTGATCATACCCCATTCGAGTCAGATTTGCGTTAGAACGGCGGGGAGGAATCGGGGAGGCGTCAGAATCACATGACGAGAGCGCGGAGAGGGGTGGCGGAGGGTGAGATTTGTGCCTGAAGTTCACCTCACCCCCTGTCCCGCCGCTGGCGCGACGGGCCTTTCCCCCTCTCCGTGGTCACGGAGAGGGGGTG
>JABAOG010001756.1_pt1 | contig 12903 bp, 14 predicted proteins | sample 7062131 | NCBI WGS metagenome assembly JABAOG01 (sample SAMN14538629, study PRJNA623070) | marine sediment metagenome | biome: marine biome [ENVO:00000428]; feature: marine pelagic biome [ENVO:01000023]; material: deep marine sediment [ENVO:00002113] | place: India: Arabian Sea | collected... | reverse complement strand
GCGTCACGTCCCGGGCCACCATCACCCCGTCCTCCACCATCTTCACCGACCGGGCCCGGAACGTGTAGTGGGGGTGCTCCAGGTCGCACGACGTGAACTCCGTCTGGTCTCCGTACAGCGTGTTGTGCTCCCCCCCCGTCAGCACGAAGACCCGGTTGTCCGCCCCCCGCACGAACCACGTCGCGCCCTGCTGGAACTCGGTCCGGGCCCCACGGGCCATGCCCAGGTCCCGGTCGATGTCGAAACAGACCTGGTCGCTCTCGATGGGCTCCGCCTCCCCCGACAGGACCGGCGTGCCGTAGCCGCACACCACCCCCGTCTCCCCCGAGTAGACCAGCAGCGAGTCCGTCTCCAGCGCGCTCCCCTCCCGCGCGATCCGCGACTCGCCCGACAGCTCCAGCTCGTTCGTCCCCGACACGAAGACCGCCCGCTCCCCGGTGTACTCCGTCGCGACGTAGCCCTCCAGCGACCGCAGCACCGCCAGCACCGAGTCCTCCACCACCATCCGGTCCACCGTGTCCGCCGACTCCGTGAACAGCACCAGCGTGTCGCCCGGCGGCGGGCGCACCACCACCGGTTCCTGCCCCTCCCGGCGGGTCGTGTCCCCGGCGGGTGGCAGCAGCCCGGCCGGCAGCGTGTCCACCGCCAGGCTGTCCACCGCCAGCGAGTCGGCGCCCGCGGTGTCGGGCTGGACGGGGCTCGCCGGGCGCGCCCGCAGGAGGCGGAGCGCCCGCTCCCGTACGGTCTCCGTGGTGTCGGCCCGGGCGGTGTCCCGCGGCACGGTGTCCTGCGGCGCGGGGACCCGGCGCAGCGTATCGACCCGGGCGGTGTCCTGCTGGGCCGCGAGCGCCGGCGGCGTCGGAAGCAGGGCCAGCCCGGCGAGGATCGCGAGGACGGCCCCCGTCCGCGGGCGCGTCCCGGCCGCTCCGGCTCGATGGGGCCCGGCGGCGCCGACGGTCCCGACCCGGGTCGGCGTACGCCCTCGTGGCGATGGGGCCCGGGGTCCGGCTACGCTCCGGTCCACTGCTCCGGCTGCTCCTCGTCCCGCAGCTCCATGAGCCGCTGCTCCCGGCGGCGCTCCACGACCCGGGCCAGCACGATCCCCAGCTCGTAGAGGAGCAGCAGCGGAACCATCAGGAAGACGGTGAGGATCACCACGTCGCCCGGCGTGATGAAGCTGGCCACGATCGTGATGATGACGATGGCCCACCGGCGACCCTTTCGCAGCATGTTGGTGTCCACGACCCCCACGGCGGCCAGGACCAGCATCACGACCGGGAGCTCGAACACGAGCCCGAACCCGAGAAGCGTCCTGACCACCACCGCCATATAGGGGCCGATGGTGATGTTCTGTTCCAGGCTCGCCTGCTGGAACTGGGCGAAGAACCGGAACATGACGGGCAGTGCCACGAAATAGGCCAGCGCCATCCCCGCCAGGAACAGGACGAGCCCGAAGTAGAGGGCCGGGATGATGGCCCGCTTCTCGTCCGGCAGCAGCGCCGGCGAGAGGAAGATCCAGACCTGGTAGATGATGATCGGGGACGCCAGGAGGATCCCCGTCGTGAGCGTCAGCTTGAGCGTCACGATGAACGGGTCGGCGGGGCTCAGGTACGCCAGCTTGCCGTTCTCCAGCAGCGGCCGCATCGGCTCGATCAGCAGCCCCAGCACGTCGAAGCGCGTGACCAGGAACCAGCCGATGACCGCCCCCACCGCGATGGCCAGGAGGCTCCAGATGATGCGCCATCGCAGCTCCTCGAGATGGTCGAGGAACGGCATTTCCTCCGCCCCGCTGGGGCGCTTCCCGAACGACGTGATCCGGTCCTTCAGAGGGGAAGCTCCTCCTGATTCTTCTTCTGCTCGAGGCGGGCCCGGGCCTCGTTCAGGTCCTCGAGCTCCTCCACGAACTCGTCGATATCCTGGAAGTTGCGATAGACCGACGCGAAACGCACGTACGCGACGTAGTCCTTCTCCCGCAGCTGGGCCATCACCAGCTCCCCCAGCTCACGGCTCGGGATCTGGTCCCGGCTGCTCAGATCGTCCTCGATGGCGTCCACCATCGCCTCGATCTCCGCCTCCGTCACCGGCCGCTTCACGCACGGCAGCCGCAGCGACCGCAGGAGCTTCGCCCGGTCGAAGCTCTCCACCGTGCCATCGCTCTTGATCACCTGGACCGGCCGCTCCTCGATCTCCTCGTAGGTGGTGAACCGGCGCGAGCAGCTCAGGCACTCCCGACGACGCCGGATCGCGCGGCCCCCGCGGCTCGTCCGCGAGTCCACCACCCGGTCCTCCGTCCCATGGCAGTATGGACACCGCATCTGCGATCACCCGCCTCCACACGGACGCCCGGCAGAGCCGTTCTCCACCGGGCGTACTGAACCTCGTGCCGATTCCGGATCCGGTTCCGGGTCCGGCCGTTCCCCTCCCGTGACCCGCTCCGCCGGCCCGTCGGGCCCTACATCCCTTCGAGCGCGTTCTCCGCCAGCCGCCGCGCGTCCGAGTCCGGGTACGCGGAGATCACCCGCTGGAAGTACTGGCGCGCCCGTTCGGGGCTGCCCTGCGCCTGGGCCACCACGCCCGCCCGGTAGAGGGCCAGCGGCGCGGCCTGCGAGTCCTGGTAGCGCTGGACCACGCGCTCGAACGCCTCCAGCGCGTCGTCGTAGGACCGCTCCAGCACGTACGTCTCCCCGATCTGCCGTTGGGCCTCCGCCGCCAGCGGGTCGCTCGGGTACTGCTCCACCACGGTCTCGAACGCCCGTCGGGCCGTCTCCGCGTTGCCCCGCTCGAGCTGCTCCAGCCCGATGTCGTAGTACTCCCGGGCCCCGCTCGATTCCCCGCCCGGCGCGCCGCCCCCCTCCGGGGCCCCGGCGCCCGGCACCGCCGCCGAGACGTCCCGCACCGCGCTCGCCAGCTGCTGGTCCAGCTGGTTGAGTCGGATCTGCACCTGCCCCGTCAGCTCGCCCACCTGCACGAGCTGGTCCTGCAGCGTCGTGAGCTGGCTGGCCAGCTCGCCTCGCACGTTCAGCAGCTGCTCCGTCGTGACCTGGAGCGAGTCCAGGATCTCCCGGTTCTGCATCTGCAGGAGCCGGAAGATGGAGTCCTGCCGGGCCTCGAGGCGCCGCAGGTCCGTCCGCATGTCGCGGATGTCCCGCTTCGTGGCGCAGCCGCTGGCCAGCACGGCCACCACGAAGGGGACGACGACGCGGGCGAGCCGCCGGGTCCGGGTCGACCCGGATCCACCGATCACGCCCGCGACGGAACGGCCCTGCCTCACGGGCCGCCCGGGTTCCGAAGCTGGTCACCCCCCGCCACGATGACGAACTCGTCGCGCCGGTTCATCGCCCAGGCCTCCTCGTTGCTCTCGTTCACCAGCGGCCGGTCCTCGCCGAAGCTCACCGTCCTGAGCCGCGACGCGTCGATCCCGAAACCGACCATGAAGTCCTTCGCCGCCTCCGCCCGACGCTGACCCAGCGCCCGGTTGTACTCGATGGAGCCCCGCTCGTCCGCGTGGCCCGCGATCCGGAGCTGCACGTCCGGGTTCGCCCGCATCACCGCCAGCTTCTGCATGAGCTTCTGCTCCGCCTCCGCGCTGATCTCCGACCGGTCGTACGCGAAGTGGATCATCTCCTCCAGCACCGCCCGGGCCGACGCGGCCTCCCGCTCCGCCGCCCGACGCGCCGCCTCCTCCGCCGCCGCGATGCTGTCCAGGCGGGCCTGCTCCGCCGCCCGACGCGCCGCCGCGGCCGCGTCGAGGCTGTCCTGCCGGGCCTGATCCAGCTCGGCCTGCGTCGGGCCCTCCGGCTCCGGGTTTCCGCCACACGCCGCGGCGCCTCCCAGCGCCAGCGCGGCGATCACCACGGGAATGGTCAGGCGATGCGTCATCACGGCCTTCTCCTGGTTGGGTGTGGGTCTCTCGTGGTTGCCGTTCGTGCTGCCCTCCGTCCCGGTCACCGGGCCGCCCCGCGCGTCCGCGGCGACCAGTCGGGCATCCGGTAGCGACCGCCCGTGACCAGCGGACGGATCCGACCCGTGACCAAGTCGATAACATACAACCCCATGCCGTCGTCGCGCACCCCGCTGAACACGATGTGCCGCCCGTCCGGCGCCCAGCTCGGATCCTCGCTCCGGCCCTCGCTCGTGATCTGCTGCACCGGCCCCCCGGGCCGGTCCGCGTTCGCCACCATGACCTGGAACACGCCGCCCCGCGACCGGCCGTGGAAGACGATCTGCGAGCCCGTCGGCGACCACTCCGGCGAGGTGTAGTAGCCCGGGCCGCCCGTCTCGAACGGCGTGATCAGCACCGCGTCGCCGCCATCGGACGGCATCGTGAAGATGTGGGGATTGCCCAGCCGATCGGACTGGAAGACGAGCCGGCGCCCGTCCGGCGAGTACGACGGGTGCATGTCGATCCGGGACCGGCGGCTCAACCGTCGCATGCAGCAGCCGGCCTCCACGCTGTAGTCGTGGATCTCGTTCCCGTCGTCCACCCACAGCGCCATGGCCAGCCGGTCGCCCCCGGGCGCGTACGACGGCGTGGACGCCGGCAGCCCCCGCTCCGTGAGCACCCGGGTCCGGCCCGTCCGCAGATCCCGCTCCACGACCCGGTCGCTCTCCACGTAGTCCGTCTCCACGTACGCGAGCTTCGACCCGTCCGGCGACCAGGTCGGCGAGTAGATCGACTCCTCCACGTGCACCCGCTGGAGGTTCTCCCCGTCCGAGTCCACCACCAGCAGCTCGTGGCGGCCGTCCGGGCGGAGCCGCGTCAGCGCCACCCGCGTGGCGGCCATCCCCGGCTCCCCCGTGGCCCATCGGACCAGCTCGTCCGACACCGCGTGCACCGCCATACGGAATCCCGTGTCGTCCAGCGGCGGCAGCGCGAACTGGCGGATCTCCTTCACCGACCCGTACACCACGTCGTGCAGCGCCACCCGCAGCGAGTAGCCGCCCCCCGAGCCGGGCTCCACCGACCCCGTCACCAGGTACACCACCCCCAGGTCGTTCCACGCACGGTAGTCCCCGGTCCCCTGCCGCATCCGCTCCGGGATCGTGAACATGATCTCGAACCGGTCCGAGTAGTCCAGGTCCCGCTGCACGATCCGATGGACCTCCTGCGCCACCCGCTCCATGCCCGACCCGGAGAACGGCTGCACCGCCACCCGGTCGCGGTAGCGGGTCTCGTAGACCAGCTTCAGCTGCACGCCCTTCGGCAGGTCCTCCTGCGCCGCCGCCCCCACCGGCACCACGACGCCCCCGACCGCCGCCGCCAGCAGCAGCGCGCACGCGCCCGCCCGGCGCCCTGTCCACTCCTCGATCGCCGCCCTGCTCCGTCGGCTCCACCCCATGCGCCCGCTCCTTCGTAAAACGTTCACCATCAACGGTATACGGCCTACGGTATACGGTCTACCGTCCGCCGTGTGCCGTCTACCGTTTCCCGTTTACCTGTACCGTCTGCCGTGTACCGTTTCCCGTCTACCGTCTACCGTCCCTCACCTCGGCGGCTCGATCTCCAGCTGGACCGGCAGGAACCCGGCCGCGTAGCCTTCCGGCAGCGGCCCGAACTCGCCCCGGTTCCCCGCCGTCTCGACGGCCCCCTGTACGGCGAAGTCGAATCGGATGTTCCCCGACGACTGCACCACCCGGATCCGCCGTACGGACCCGTCGGGCGTGATCTCGAAATAGATCGTCGCCTTGGGCCGGGAGTCCTCGTTCCACCGGAAATAGCGACGCACCTGTCGCACCACGTTCGCCAGGTAGTCGGGGTACGGGAACTCCCGCCCCTCCGTGGCGATGTTCAGGTCCTCGCCGCCCGTGGTCGGCGACTCCGTCGGCTCCGGCGCCGGCCGCGGCTCCGGCGTCTCCGGCGGCTTCTCCACGTCCGGCGGCGGCTCCCGCTCCGGCGGCGGCTGGGGCTCCGGCTCGGGCTCCGGCTCCTCCTCGACCGGCTCGGGCTCCGGTTCGGGCTCGGGCTCCTCCTCCGCGGGCGCCGGCGCCGGCTCCGGCGCGGCCTCCGCCGCCGGCTCCATCTCGTCCGGCGCCGAGACCAGATTCAGGGTCACCACCTCGAACTGGATCGGCTCCGGCGCCCGCGCGAAGACCACCAGCGGCACCCCCAGGACGGCGTGGATGGCCACGGAGATGATGACCGCCCGGCGGTCCGGCCGCCGGTTCACCGCTCCCTCCTCCGGGGCGGCGTCTCCAGCACCAGGTTCACCTGCGCCACGTCCAGCTCCCGCAGCAGCCCGAACAGCTCCATGACCTGGCCGTACGCCACCCGCCGGTCCCCGCGCACGAACACCGGCGCCCCCTCCCGGTCCTCCATGTAGCCCGGGAAGATCTCCAGGAACTCCTCCTGCGACGCCACCGGCACGTCATCCAGGTAGTACGACCCGTCCTCCCCTATGGTCACGATCACGCCCTCCGTCTGCGTGATCGGCCCCGCCTGCGCCCGCGGCAGCTCCACCTCCACGCCGCCCTGGAGGATCGGCGCCGTGATGATGAAGATCACCAGCAGCGTGAACGCCACGTCCACCAGGCTCGTGACGTTGATCTCGGCGGTCAGGGGCAGTCGACCCCGCTGTTGTCCGGCTTCCCACATGCGTCAGGCTCGCTTCGCTCGCAAATGGCTCCCTGCGGTCGCAAATGGCCGGCGAATCGCCGGCAAATGGGGCGACTTCCCGTCGCCCAAATGGCGCCCCGCGGGCGCATCGGCTCGGCCTCCGGCCTCGCAGACGGGCTCGCCGCGTCGCGGCTCGCAGGTGGCTTCGCTGCGCTCGCAGGCGGCCCGCCTGCGGCGGNNGCTGCGCTCGCAGGCGGTTTCGCTCGGCTCGCAGGCGGCCCGCCTGCGGCGGGCAGCAAGGGAGAGGGTCGAAGGACGGCGGCGAGACGCGCTCGGTCCGTGGCGGCCCTTGGCCGGCACGGCCGCCCTTCCGCCCTCTGCCGAACCGGCGAGTCCCGCCCCCACCGCGGGAGCCCTGTCCGCCCCCCCGACGCCGCCCCCGGCGCCCCCCCGCCGGGCGCCGCTTGCGACGGCAACGCCGGAGCCGCTTGCGAGGCCCCCGGCCGAGCCGCCTGCGACGGCAACGCCGGAGCCCGTCTGCCGGTCCGCAGGACCGGCCATTGCGAGGCGCAGCCGAGCCAGATGGGCGGGCCCGCCCCGCCCCATTTGCGGGACCGGAGGGCCCGCCATTTGCCGGCCGGAGGCCGGCCATTTGCAGCGCGCCTTCGGCGCGTTGCCCCGCCTCACAGCAGCCGCTCCTTCGCCAGCGTCCCCACGAACTCGCTCGCGAACCCCTCCAGCTCGCCCCCGAAGTAGTTCAGCCGGTTGACGAAGTAGTTGTACCCGATCACCGCCGGGATCGCCACGGCCAGCCCGGCCACCGTGGTCACCAGCGCCTCCGCCACGCCCGGCGCCACGGCGCCGATGTTGGCGCTGCCGGTGGCCGTGATGCCGAGGAACGCGTTCATGACGCCGATCACCGTGCCCATCAGGCCCAGCAGCGGCGAGACGTTGCCGATGACGGCGAGCCAGACCAGGCCCGCGGCCAGGTCGTCGCGCTCCTCGCCCTGGCCCTTCTCCAGCACCAGCCGCATGGCCTGGAGCTGCGCCTCCGAGATCCCCTCGCTGCTGGCGTTCTCGGCGTGGAGGGCGCCGGGCCGCAGCTCGTTGAAGAACTCGAGCCCCTGCTTGAACACCCGCGTGTACGGCGAGTCGGGGAGCCGGGAGAGGGTGCGGTAGGCGTCGCGCAGCTGCTGGGTCTTCGCGATCGCCTGGAGGAACCGCACGCCCTGGCGGTCCAGCTTCCGGAACTGGCCCCATTTCCAGGCCATGATGGCCCAGCTGGCGAGGGAGAACGCCGCCAGCAACACCAGGATGCTCTGTGTGGCGGGCGTGCCGCCGAGGATCATGTCCATCGGCCCCTGCGGAGCCGGTCCCACCTGGGCCAGCGCGTTCAACGGTCCGTCCCTTCCCCTGCGATGGATGCCAGCGTCTTCGCGAGTCCCTCCGCCAGCCCCTCGGCCGGCGTCCAGCCCGCGCGGCGCAACTTCGCGTTGTCCAGCGACGAGTGGCGCAGCTCCCCGGGCCGGGGCGGCGCGTGCTCCACGGGGACCTCCCGGCCCGCCGCCGCCATGATCGCCCGCGCCAGCTCGTTCACCGACGTCTCGACCCCCGTGCCCACGTTGTACGCCCGGTCGTCCAGCGCCGTTCCTGCGGGGCCCAGCTCCAGGTCGGCGGCCAGCAGGTTCGCCCCCACGACGTCGCCCACGTACACGTAGTCCCGGGTCTGCTCGCCATCGCCGAACACCGTGAGCGGCTCGCCTGCCAGCACCCGCCGGCCGAAGATGGCCACCACCCCCGCCTCACCGTGGGGGTCCTGCCGCGGTCCGTACACGTTCGAGTAGCGCAGCGCCACGTACTCCAGCCCGTGGATCCGGGCGTAGTAGTACAGGTACTGCTCGCCCGCCAGCTTGGTGACGCCGTACGGCGACTCCGGCAGCTTGGGCGCCGTCTCCGGCGTCGGCCGGCGCTCCGGCTCGCCGTACACGACCCCGCCCGACGACACGTACACGACCCGGGCCCGGTGCCGGTTCGCGTGCTCCAGCACGTTCAGCAGCCCGTCGACGTTCGTGCGGGCGTCCCGCCGGGGGTCCGCCACCGAGATCCGCACGTCGATCTGGGCGGCGTGGTGGCTCACCAGGTCGAAGTCCGCGGCGTCGAACAGCTCGCCCAGCGCCGGGTCGCCGATGTCCATGCGGTGGAGCTCCGCGGCCGCCGGCACGTTGGACTCCCGGCCGCTGGACAGGTCGTCCACCACCCACACCCGGTCGCCCCGGTCCAGGAACGCGTCCGCGACGTGGCTCCCGATGAAGCCCGCGCCGCCTGTCACGAGAACGTTCCGACTCATCCGACCGCCCTTCCCGGGTCAGCTGCGCGACGAGGACCGCCGGTCCCGGCGGCGCTCACGAGCGCGCAAGTTGGAGGCCCGGGATGCCGGGGGCAAGCGGACGCCACCGGATGCACGGGCGGCGGCGCCCCGGCTCCACTCGGAACGCCGCCGCTCGCGGGTCGGACCGGAGTCGACCGGGGGGTCAGGGGATCCTGCGGACCCGGCGGATGCTCATCCCCTTCTCGAGCTCCGGGATCATGACCTGGTCCACCTTCACCGTCGCCGTCCCCGGCTGCACCCGGATGACGCGCAGCTCCGCCACCGCCTCGGTCGGGCGACCCGCCGCGTAGCGCATCGCCTCCGTCTGCTCGTCGTCCCGCGTGGGCAGGTGCGCCAGGAACACGTCGCCCACCGCCACGTCATCGCCGTAGCCCAGGTTGATGAACGCCCACTCCGTGGGGCCGTACAGCGGCTCCTCGTCCGCGAACTCCATGATCCGACCCTCCAGATCCCAGCCGCCCTGCACCGGCTCCGCCTCCTCCACGTCGAACTCGGGCATGTACGACTTCGGCACCACCAGTTGCCGGGGGTAGACCGGCCCGAACTGCTGCGCGATCCGCGCCTCCATCACGTCGGCCCGCAGCTCCAGGATCTCCAGCACGGCCGTCGGGGTGATGACGCGCCCGCCGGCCAGCCGCCGGCCCACGTCCACCAGCACCACTTCCTGCCCTATCGTGGGGACGTTGTCGGTCACGTACTCCAGGTAGACCACCTCCTGCGGGTGGGCCGTCGGCTGCGTCCCGCCCACCCGGCGGTTCTCCCGCAGCGCCCGGAGCATCCGCCCCTGGACCACCAGCTCACGGGTCGACTCCGGGTACGGCGCCGCCGTGAACTCACCCTCCCGGACCGGCGTCCGCCGCGCCTCGGGCTCGATGATGACCGTCGGCCCCTGGGACTCGGGCACCGCCCCGGCCTCACGGTAGAACACCGTCCGGGCCGACCCCATCGCCACCGGCTGCGGCGCCGCCGGCGCCGCGTCCGCGACCTCCGCCATGTCCGGCCGCCACGGGATGGTCAGCACCTCGTCGGGATAGATCCAGTGGGGGTCCTCCACCACCACGGTGTTGGCCCGGTAGATCACCGGCCAGACGAACGGGTCGCTGTAGTAGAACCCCGCCAGGTCCCACAGCGTGTCTCCCTCGCGCACGACGTGCTCTCGGTCCCGTACCGGCTCCTGCGCCAGCAGCGGCGCCGCGACCAGCAGCCCGACGAGGCTCGCGGTCACCAGTCTCATGGTGGCCTCTCTTTCCAGGGCAGATCCTGTTGTGTGCGGGCCGTTCGGGCGCGCGCCCCTCCGGGGAGGGTGGTCCGGCTCGTCCCGGTGCGGCCCCGAATGCGGTGGGGAGAACGTGACCAAGCTAGGACGCAACTCCGGCCCTGTCAATCTGTTAGCTCGTCCCCCGCCCGGCCCGCCGGCGGCGTCAGCCGCCGCAGCAGCACCAGCGCGTCCTCCCGCGGCTGCGAATAGTACGCCTTCCGTCGGCCGACCTCGGCGAATTCGTGGCGGCCATACAGGCGCCGGGCCTCCCGGTTCGACTCCCGGACCTCCAGGAACAGCTCCCGCACACCCCGCTCCGCCAGCCGGGCCGCCACCGTCTCCAGCAGCCGCGTCCCGATCCCCTGCCGCCGGGCCGCCGCCGTGACCGCGATGTCACCCAGCTCCGCCTGGTCCAGCACCACCCAGGCCACCGCGTAGCCCACCAGCTCGCCCCCCTGCTCCGCCGCCCACAGGTGCGCGTCCCGGCGACGCAGCAGGCTCCGGAACGTCGCCGCGGTCCACGGCACCGGGAACGACGCCCGCTCGATGGCCAGCACGTGCGACAGGTCCGCCGCCGTCATGGGCCGGATCACCAGCGCCGCCGTCTCCCTCACCCCGGGATCCCCCGCTCCGCGCTCGACCTCCTCACGTACCCCGGTTCCCAGCCCGCCGGGTCCTCCACCACGCCCCGGGCCCCGTGGTGGTGCGCGAGCCACAGCAGCGCCGCCGCCCGCGGCCACGCCGGCGTCGACGCCACCCGCGCCCCCGCAGACTCCAGCTCCGACCGGTACCGCGCCGCGCCCCCGCCCACGAACAGCGGCCCCGGCGTCACGTCCCCCAGCGCCGCAACCACCGACTCCGCCGACCCGACCCGCGGGGCCAGCAGCTCGTCCACCCCACGTTCCGTTACCCGCCAGCAGCCCGCGTACACCTCGCCCCGGCGGGCGTCGAACAGCCCGCACACCGGCCCGTCCGCCGGCGTCGCGGCCACCAGCGCCAGCAGGCTCGGATACGCCAGCAGGGGGACCCCCAGCGACGCCACCAGCCCCTTCGCCGTCGCGCCCGCCACCCGCACCCCCGTGAACGACCCCGGCCCACCGCCCACCACCACCGCGCCGATCTCCCGGCGCTCCGCCCCCGCCGTCTCCAGCGCCGCCTCCAGGGCCGGCAGGACCCGCTCCGCGTGCCGCGTCTGGATCCCCATCCCCACCTCCGCCAGGACCCGGTCGTCCCGGGCCACCGCCACGCTCCCCAGCGGCGTCGACGTCTCGATGGCGACCCGGATCACGCCACGCCTCCGGCCCCGTCCCCGGTTCCGGCCTCGGCACCCTCGCCGGCCCCGCCCTCCGGCGATGGCGGCACCGGCGCCTCACCCACCCGGGTCAGCCCCAGCCGGCGCAGCTCCGACCGGGGCTCGCCGTCCTCGTCCTCCACGAACCCCAGCCGCGCCTCCCACCGGTCCGGCGACAGCAGCGACTCCGCCCGCTCCGGCCACTCGATCAGCACGACCTCGTCGCCCACGCCCAGCTCCTCCCAGCCCAGCTCCCACACGTCCTCCGGGTCCTCCAGGCGGTACAGGTCCAGGTGGTGAACCCGTACCCCCGCCCGACCGTCGTAGCTGAACAGCAGGTTGTACGTCGGCGACGGCATCCCGCTCGTCACCCCCGCGCCCCGGGCGATGGCCCGGGCGAGGACCGACTTGCCCGCGCCCAGCGGACCCCGGAGCGCGATCACCAGCGGCAGCGCCAGCCCGCCCGACGCCACCGCCTCCCCCACCGCCCGTCCCCACGCCTCCAGGCCCGGCTCGGTAAGGACGGCGGACGCCGACGTGGCCGGCTCAGCCATGGCGGCGCCCCGGGACGGGAGCCTTCGTACGGGCGAAACGCTGGATCATCTGCGGCACGGACCCAATGACCAGAAGAACCTTCGCTTTCGAGGAACTGGACGTCCATCGGGTCGCCCTGGAGCTCGTGGATGCAATCGACGACATCGCGCGGCACGTGCCACGGGGCTACGGCGACCTTCGGGATCAGCTGCGGCGCTCGGCCCGCTCGATCCATCTCAACATAGCCGAGGGCGCGGGCCATGAGAAACCGGGCCGGAAAGCCGCCCGATACGAGACCGCGCGGGCATCGGCGAACGAGTGCGCTGCCGCGGCCGCCGAGGCGCGTCGTTTCAGGTTGGCTCCCGGGCCCCCTGGACCGCGCCACAACACTTCTGCGCCGGGTCGACGCGATGTCGACCCGGCTCATCGCCCGGTCAGGCCCCGAGCTTCGCCCTGACCTCGAACAGCTCGTCCCTCAGCTGGGCCGCCCGCTCGAAGTCCATGGCCGTCGCCGCCTCCTTCATCTGCTCTTCCAGGATCTTCGCCCACTGCTCCAGGTCCACCTCGTCCGCGTACGACGGGCGGGCCTCCGCGACCTTCTTCTCCATCGGCGCGATCCGGGCGTCCGCGACCCGGGTGCTCAGCAGCATCTCGTCCACCGTCTTCACGATGGTCCGGGGCGTGATCCCGTGCTCCTCGTTGAACGCCTGCTGCACCTCCCGCCGCCGCTCCGTCTCCTCGATGGCCTCCTTCATGGACCCCGTGACCCGGTCGGCGTACATGATCGCCTTCCCCTCCACGTTCCGGGCCGCCCGGCCCACCGTCTGGATCAGCGACCGGGCGTCCCGCAGGAAGCCCTCCTTGTCCGCGTCCAGGAT
>JABAOG010009991.1_pt1 | contig 12919 bp, 14 predicted proteins | sample 7062131 | NCBI WGS metagenome assembly JABAOG01 (sample SAMN14538629, study PRJNA623070) | marine sediment metagenome | biome: marine biome [ENVO:00000428]; feature: marine pelagic biome [ENVO:01000023]; material: deep marine sediment [ENVO:00002113] | place: India: Arabian Sea | collected... | reverse complement strand
CCATTATCCAAGCTCCTTGGCGAATTCAACAAATCTTACGGGACCGGTACGGTGGAAATCGTATATGGCGCCGCCATTTTACTATTATGCGGGATATTGTTGATCCGAAAGCTTAAGAAAACTCACCGCCAATAATTGCCAGCATGCATGGGGCGGCAAATCTAGCGGAAATGGATTTAAGGGGTTACCATGAGCCTGAAAAATGAATTCAAAAAGATGGTTACAGAATTATCGGCAAAATTTACCCTTCCACCAATCGCAAATATTTTTTTACCGCCTTTCTATAAAGGCGGCCAACCCAAAGATGCCCAGTTTATGGCCATTGGTCTTGCAGGTGGGGCGGTCGGTGTCAGCTTTGTTCTCCTGCCCGATGAAAAAATGGGAGAATATAATAGGTTGCAGTCGTCGGATTTCGTCAACAAAAACCCGCGCAGATTTGCGCTTGAATTTGGCGATGACGACCCACTTAAAGAGATGATCAGTCTGGCGACCATTAACGCGATTTGTCAGCATGTGATGCGGGAGACCCATTTCGCGGTTGATTATACGACCTACCGATTCGCTGGGGCTTCTGTCGGTCTCCGAAGGAGACCGGGTCGGCATGGTCGGGTTGTTCTCCGGATTGATCAAGACCATCAAGAAGGCCAATGCCGAACTGGTGGTCATTGAAAAAAATGAGCAGTTGATTCAAAAATTTCCCAATTTGCCAATCACCCTGGACGCGGCACAATTGCGCTCCTGCAATAAGATCCTGTGCACCAGTACGACCATATTGAACAATTCACTGGATGAGATTCTGGCCCATTGTTCACCGGATGCATTTGTCTCTATTATCGGCCCTACGGCGGGGTATTTTCCGGACCCACTTTTTGTCCGCGGTGTCGATGTTGTGGGTGGAAGGATAGTCAAAGACGGCGAATTGTTTTTGCAGTTGCTGGCAGAAAGAAAACGCTGGGGAGCGGCTACCCAAAGGACCTGTTTCCAGAAACAGGCCTACGCCGGTATAATTTAACTGCTGGTCAGAAGGTCTCAACTTCCTCCACAGCCACTTTTACCACATTTTTCACCTGCATGTTTTTCTCTGCATACTCAGCGGTTAATTGATCGAAGAGTTCACCTGAGTCGAGGATAGTGCCCTGCCCCCAAATACGGCAACCTTTTCGCTTTGCAGCATCCAAACAGATCACGGCCACCTGGGGATTTTCCCTGATGTTGGCGACAGTTCGGGGAGAGGCAATGTCTGCAAATACAACATGTTCATCATCCAGAACGCGAAACGATCCCTTGGCAGAGACATTTGGCTTTCCAGTCCCGCTTGCGGTGGCCACCAGCGATGGGCTGATTTCAGCGATCGCCTTTTTGGCTTCGTCCGTGAGCTCTGTCATAATAACCTCCTTATTTATTATTTCTTCTAGTGTCGTGTCCCGCAAAAATGTTATAAAAATCGTTTGGTATATTTTAGTTCAGTTGAGTTCTTTACAGGTCTCCGACCGCTGGCTACGGGTCACTGGCTGCTGGCCAGAAGCGAGAAGCCAGGAGCAAGGGGCCTGACACCATAAATAATACAAATTAACATTAATAAACTCAGTCCGCATTTTATAAATTACTTGTAGGACACGATACCAGCATACTTTTAGACAAAAGGTGGGATTGTGCGCCTCTCTTTTTCACATAAGTTTCTCAAGGGTAGCTCTGGTTGCCCATCTAAAAAATACCATGACATATTTACCTCCTGCTAAATACATTCCCGCTAAAAATACCAGATGTGCGATTATAAGCAAGAGGGGACCTCCTATAATAATTAACAAGGGCTCGTGCCAGTGAATAGATAAAGCGCCAATCAACCCTACCGCCGGCAGGCCAATGAGGTAGCTACAGCACATCAAAAAGATCCCTATAGTATTTTTAGCTGTGGGCTTCTCTTTAAATGCACTGAGATCGGCACCATCTTTGATGGCCTTGCTTGCAAATTTCGTTTTTGCGATGCGGTTGGCCAATTTTTTTATTATGTTCAATAAACAAAACCCTTCTGAAAAGCTTACGATGAATCATTTTTTAAAACAGCGGATCGGCTAAACTTTATGGATGGCGCATCACAAAAATTCAAACCTGACGCCTGAGCTAAAACCATGCTCTCCTGGAAGCGCTTTGCTGAAACATGAAACTTGGGTTCGGCGATAAGAATCCTTCCATCTGTCTTGAGGCAGACACAAATCTGTTGAAAAAATGATTTCAGATTAGAAATTTCATGCACCATCCAGAAAGCGAGAATAAAATCAACCGGCGTGTCAACGCCAAGATTACTCGGTTGACTTCTATGAGGACGGATGATGCTCGCAACACCTGCTTTTTCAGAACGCTTTTGCATCACGCCTAACATCTTCGGCTGGACATCAGCGGCAATGACACAACCCGTATCACCGACGAGCCTGGCAAGACCGATGGAAAAGAAACCCATCCCGCAGCCCACATCCAAAACCGTCATGCCTTTGGACACATATGAGCCGAGCATTTTCTCAGGATTGTGAAAAAAGCGCCGAAAAGGGTTGTCAAATGTGTATGCTAACCACCACGGACAAATATGGTCCCCCATACAAAAAGTTCTCCATAGAGATTATTGGTTTTTAGTATAGGACGATATAGGGGTCAAATTTTGAGATGGGTTCTATTCTTTCTTTTCTTTTGTGGCGCTGGATATTTCTTTTAAAACTTTCTCCAGGTTTTCGAGTTCCCTGCCGTATTCAGCCCAATTTCCCTGGCGCAAGTAATCCTTGGCTTTATTATAGTGTTCCAGAGCCAATACGCCAAGATTAGAAATATCTTGAGTTTGAGCTCTGGATGGGGAAGCCAATTGTTGGGGGAACATCTGCCCGCCCAATAGCCGGCTCAAGGCCTTATCAAGATTTTCTTCCATAATTAAGCGATTGCCGAAAACGACGATCACCCTTTTCAATTCCGGTAAGGCAGCAGCCTTTGATGTGTCCTTTTGGGTAGAAACCCGCCGACCTCCTTTCTGGGATGGTCCGGGTGGGGAGGATTCGCTTTGTTCCTGTTTTGCTTCCAGATAAACCGGCTCGACATAGATAAATGTATCACTGAGGGGAATGGCCAAAAGATTGCCTCTGATGACTCTGGAACCTCTCTGACCCCATAAGCTCAACTCCCGGGAGATCTCCGTTTGCTGATCCACCCGGGCTTCAATCTGCATCGGCCCATAGACCAGTTTTTCCTTGGGTAGTTTGTAGACTAACAGATTTCCGTAGTTGGGCAGGTCACTTCTGGCTGCCAGCCAGCCAATCATATTATCTTTCTTGGAAGGGGTGAAAGGGGTCATCAGGAGAAATTCCTCTTTTTCCTCTTCGGGCAGCTTTAGAATGATATAGTAAGGTTCCATTTCCTGCCGGCTATCACCATATAACTCATCCGGAATTTGCCACAGATCTTCCTGGTTATAGAAGACCTGCACATCTTCCATGTGATATTTCGTATATGTATCCACCTGGATTTTAAAGAGGTCCCTGGGATAGCGGATGTGCTTTTTCAGATCGGCTGGCATTTCCTTGAAAGGCTTGAATAGATCGGGGAATATACTCGCATAGGTTTTAACAATAGGGTCTTTTTCGTCAATAATGTAAAAAACCACATCTCCATTATAGGCATCGACAGTTACCTTGACTGAGTTCCGGATGTAGTTTAGTTCTTTATTTTTGAAACGGCCATAAGATCGGCGAGAATAAGGATACATATCAGAGGTCGTGTAGGCGTCTTGAATCCAATAGAGCCTCCCGGCGGAGACCACCAGGTAGGGATCAGCGTCATAATCGAGAAATGGAGCGATCAACCCCACCCGCCTGGCAATCCGGCGGTTATACATTATTCTGCTCTCCGGGCTTAAATACGTGGTAAATAGTATCTGGGGATCCAAAAATTCTATGGCAAATAAAAGTCTTCTGAAAAACGATTTGATCGGGACACCGCCCCTTCCCTGATAGATGGTATAGACGTTCTTTTCCCCCTTGGGGTAGTCAAATTCCTCGGTCTTCGTCTTTACCAGAACATACGCAGCCGTTTTTTCTCCATAATAGATCTCAGGGCGCTCTATCTTCAGGTCAGGTTCAAATGAAGGCGGCAGGTCTTTGATGAAGAGGCGGGGCAGTCCCTCGCCGGTCACTTCATTGACCGGGCTTGCGGCCAATCCGTAGCCATGGGTATAGATGAGGCGTCTGTTGACCCAGGTATTTGCCTGGGGCGGAAGTTGATCGACCATCAACTCCCGGGCGGACAGCATGACCTGTCGATACTTGCCGTTGATGAGATAACGATCAACGTCTACATTGTTAAAATCGTAATATAGCCGAATGGTTTGAATTTGCCTGTAGGTCTGGAGTAAAGGCCGCTCGTCCCAGATTCTGATATTTTGAATCGTTGCATCATGCCGCTTGATGTCCTGCGCACTCAATTGGTTATTAACTGTAAAATTGACCTCTTTTATCCTATTGAGGTTGTAGGCTTTACGGGTATAATCAATATTGTAGGCGATGTAAGGTGATTCTTTGGCTAATTCATTGGGTTTGACCACAAATTTTTGCATCAGGATGGGGAGCAGACTTGCAAACACCAACACAGCCCCTAACCAAATTGCGGCACTTAGCCAAAGTAATTTAAATCTGAATTTAAAGGCGCATAAAAAAACAACCGCGGCAAAGCCCAGGGAGACAATCATCACAACCCGATAGGCCAGGATCTTGATATGGACATCGGTGTAGCTGGCACCGAAAGCAGGTCCCTGGGTAGAATACAGGAGTCCATATATTTTCAGATGATAACTCCAGGCCAAGAGTAGAACAATGATTCCTGCCAAGAAAATTAGGTGTTTTTTGACATTTGATGCAACCTTAACTTTAGGGAAAGCGGGTGCAGCACCCTCTACTTGACTGAATTCACCCTCAATTTGGAGGGCACCATTTTTTAGATACCATCCCAAAGCCACCAGACCGGCCGCAACGAAAAGAACGATCAGCCCGTCTCGAACGAAAAGGTAAAAGGGAAGAGAAAACAGATAAAACCCGATGTCCCTGTTAAAAATAGGATCCGTGCTGCCGAAAGGTTGCTGATTTAGATAGCGCAGAAGCAAATTCCATTGGTCGGCGCCCTTTGAGGCAATATAGAAACTGGCAATCAGAATTGCCGCGATAAGGAGCGAATTTAAGGCTCTGCCAGAAAGGCCGAATTGAGCCACATAATCGTCGGCGGCTTTAAAGCCCAGCCCCGGCTCCCTGCCCGAGTGCAACCGTTTGGCAACGTAAAGGCTAAGGCTTATNNNNCACAGCAACAAGCCCGAACCCGATCGCAAGTAATTTCTTATTCATATTTATCCCCCCCCAGGGATACCGTAAGAAAACCGCTTAAATGTTTCAGCTATTAAGAAACCGGAACAAATGGTTAACGGAGGGTAGCAGTTTTTCCTGCGAAATGAAAGGGGGGGAAGATGTAACCTCTAATTTCGATAGTTTTTTGAACTCCTTATTCATGCCCATTTTCAATGTTGTCAGAATATTCTGAATCCCGTATAACGGTTTTCCGTTATATTTTCATAGTACAAGCCCTATTTAACAAGTAGGTGTCGGGTGTCAGAAAACAGAGAACCGCAGAACACCGAACAAGGAATAATGAATGTCGAAGGAAAAAAACTTCATCATTCGAAATTCCTTGTTCGATATTCGATATTCAAAATAGGAAAAATTTACTGATTTAAGGTTTCTTATTTCCAGTCTCTGTCGTCTGTCTTCTGATCTCTGTCTTCTGTCCTTTGACACCTGAACATTGAAACTTGAAACCAAAGCTATGAATATCAGAAAAAACCTCTTCTTAGCGCTGACCAGTGGCCTGCTGCTGGGGCTGCCCTGGTCTGCTTCATCTCTGTTCTTTGTGGTTTTTATCGCCTGGGGCCCCCTCCTGCTGTTGGAAGAGGAAGTCTGCCGCCATCATCACCCCAACTCATACGCCGTATTCAACTACGCCTTTATAAGTTTTTTGCTGTGGAATATCATCGGGACCTGGTGGATTATGCAGGCACAATTGGTGGGAGCCATCCTCATCATTATCGCAAATTCACTTCTGCAGGCCCTCATATTCTGGCTGGCCAGCCGCATCCGGTTGATCTTGAAAATTCCCCTGTTGTTTCCCTTTGTGCTCATTTGGATGGGGTATGAGCATTTTCATCTATCCTGGGATCTGGCCTGGCCCTGGCTCAACCTGGGCAACGCACTGGCCACCGCGCCAAAGCTCATCCAATGGTATGAGTTTACCGGTGTTCGGGGCGGGACGCTCTGGATCATATTGACCAACTTTGCCGCTTTGAAGGTTTACCATATTTTTAGGCAAAAAGGTGCGCATTCTATTGCGCCGGCAGGCGCAATAACTCTGGTGCTTTTTCTGATTCCCGTCCTTATATCTTATCTCATATACCAGAACTTTAAGGAGGAAGGAGACACCGTTAATGTCGCCTTGATACAGCCTAACCTGGATCCATACACGGAAAAATTTGACCCGCAAAATTATGCCCGCCACATGACGGCGTTTTTCAAAACCGCTGATGCGATTGTCGACGACAAGACCCAATACCTGTTTGGCCCTGAAACCCTGATTGTCGAGCAAATTGACGAAAAAGATCCGACCGCATCGGCCTACTATCGTGATTTATTGGAATTTCGCAAAAAATATCCAGAATTGAATATTCTACTGGGGGTACACAGCTACCGGAAACTGGGTAATGAAAACATCCCTCCGGGCAGCCGTTTCAATCGCGAGGAAAACTATTACTACGAGGCTTTTAATACAGCGCTGTTTCTGCCGGCAGGTTCTGCAGCTGCGCCCCAGTTTTACCACAAAACCAAGTTGGTGCCGCTATTTGAGCGCATGCCCTTTGTGCAATATCTGACCTTTTTGGGCAAATACGCCCTGGAGCTTGGTGGATACGTCGGCACCTATAGTCTTCGTCAGGCAAGCACGACTTTTGAATTACCTGATACTTCCTTAGCCATCGTGCCTATTGTCTGCTTTGAATCCATATTCGGCCCTTACTGCTCCCGCAATCTGACCAAAGAAGCGGGCTTTATCTGCATGATCACCAACGACGGCTGGTGGAAAAATACACCGGGCTACCGGCACCACTTCAATTTCAGCCCGGTTCGTGCCATCGAAAACCGGCGAGATTTTGTTCGAGTTGCCAATACCGGAATCTCTGCGCTGATCAATGCCAGAGGCACGGTGATGGCCCAGACTCCCTGGTGGAAAAAAACGACCCTCAAAGGAAGGATTCATCTTCGCCGGGGGAAAACCTTTTTCTCCCGGCATGGAGATTATCTGGGCCGGATCGCTTTGGTATTGGGTGGAATTCTGGTTTTGTACGGAGGGATTCGAAAACTGAAAAAATCCAGGTCCATGGCCTGAACAAGACATCCGGAAACCGGGCACATTCGATGTGGGACCCAAAAGATTGAAACCATTTTTAAGGTCATATGCAGAATAAAACCTACAAGAAAATCTCGTTTCATGAACTGAATCGGGTTTTGATGAATCACCGCCAATGGCTCGAATCATCGGGCACCCGGGGGCGAAGGGCAGAATTGAACGGTATCGACTTATCCAACCGTGATCTGTTTGGGACGATCCTGACACGGGCCATTATTGAGGATGTCAACCTTTGCGGTGCCAATTTGCGGACTGCCAATCTGCAAGCGGCAAATATTCGAAGGTGCCGGTTCATCCAAGCTCATTTTCAGTGGAGTATCCTGGCCGGAGTCGTTATCGCTGACTGCGAATTTTCCCGGGCCAATCTCCAATTTACCGATTTTTCCAATGCAAGGTTAACCGGTGTAGATTTTGGCGGGGCGTTTTTCCATAACGCATATCTAACGAAGGCAGTGCTGCAAAGAGCAAATCTTAAGGGTACCAATCTCAGATTTTCAAGCTGGGAATCAGCCGTTCTTGAGCAAGTCAACTTAACGGATTGCACCATCCAGTTGGCTGACTTTAGCCATGCGATGCTGCGAGAAACCAATTTCCATAACGCACAGATCTTCGACACCGATTTCAGCAAAGCTCATCTCCAGGATGTTGACTTTAATGGCACTAGATTGCAAAATGTGAACTTTCAAAATGCAAATCTAGAGCCTGAATGTTTCCAGAAGGCCGATATCCGGTGACGGCCCTTCGAGCACGGTATCTTTGCGATTCATGAAATTTTCGCACGGTTTTTCTAAAATTATCATAAGGAATAAATTTAAGGATACGGGTTTGACCCCTATGGAAAGTTCCAAAATAAAACCCCCGATTATCAACGAATGTCCCTATAATATCGAGTGTAAGGTGAGCCATGATGTTATGATCGGGGATTGGGCGCTTATATTGGGCGAAATCGTTGAAACCCATATTGATAAGGATAAGGCAGATGCGTCAAAACGCATGGGAATCGATATTCCAAAAATCAATCCGCTCGTTTATTGTGCAAGAGTTCGTGAATACTGGACGATGGGCAATATGCTGGGTTTCGGGCTACAGGCAGGTAAAGAAATTAAGGAAAAATTAGAAGCGTCCTGAAAGTCCGATTGATTCAGAAATATTCAACGGTTCAGCCCAAGGCAGCCCGGCATCTCCAAATTTGAAGACCAAATATCAAAACCGAAAAAATTATGCTATACCGTTTAGCAGAGTCACACGCTGGAGGAGCGCAAATGAAGATTGCAATTTGTGCCAGATGAATCCGATTCCGGATATCGAGTATTATCGATCTGAAATAGAAGCCGTCAGCCCGGTGATTCTTGGGCATGATCTGAATAAAATTATGTAAACCCCGGTTAAACCCGAAAGAGGCGTATCAATTCGCATCGCTTCTGAAAACCAATGAAAAAGGAAAAAGTCGCCATGCTTAAAGTAAAGGATATCATGACAAAGGAGGTTATTTCGGTTTCCCCTGATACGGAGATTGTCAAGGCCGCCAAAATTCTCCTGGAAAATCGGATTAATGGAATGCCCGTAATCGACGCGTTCGGCAGGTTGGTCGGCATTATTTGCCAGAGCGATCTTGTCGCCCAGCAATTGAGTATCCCCATTCCGTCCGTGTTCACTTTGCTCGAGAGCTTTATACCGTTAACATCCATGAAGCGACTCGACAAAGAAATGGAAAAAATTGCGGCCTTAACGGTCAAAGAGGCCATGACCCTCGAGCCGGTAACGGTCAGCCCGGAAACCGATATCGAAGAGGTCGCCAAATTAATGGTGGACAAAAAATATCACACGCTGCCCGTCGTGGATGGCGGCAAAGTCGTCGGAATTGTCGGCAAAGAGGATATATTGAAGACACTGTTACCCGGGCCGCAACCCTGAAAATGAACTCAGGAAGCGGGTATAATCAGACAAGGGAACTTCATGCCTGAAAAAGAAATTCTGCCGCAGCGAATTATCTCACTAACGGCTTCTTTAACTGAAATTGTGTTCGCTCTAAAATTGGGCCATCACGTGGTGGGGGTTACCGACAGTTGTGACTATCCCCCGGAAGTTAAAGACTTACCGAATGTGGCCTGCTGGTTCGACCCGGATATGGAAAAACTGCTGGCCCTGAAACCCGACCTGGTATTGGGTCTGGAAACCGCTCACCAGCATGTAAAACCAGCCCTGGAATCGCAAGACATTCGTTTTATACTTGTAAACCCGCTTAGCGTTAAAGGGGCTATCACCGATATCGCCCGGATCGGGAAAATACTGGCTGCGCATGAAGTATCCGAACGGTTGGTATCCGCTCTGGGTGCCCGCCTGTCTGCGATCGATGCCGCGGTCAGCAAAATTGCCGGCGAAAGCAGAAAAACCGCCTGCCGTATTCTCGACATGGATGATGGCCGCTTCCATGTCGCCGGGCCCCTGTCTTTCCAATACGATATCATCTCCCGGGCCGGCGGCCAAAATGTTACCTGCTCGGAAAATGAAGCCTATCCCAAGATCACTTTAACCCAGTTGCGGGAATGGGATCCGCAGGTGATATTTAATTGCGGCTTTGATCTCAACACACTTTCCGGTATTGCTGATAAACCTGAGTGGCAGTCGCTGCAGGCAGTCCGTTCGGGCAACGTGTTTAGGTTTGATTGCGCTTTAACATGCCGTACGGGACCCCGGATCGTGGATATGGTGGAGCTTTTGTTCAAGACGCTCTACGAGGGGTAGAGAGTTGTTTGATTGCGGAATTCGGATTGCGGATTGCCGATTTTTAATTCACCACGGANNCACAGATTAGTTTATAAAAAATAAGGATGTTGGTGGAATTCCGGCGTATAAGGAGATGAAAAAAGATACAGATTTGCGAATTACGATCATCGGGTTGGGGAATCTCATGGAAGCGATTTTCCCCTGTATTGTTGAGACCATTGGCAGAGAAAACCTGTACGAGCAGGTGAATGCAACCACAAGCGACCAGCCTGATTTAAAAAGAAAGCAGGAGATCTTGGGGATTCCTGTAATTTTAAATGACAATTTGGCGGCGCTCAAAAAAAAGGAACCGGATATCATTTTTTTTGCGCCACCGCCGCATATAGCGCCTCACATAATTCGTAACGAGTTTAAAGATTACTTTGACTATATTCGGAAAAAATCAGCGGCAGTTCCCGAAATTTATGCTTTCCCGCCAACCCCTTCCGGTGCTTTTTATGAGGAAATCCTGGGCAAGGATATACTTGTCGTGAACATATTGCCGCATCCCGTTCGAGTTATTGGCGGAAAACCTTTAAAAGATGAAGGATTTTATTCACGGACATTTAGCCGGCCCTGGCCGCAGGAAAGCGCAGCCAGAGTCAAAAGAATCTTTGAAACCATGGGGGACGGGATAGATCTCAAACCCAATGAAATTGTTCCCATGATGGGTGCCTGGATAATGCTTGAAGTCCTTTCAGAAGTCGTGACCACGATTGCCGACACGATTGAAGAAAAGGGAAAACCCATTGGTCACAGAATTTTGTCAAAATATATGCGCGCTAAAGCGCTGCAAGTGCTCAGCAGCTCTGGTGNNAGAAAAGCGAAAACCCTTTGGCCACAAAATTGTGTCAAAATATATGCGCGCTAAATCACGGCAAGTGCTCAGTGACTCTGTTGAGAGCAGTGGCATTTCAGGGGCAGAACAAATAGAGGCGCCTTTGCAGCTGATTCTAGACAATGTTACGCTGGCATGGTATGAAGGGATTAGAAATTATTTCCAGGAGGTAAATTTTCCCCTCGAGTTGAGCATGAGCATTTTAAATCTTCTAATGGATTTTCAGCTGCATATCCTTGAGGTAGAAGATAGAGATGTTGTTGACAAAAATACCGTTATGGCGGCAACAAAGGGAGGTGTACTTGAAAAGGGCATACATTGTTATCACCAGACCATTGAGACCACCCTTAAAGAAGAAATTAAACAAATGCCCGAAAAATCAACCGAGCAATGGAAACAACTTCTTAGCGGTAAAGTCAAAGAAGCCGCTCATACCGTCCGCAAACACGGGATGACCTTGAGTGGATAAAAACCGATACCGGAATAAAAGAGAGGAACTTAAATGATCTCGAAAACGGAAAAGTCACAAAAGNNAATTGGTACCGGAATGAAAGAGAGGAATTGAAATGATCTCGAACACGGAAAAGTCGCAAAAGCTATATGAAAGGGCCAGAAAGGTGCTGGTTGAAGGTGTCAATTCACCCTCGCGGGGTGCCGAGTTTTACAAGCCCTGCCCGATATTCATAGACCATGGACAGGGTGGAAAAATTTATGATGCAGACCAAAATGAATATGTCGACTTGATGCTGGGCTTCAGCGCCCTGGTGCTGGGCCATGCGCATCCGGAAATAATAGCGGCTTTGGAGCGGGCCGGAAATAAAGGNNGCGGCAGCGGAAATCGAAGTTAAAGTCGCAGAAAAAATGTGCCAGTTGATCCCCAGTGCTGAAAAGGTGCGCTTTGCAAATTCAGGCACGGAAGCAACGATGGCGGCAATCCGGCTCGCACGGGGTTACACCGGCCGGAAGAAATTCATTAAATTCGAAGGGCAATATCATGGATGGTATGATGCCTTTCTCCTGAACTGTCACGCCCGCCCCCTGTACACGCTGGGTACCCGTAAAGACCCCGTATCCATTCCGGATTCATCGGGGCTTACGCCAGGGTCTTTAGCGGACACCATTATGGCGCCCTGGAACGATATCGAGATTGTGGCAGAAAAAATAAAGCAGTATAAGGGCCAAATCGCTGCAGTCATTACCGAGCCGATTATGAGCAACATCGGCTTTATTCCCCCCAAACCCGGATATCTGAAAGACTTGAGGCAGATTACGAGCGACAACGACATTCTTCTGATCATGGATGAAGTCGTGACCGGTTTCCGGTACGCCCCCGGCGGCTGTCAGGAATATTTTGAAATTCTTCCCGATATCTCCACTTTTGGAAAAGCCATGGGNNCTTGCCATGGAAATCGTGGATACCAATATCGAGGTGCTCACCCGCGACGGCAATGCCGGCATTAAACACCTGCATCAGATTGGTGATAAGATCATCGCCGGTCTTAAAGAGATATTCGAGCAGCGCAAGGTGCCGGCGATCGTCCAGGGTTTTGGGCCGATGTTTCAATTGTATTTCACGCAAAAGGATTCGATAGAAGATTACCGGGATTATTGCAGCGAAGTCGATACCGATAAATACAGTCAATTTGCCCACGAACTTTTCAAACGCGGTGTCTACAGCACCGTGTCGAACGGCCTGCATTCAATTGCCTGCATTGCACATACCGAGGAAGATGTTGCCAAGGTTTTGAACGCAGCCGATGATGCCATTTCCAGCATGTGATCCCATTTTACAACTGGAATATATCAGGATATCCATTTAAAACGTGACTGATTGGCGCATTT
>JABAOG010022972.1_pt1 | contig 12921 bp, 12 predicted proteins | sample 7062131 | NCBI WGS metagenome assembly JABAOG01 (sample SAMN14538629, study PRJNA623070) | marine sediment metagenome | biome: marine biome [ENVO:00000428]; feature: marine pelagic biome [ENVO:01000023]; material: deep marine sediment [ENVO:00002113] | place: India: Arabian Sea | collected... | reverse complement strand
GGTCGGAGAGCAGCGGCCGCTTGTCGGTGCGCTGCTCGACCGCGCGGGAGAGCTGCGCGGCAGCCACCACCGGCACGTTCAGCTCACGGGCAAGCTGCTTGAGCGACCGTGAGATGTACGAGATCTCCTGCACGCGGTTCTCCGAGCGGTACGGCGTGGTCATGAGCTGCAGGTAGTCGATCATGATCAGGTCGAGCCCGAATTCCATGTACAGCCGCCGCGCCTTCGTGCGCAGCTCCTGCGTGCTCAGGGCCGGGGTGTCGTCGAGGAAGATCGGCAGCTCACCCATGCGCTGCGTCGCCGCCACGAACTGCGACCAGTCGCGCTCGTCGAGCTTGCCCTCGCGCAGCTTGTGGGATGGAATGCGCGTCTCGGCGCTGATGAAGCGTTGGACGAGCTGCTCGTTGCTCATCTCCAGGCTGAACAGGGCGACGCGCTGGCGGTTGCGGGCGGCGTTCATCACCACGCTGTTCAGCCAGCTCGACTTCCCCATGCCGGGGCGGGCCGCCACGATCAGCAGGTCGGATTTTTGCAGGCCGCCGAGCAGCCGGTCGAGGTCCACGAAGCCGGTCGGCACACCCATCACATCTTCCTGCTGCCGGGCCAGCAGGCTGACGTGGTCGAAGTAGTCGCTGATCACTTCCTTGACCGGCTTGAGTTCACGCGTCAGGCGGCGTTCGGTCACGTCGAAGATCGAGCGTTCCGCCTTGCTGATCACCTCGTCGATGTCGGTTTCTTCGGAGTGTGCCACCCGCGCGATCTGCCCGGCGGCTTCGAGCAGGCGGCGGCGCACCGCCATGCGTTCTACGATGCGTCCGTAACCGGCAGCGTTCAGCGCGGAGGGTGTCTTGTTGATCAGGCTGAGGATGTAAGCCGCCCCGCCGACCTCGACAAGCTGGCCCATCAGCTCCAGCTCGTTGACGATGGTCAGGTAGTCGATCGGGTCGCGGCGTTCGTGCAGGTTGAGGATCGCTTCCCAGATCCACGCGTGCCGCACGATGAAGAAGTCATCCGCCCGCAAGAACGAGAGCACTTCGTACAGCGCCTCGGGGTTGATCAGAATCGAGCCGAGAACAGCTTCCTCAGCTTCGACGCTGTGCGGTTGTAACTGCTCGGCATGGAGTTCGGCAGATGACTGGGACATGGGCAGGGCTGCTTCGTTTATTCGTCAGATACCGCGCGGGATGGTGATGCACAGACGGGGCAGATGCCCCGCCTCTGACTGCATATATCGCTGCGCCGAATGCCGGTTTGGAGGGTGGTGGCGCGGCCACCCCTCGGCGGGCAGACGTGCGCTATTCTTCGTCCTCGAGGTCGTCCAGGTCCAGCGTGTCGAGGAACTCGCTGAAGGCGCTGATGTCTGCGGGGTCTGCGTCACCCTCACCGCTCTCGCCCCCGGGCTTGCGGGCTTCGATGGCCGTCTCTTCGCTCTCCGCAGTGACTTCTTCCTCGGGGTGAATCCCGGCGCGGTCCATCACGCCGTCGTCCACGAAAATCGGCACTTCGACGCGTACGGCCAGGGCAATGGCGTCGCTCGGGCGCGAATCGATCTCGAGGGTTCGATCATCCACGCTGACCACGATCCGCGCAAAGAAGATGTCGTTGCGCAGGTCACTCACGACGATGCGCTGCACCTCACCGCCGAGCTGTTGTATCGCGTTTTTGAGCAGGTCATGGGTCAGCGGGCGGGTCACCGGGACGTCCTGCAGCTCGACCCGGATCGCTTCCGCCTCGAACGTGCCGATCCAGATCGGCAGGTAGCGGTCGGAATCGACCTCCTTCAGAACCACCACGCGGTCCTGAGACATCAAACTGACGCGGATGCTATCGATTTCTACCCTGACCATGACTTCTCCTGCTGGCCGCGTGTGAACCAGCCTCAGTGATTTCTCTTCAAGCCTTATGGTACGCTCCATTTGCCCGGAGCGTGACACGATTATACCACATTGCGAGCAACTCACATCTCCGCTGCGGTATCCTGCCACCGGGCTTCGTGGTAGAATCCGGAGCATGGTTATTGGCATGGGCGTCGTCGAGCTTTACATCCCGGCGGCACACTCACTCAAGCAAAAGCGCAGCGTGGTAAAAGGCGTGCTGGCCCGGCTGCACAAGCAGTTTAACGTGTCGTGCGCCGAGGTGGATTTTCACGATGCGTGGCAGTCGGCGGCCATCGGGATCGCGGTGATATCGGTTTCGGCAGTACATGCCGAACAGGTCATCGAGCGGGTCGTCGAGTGGCTCGAGTACAATCGCCCCGACCTTACCGTGGTCGATCATACCGTCGAGATCATCTCGTAGAACCCGCTGCGGCCCGCCGCGTACTGACAGGTAAAGCCCCTCAGAGCAGCCACGGCTGCCATTGGAGAGCGTAATGGCTGATTACGATGTGACCCCCTCTGGCCGCCCGCCGCGCCGCAGCGCAGCAGGCTGCCTCAGCGTGCTGGTGCTGGGCGCGATTCTGCTGGTCGTGCTGATCGTCGGGTTTATCGTGGTGGATACGCTGCTGACCGTCTCCCGCCCGATGACGGACATCCCGGAAGCCGTCGGCACGCAGGTGCGCGAGATCATCAACCCCACCCCAACCATCATCGCCAGCCCGCAGACCATCATCCGGCAGGTTGAGTCGCTCAGCCGTCTGGAGACCGCATCGTACACCATCGAGAAGGTGATCACCGCGGAAAGCGGCGAGGGGCCGCTGGGCTTCCTGTTCCGCGACCGGCTGCTGCTGGTCGCGCAGGGGCAGGTGATCGCGGGGATCGACCTCTCGCGGCTGGGCGTCGAGGACGTGCAGGTGGTGGGCGAGAGCGTCTACGTGACGATGCCCGCCGCCGAGATCTTTGTGGCGACGCTCGACAACGACGGCACGTTCGTGTACGACCGGCAGACGGGTGTGCTCGGCCAGCAGGTTGACCTCGAAACACTGGCCCGGCAGGAAGCTGAAGACTCGATCCTGCAGGCGGCGCTTGAGGATGGCATTCTCGACATGGCGGAGCGCAACGGCGAAGCCTACATGGAAGGACTGCTGCGCGGGCTGGGCTTCGACGAGATCGTATTCGTGCAGGGCACGCCCGCGCCGGATCAGAATCTCGGGAACGAATAAACGATGGCACAGGACGTACAGACCGCAGCCGCGCGCGCCGAGGAACTGCGCGAGCAACTGCGCTACCACAGCTACCGCTACTACGTGCAGGACTCCCCGGTCATCACTGACCGTGAGTACGACGAGCTGTTCCACGAGCTGAGGGAAATCGAGGAAACCTACCCCGAGCTGGTGACGCCAGATTCGCCGACGCGGCGCGTCGGCGGCGAGCCGCGCAGCGATCTACCTAAAGTGCGCCACGCCGCCCCGGTGCTCAGCCTCGCCAATGCCTTCGGCGCGGAAGACCTCGAGGCGTGGCGGACGCGGATTGGCCGCCTGCTGCCGGAGGACGCCGAGGTGCAGTACGTGGTCGAGCCCAAGCTCGACGGGCTGAGCGTGGTGCTGACCTACGAAGACGGCGTGTTCGTACAGGGGGCGACGCGCGGCAACGGCGTAATCGGCGAGGATGTGACTCCCAACCTGCGCACCGTGCGCGCGCTACCGCTGCGCATCCCCACCCGCGCCGATGGCCCGCCTGCCCCGCCGCTGCTGGTGGTGCGCGGTGAAGTGTTCTTNNCTGCCCCGCCGCTGCTGGTAGTGCGGGGCGAGGTGTTCTTCCGGCTGCCAGTGTTCGAGGGGATCAACGAACGCCGTGTCGAGCAGGACGAAATGCCGTTTGTCAACCCCCGCAATGCCGCGGCAGGCTCGCTGCGCCAGCTCGACCCTGGCATCACGGCGTCGCGCCCGCTGGATCTCGCGGTGTACCAGATCCTCAGCGCTGTTGGCGACGACCTGCCGACCACGCAGTGGGACGTGCTGGATTACCTCGCAGACCTCGGCTTCCCGGTGATGCTCGATTATTCTGCGCGGTTTGACACGCTGGACGACGTGATCGCGCATACCGAATTATGGGACGACAAGCGGCGCGATCTCGACTTCGAGATCGACGGACTGGTGGTCAAGGTTGACGATCTGGCAGTGTCGGAGGATCTGGGCGTGGTCGGCAAAGACCCGCGCGCCATGATCGCGTTCAAGTACCCCGCCGAGGAGCGTACCACGAAGCTGCTCGACGTGGGGGTGAACGTAGGCCGCACCGGGATGCTGATCCCGTACGCGGTGCTGGAGCCGGTCGAGCTCAGCGGCGCGACCGTGCGGCTCGCCACGCTGCACAACTTCGACGACATCGCCGCCAAGGACATCCGGCGGGGGGATACCGTGGTCGTCAAGCGTTCCGGCGAGGTCATCCCCTACGTGGTCGGCCCGGTGGCTGACCTGCGTGACGGCAGCGAGGAACCGATCGAGCCGCCAGCGTTCTGCCCGTACTGCGAATCACCCGTCGAGCGCAGCGAAGGTGAGGTCGCGTACTACTGCTCGAACCCGGCATGCCCGGAGCGGCTGGTGCGGTCGCTGGAATACTTCGTCTCGCGCGGGGCGATGGACATCGACGGGTTGGGCGACCGCCTGGTGCGACAGCTCATCGGCGCGGGCCTGCTGCACGATCTGGCTGACCTGTACTTCCTCAAAAAAGAAAATCTGGTCGATCTGGAGGGCTTCGGCGAGAAGAAGGCCGAGAACATCCTTGCCGCCATCGATGCCAGCCGCAGCCGTCCGCTGGCGCGCGTGCTGACCGCGCTCGGCATCCGCGGGGTGGGCAGCACCGTCTCGCAGTTCCTCCTCGACGAGATACCGAGCATCGAGGGGATTGCCAGCGCCACCCAGGAAGAGTTGGAGACAATCTCGGGCGTCGGCCCCCACACCGCCAGCGAGATCGTCGAGTTCTTCGCGGACGAGCGCAACCGCGCCCTGATCGAGAAGCTGCGCGCAGGTGGCGTGGACCTCACCCCGGAGGAACGCGAGAAGGCATCGGAGCTGTTCGATGGGCAGACGTTCGTGCTGACCGGCACGCTGCCGACCCTGACCCGCGACGAAGCGACCGCGCTGATCGAGGCGCACGGTGGGCGCGTCACCGGTAGTGTGAGCAAAAAGACGGATTACGTGCTGGCCGGGGAGAAAGCCGGGAGCAAGCTTGACAAGGCCAACAAGCTCGGCGTGCCCGTGATCGACGAAGCCGCCCTGCGTGAGATGGTCGGCGAATGAACCTACCCCCCGGCGCGCCTTGCGCCACAGCGAACGGCTGAGACATGGCTAAGAGTGGTATCGTTATTTTGAAGAAGGGGCGCGAGCGCCCGATCGTGCAGTATCATCCGTGGGTGTTCTCCGGCTCGATCGATCGCCAGCGCACCCAGCTCGAAGCGATCGAGCCCGGCGAGATCGTGGAAGTGCGCGACTACCGCGGCGGTTTTCTGGGGCGCGGCTACTACAATCCCAACTCACAGATCCGTGTGCGCGTGCTGACGTGGGATCAGAACGAGCCGCTCGGCGCGGTGTGGTGGCGTGTGCGGCTGGCGCGGGCCATCGCCGCGCGCGGCGCGCTGGCGGAGCGTGAGGACGTCAACGCCTACCGGCTGGTCAACGCTGAGAACGATGGGCTGCCGGGGCTGATCGTGGATCGCTATGGCGACTGGCTGGTAGTGCAGGTGCTGACGCTGGGCATCGAGGTGCTGAAGGACACGATCGTGGAGGCACTGGTCGATCTCGCCGAGCCGAAGGGCATCTACGAGCGCAGNNCCGAGCCGAAGGGCATCTACGAGCGCAGCGACGCCGACGTGCGCGCCAAAGAGGGGCTTGAGGAGACGACTGGGTTGCTGTGGGGTGAGCCGCCGCCCAACCCGCTGGTGATCACCGAGTACGGCATGCAGTACCCGGTCGACGTATACGAGGGGCACAAGACCGGCTTCTACCTCGACCAGCGTGACAGCCGCCGCTGGCTGCTGACCAGCCCTGAGATCGCCGGGCGCAGCATACTCAACTGCTTCTCGTACAGCGGCGCGTTCGCGGCGTGCGCGCTGCAGAACGGTGCGCTCTCGGTGGTCAACGTCGACGCCTCACAGTCTGCACTGGACATCTCCCGCGAGACGCTGCGCCTGAACAGCCTCGACGATGCGGACGTGGAATTCGTGCAGGCGGACGTGTTCGAACAGCTCCGCGCGTACCGGGAGGCTGACCGCACCTTCGACCTGATCATCCTCGACCCGCCGAAGTTCGCGTTCAGCGCAAAACAGGTTGACAGCGCCTCGCGCGGGTATAAGGACATCAACTGGCTGGCGTTCCAACTGCTGAACCCCGGCGGGATGCTGCTCACGTTCTCGTGCTCAGGGCAGGTTGATGCCGATCTGTTCCAGAAGATCGTATTCGGGGCGAGTGTGGATGCGGGCACGCAGGCGCAGATCGTGGGCTGGCTGGCCCAGCCGACCGACCACCCGGTGATGCTTGGCTTCCCGGAGGGGCGCTACCTAAAGGGGTTGATCTGCCGGATGACGGCTTACGGCTCGCGCTGAGGGAGCGGCTCGCCGCCCAGTTCGCGGTGAAGCTCCGCCAACCGACTGCTCGTCTCGCGCCAGGAGATGCGGCTCAGGCCGAGCTTCTGGCGCAGTTGTTCGGGGTCCATCCCGCTGCGGTAGTCGCGGTAGGCGCACGTCCAGCGCAGCGTCTCGAAGGAGATCGTGCCGGGGTCAACCCCGGCGAGCATCGCGGTATCGTTGAGCACGTACTCGAGGTTGCGCGGCGTGCAGTCGAAGATCAGCCCTTCCTCGGGCTGCCGCTGCTCCAGATACTCGTCGAGCAGCGTGATCCACACCGCGCTCACCGGGATCTTCCGTTCTTTGTAGCGCATCCGCGGGTTGCTGTAACGCACCCAGATGAACGGCTCCTCACCCTCCCGGTGCACGTGGTCGCGGCGCAGCCCCACACACTCGCTCTTCTTAATCCCGGTTTGCAGCAGCAGCTCCAGCAGCATGTGCGGGCGCGCGTCGGGCTTTTCGCCATCGCGCCGCAGCCGCCGCGCCGCGTCGCGCAGCTTCTCGATGTCCTCGTCGGCTAATACGTCGGGCAGCGGGCTTTTTACCGGCTGCTGGATCACCGGGGCAGCCGGGTCTTTGGGCAGCGCCCCCTGATCGTGCAGCCAGCCGAAGAAGTTCTTGAGCGTGGTCACGCGGCGCGCGTAGGTCTTGGGGCTGCACGGCTTGTCGCGCTCGGTCAGCATCCAGTTGAGGAAGCGGTGCAGGGTGTCGGTCGAGAACTCGCCGATGGTGCGCTCGTCCTCATCCCAACGGCCCAGCAGGTTGAGGTCACTGCGGAATGCCTTGACGGTGTGGTGCGACGCCCCGCTGAGCTCCAGCGCCTCCAGATACAACAGCACCGCCTCGTCGAATGGGGTGGATGGCCCCAGCGCGCCTTCCTCACCAGCCGTTTGCTCCGGGCGCTCCTCTTCGGGGAGCCCGTCGAACATCGAAAGCTGCTGGAAGTCGTCGCTCATGGCTGCTCCATTCGGGGCGGTGTGCGCGGGATGTGCGTGCCTCCAGTTTAGCGCATCTGCGGGTACGTCAGGTGCGTCTACTCATCCGCCGTCTCGTCGAGCCACAGCATCTCGGCCATCAGCTCGCCGATGCGGTCCCGGTTGGGGATCAGCACCTGCGCGCCTGCTTCCGTGGTGTGGCCCATCACGTAGTTGCTGTCGATCACCGCGCTGCGGATGTCGTCGCGCTCGATGTCTTGGCCTAAACGCGCCAGGCTGATCATCTCGTCCATCGTCATGTTAGTGGTGATGCTGTCGCTGAGCGTGCTGTACATCGACGGCGCTTTCTGGATCAGCGTCGGCAGCATGTCGAGGCTAAAGATACGCTCGCGGATTGCGAACAAGACGTCCTGCTGGCGGCGGGCGCGGTTGAAGTCGTTATCAGTATGGCGGGTACGCGCGTACTTCAGCGCAGTTTCGCCGTCGAGGTGGTGTTCACCAGCTTCGATGTAGAATGGATCGTACCCGTAATTCATGTCCGGGTAGCTGGAGTCGTAGATGGTTTTCGGCACATTGATGTCGATCCCGCCGATCTCGTCTACCAGCGTGATGAACGCGTCAAACTCGACCAGCACGTAGTAGTTCACGTGCACGCCGAGATTATATTGCAGCGTCTGCATCGCGAGGTCGCCTGCACCCAGCGGGTACGCGGTGTTGACGCGCTGCAGGCCGTACCCCGGCACCTCGACGTACAGGTCCCGCGGGATGGACAGCAGGCTCGCGACTTTCGCCTCGGGGTCGATCGTGAGCAGCATCATGGTATCGGTGCGGGGGCGATACCCCTGCTCGCTGGGGCGGGTGTCACCACCCATCAGCAGCACCGTGACCGGCTCGGTGCCCTCCCACTCGGGCGCATCGTCGAACGCGATCGTCGGCGCGAGGAAGTCCGGGTTAGGCGTCGCATTCGGGATCGCGGTCGGCAGCTCATCACCACGAAACGGGTTCAGCGCGTCTGCGGCCACCGCCGCGCGCAGCACCGTGCCCATCAGCAGGCTGATCGCAAGAATGCCGAGCACCATGATGCCCAGCAGACCGGTGCGGGCTGTGGTGCCCAGCGATGGGGCGGGAATCCGCTTAAACAGCCGACGCGCGCGCCGGCGCAGGCTGGCTTCACGCTTGCGCGATGGGCTGGTTTTTCGCCGTTTCTGTGTCATCGTTCCGAACCTCTATGCGGTGGAACGTGCCCGCCGCGTAAAGAGTACCTCTGATCATTGTACCCGCTGCGTTCGCTTTGTTACAATCGAGCTGGCCTGCGGCATCCCACCGCCCGCCGACCCGTAACGCTACATTCTTCACTGCTTGAGCATACCTTTAAGAGACGCACTGATGCCGAATCCGGTTCCATCCACCACCCACTCCCCCTACCCGCCTGCTGTGTGGCGTCTGCTGATTCACGACCCTGCAAACGGGGCCTACAACATGGCTGTCGATGAAGCGATCAGCGAAGCCGTACGGGCCGGGCAGGTGCCGCCGACCCTGCGCTTCTACGCGTGGGAACCCGACTGCCTGTCGCTTGGCTACGGGCAGCCCTCCGCCGACGCAGACTTCAACCGCCTCCGCACGAACGGCTGGGGCATCGTGCGGCGGCTGACCGGCGGGCGGGCGATCCTGCACGCTGACGAGCTGACGTATTCGGTTGCCGCGTCGCTGAGCGACCCGCGGGTGCAGGGCAGCATCGTCGAGAGCTACCGCCGCCTGAGTATGGGGCTGCTGGCCGGGCTGAACGCGCTCGGCGCAGCGGCTGCTGCCGAGCAGGCAGACGCCGACGCGCACCGCTTCAAAGGGGCGGTCTGCTTCGAGGTGCCGTCCGACTACGAGATCACCGCGCACGGGCGCAAGCTGGTCGGCAGCGCGCAGACGCGCCGCGGCGCGGGTGACGTGGTGATGCAGCATGGGGCGCTGCCGCTGGCCGGTGACGTGGCGCGCATCTGTGAAGCGCTTGCCTTCGAGACCCCGGCGGCGCGGCAGGCGGCACGTGCCCGCGTGCTGGAACGCGCGATCACGCTGGAGGAAGCACTGGGCCGCCCTGTCTCATTCGCCCAGGCCGCCGACGCTCTCACTCAGGGGTTTGCCAGTGCGCTCTCGCTCACCTTCAAGCCGGGCGAGCTGACCCCGGCAGAATCAGAACGGGCTGCTGCGCTCTACGAGGAGCGGTACAGCAGCCCGGCATGGACGCTCAAGCTGTAAGCGGCGTCAGGGCGTGACCGGCAGCATGAAGTCCTCGACCGCCCAGCCTGCGCGGTCAGGGTCGGCTTCGTCCTGCAGATACCACCACGTGTAGCCATCCGCCCGGCGGGGGCCGTCCTCCACCAGGAACTCCTCACCGTCCTGCGCGATGAAGAAGAACGTGAAGTTTACCCCGGGGCCCTGCCGCACAGACAGCCCCGCGCCGTCGGTATCGTAGATCGCGACTTTGGAGCCCACCACGATGTCGGAGTCGCCGGACGGGCTGGGCGCAGTCGCCGCGGGCGGGAGGTCGGTCGGCGTGGGCGTTGGCGGGGCGGCGGTCACGATGCCTGCCGCGGGCGATACCGCCACCGAGCCGAGCGTTGCGGTCGGCGTGATCACCACGAACACCACGGTCGGAGTCGGGCCTTCTGCCTCGGCGGCGCTGCCCCGGTTGGCCAGCACCAGATACCACATCCCACAGGTGATGGCTGCCACCATCAGGATCACCACCACGAACACCCACCACGGCACGTACAGCGCCGATTCGCGCGCGGCGCGGCGCTTGCGCCGCTTGGGCGGGGGCGGCTCTGAAGGCTGCTGCGGTGGCGGTGGGGGCGGTGTGAATGGCGGCTCGCTGCCCGGCCGCCGCGGGATCCGCCGTGCGCGGCGCGTCAGGCTTGGGTCGGCAGGCGGCTCGTCGGCGCTGCCATCGCGCGGTGAGCGCGGCTCCGGGCGGTGGAGACGGGTCTGATCGTCGTCGTATTCGTAGAAGTCGTCACTCATAGGCGTCGCTCAGAAGCTTCAGCCAGCACGAAGGGCCAGCAGGGTGAAATCGTCAAAGGCGTTCGCCGAGCCGCGGTGCTGCTGCACGTGCGTGTAGATACCCGTGGCAAGCTGGTTGGCGTCGTGGTGGCGCAGGCTGGTCGCCAGCTTCGCCAGCCGCGCCCGCCCGAACGGCTCCCCACGCGAGTTTCGCATGTCGATCACGCCGTCGCTGTAGATGATCACATGGTTGCCGGGGGCAAGCTGCAGGGTTTGCTCCTCGAAGACCGGATCGATGTCCGGCTCCAGGCCCAGAAAGCGCCCACGCCCGCGCAGGAACCGCGCGCTGCCCGCTGCGCTGACTGCCAGCGGCTCCTCGTGCCCGGCCCGTACGAAGCGGAACACGCCGTTTGCAGGGTCGAGCACGCCGTAGATCGCGGTGACGAACATATCGTAGCTGGACGCCGCCAGCAGGCCGCGGTGTACTGCGTGCATCACTTCGTTGGGCTCGGCGTGGTAGCGGGCTTCGGTCAGGAACAGCGTGCGCGCCACCGCCATAAACAGCGCGGCGTGCGGCCCCTTGTCGGAGACGTCGGCCAGCAGCACCGCGACGGTGCCGTCGTCGCGCAGGCGCACGTCGTAGAAGTCCCCGCCGATGTGGCGCGCTGGCTGGAAGCGCGCCGCGAACTGGTAGCCGGGCACGGTGGGCATCGCGGTCGGCAGCAGGCTCCGCTGCGCGCGGGCCGCTACCTCGAGCTGCGCTTCCAGCGCCGCCCGTGCGATGCGGTCTGACTGAGCCGCCTCAAGCTGCTCGTATGCTTCGGAGAGCTCCTGCACGCGGCGCTCCAGGTCTGAGATGGCTCGCCCGTCAGTCTCGCGGATGATGCGGATCAGCGTCTGCAGGATGCTGCGCGCCATCTCCGGGCTGGCGCTGAACACCGTCGAGAAGTTCTCTTTGGTGACTTCCAGCACGTCGGTATCCGCCAGCGTGGTGACGGTCGCAGCGCGCGGCTCGTCGGTGATGACCGCCATCTCGCCGAAGTACTGCCCCGGCCCGAGGAAGCCCATGATAAAGTCGTCGTCGGTGCCCTCGATCTCGCGCGAGATCACCACCCGGCCGGACGTAATCAGGTAGAACGTGTCGGCGGGGTCACCCTCGCGGCAGAGCACGGTGCCCGCCGGGTACATGCGGCGCACCGCGACCTGACGGAGCCTGCCCATCGAGGTCGGGTCGAGGCTGCCAAACGCCTGCCGGAAGATGGCGGTTTCGCCGAGTTGGTCCGTCATGTGGAACGTGCCCTGACCCATGCCAGCACCCGGTCGAGCGGCCACGCGTTCACCACGCTCTCCGGCCCGACCCACGCACGGCGGGCGATGTGCACACCGTAGACCATCAGGTCGAACTCGCTCGGGCGGTGTGCGTCGGTGCTGATCGTCAGCTTAATGCCCATCTCGACCGCGCGGCGGGCGTGCACGTCGTCGAGGTCGAGCCGGTGCGGGTTGGCGTTGATCTCCAGCGCGACGTCGTGCGCGGCAGCCGCCTCGAACACCGCATCCATGTCGAGATCGGCGGGCTCACGGCGCGGGATCAGCCGCCCGCGCGGGTGGCCGATGATGTCCACGTGCGGGTTGCGGATCGCGTTCAGCAAACGCTCGGTGACCTGCTCGCGGGGCTGGCGCAGCCCGGTATGCAGCGATGCCACCACCAGGTCGAACCCGGCCAACGTGTCGTCGTCGTAGTCGAGCGTGCCGTCGGCGCGGATCTCAACCTCGACGCCGTGCAGCACGCGGAACGACCCGCCGAGCGCCTCATTTGCCGCGTCGATCTCGGCTTTCTGCGCGGCGATCTCGTCGGGGGAAACCCCCTGCACCACGCCGAGGCTGTGGCTGTGGTCNNTAGTCGAGGCCCCGCTTCGCGGCGGCTTTGGCCATCTGCAGCACAGTCTTCTTGCCGTCGCTCCACGTGGTGTGGGACTGCAGATCGCCGCGGATGTCGTTGAGCGTGATCAGATCCGGCAGGGTGCCTGCCAGCGCAGCCTCGATCTCGCCGCGATCCTCGCGCAGCTCCGGGGTGATCCACGGCATGCCCAGTACGTCGTAGACCTCTTCCTCGGTGGCGCACAGGANNAGCGCCAGCTCGCGCAGACGGACATTGTGCTCCTTGCTGCCGGTGAAGTACACCAGCAGCGTGCCGTAGCGTTCGGGTGGCAGCACGCGCAGGTCGACCTGATGGCCGTTGTGCAGCTCGACCGTGGTTTTGGTCGGCCCTTTGCCGACCACGCGGGCCACCTCGGGCAGCGTGGCGAACGCGTCCATGATCGGCTCGGCCGTATCGCTGGCGATCAGTAGGTCGAGGTCGCCGATGGTTTCCTTCCATCGCCTGAGCGACCCGGCAACCGCACCCTTCTGCGCGCCTTCGACTTCGAGCAGTCGGTCTAGCAGGCCGTGCGCCAGCGGGTACGCCTCGCCGATGCGGGTGCGGTCGGTGCGGCGTTCC
>JABAOG010000112.1_pt2 | contig 12925 bp, 9 predicted proteins | sample 7062131 | NCBI WGS metagenome assembly JABAOG01 (sample SAMN14538629, study PRJNA623070) | marine sediment metagenome | biome: marine biome [ENVO:00000428]; feature: marine pelagic biome [ENVO:01000023]; material: deep marine sediment [ENVO:00002113] | place: India: Arabian Sea | collected... | reverse complement strand
CTGACTTCGGGGTAATCTTCAGCGGGGTCGCGCCAGGGGGTACCAGTGGTGAAGCCGACCATGTTGTCGTCGCTAGTCCACTGCATCGGCCGTCTGATATCTTCATCGGGTTTTGTACCAGTCATGCCGATTTCTTCACCGTAGTAGACAAAGGGGACGCCGGGACCTGTTAGCAGGACAGAGGCGGCAAGGCGGGCCTGGCCTATATCGCCGCGCAGTTGGGACATGACTCGGTTCTGGTCGTGGTTGGTAATGAAGGTGGCGTACTGGTTGGGCGGGAAGGCGTCGTAGACCTCCTGGAAGGAATCAATGTAAACACTGGCCAATCCGGATCCGGCGCTGTTAATGATGTCTTCGGCCAGGAAGAATTGGAAGGCGATGTCGACTTCATCGCCGGTATATTCGACGACTTGTTGAGTTCCGGTCCAGGCTTCACCGACGGTGAATGCGTTGGGATCGACGCCTTTGTAGAAGGTATAAAAATCTTGCAGCCACTCATGGGTGCTGGGGGTATTTTGCTGGCCCTGCCCTTCTTCAATAATATGCTTAATGGCGTCAAGACGAAAGCCGTCTACGTTCATTTCTTCCAGCCAGAATTGAATGATTTCGAACATAGCGGCGGTTACATCAGGATTTTCAAAATTTAGGTCGGGAATTAGGCCATTGAAAACGCCGTAGTAATAGCCGCTTGGGCTGTTATGCCAGACAACTTGCCCATCCGGGCCACGATAGCCAGGGTTTTCTTCAGACCAAATATACCAGTCTCTTTTTTCAGAATCAGGATCTAATGCTTCTTGGAACCACAGGTGATCTTTACTGGTATGATTGGTTACCAGGTCAATAATTACGACAATACCTCGCGCATGGGCTTCTTCCATCAATCTTTTGAAATCTTCATCAGTTCCGTATTCAGGATCTATGTGATAGTAATCGGTGACGTGATAGCCATGATAGTCTGGCGAGACAGTTATCGGCATGAGCCAGATGCCGGTGATGCCGAGGTCGTCTGTAGTGTTGGGGTCGCCGTCGTTGAGGTAGTCGAGTTTTTCGATGAGGCCGTTCAGGTCGCCGATGCCGTCGCCGTCGCTGTCGTAGAAGCTGCGGACGAAGATTTCGTAAAAGACGGTGTCATTCCACCAGGGATTGCCGGCCGTTCCTTGATAGAGGGGATCGGGGGTTTGGGTTGGTGGTGGCGGGTCAGTGGGGATTGGTTCGGCGGTTAATGCTGGTGGGAGAGTGGTTGGGGTGGAAGCGGCCGTGTCGCAGGCGGTTAGGAGAAGGATTAGAATAATGAATAACGAATCGTGAATGGTGAATGTCGATTTTTTCATTGTTAGCTTCTCCAAATTCACAATAGGTGTACAAATTGCAAGCGTTGTGCAACTTTGAACATTAATGGCAAGGCTTATTTATAGAACAACGGCCGTTCCTACATTTTTGCTAAAAGAGTATCGTAGGAACGGCCGACTTTGTCAGGTTTCTATTGTGCGGGAGCGGGCAAGGGGTTATCCTTTTACTGCTCCTTGGGTGAGGCCACCGACAATTTGATCCTGTAACAGGAGGTAGACGATCATGATGGGTAAGGCGCCGANNAACGGGCCCCAATTCTGGGAAAACTGACCGCTGGTGAAGATGAACAGGCCGACCATCAGCGGGTATTGATCGGTGCTCTTGAGCAAAATACGGGCCAGGATGAAATCGCCATAGGTGCCGATGAATGACAGAATGGCTACAACAACGAGAATCGGCCGCATCAAAGGCAGCAGCAGTTGGGTGAATATCTGCCAATGGGTAGCTCCATCTACCATAGCCGACTCATCAATTGCCCGGGGAATGGTGTCGAAGAAGCCTTTCATCAACCAGATATTAACCCCCATCGCGCCACCTAGATAAACCAGGATTAGTCCGGTGTGGGTATCCAATCCAATGGCGGGAATGATGTTACCAAACTGGGTGATCAGAGTGAAAACCGCAATCATAGCGAGTAAGCCGGGGAATACCTGAATCAGCAAGATGGCCTTCAGCATATTCTGCCTACCAGCAAAACGGAAGCGAGAAAAAGCATAGGCTGCCAGGGTGGTAATTGAAACTGATAAAATGGTTGTGATAGACGAAATTTTAATCGAATTCCATAACCAGGTTAACATGGGAAACTCTGGCGACTCAAATAGAAAGCGGTAATTATCCAGGCCGAAATTATTGGGAATCAGACGGGCTGAAGCCAGCGTATTCAACGGGTTGAGTGAGGCTGACAGCACCCACAATACCGGAAAAATGGCAAACAGCATTAAGATCAATGCTATCAGCCAGCGTACAAGATGGTCTAATCTTTTTCGTTGTTTAAAGGTTAAACTAGACACTTTCTCCTACCTCCTCCCACATCTTGGTATAGCGGAACTGGAATAAGGTTATGACGGCCACAATTATGAAAATGATAATCGTGATGGCGGAACCCAAGCCATACTCCTTCGCTCGACCGGATGCGAACGCAAAATTATACACATATGAGATCAGAATATCGGTATGGCCTGCCCTGGTTGCCGAGCCGGCAATCGGCGGGCCTCCTTCGATAAAAAGAAATATCAGGTTGAAATTATTGAAATTGAAAGTGAAAGAAGCAACCAACAATGGACCGACAGCCACCAACAGAAGCGGTAAGGTGATCCGGAAAAACCTTTGGAATGAGTTGGCCCCATCGACTTTGGCGGCTTCATACAAATCTTCAGGAATAGCCTGTAACGCGCCGCTGCAGATGAGCATGAAGTAGGGGTAGCCTAACCACAAATTAACAATCAGGATCGCGATTTTTGCGAGGTTGCCGTCTGCGAACCAGGCCGGGGCAATGCCGAATAAATCGTCCAGGGTGCGATTGATGACGCCGAACTGGTTGTTGAACATGCCGCGCCAGATAATGATGGTTATCAGGCTGGGAATGGTATAGGGGATGAGCAGGAAAGACTGAATGATTTTGCGGCCTGGAATCGTTCTGTCATTGAAGAGGTAGGCGATACCTAATCCAAGGGCAAAGGTTGAAAAAACGCTTATAAAGGCAAAAACAAAGTTCCAGATGATAATGCGTACTAAAGGCCCTCTGAAGGCCGGGCTTTCAAAAAAGCGGGTGAAATTGCTAAATCCAACTGTTGCTTGAAAGCCGAAGGGCAGCTCATCGCCATTTTCGGCCGTCCAGATGCCTTCTACCGGAGCATATTCTATCTCTGTTTGGAGATCAACGACGACATCTTGTTCTTCGTTGTACTGGTACTTGGCCTGGAGCTGGGCCGCTTCGCGGGCAGATCGAATCTGGACGCCCTCCTCTGCTGCTCCGAATAGAATTTGAGATATCGTTTGATCGCTGGCTACGTCGAAAACCGTGAGGCGGGTGTATCCCTCAATTTCGGTGGGGATCCCGTCCTCATCAAGTTCTCCTATCCCTTGGGCTTCGGCGGATGGGATAAGAGGTTGTCCTGGGAAAGCCAAAAAACTCTCGCCGTCGGCGTTTTGGAGCCAGAGCGCGTACTCTCCCGCTTCATTACGGTAGCCTGTCCATGAGTAGGCCGCGCCTCCTTCGGGCAGGAAGCGTTCATTTTCAAGCTGTTCTATCGATTGGGCTTTGCTGAGCAAATGACCGTCCCCATAGTTTGTGAAGGCCACAACCACGGTCAGTAAAATAGGCCAGATGGCGAACATGGCCATTAAGATGAGACCTATTAGCATCCAGCGTAAGGGGTACATATCTCTGACGAGGATGATGTAGTTGATGAATGCCCCTATGACAACAATGACGATGCCAAGCGGCAGGAACCCTTCAGCAAAAGCGCGTAAGGCGAACCAAATTAAGAAGCCATCGATTGCCAATAACAAAACAAGGCGCAGGACCACATTTGTTAATGTGGCACTTGGCCCACCTCCCCCTGGTCTTGGCATGCTTAGATTTTGTGCTGCCATAAAACTGACCTCCTATCCCTCCTGGAGGAAGGGTCGCGACTTTTTCTTCCCAATAGTTTGTAATTCTATCGAATCAGGGCAATTTGCCCTAATAAAAAAGTGTGACCCAGAATTTAATCCGGGTCACACTTTTTAAATCAAAGTTGTTAGCCTACTTCAACTGTCAAGATCTTGGTTTCAGAATCCCAGATGAAGGTTACTTCAGATTCTTCTTCAACCGTAAAGGTGATGTTGTCACCATCGGCAACGCCATCCACGCCGTAGTTCTCGGTCCAGCTTCCATCGAGAGCGACTTTAACTTCATAGTCTCCAGCGGGGATGGTAAAGGTGCCGGAGTAAGTGCCGTCGCCGTTGTCGGTCAGGGCAGAGCCCTCGCAGGCGGGATCCCAGTCGCCCTCGCAGACGCCGGCAGCAGCCTGCCAGGAACCAGGTACGTTGACCATACCTTCAGCCGCACCGCCAATCAGGTCTCGAATCTGGGCAGCAGCATTAGCAAGCGCGTCCGCTGGTTCTTGTTCGCCATTGATGATGAGGGTGAAGGCATCACCCCAACTGCCCCAGACGGAGCCCATTTCAGGAATGGCGGGCATTGGTTCGGCTACTGTCGCAATTTCAGCAAAGGCAGCCAGGTCTGGGTCGGGGTTTTCGACCGAAAGCCAGGCGGAGGGACGGTTGCTGCCTACAGACAACATTTCCATTGTTTCCGGAGTGGCAATGACTTCGGTCAGGAAGGTCTGGGCCAAGAGGACGTTATCGCCCAAGGCATTGGCGGCAAAGCCCCAAACACCAGAGAATGGCACACCTTGTTCAGTGGCCGAGGGGAAGGGGGCGATGGCGTAGGGGACGCCGGATGCGCGGAAATCGGCCAACCCCCAGGGACCAAACATGAGGAATGGTATTTCCCCTTCGGCGAATAAGGTTTTGGCGGTGTTATTGTCGGTGTTGTTGCTGATGTAACCGGCTTCAACATTATCCTGGATGAAATCACCGGCGGCGATCATGCCTTCGCTGTCGATACCGAGGTCGTTGGGGTTGTAAGTGCCATCATCGTTCAGGCCGAAGACATAGCCACCGAAGGCGGTCTGGAGTGGGAAAGCGTCGTAGGTTGTACCTGCCAGAGCAATGGCGTAGGTGGCTTCGCCACTATCGACAAGAGCGGCACCCATTTCTATTAACTCATCCCAGGTTTCCGGTGGGGTTTCGATCATGTCAGTATTGTAGAAGAGGGCGGTGTTTTCGACGTTGTAGGGAACGCCGACGAGCTGACCGTCGAAGGTCCAGGCCTGAACGGCAAAGGGATTTAATTCATCTACCTTGTCGCCGAGGTCAATGGGGGCTAGCAGGCCAGATTCGTAGAAACCACCCAGGCGGTCATGGGGGAGCATGATGATGTCGGGACCTTCACCTGCCGGGGCAGCAATGGGGAATTGGTCATTGCGATCGGGGACGTTTTCAACAACCAGGCCGATGCCATATTCTTCCTGGAAAGGCTCGATGAGTTCGGTCAAAACCGGGGTAAGGAGGTCGTCGGACCAGATGGTGATGGAGGTCTCGAATTCTGTAGCAGCCTCTTCGGCCGGTTCTTCGGCCGGTTCTTCCATTGCCTCTTCGGTGGGTTCTTCCATTACCTCTTCAGTCGGCTCTTCAGCCGGCTCTTCGGCCGGTTCTTCAGCTGCGGGGGCCTCGGTTGGGGCTGCAGTTGGCTCAGCTTCTTCGCCGCCGCAAGCGGTTAATACAAGCGCCCCGATTAACATCAGGGCTAGTAGAAGTGAAAATCTTTTAAACATTGCTTAATCTCCTCCAAAAGAGAGTTTATTTTCGTTTATTTGTTACGTTTTGAATGACTACCCTGGTAGATACTGTTTCGTGATAATTGATGATAGAAACACCACCTCCTTTCATTTGATTTACTGGTTTTTATCTAGCCTGGCCCGCAGGCTGCTTTTCAACTGCTGCAGACCTTCGAGCAGGTTGTCTTTATTATTTTCTTCCAGGTCACTGAAACGCTCGCGGTTGTAGTGATGATGGGCGGCTTTGGCTTTCTTGCAAAGCGCCGCTCCATCTTCGCTTAGAAAGAGGCGCAGGGTACGGCCGTCGGTCTCATGCGGCCGTCTGATAACCAGTCCTTCGGACTCCAGCCCCTTAATGATCCGGGTAATATTGCTTTTGTCACAAAGCATCAGGTTGCTCAGATCGCTAAAAGAAATCCCCGGTTGTTCTAATAGATGGAATAGGGCGTAATAGCGGGAGGAGGACAGATCGTAATTGCCAAAAAAACGGCGATCTCCGTCATCCAGAAGGAGGAAAATTTCGTTTAATGTGTTATATAGCATAAGCGGATCAGACATTTTTTAGAAACAAAAATTTCCCTTAACGGCACATTAGTTGAATCCTCAACTGTTGATATGTCAACTATATCACTCTCAAATTCTAGTGTCAAGTATTTTACAGGCGAATTTTAGCGAAATTTTCGGAAGTGGCGAGGGGAGGGCTGGTAATTGGGTAATTGGCCGGAATCGGCTCACAATTACCCATTTACTCTTTAAGCGTCCCGGAGTTTGGCTCCCAATTGCCGTTCCAACTGCTGGACGATGCGCTGGCGGACTTTGCGGATTTCTTTGTCGGTCAGTGTTTTGTTGGGGGATTGGAAGGTCAAATGATAGGCGATGCTTTTCTTACCGGCCGGGATGGACTCGCCGTCGTAGACGTCGAACAACTGGACTTCTCTTAGGAGATAGCCGCCGGCTTTTTCGATGATGGTTTGGACCTGATCGGCCGTTACGCTTTTGTCCAAAATCAGGGCGATATCTTCGTGGACGGCGGGGAAGACGGGGATGGGATCGACGATGTGTTTTTCAGGGATGTGGGGCAGCAGGTATTCGAGGTCAATTTCGGCGGCGATGACGGGCCAGTCGCCGCGAATGTCGAAGCCCTGGACGACGGCGGGATGAAGACGGCCGAGCCAGCCGACGGGTTGTTCGCCCAGTAATATCCTGGCCGTTTGCCCGGGACGGTATGTGGGATGTTTGCCGGCAGCGAAGGATATGTTTTCAAGTCGCAGGGCGTCTAAGAGGGATTCCAGGATACCTTTGAGATCGTAGAAATCCATGGTGGGCGGGGTGTCGCCATTTTGCCAGTGGTATTGTTGGCGCTGGCCCATAAGGACAAGGCCAAGGCGGGGCAGTTCGTCGGGCAGGACGCCTTCTTCGCCAGCGAGATAGATGGGGCCTAACTCGAAGAGGGCGATGCGGTCCTGGTAGCGGCTATTGGCGGCGGTGGTTTCGAGCAGGGAAGCGAGCAAGCTGTGGCGCATGGCGACGCGATCGACGGTGATTGGGTTGGCCAGGGTGACATAGGGGCGTTCGTCGGGGGGGACGGTGCCATCGGGTAGGAGGCGGGATTCACGTTCGGCCGTTGTCAGGCGATAGGTGATGATTTCCTGCATGCCTAATTCAACGAGTGTGTCTTTGATGCGTTCTTCGCGGCTCAATTCGACATTATTGCGTTGGGGGGGAAGACTGTCGGCCATCTCGGTAGTAGGAATTCGGTCGTAGCCATAGACACGACAGACTTCTTCGATGAGATCATGGCTGCCTTCGATATCGAGGCGGTGGTCGGGGGCGGTGACCATGAGATGGTCAAAGTATTCTTCAATTTCGAACTCCAGGGCTTGGAGCATATGTTTGATTTCGGTCTGGCTGGGATTGATGCCGGCGATGCGGGCGACTTCGGCGGCGGTCAGCCTGATAGGCTTGATTTCGGGCGGATTGGGGTAGTAATCGACGATGCCTTGCCAGACGGTCCCTCCGGCGTAGCGACGCATGAGTTCGGCCGCTCGTCTGGCGCCAAGTAGTGCCTGGGAGGGGTGGACGCCGCGGCTGAAGCGGAAACCGGCTTCGCTGTTGATTTTGAGGGCGCTGGTGCTGCGGCGGATGTTGATGAAGTTCCAGGCAGCGGCTTCGAGGAGGACGTTGGTGGTGTCGTCGTTGATTTCGCTGTCAAGACCGCCCATGATGCCGCCGAGACTGAGGGAACCGGCGGTGTCTGTGACGAGGATGTTGAAGGGGAACAGCTCGTGTTCGACGCCGTCAAGGGTAGTCAGTTTTTCGCCCTCGTGGGGCAAGCGGGTGTGAATGTGGATGGGGCCGTCGGAATCGTATTGGTCGGCGCGACGGCGGAGGAAGTCGTAGTCGAAAGTATGGTTAGGTTGGCCCATTTCGAGCATGACGTAGTTGCTGATGTCGACGACGACGTTGATCGGCCGTTGTCCGGCCAGTTTCAGGCGGCGCTGCATCCAGGGCGGGCTTGGTTTTTGTTCGACGCCTTCGATGACCATGGCCACGAAGCGGGGATTCAGGTCGGGATGATCGGTTGTTAGCTTAACCCGTCCTTCGACTGGCGGCCCTTCCATGACCACCCCATAATCGGGTTCGCGCAAAGTTTGACCGGTTAGGGCGGCGACTTCACGGGCGACGCCGACGATGGAGGCACAGCGGGCGATATTGGGGATAACGGCAATGTCCAAAACGGCGTCACCGAGGATATCCTGGAGGGGGGTGCCAGTAGTATAGCTGCCTTCTAAAATCAGGATGCCTTCGTGTTCGCCGCTGATGCCGAGTTCCTTTTCGGAGCAGAGCATGCAGCGGTTGTAGATACCGCGCAGGCTGCGGCCTTTAAGGGTCATTTTGACCTGACCTTCTTTGTGGCCGTCGTAGAGTGTTGCACCTTCTAGNNGCACCGGTGACGACGACTTCGTTTTCGTCGGCGCCGTAATCGACGGTTGCCAGGACAAGGCGGTCGGCATCGGGGTGGGGGTTGACGGCCAAAATCTGGCCCATGACCAGCTTTTCTCGATCCCAGATGAGGCGGTCGGGGTCGCTGCCGCCGGGAATGCCGATGTATTCGATTTCTTCGACTTCCAGGCCGGCTATGGTTAGTTTTTCGGCCAGGTCTTCAACTGATAGAATGATGTTTACGTATTCTTTTAGCCAGCTAATTGGTACTTTCATTCACAAAACTCCGTGGAATTGGTGATTGGTAATTGGTAATTAGAATTGCTCCAAGAAGCGGAGGTCGTTGCCCCAGAAGTAGCGGATGTCTTCGATGCCGTATTTGAGCATGGCGATGCGTTCGGGGCCCATGCCAAAGGCGAAGCCGGAGTAGATTTCGGGGTCGTAGCCGCCGTTGCGGAGGACGGTGGGGTGGACCATTCCACAGCCGAGGATTTCGAGCCAGCCGGTGTATTTGCAGACCTGGCAGCCGGAGCCGCCGCAGAGAACGCATTCGATGTCCATTTCGGCGCTGGGTTCGGTGAAGGGGAAGTAGTTGGCGCGGAAGCGGACGCCGCGATCTTCGCCGAACATGCGGCGGGCGAAGTCGGTCAGGGTGCCTTTGAGGTCGGCCAGGGTAATGTTGTGGCCGACGGCCAGCCCTTCGACCTGATGGAATTGGATTTCGGCGCGGGTGGTTATCTGTTCGTAGCGGTAGCACATGCCGGGCAGGATGACGCGGATGGGTTCGGGGCAGTATTCGCGCATGGCATGGATCTGGCCGGGGCTGGTGTGGGTGCGGAGGATGACGCCGGGGGTCATGGTATGGAAGGTGTCCCAAAGGTCGCGGGCGGGGTGATGTTGGGGGATGTTGAGGAGTTCGAAGTTGTATTCGTCGGTTTCGACATCGCGGCTGCGGTAGATTTGGAAGCCCATGTCGCCCCAGATGCGGTAGATTTCGCGCAAGGTTTGGGTGGCGGGGTGGAGTCGGCCGCGATACTGCTTTCTGCCTGGGAGGGTGACGTCGATGGATTCGGCCGTCATCTGGTCTTCGAGTTCTTTGGCGCGAACTTGAGCCAGGCGCTTATCATAGGCAGATTGGAGTTCTTGTTTGACCTGGTTGACGCGCTTGCCGAAAGCTGGCCGTTCCTCCGGGGGGAGCTGGCCGATCTGGCGGGTCATGAGGGTGATCTGGCCTTTGGGGCCAAGTGTCTCTCGGTACCAGGCTTCGAGTTGGGGGGTGGAAGCGGCCGATTTTAATGATTCTTTTTTTTCGGTGTGTATTTTTTCTAATTCTTCTAACATTTTTTCCTCGAAAAAGTAGGCGGTCGCCGGTAGCCAGTAGTCAGTATGTTTGATTTCTAACGAATGTTTAGAAGTTAAAACTGAGCTATTTTTTGAGCGTAAACTTGATGCAAGCGGGTAGGATACCATAAGGGTCTAACGCCTGCCAGAATCCGAAAAATGCTGGACAATTTAACAAAGTGTCCTACAACAAAAAACGCGGCCTCAAGGCCGCGTTTTGAATTCGTAAGCTTGGTTGCTTGCCGCTTCTCAGCCGAAACAACCCTCCTCCGCAAACACGGCGTTGGTGGTGTTGGTAAAGCTAAAAAAGAAGTTGAAGGCAATGCGTTTTTCGTTCATTATGGGAGCATCATATCAGCATGAAAGAGAGATGTCAAGGTCTCAGAGTAGAGGTTGAACTCCGACTAAAGGCGGAAGAAATCGATTTTTGAACGATCTACACTGGTGTGATGAAAGAATTCAATGTGAATTCACCGGTTAAAGTGACGAAGTCAGGATTTTTGTAGCCCCCAATTCGCCCCCCTTTAGCACAACTTTAATTATTTATGCTAAGCCAGACGATGATTTCGTTCGGCTTTATTCTGATTGAGGTGAGGATATAAAATAACCATGACAATCCAACGTCATACATTTTCACAAATTTTATTAGGTCGCCCGTTGGAAACAGCCGCTGCGCCACACCAGGCTATTGGCAAAATACCAGCCCTGGCCGTCTTTGCTTCCGACGCTCTTTCTTCGGTTGCATATGCGACAGAAGAGATACTGGTTATTCTGGCTTTGGCTGGAGCGGCTTTCTTTTCACTATCGATTCCACTGGCTATCGCTATATCATTGCTTTTGATTGTTTTGACCATCTCGTACCGCCAAACCATTTTTGCCTATCCGGGCGGCGGCGGGGCTTATATTGTAGCTCGCGATAACCTGGGCGAACTCCCAGCCCAAACGGCGGGGGCAGCCCTTTTGACCGATTACATTTTGACGGTTGCTGTTTCGATTTCGGCTGGTGTGGCCCAGATTACTTCGGCATTTCCAACCCTTTATCCATATCGGATTGAAGTTGCGCTGACATTGATTCTGTTGATGATGGTGGTGAATTTACGAGGAATTAAGGAGTCGAGTACTGCCTTTTCTGTGCCGACATACTTTTTCTTGGGAATGGCCTTTTTGATGCTGGGGGTGGGGGCGTTTCGATGGGCAACCGGGACGTTGGGCCAGGTGACCGAAATGGAGGTGATTGCGGACTCGCTCCAACCGTTAACGTTGTTCCTTATCCTGCGGGCTTTTAGCAGTGGTTGTACGGCGCTGACTGGTGTTGAAGCAATTTCGAACGGTATTACGGTGTTTAAAGAGCCGCGTTCTCGGAATGCGGCGAATACGATGCTGGCGATGAGCGGCATTTTGATGACGATGTTTATCGGGATTACGTTGTTGGCGAGGGGGGTTCATGCACAGCCGAGTGAGGCGGAGACGGTGATTTCGCAAATTGCTCGGACGGTGTATGGTGATGGCTTTTTGTACTTGCTGACACTCATCAGTACGACAGTTATTCTGATTATGGCGGCCAACACCAGTTTTGCCGATTTCCCCCGATTGGCAGCCCTGGCGGCGGCGGACGGCTTTTTGCCCCGCCAGCTTACTTTTCGAGGCGGCCGTCTTGTTTTTTCCTGGGGCATTTTNNTCAGGCTTCGGTTTCGGCCCTTATTCCCCTGTATGCAATTGGTGTTTTTTTAAGCTTTACACTTTCGCAAACCGGTATGGTGATTCGATGGCAGCGGGTGTCGAAAATGAAACCGGGTGAGGAACTGATGGTGCATGGGGCTACGATGCGTTTTGATAAACAATGGCGGTTGAAGCAGCTTATCAATGCGGTTGGGGCGATTATGACTTTTGTGGTCATGCTCGTTTTTGCGGTGACCAAGTTTCGGGATGGGGCATGGATTGTGGTTGTACTGACACCGTCGTTAGTATGGATTTTTCTGCGGATAAATCGACATTATCGGAATGTGGCGGCGGAGTTGAGCCTGGTTGGTAAAAACCGGATAATTAGCCCACGTCCGATTATCAATATTGTTTTGATTGATAATTTACATGCCGCCTCAATTCGGGCGATCAATTTTGCTCTTTCGTTAGGACAACCCTGGACGGCCGTTCATATTAGTATTGACTCGGAGCGGACGGCCGATTTGGAGCAAAAGTGGGCGGCTCGCATGGGAAATGCGCCGTTGGTTGTTCTGCCATCCCCTTTTCGTAGCCTGACAGAACCGCTGATTGAATATGTACAGCAAATACGACAGGAGATGGAAGAGGCTTATATCCATTTGATTATGGGTAGCTTAACGACGGAGAACTTTTGGGAACAAGGGCTGCATCGGAACAGCACGCTTGCTTTTCGGATGGCTTTTCGGAATTTTGAGGGTATTGCAATTACTATTATACCGTACCAGCTTCATCATCCGGTTTCACAATCATAGAGGAGGAACTTGATGAAACGATTGATTTTTCCACATACTCAACGCCGACCACATCAGGCGGTGGCCAATGTGAATGACTTGTTTGAAAAACAGGCCAACAGCAGCGAGCGGGCCGCAGATTGGGTGGCGAGGATTGTTGGTTCCTGGCGGTTCATCATTGTTCAAAGTTTCGTGCTTATCCTTTGGGTGATTTTGAATGTTACGGCCTGGATCCAGCATTGGGACCCATACCCGTTTATTTTGATGAATTTGTTTATGTCGCTACAGGCGGCTTTTACGGCGCCAGTTATTATGATGAGCCAGAACCGGCAGGCTGTGCGGGATCGTTTGGAAGCGCATAATGACTATCTAATTAACCAAAAGGCAGAGGAAGAGATCCGGACAATTTTGAGCCATTTTGAGGCTCAAAATGAGGCGCTAGTAGAAATTCACCAA
>JABAOG010005050.1_pt2 | contig 12937 bp, 10 predicted proteins | sample 7062131 | NCBI WGS metagenome assembly JABAOG01 (sample SAMN14538629, study PRJNA623070) | marine sediment metagenome | biome: marine biome [ENVO:00000428]; feature: marine pelagic biome [ENVO:01000023]; material: deep marine sediment [ENVO:00002113] | place: India: Arabian Sea | collected... | reverse complement strand
TTCTTCGACGTTCGTGGATCTCGCCGCCCCCCGGGCCTCGGAGGGCGCAAAGTTCCGGCCGTGTGCGGAGGGTGTCAAGGAGCGACCGGCGCCCGGGCCCCGCGGACGGCGGCCGGCCCGGGAGCGCCCCGGGCGCCGGCCGCGGACGCGCGCCGGCTCAGTCGTCGGCCCCGGTCAGGGCCGCCCAGACCTCGGCGGAGATCCCCCGGATCGCCGCCGACGCGACCTCGTGGTCGTCGAGGCCCCGGGTCATCACCACCAGCACGTAGGGCGCCCGATCCGGCGGGTACACGATGGCGGCGTCGTGGGCGATCCGGGTGATGGAGCCGGTCTTGTTCGCCACCCGCACCCCTTCGGGGACCCCCGCCGGGATCTGCTCGGTGAACTCCTGGTCCGCCAGGATCTCCACCATGCGGGCGCAGTCGGCCGGCGTCAGGGGCCGCAGCGCGGGCTCGACCTCGCCGGCCTCGCACCGGGCGATCACCTCCATGACCCGGGCCAGGGCCCGGGCCGTGGTCCGGTTGCTCATCCCCCGCTCGTACGCCGGGATGTCCTCCACGCCCCGGAGCACGTGCATCTCGCCGGCGCCCAGCGCCTCCATGGTCCGTCGGACGGCCGCGGCGCCCACCTCCTCGATCACGAGGTTGGTCGCCAGGTTCGACGACCGCACGATCATACGCCGCGCCAGCTCGCCCAGCGGCATGCGGTCGCCGATGCGCCCGTACAGATCCTGCTCGCTGTCCGACTCCGCGGTGAGACCGTACCGGCTCCCATCCGCGATGCTCGTGAAGCTGTCCCGGACCACCACCCGCTCGTCCAGCGAGCGCNNGGCACCTTCATGGTGCTGGCCGCGTGCATCGCCACGTCGCCGTCCACCGTGACCCGCTCGCCATCCTCCAGGTCCACCACGGCCACCGCGACCTCGGCGGGGACCTCGCTCGCCGCGTCCCGGAGCCGCTGCTCGAGCGACGGCCCGCTCCAGCCCGTCCACCCCGGCCCCCGGACCACGCGGCCCGGCAGCGCGCCGGTATGCTCGCCATCGGCCAGGACCCGCTCTCCGTTCACGAACACGTGGCGGACGCCGGTGGCGTACCGGTGCGGCTCCTCGAACGTCGCGTGATCCCGGATCGCGCCCGGATCGAACACGACGATGTCGGCGAAATAGCCCGGGCGCAGCTCGCCCCGCTCCCGCAGCTTCAGGTTCCTCGCCGGGAGCGACGTCAGCCGACGGATCGCTTCCCGGAGCGGGATCACGTCGCCCTCCCGCACGTACCGCCCCAGGAGCCGCGCGAAGTTGCCGTACGCGCGGGGGTGGGGATTCGACTGGAGGAACACGCCCTCGGGGGCCAGCGACCCGGCGTCGGAGCCGAAGCTCATCCAGGGCAGCGCGATCTGCCGCCGCACGTTCTCCTCGGACATGAGGAAGTAGACCGTGCCGACCCGGCTGTCGTCGGCGACCACCAGGTCCATGGCGGCCTCTTCCGGCGACGTGCCCCGCAGCGCGGCGACCTCCGCCAGCGTCTTCCCCGTGAGGTACTTCAGCGAGTCCTGCTTGAACCCCACCAGCAGCACCCGCTCCGGCGAGCCGGCCAGCAGATACAGGCTCTCCCACTCGGCCGTCGGCGTCCGCATCTCCTCCAGGACCCGGGCCCGGATCTCCGGGTCCTGGAGCCGGCGCCGCCACTCCGCCAGGCCGCCCTCCTGGACCCACGGCGGCATGGCCGCGTCCAGCCCCGTGGCGCCGGCCGTGTAGGTGTACATGTCCGTGGTGACCCGGACGCCGGCCGACCGGGCCGCCTCGATCCGCTCGATCACCGGCTCCAGCTTGTCCCAGTTCTCCGCGCCCGCCTGCTTCAGGTGGTAGACCTCCGCCGGGACCCCGGCCTCCCGGGCGATCGCGATCAGCTCCTCCAGCGCCGGGAGCAGCGCGTTCCCCTCGCTCCGCAGGTGGGAGATGTACATGCCGCCGTACCGCCCCGCCTCCTCGGCCAGGGCGACCAGCTCGTCGGTGTCGGCGTAGAAGGCCGGCGCGTAGATGAGCGACGAGCCGACGCCCAGCGCCCCTTCCTCCATGGCCTGGCGGACCAGCCCGCGCATCCGTTCCAGCTCCGCGGGGGTCGGCGCCCGGTCGTCGTACCCCAGCTCGTGGACCCGGACCGTCGTGGCGCCCACGAACGACGCCACGTTGGTCGCGACGCCCCGTGACTCCAGGTGCTCGAGGTACTCCCCGAGCGTCGTCCACTCGATGTCGTATACGATGTCACCCTGCTGCGCCATCATCACCGCCTTCATGGTGTCCGACAGCGGCCCCATCGACGAGCCCTCGCCGAACACCTCGAGCGTCACGCCCTGGCGGATGTCGCTCTGCGAGCGGCCGTCCTCGATCAGCGACTCGGTGGCCCAGCTCAGCATGTTGATGAAGCCGGGCGCCACGGCCAGCCCCGTCGCGTCGACCTCCACCGGCGCCGTGCCCCGGACCAGGGGGCCGACTGCGGCGATCCGGTCGCCCCGCACGCCCACGTCCGCCCGCACCCCCGGCCCGCCGCGTCCGTCGTAGACGGTGCCGTTGCGGATGATCACGTCGAAGGCCTCCTCGGATGGGTTCGGGGGGGGCGTCTCCGCCGCGGGCCCCGGCCCGGCGCAGGCGAGGACGGCGACGAGCAGGGCGGGAACGAAGGATCGCATGGAGTGCATTGCGTCGGTTCGATACGGGTTCAACGATGCCCGGTCCCGGTCAGCCCGGGCCGGTGACCTCCCAGGACACGTACACTGTGGCCCCCACCGTCACCCGAGACGGCGTGAACGGCTGGCCGGGGTAGACCCGGAGGGCCTGCCCGGTCATATGATCGAGATCGCCGGGGCTGGGTCCGCTGACGGCGCTCCGCATCCGCCCCAGCCGCACGCCCAGCTCCGCCGCCATGGACTCCGCCTGCAGCCTGGCATCGGCGATCGCCCGGCGGACGGCCTCCCGTCGCGCCCCGTCCCGGTCCTCCGGCAGGAGCTCGACGTACAGCACGGCTTCCATCCCCGCATCGGCCAGTGCCAGCAGCACGGGATCGAGCCGGCCGAGGGAATCCACCTCGACCCTCAGTCCGACCTGGGCCAGCCGCTCGCCCCCGGGATCGCTCCGCGGCGGGCCCCTGCCGGCGAGCTCCGCCGCCCCGTATCCGACCCCCGCCAGCGTGACGGCGCCGGCGTCGATCCCGAGGGAGTCCAGCGCGGCCAGGGCGCGGCCGCGGGTCGATGCCGCGCCCGCGAGCGCCTCGGTCCCCGAGTCGGCCCGCCCGGAGAGCGCAACGTAGAGCACCGCGCGGCCCGGAGCCACGGTCACCTCGCCGAAGCCCGAGGCCATGATCCCGGTGCTGTCGCGCGCCGGCGAGAAGTACTGAGCGGCCGCGGGCGAGGCCGCGAGCGGGAGCAGGAGGACGGCCCCGAGCAGCGCGCCCGCAGGCCGACGGAGGATCGGGCAGCACATCACGGGGCCTCCGATCGACGCTGGAGGGACGGGGGAGATTCCATCAGCGGTCCCGCCGCAGATCCGCACAGGTGATGGCGGGCGCCGAGCCGGCCGGCACCACCGCCACGGTGTCGACGCGGGCGGTGTCGTCCGCCGTGGTGGCCTCGGCGTAGAGAGAGGCGCACTCCATCGTGCTGAAGATCCGGGCGCGGAACGACCACGCCACCGCGAAGCTGAGGAGCAGCGCCGCGGCCACCCCCAGGGGGACCCAGCTGATCCGCTTCGTGCTCATGTTCCTCAACTTCTGCCGCCGCGCGGCCCGGGGCAACCCGGACGGGTCAGGGACCGGACGGGTCGTCGACGGTCCGGCGCCGGACGACCGCGCTCGCCAGCCCGACCAGCACCGTGATCGCGGAGCCGATCAGCGCGAACCAGAGCGTGTCCACGACGGGCTCGATGACGCCGAACGTCTGGATCGCCCACAGCGAGGTCATGACCACCACCGCCGTGCCGATGCCCACGATCGCGTCGGTCTGGTCCGGCCTCCGGAACAGGGTTCCCAGGAAGAACCCGCCCAGCAGCGGGCCGAAGGTGAACGACGCGATCTGGAGCGCGATCACCACGATGGGCGTGCCCTGCTGCGCGAACTCGAACAGGATCGCGCCCCCGACCAGGATCACCGCCCACAGCAGCGTGAACGTCCGGCCCACCCGGAGCAGGTGCCCCTCGTCGTCCCGGTGACGGCTCATGGGGGCGTAGAGGTCGTGGGTCGTCGCCGACGCCAGCGAGTTCAGCGACGACGAGACCGTCGACATCGCCGCCGCCAGCACGCCCGCCACGATCAACCCGCTCAGCCCCGACGGCAGGCCCTCGATGATGAAGAGCGGGAACACTTCGTCCGGCGTCTCGAAGACGCGTCCGCCGTAAAAGGCCTGGAGCCCCGCTCCCACCAGCAGGAACAGGCCGAACTGGCCGATCACCAGCACCCCGCTCCCGACCACGGCCTTCCGGGCGCCGCCGAGGCCCGGCGCCGCCAGCAGCCGCTGGACGACCAGGTGGTCCACGCCGTGGCTGGCCATGGTCAGGAACGCTCCGCCCACCAGTCCCGTGAACAGCCAGGTCGCCTGCGCCGCGCCACCCTCCAGGTGGATGACGCGGAACGTCTCCGTGGCCTCCCCGGCCGCGACGATGCCGCTCCAGCCGCCGGGCACCATGTCCGCGAGCACCCAGAGGGCCGCGAGGCCGCCCACCGTGTACAGCGCCATCTGGACCACGTCCACCCAGACCACCGCCTTCAGGCCCCCGTACCACGTATAGACCAGCGTCGCCATGCCCACGAGCAGGATGACCTGCCAGTAGGGCCAACCGGTGATCAGCGCCAGCGGGATGGCCGCAGCGAAGATCCGGACCGAGTCGGCGAACGCCCGCGTCACCATGAAGATCGACGACGCGAACCGCCGGGTCGCCAGGCCGAACCGGTTCTCGAGCAGCGCGTAGGCCGTGGTCAGCTCGCCCCGGAAGTACCCGGGCAGCAGCACCCACGCCACGCCGACCCGGCCGATCAGGTAGCCCAGCGCGAGCTGCAGGATCCAGAAGTCCGTCGTATACGCGGTGGCGGGAATGCTGATGAACGTCAGGGCGCTCGTCTCGGTCGCCACCACCGACAGCATGATGGCCCACCACGGCATGGCGTGGCCGGCCAGGAAATAGTCCCGGGCGCCCCGCTGGGAGCGGCCCATCCACGTGCCGAACCCGATGACGCCGACGAGGTACGCGACGAGGACGACGAGGTCTAATCCGGTGAATGCCATGGCCTCGGGATTGAGCGGGTGTATCCGCGGGATCCGACGGTCGGACCCGGACGCCGTCGCGCGGAGCCGTCGGCTCCCGCCGACCCACGCGGCGCCGCGCGGCTCCTATTATCGGGCAACGCGGCCCGCCGGGCCACCGGCGGCCGGGTCGACGCCGCGGCCGGGACCGGCCACCCTCCTCCGCCCCCGTCGACCTCGGGCGTCCCGCCGGCCCCGCCCGGGTCCGGAGCCCGTGGAATTCCGACCGCCGTGCCGTATAATCAGGATGCGAAGAGCCGCACGGGCTTTACCGGCACCACGACGGAGCCAGCGACATGACGATCCGTACGATCCCCTCCCTCCTCCTGCTCGGCCTGACCGGCATCACTGCCTGCGCGGGCGGGGCCGGCACCACCCGCCCCGTACGCGAACGGACCATCGAGCTCCCCGGCGGTCAGCTGGAGACCAGCTATCGGCCGGATGCCCGGGGCGTCCGCGACCGGATCGAGGCCCCGGTCGATGCCGTCCGGGCGGCGCTCGTGGACGCCTACGAGGAGCTGGGCTTCGGCGTGGACGACGTCTCGGAGACCCGCGTCGTCACGCCGTTCTTCCGGATCCGCGGCCAGCTCTACGACGGGGAGCCGAATTCCCGGTACCTGAGCTGCGGGACGGAAGCCACGGGCCAAAGGACCGCCGACCTCGTCCAGGACGTGCGATTCCGTATGCTCACGGTCCTCACCGGGACGGACGGCGCCACGGACGTCGAGACGCGGATCGAGGGCGAGGCCCGCCGCCCGGGCAGGAGCGAGGCCCCGGTCGCCTGCACCGGGACCGGCGTCCTGGAGCACCGCGTGAACGTCCGGGTCATGGCGGGTCTGGCGGTCGGGGCCGGCTAGCCCCGACCCGGCCCCCGCGCCCGACCGGGACGGGCGTCAGCCCCGGCCGTTCTGGACCACGAACGCCTCTGCGGCGTGGAACTCGGGGAGCCCGAGCCGGTCCAGCTCCCGGGCCGTATTCCGGTTCCGGTCCTCCACGCGCTGCCAGAACTCCCGGTCGTCGTGGCCGCCGGGGAACGGGGCCACGTCCTTCTGCGACTGGTGCTTGAAGATGGCGAAGATCTTCCGCCGCAGGTCTTCCCGGCTCAGGGGCACGAATACGTCGGCCTCGTGGATCGGCCACTCCTGCCACGCGCCCCGGTACAGCCAGACCTCCGGCACATCGCCGGGATACGCGCCGAGGGCCCGGTCGATGGCTTCCTTGCACTGCCGGTGCGTCCCGTGGGGATCGCTCAGGTCACCCGCCACGTAGATCACGTCCGGCTGCACCTCATCCAGGAGCTCCCGCACGAGCCGCACGTCCGCCTCGCCCACCTCGTTCTTCTTGACCGTGCCGGTCTGGTAGAACGGCAGGTTGAGGAACCGGCAGACCGACCGGTCGTAGCCCAAGGACTCCACCCCGCTGATGGCCTCCGTCTCCCGGATGTGCCGCTTGATGTCCTGGACCTCGGGGATGTCCACCTGGCCCGGCTCCTTCCCCGTCAGCGCGCTCTCGATCCGGTGGATCAGCGCCTCCAGGCGTGGAAAACCGTCCGGGTCCGGCGCGGGGTCCCCGGTGTCCCGCGCCTCGACGTGCAGCACCTCGTCCTCGAAGCGGCGGACGAAGTCCACGTAGCGCCGGACCTCGTGGTCGAACACCGCGATGTTCCCCGACGTCATGTACGCCACGATGACCTCGTTGTCGTTCTCCCGGAGCTTCCGGAGCATGCCGCCCATGGAGATGACGTCGTCATCGGGGTGGGGGCTGAAGACGATCACCTTCTGGCTCCTGGGCAGCCGCGGGTTGTCCCGTACCTTGGACTCCAGCCGGGCGAAGACCGCGGTGTTCAGCAGGTCCGCCGATTGGTGCTGGGCCAGAAGGGACGCCAGGTGGTGCTCCCGGTAGTCGGTCTCGCTGAGCCGCAGGATGGCGGTGTCGGTCTGCTTCGCCAGCCAGACGACCGCCCGCTCCGCGAGCTCGTCGTCCCACTCCACCGCCCGGGTGAGCCACGGCGTCTCCACCCGGGTGAGGGCCGACGCAGCGCCCCGGTCCACGAAGAAGGTGGCGTCCGGGTGCTCCTGGAGGTACGTGGCGGCGACCTCGGACGAGATCGAACCCTCCACGGCCCTGCGCACGATCTCCGCCTTGTGCTCGCCGGTCGCGATCAGGACCACCTGGTCCGCGTCCATGATCGTCGCCACGCCCATGGTCACGGCCTCCTTCGGCACGTTCTCCTCGCCGAAGAAGTCGGCGGCCGCGTCCTTCCGGGTGATCGTGTCGAGGTGGATCAGCCGGGTCCGGCTGTCCCGCCCGCTGCCCGGCTCGTTGAAGCCGACGTGACCGGTCTTCCCGATCCCCAGCAGCTGGAGATCGATCCCGCCGGCCTCGCGGATCGCCATCTCGTACTCGTGCGCGTGTCGCTCCACCTCGTGCCGCGGCAGGTCCCCCCGGGGGATGTGGACGCTGGACTCCGGGATGTCGATGGCGTCGAAGAGGTTCTCCCGCATGAACCGGTGGTAGCTGTGGATGCTCTCCGGATCCATCGGGTAGTACTCGTCCAGGTTGAACGTGATCACGTTCCTGAAGCTCAGCGCTTCCTGGCGATGCCGGCGGATGAGCTCCTTGTACACGCCGATGGGGGTGGAGCCGGTCGCCAGCCCCAACACCGCCGGATCTCCCGATGCCTGCCGCTCCCGGATCAGGTTCTCGATGCGGTCCGCCACCCGTCTCGCGATCTCCTCGTGGTCGTTCGCGATGACGACATCGATCTGCTCTGTATTGGCCATGGTCCTGTGCGTCTCGACCTTCCGTTGTGTCTCCTCGTGAATATCCAACCGGGGCCGGGCGGCCGGGGGACCCGCTTCCACCCCCGCGGCCCCCTGTCCGCCCCGGCCCCCTATCCGCCCCATCGGTCCGCCGCCCGCACCGCCAGTCCGTGCACGGCCCGCCGCAGCTCGCCGATGCCGCCTCGTGCCCGCGTCGGATTCACCCGGTTCGTCAGCAGGATCACGTACAGATCCCGGTCCGGGTCCACCCAGAGGCTGGTCCCGGTGAAGCCCGTGTGGCCGAACGCCCGCGCGGAGAACGGCTCGGCGATCGTCGTGCCGGCCGCCGCGTCCCAGCCCAGCGCCCGGTCCCACCCCGGCTGACGGGTCGTGAACCGGGCGACCGTCGCCGCCGGGATGACCGCCCGCCCATCCACCCGTCCCGCCCCGAGCAGCATGCGTGCGAAGCGCGCCAGGTCCGGAACCGTCGAGAACAACCCCGCGTGCCCGGCCACGCCGCCCATGGCGAACGCGTTCTCGTCGTGGACGACCCCGTGGACGTGCTCGTGGCGGAACACCGTGTCCACCTCCGTCGGGGCGATCCGGTCCAGCGGGAGGCCGCCCCGTCCCGTGCCGCCGCCCCCGGGGTCGCCTGTGGGGTTGAACCCGGTCTCGTCCATCCCGAGTGGCGTCCACAACCGCGCGTCCAGGTACCCGTCCAGCGTCGTATCGGTCACCGCCTCGACGGCGGCCCCCAGCAGAATGAATCCGAGGTCGCTGTACACGTACCGCTCCCCCGGGGTCCGGATCGGTCCGATCGAGTCGATGGCCGCCACGAACGCGTCGCGGCCACGGAGCGCGCCCGCTGAACGGTGCCAGAAGCGGACGAACGGCGGGAGCCCCGCCGTGTGGGTCAGCAGACGGCGGATCGTAACGGAGCCCCGGGTCCCGCCGGTCGACCACCCGGGCAGGTACCGCGCCAGCGGCGCGTCCAGCTCCATGCGGCCGTCGGCCACCAGCGTCATCACCGCCGACGTCGTGCCCACCACCTTGGTCAGCGACGCCAGGTCGTACACCGTCGACGGCTCCACGGCCGGGGCCTCCGGAGCCGGATCCGTCCGGCCGATCGCCCGCACCCACGCCGGCCCGCCGGAGCGGCCCACGGCCACCACGGCTCCGGGCGTCACCCTGGTCTCGATCGCCCGGCGGATCGTCCGGGCGATGGAGTCCAGGGTCGCCGAATCCAGTGCCGGGCCTCCCGTGGCCCGGGCCGGGCCAGTTGGCCCGGGGTCGGGCTCGAGGCCCGCCGCCCGGGTCAATCCATCCCCTCGCCCGTGGAGCGGTGGGATGGCGATGGGCAGCCGGCCGGTGATGGGGGCACGCCCCACCAGCGCTTCCGCCGCGGCGACCTGGCTCACCTCGTCGCTGCCCCAGGCGATCAGGTAGCTGCCCAGCTCCGGCAGCTGCCGGAGCACGTAGGGGCTGCCCAGCGACACGACGATCGTGGGCCGGCGTTCCGCGATCGCCTGCACGGCGGCGGCCACGGGCTCCGCCAGCGCCAGGCTCCCCTTCCCGGACCGGACCCGCACGTCCAGAGCGACGACGACCACGTCCGCCGCGTCCGCCTGACGCCGGAGGGAGTCGACCGCCGCGACCGGCGCCCCCGCCGGCAGCACGGCCCGCTCCACGGCAGCGAGGTCCCGGGCGAGCGTCCGCGTGAGGGCCCGGCCGACGAACGGGTCGACGTCGTCGCTGTGGGCCACCACGAGGATGCGCCGGTCCCGGAGCGGTACCAGCGGCACGAGAGCGGACCGGTCCCGGACCAGCGTGATCGACCGCCGGGCGATCTCCGCCGCCCGGGCCCGGTGCTCGGGGGCGCCGACCACGTCGGCCACCCGGGAAAGGTCCACCGTCCGCCGTCGGTGCAACCCGAGTCGGGTTTTCGCCTCGAGGACCTTGCGCACGGAGCGGTCGAGCCTCGCCTCCGTGACCCGGCCGCTCTCCACTGCGGACGCCACCGCATCGATCACCACCAGCGGATCCGCCGGCTGCAGCAGCACGTCGGCCCCGGCCTCCAGCGCCCGTACCGCCGCGTCGCCGGCGCCGAACCGCCGCACGATGGCGCCCATGTTCAGGGCGTCGGTCACGACGAGCCCCCCGAACCCCAGCTCGCCCACCAGCAGCGAGTCGATCATCCGGGGCGACAGCGTGGCCGGCAGGGTGGCGTCACCGGACAGCGCCGGGAACGCGATGTGGGCGGTCATGACCGCCGCCGCCCCCGCCCCGATCACCGCCCGGTACGGGACCAGCTCGATGGAGTCCGCCCGCGCCGCGTCGATCCGGAGGATCAAGGGGACGAGATGCGTGTCCTCCTCCACGTCGCCGTGACCCGGGAAGTGCTTGGCGGTCGCCAGCATCCCGTGATCCTGGAGCCCCCGGACGTGGGCCGCCCCGAACGCCGCCACCCGCTGCGGGTCGCCGCCGTAGCTCCGGGTGTTTATGATGGGGTTCGCCGGGTTGTTGTTGACGTCGACCACCGGCGCGAAGTCGAGGTGGATGCCGACGGCCCTGGCCTCGGCGGCGGTGATGCGACCGAGCTCGCGGGCCAGTGACGGGTCGTCCGTCGCGCCCAGGGCCATGGCCGGCGGGAAGTGGGTCCCGCCGCCCAGCTCCACTCCCCACGGCAGGAGCACGCCGGCCGTCAGGCGCTGTCCGGGGCCGTGCTCCATGTCGGTGGCGATGAGGAGCGGGACGTCGGCGAGGCGCTGGAGACGGTTGAGCTTGTCGGCCAGGGCGACCGGTGGACCGAGCGAGGTGAGGATCCCGCCCACGCCGGCGTCCTCGACCCGGGCCCGAAGCGTCGCCCACTCCGGATCGCCGGTCGGCACGTAGCGGCCCCACATCCAGGGGAAGACCAGCTGGGCGGCCTTGCGCCGAACGTCCAGGGACGCCAGGACGGAGTCGACCCAGGCCCGCGCGGCGGCGTCCACCGGCAGGAGCCGGTCCGTCGGGACGCCGGCGTCCGGGGCCGGGCGCGACGCCGGCTCCGGAGAGGCGGAGGGCGAAGTGACGGGCGGCGCGCCGGCCGAGCAAGCGAACACGGAGGCCGTGAGCACAGCGGCCGGGAGACGCAAGACCATGGATCGGAACGTACCCGAATACGAGTCGAGGCGGCAGTCGTCGCGTGTCATCCCCGGGAAGGTGGGGCGCGAAGCCGTTTTCGCAAGCGCCCTGTCCATCCTGCTGGCCTGCACCCCCGCCCCGGACGGCGCGGACGACGACGCCCGGTCGCAGGCCGCGGCGTCGGACGCCGTCGTGGACGCCGGCGCGCCGGAGAGCCCGACCGTACGCCTGGGCGTGGACGTGCTGCTCCGCGACAGCCTCGCCCTGTTACGGGGACGTCGGGTCGGGCTCATCACCAACCACACCGGGTTGTCGTGGACGCCCCCGGCGGAGGGACGCGGCGCCCCCGAGGACGGCGTCTCCACCATCGACCGGCTGGCGTCGCACCCGGAGATCGAGCTGGTGGCGCTGTTCAGCCCGGAGCACGGGATCCGGGGGCGGGCGGAGGCCGGTGAGCGCGTGGCCAGCGAGCGCGACCCCGCGACGGGGCTGCCCATCCATTCGCTGTACGGCGAGACCCGCCGCCCGACCCCCGCCATGCTCCGGGACGTGGACGCCCTGGTGTTCGACATCCAGGACATCGGCACCCGCTACTACACCTACGTCTGGACCATGGCCCTCGCCATGGAGGCCGCGGGCGGGGCGGGGCTCCCGTTCGTGGTCCTGGACCGGCCCAACCCCATCGGCGGTCGCCTCGTGCAGGGCAACGTGCTGGAACCCGCGTTCGCCACCTTCGTCGGGCTCTACCCCGTTCCCATGCGCCACGGCCTCACCACAGGGGAGCTGGCCCGGATGCTGGTCGGCGAGTTCGGGATCGACGTGGACCTCCACGTCGTCCCCATGGAGGGATGGCGCCGCGACACCTGGTACGACGACACCGGCCTCCCCTTCATCCCGCCGTCCCCGAACATGCCGTCCCTCGCCAGCGCCACCCATTATCCCGGCACCTGCCTGTTCGAGGGGACGAACCTCTCCGTCGGCCGCGGGACCGCCCGGGCGTTCCAGCAGATCGGGGCGCCGTGGCTCGCCGCGGACACCGTCGTCGACCGGCTCAACGCCCTGGTGCGCACGCCGGGGGCCGGGACCGGCGACGGCCCCGCGGGCCTGGTCGGCGTCCGCTTCGAGGCCGTCGAGTTCACACCGGACTCGCCCGGGGACGGGAAGTTCGGGGGGGAGCCCGTCCGGGGGATCCGATTCGTGGCCACGGACCGGCAACGCTACGATCCGACCCGCGCGGCCGTGGCGGCGCTCGTGGAGATCCAGCGGCTGCACGCCGACCGGCTCGAATGGCGCGTCGCCCACTTCGACCGGCTCGCCGGCACCGACGCGCTGCGCCGGGCCATCGTCGAGGGCGTGTCGCTCCGCGGGGCCGTGGAAGGCTGGGCCGCCCAGGCCGCCCGCTTCGATACGGCCCGGGGGCCCTACCTGCTCTACCCGTAGCGCCGGCCGGCCCCCCGGGCGGGCTACCCTTCGAGCATCGAGGGGATGGAGCGCTCCCGGGCGGCGGGATGGATCAGCACGTGCCCGTCGTCCGGTAGCCGGAGCTCCACCGGCTGGTCCCGGACCGCGCGCCGGAACCCCTTCCCTTCCAGTACGCGGTGGACGTAGATCCGCCGCACGATCACCAGCGTGCTGGCGAGGACGGGGACGGCCACGAGCAGCCCGATGATCTCCATGAGGTGCGCCATGACCAGCACGCTCAGCAGCGTGAGGACGGGCGGGAGCGAGACCTGCCGCTCCATGATCATGGGCGCGATGAAGTTGGC
>JABAOG010018820.1_pt1 | contig 12950 bp, 10 predicted proteins | sample 7062131 | NCBI WGS metagenome assembly JABAOG01 (sample SAMN14538629, study PRJNA623070) | marine sediment metagenome | biome: marine biome [ENVO:00000428]; feature: marine pelagic biome [ENVO:01000023]; material: deep marine sediment [ENVO:00002113] | place: India: Arabian Sea | collected... | reverse complement strand
TTCGTATCCAATGCGCCTTCATTAACCAATCACGGGGGTTATATGGAATTCTTCGATGTCATCGCCAAGCGACGGTCGGTGCGGCAGTTCAAGAGTGATCCGATTCCGGACGCGGACCTGCACAAGATTCTCGAGGCTGCACACTGGGCGCCTACGTCGGGCAATACGCAGTGTCCGCGCTTTTTCATCGTGCGCGACGTTGAAACAAGAAAGCGCCTGGCGAAGGATGCGGGTCACCAGATCTTCATTGAGCAGGCACCCTTAACGATCGTCGTCGTCGCGGACCTCGATGCGGTCGGGCAAGGCTACGGCGACCGCGGGCGCAACACCTACGCCCTGCAGGATACCGCGGCGGCCGCCGAGCACATCCTGCTCTCGGCCACCGCGCTCGGCTACGGCGCGTGCTGGGTGGGCGCCTTCGACGAGGAGGCGGCTGCCGATATCCTGGGGCTTCCCGCGAATCAGCGTCCCGTCGCCATGATCCCCGTCGGGGTTCCTGCGGAACCGGCGACGCGCGTGCCGCCGCGCAAGAAGCTCTCCGAAGTCGCGAAGTTCATCTGATCGTTAGAGTCTATCGGTTGGAACGGACAAACCATGAGCCGCCCGCGAGGGCGAGGGCGATCGCGCCGGCGAGCACGAGCGCATTGATCGGGAGCGACGCGCCTTCGATCGGCGGCGCGGTATCGAGCGCGTTGTTCGTGAACGTCCACGCGTTGTTGAGAATATGGCAGACGATCGGAACCCACAGCGAACGACTCACGTAGAAGACCCAGCTTAAGAAACATCCTAGGACGAAGTACAGGTGCACGTGCCACGGGTTGGCGTGCAGCAGCGCGAACAGCGCGCCGGTCGCGATGATGGCGAACGCGTCGCCCTTGTAGCTCTTAAGCGACGTCTGGCAGAAGCCGCGGAAGAACACCTCCTCGCAGATGCCGGGCATGATGCACAACAGGACGAACTTGTACGCATACTGCGGGACGCTCGACACGGCCATGATCCGGTCGAGCGCATCCTGATAGCGCGCGGGCAACGGCACGACGATCTCGCTCGCGAACGTGAGGTAGTCGATGATGATGACGGTGCCGAGGAGCATGACGATGATCGCGGGCCACGCGCGCGCACGGGGAGGTGCGAGGGGATAGATCTTGTGTGCATCGAAGTGCAGCGCCCAGGTGAGCAGCAGCGGCACGCCGAGCACGATGACGACTTCGTTGAGGACGATCCCGAGCGAGAGGTTCACGTAGTGGATGACGAGGCTGTTGGGAATCTGCAGCAGCGCCAATGCCGCTGCCGAGAGGAAGACGAGCGCGGGTGCGGGATGGGCGTGGCCGAAGCCGGTCAAGCGTTTGAGGGCGCTGTTCATATGAAACGACAAAATACCGGTTATCGCGGGTCAGCTCAACAGATAAAGGGGCTGCCGCGTGCGCGCAAAAATCGGGAAACACCCTTCTATCGGGCATCTGCGGCCGGCGGCACGCGCCTAAAAATGCCGCATAAAAAACGCCTTATAAATTAGCTAATTATATGACACAGCGATAGATTACTTTTAGGACTCTTCTCAATCATACAAAATATAGCGGCTTTTTGACGACCCCTTTTTCGGCCCGCAAGTAGCAAAAAACCACGTTATTTCAACCAATTAGACTTGACTGGTGGGGCCCTTTCGTCTTACGTTCCCATTAAGTGGGAAAAGGTGGGAAAACAACCCAACTAATGGAAATTACCAATGTTTCGAGGTCGCTTCGAATATAGCATAGACGCCAAGGGAAGGCTATCCATTCCTGTCCGGTTCCGGGAGGTCCTTTCCACGAGCTACGACCCGCGCCTGATCGTCACCAATTTCGACCAGTGCCTGTGGGCCTATCCGGTAGCGGAGTGGCTCGAGCTCGAGCGCAAGGTCGGCGCGCTTCCGCAATTCCTCGATGAGGTCAAGGCGCTTCAGCGCGTGTTCATCTCCGCGGCAACCGAGTGCCCCATCGACAAACAGGGCAGGATCCTTTTGCCGCCTTCGCTGCGCGATTACGCGGGACTGGATCGCGAGGTGGTCATGGTTGGCATGACCAAGCGGATCGAGATCTGGTCGATGGAGCGGTGGTCGGCAGTCTTCAGCGAGGCGCAGGAAAAACTGGAATCCATGGGCGAGCGGCTTGCCGAGCTCGGCATCTAATCTCTCAAGGGGGGAGTATGGTCGACGTACATCGAGTCTTTGACGTAAGCGTCGTCGATGTTGAGGGGGAACTCTCGCGCTACAATGTGAACGATCTCGACAGCGCGCTCAATTCGTTGTCGCGCAGCGCGCATCACAACGTCGTGCTCGACTTTGAGCGACTCAAACACCTCGACTATCGGCTGGTGCAGCGCATCGCCGATCGCATCGTGGAGTTTCAGTGCGACGGCGGCGACCTCAAGGTCGCGGGCGCCAGCGAATACATTCGCCACATTCTCGAAGCCATGGGGCTCGAGGAGGAAGTATACGAATCGGTGACCGATGCTCTCTTGAGCTTTAGACGCAGCGAGGTTGCGGACACCCTGCAGTAGCGGGTGCCCGGGTATGCATGCAATGGAATCACGACGACATCACGAGCCGGTGATGATCCAGGAAGTGATGTCGTGGCTTACGCCCAAAAGCGGCGGCACGTACATCGATGCAACCTTGGGCGCGGGCGGACACGCGGCGGCCGTTCTCGAGGAGTCGTCGCCGGACGGCGTGCTCTTTGGCATGGACAGGGATGAGGATGCGCTGGCGATCGCGCGCGATCGTTTGGCGAAGTTCGGTTCGCGCGCGACGTTTCTGCACGCCGCCTTCGATCGCATCGCCGAGATGATGCGCGAACAGGGCGTGGCGCGCGTTGACGGGATACTCGCCGATCTCGGCGTGTCGAGTATGCAGCTCGATCGGCATGAGCGAGGTTTCAGCTTCATGAGCGATGGCCCGCTGGATATGCGCATGGACCGATCGCGGGGCATCAGCGCCGCCGAGTACATCGCCGACGTCGGGGAGAAGGATCTCGCCGACGCGCTGTACTATTACGGCGAGGAGCGAAACTCGCGCCGCATCGCCCGGCGCATCTGCGAGGCGCGCCGCGGCAGCGCGATCGAGACGACCGCCGAGCTGGCCGCGCTGGTCGCGCGCGCGAATCCGCGCCGCGGCGGGAATATCCATCCCGCCACGAGGACGTTCCAGGCGTTGCGGATCGTGGTCAATGACGAGCTCGGCATGCTGGAGCGTTTTCTTGAACAAGCGCCGGATCTGCTCCATGAGGGCGGCCGGCTGGTGATCCTGAGCTATCACTCGCTCGAGGATCGTTTGGTGAAGAGGGCGTTTCGCGAGCGCGCACGGACGATGGGCCGCGTGCTCACCAAAAAGGTGGTCGTTCCGACGCGTGAGGAGATCCAGCGAAATCCGCGCGCGCGCAGCGCCAAGCTCAGGGCCTTCGAACAACAGTCGTGACGGACGGGTGACGGTATATGCAACGAACGTTGAGCGGATCGCGGTTGGTCATGCACGAAGGTGCATTTCGATCGCGCCTTGGAGGACAGGCGGTGGGCAAGAAGTCGGCCCGCCTGCGCGCGCGCGTCGTCAGACGCGGCGTCGCCATCGCCGTCGTCGCCATCGCGCTGGCGCTCACGTTCGTGTGGACGCGCGTTCGGGTCGTTCAGCTCGGATACGAGGTGTCGCAGATCAACAAACAGGTGGGCGACCTGATGCGGCAACGCAACCGTTTCGAGGTGGAGGTGGCGAAGCTGAAATCGCCGGATCGGCTCGAACAGATGGCGCGCGATCACTTCAACATGAGGCTTCCCGTGGGCAACGAGATCGTCTTCATGACGATGACGCCTGAGACACAGCAGGAGAAACGACATGCAAAGCGTCGCGCGGAATACATGGCGCAGATATCGCAGACGCGCGAGCGCATAGAGCAGGAAAAGGAAGAGGAGAAGTTGCAGAAGGAGGAAGAGGCTCGGAAGAAGAAGGAGGCGAAGGAGCAGCAGGCGCAGGCCGCGAAGGAGGAGAAGCTGAGGGAACGGGCGTTGATGGCGGTCGGCGCCGACAAGGTGGGGAAGAGGAACAACTGATATGCCGAGGTTTGCCACAGGTGGCGATGGTTCTCAACGACGCGTGACGGCGCGCCTGTATCTCATGGGCGGCGTGTTCGCGCTGTGCTTCGGTCTGCTCGCTTCGCGAGCGGTGCTCTTCCACCTGAAGGAGAATGCGCGCCTGCAGCAGGTTGCTATGCGCCAGTATCGCACGGCGGTCCAGGAGAGCACGCGCCGAGGCAAGATACTCGACGCGCTGGGGAGGGACCTCGCGGTCAACGTGGAGGCGCCGTCGGTATGGGCGGACCCGCGCGCTATTGAAAACCCCGCGGAGGTCTCGCAGCTCTTCGCCGAGCTCTTGGGCGCAGATCAGGAGAAGCTGATGCGCCGCCTCACCTCGTCGCGCAAGTTCGTGTGGGTCAAACGCTGGGTCAGCGAGGCGCAGGCGGAGCAGGTGCGCGAGCTGGGCATAAAGGGCGTTACCATCATGATGGAAAACAAGCGCTCCTATCCCAACGGCATGCTCGCGGCTCAGGTGCTGGGCGCGGTCGGCCTCGACTCCGAAGCCTTGAGCGGCGTCGAGCTTTCGCTCAACGAATATCTCGTACAGCGCTTCGTTCCAGGGTCGTACAAGCGTGATGCGCGCGGACACCTCTACCTGTCGCCCACCGACATCGTCGCGATGCAGCCGCCCAATGCGATCGAGCTCACCATCGATAAGACGATCCAATATATCGCCGAACAGGAATTGAAGCGGACGATGGAATCGACCAAGGCCAAGGGCGGCGTCATCATCGTCGTGGATACGCATGACGGAGACGTGCTGGCCATGGCCAACTATCCGTCGTTCGATCCCAACGAGTACGGCCGGTATGGTTTTTCGCGGTGGAAGAACCGCGCGATCACCGACACGTATGAGCCGGGCTCGACCTTCAAGGTGGTGTCGGTCGCCAGCGCACTCGAGGCGGGTACGGTCACGCCGACCGAGGTGTTCGACTGTGAGAAGGGCGAGATCACGATCGGCCGGCACACCCTCCACGACTCGCATCCGCACGAGAATCTCTCGGTGCACGATATCATCCAGGTGTCGAGCAACATCGGCGCGTACAAGGTCGAGAAGACGCTCGGCCCCGAGCGCACGTACGAGTCGATGCGGCGCTTCGGCTTTGGCGAGCAAACCGGCATTCAGCTGCCGGGCGAATCGTCGGGCATCCTGACGCCGCCGAAATTGTGGTCGAAGGTGCAGTTCGCGACCATCGCCTTCGGCCAGGGCATCAGCACGACGCCGCTCCAGATGGCGATGGCATTTGCGGCGATCGCCAACGGCGGCGATCTGCTCAAGCCGCACGTGGTCAAGCGCATCTACAACGCGCGCGGCGAGATCGACTGGGAGGCCGAGCGCGAGGTGCGAAGCCGACCCATCAGCAAGGAGACCGCGCGCACGATGACGAAGATGATGGAGTCGGTCGTCGGCGAGGGCGGGACCGGGACGCTCGCGGCGAGCCTGGAGTATCCGGTGGCGGGCAAGACGGGAACCGCGCAGAAGGCGGGCGGGCGCAGCGGCTATCTCAAGGGCAAGTACTACTCCTCGTTCATCGGTTTTGCGCCGGCGGACAACCCACGGATCGTGGTCTACGTCGGCGTGGATGAACCCCAGGGCTTTTACTACGGCGGACAGGTTGCGGCGCCCGCCTTTCGCGAAGTTATGGAGAAGACGCTGCACTACCTGAAGGTTCCGTCGCGCCGGCGGCTCATCGTCTCGGGGCCGGAGGATCTGGAAGGCGAGGCGCACGCCCAGACGGCGTTGCCGCCGACGCCCGCCACGCCGCCCAAGGTCGTGCGGAGCGGCGAGGGAAATTGGCTTGTTCCCGATTTTTCAGGACTGACGATGCGGGGCGTGATGAAGGCGGTGCGCAAAGCTCCGATCGAACTCAGGTTGGTGGGAAGCGGAATCGCGGTCCACCAGAGCCCGCAGCCCGGGAGCGTGATCGCCGACGGTGGGGAATGCGTAGTGGAATTTAGGTCGATGTTATGAAATTCGAGGAACTTATACAGGCGCTGGGGGAGGTCGAGGTGATCGGTGATGGCGGTGTTGAAGTAAAGGGCATTGCATATCATTCGGACCACGTCGTGCCCGATTCGTGTTTCGTTGCGATCCGCGGCGGCAGCTTCGACGGACACGCCTACGTCGACGAAGCGGTGCGGCGGGGCGCGCGCGTCGTGGTGACCGAACGGGCGGTCCCCGTGACGGAGGGCGTTACCAACGTGGTCGTGAGCGATACGCGCGATGCGCTCGCCCGCCTGTCCTCGGCGTTCTTCGACGATCCCTCGCTCAACATGAAGCTCGTGGGGGTCACGGGCACCAACGGCAAGACCACGATAACGTATCTGCTTGAGTCGGTGTTTGCGGCGGCGAACTGGACGCCCGGCGTGATCAGCACCGTTGAGTACCGGTACGGCGACGTGCGCATGAGCGCCACGCACACGACGCCGGAATCCTATGAGCTGCAGCGGTTGTTCAAGGAGATGGTCGGCGCCGGCGTGGATGCGTGCGCGATGGAGGTTTCATCGCACGCGCTGGACATGGAGCGCGTCGTGGGATGTCACTTCGATGGAGCCATCTTCACCAACCTCTCGCCGGAACACCTCGACTATCACGGCGACATGGAGGCCTACTTCGAGAGCAAGGCTCGCCTCTTCGAACAGCGGCTGGTGGCGAGCGTGAAGGAACGCGTCTTCGCGGTCATCAATGTCGACGACCCGTATGGGCGCCGGCTCGCCGCAGCAACGCACGTCCCCCTGTGGCGCTACGGTCTCAAGGAGAAGGGCGAGGTAACCTGCCGCCTGCTGTCGTGCGGTTCGAACGGCTTGAACATGGCGATTCGCACGCCCGTCGGCGAGCTCAGGATCCGCTCGCGCCTCATGGGGCGCTTCAATGCGCTCAACATCCTGGCGGCCGTGGCGGCGGGCCTGGCGTTGGGGGCCGATCTTGACGATATTCGTGAAGGAATTGAGGGGGTTGCGCGCGTCCCGGGGCGGCTCGATCTGGTCCCGAATGCGCGTGACATTCTGGCATTTGTGGACTATGCACACACGCCGGATGCCTTGTCTAACGTGCTTTTGCACGCGAAGGAGCTTGCAAAGCGCCGTCTCATAGTTGTTTTCGGATGCGGCGGCGATAGAGACCGCGAAAAAAGGCCACTTATGGGCGAGGCGGTAGCTAAACTCGCTGATATCGCCATCGTGACCAGCGACAACCCCCGGACGGAAGATCCTGGAGCCATCATCGATATGATTGTGCCGGGAGTCGAGCGCGGGGGAATGGCGCCGCGCACCGCGGATGACCGGAAGGGATACGAAGTTATCCCCGATCGCCGGGATGCGATCGCCCGCGCCGCAAGCCAAGCGAAGTCGGGCGACGTCATCGTCGTGGCGGGCAAAGGACACGAGGACTACCAGATACTCGGCAAGGAGCGACGGCATTTTGATGATAGGGAGGTCTTGGGAGAATGTCTGCGATGACCATAACGATCGATGATGTGCTCGCGGCGACGAAGGGAGAAGTCCTGCAGGCCGGTTCGTCCTCGACCTGCTCCGGCGTATGCATCGACACGCGCGCGATGGAACGCGGACAGCTGTTCGTGGCCATCCGCGGACTCCATTTTGACGGGCACGCCTTCGTGGGCGATGCCGTCGCGAAGGGCGCGCCGATCGTCGTCGTTTCCTCGAACGTGGAGGTGCCGCGCGAAGTCGCGGTCATCCGCGTGGGCAATACCGACAAGGCGCTCGGCGACCTCGCGTCCTGGTGGCGCAGCCGGTTCGCCGTTCCCTGCGTCGCGATCACCGGCAGCAACGGCAAGTCCACCACCAAGGAGATGATCGCGGCTATCGTGAGCTCCATGGGGCCGGTGCTCAAGACCGAAGGCAATTTCAACAACCTCGTCGGCCTGCCGCTCACCGTCTTTCGGTGGCACGACGAACACGCGGTCGCGGTGTTGGAGATGGGGATGAACGCGCCGGGGGAGATCAGGACGCTCACCAGGATCGCGCGTCCCGACGTGGGCGTCGTGACGAACGTCACCGCCGCGCACCTCGAGAAGCTGCACACGGTGGAGCAGGTCGCTTCGGCGAAGGGCGAGCTCTTCGAGGCCATGGATCCGAAGGGTATCGCCGTGGTCAACGATGAGGACCCGTGGGTCCAGGCGATGGGGAAGCGCTTCGCGGGCACGGTCGTGACGTTCGGCATGCAAAACGATTCGACCGTTCAGTTCCGGCACATGGTGTCTGAGGGGTTGGATTCGACCGAACTCACGCTTCGCATCGGCGGACAGGAGCGGACGGTGCACGTCCCCGTTCCCGGCGCGCACAACGTCATGAACGCGCTCGCCGCCTTCGCGGTCGGCCATGCGCTGGGGCTCGAGGCCGATCTCATGATCGAGCGGTTCGCCACGTTTACGCCGATGGCCATGCGGTTTGAGTGCGTGCAGCTGGCCAACGGCGTGCGCGTCGTGAACGATTGCTACAACGCTAATCCCCAGTCGATGAAGGCGGCGTTCCGTACGGTGGGCGCCGCCAAGCGGGCGGGCAGGTTCATCGCCGTGCTCGGCGATATGTACGAGCTGGGCGAGCAGGCGACGGCGCTGCACCGCGAGGTCGGCGAGGCTGCCGCCAAGGCGGGCGTGAGCAGGCTCTTCGTCATGGGCGAGCACGCCGCCGATGTCCTGCAGGGGGCGAAGCGGGCGGGACTCAATAACTCGCACGTCTCGACGGTCAAGGACGTCGAGGATGTAGCGCCGCAGTTGATGGCGGAGATGGCGGCAGGCGACGTCGTGTTGATAAAGGGATCGCGCGCGATGCGCATGGAGCGCGTGGCGGAACACCTGAAGAGGGAGATAGGATCGGGCTGATGCTCTACTACTTGTTGTACCCGTTGCACGAGCGGATCATCGGTTTGGGCGTGATGCGCTACATCACGTTCCGGACGTTCGCGGCGGCCTTTACCGCGATGGTCATCTACTTCGTCTTCGGCAAGCCGATGATTCGCTATATCCGGCGCAAGCAGTTCTGGCAGACGGTGCGCGACGACGGCCCGGTGTCGCACATGGACAAGCGCGGAACGCCGACCATGGGAGGTTTGCTCCTCTGGATCGCCGTCTTCGTCTCGGTCTTGCTGTGGTCGCGGTTCGGCGAGCCGCTGGTCTGGCTGGGGCTGTTGCTCTCGCTGACGTTCGCGACCATCGGCTTCCTCGATGATTATTGGAAGGTCGTCCGCCTCGACGCGAAGGGCCTTCGCGCGCGCTACAAGTTTCCGATTCAGGTGATTGCGGTCGTGGGCGTCTGCGCAATCCTGTTCGGCGCGTTTGATCTGGATACGCACTTCTCGATGCCGTTCTTTAAAAACTTCAATCCCGACATCGGATGGGGGTATGTCGCGTTCGCCGCGCTGGTGATGGTCGGCGCGTCGAACGCGGTGAACCTGACCGACGGCTTGGACGGGCTCGTCAGCATGCCCTCGATCATCGCCTTCCTCGCCTTCTGCGTGCTTGCGTACGTCGCGGGCCACATGAGGATCGCGAGCTATCTTGGCGTTCCCTATGTGCCCGGCAGCGGCGAACTCGCGGTGATGTGCGGCGCGGTGGTCGGCGCGTGCGTGGGGTTCCTGTGGTTCAACTCGCACCCCGCGTCGATCTTCATGGGCGATGTGGGTTCGCTCCCCCTGGGAGCGCTGCTCGGCTATGTCGCGGTCGCGACGAAGAATGAGATCCTGCTGGTCGCCATCGGGGGAATATTCGTCCTGGAGACGGTCTCGGTGATCGCTCAGGTGGTTTCCTTTCAGCTCACGGGAAAGCGCGTGTTCAGGATGGCGCCGCTCCATCATCATTTCGAGCTCAAGGGGTGGCCGGAGTCGAAAGTGATCGTCCGGTTCTGGATCATCGCGTTCATACTCGCGCTGGCGAGTTTGGCGACGCTGAAATTGAGATAGATGAGGAAATTGCATGTACTCGTTGAAGGGTAAAAACGTATTGATCGTCGGCCTCGGGCGCTCGGGCGTCGCGGCAGCCGGATTCGCGGCCCACCGCGGCGCGCGCGTGTCGGTGACCGATGCGCTGCCCGAGGGCGAGCTGACCGAGGCGCTGAAATCGTTGAAGGGCATAGCTTTCGAGAAATACCTCGGCGGCCATGACCCGGCTCCCTTCGCGCGAGCCGACGTGATCGTCGTGAGCCCGGGGGTGCCGCTCGACGTCCCCGGATTGGCCGAGGCGCGCGCGCGCGGCGCGCAGGTGATCGGCGAGATGGAGCTCGCCCTTCATGAGATCGTAAAACCCGTCGTGGCCGTCACCGGCACGAACGGCAAGACGACGACGACGGAGCTCATCGCGCACCTCATGGACGCGTGCGGCATCTCCCGCTGCATGGGGGGCAATATCGGCGCGCCCCTGATCGGCTTGATCGACGAGGCGAAGGAATCTGACTGGGTCGTGCTCGAGGTGTCGAGCTTTCAGCTCGAGACGACGCCGTCGCTCAAAGCCCAGATCGCGGTGTGGCTCAATGCCACGCCGGACCACCTCGATCGACATCGCACCTTCGAGGATTACGTCGACGCGAAGGCGCGGCTGTTCGCTCCTCTTACGCAGGAATCGTGGGGCATCTACAACGAGGCCGACGAAGTGGTGCGCGGCGCGGTCCTTTCCTCCAAGGCGTTGCTGGTGCCGTTCAATCCGAACGAGGCGCGCACGGACGGCGGGTGGTATGAGGACGGCGACCTCTGGGTTGACATCGCGGAGCGCGGTCGTCACCGCTTCGGCCTGCGCAACGTGGTCCTCGAGGGGCGGCACAATCGCGAGAACATGCTCGCGGCAGTGCTCACGGTGCTGCTGGCCGGTGGAAACGCTGAGGCGATCCAGGACGGCCTCGAGAGCTTCCGCGGGCTTCCCCATCGGCTCGAGTTCGTGGCCGAGATCGAGGGCGTTCGCTTTTACGATGATTCCAAAGGGACCAACATCGGCGCGGCGATTCGCGCGCTGGATTCCTTCGCGGAGCCCGTTGTGCTCATCGCCGGCGGGCAGGGCAAGGGTGCTGACTNNGGGCGTGAAGAAGCTCGTGCTGATCGGCGAGGCGGCGGATGCCATACGCGACGCGGTGGGGCCGTCGGTAGATGCGGTCATCGCGAACGGCATGGACGAAGCGGTCGCGGCGGCATGGATCGCGGCCGACCCGGGCGACGTGGTGCTGCTGTCGCCGGCGTGCGCGAGTTTCGATATGTTCAAGGGATATGCCCATCGCGGCGAGGTCTTCCAGGCCGCGGTGGGGAAGGTGACGAAGCGAAAAAGGAGAACGCGATGAGCACTGCGGAGTATCATCGCACGCACTTCGATATATTGTTGCTCTTCACCACCGTGCTCCTGGTGGGGTTGGGCATCACCATGGTGTACAGCTCGAGCGCTGTGCTCGCACAGGAGCGTTTCGGCGACAGCTATTTCTTTCTGAAGCGGACGATCGCATTCGCGGCGCTCGGTTCGATGCTGCTCGCCGTCGCGTCGCGCATCCCGTACTACCAGTTGCGGGGAGCGGTTTACTTCATCTTCGCGGGCGCGATCGCGCTCATGGGCCTGGTGTACATCCCCGGCGTGGGGCGCACGATCGGCGGCGCCACGCGCTGGATCGGCGTCGGGCCGGTCGTCTTCCAGCCCTCCGAGGTCGCCAAGCTGGCGCTCATCGTGTTGCTGGCATACTCGCTGGAGAAGAAGTCGGCGAAGATCCGCAGCTTCGGCGTTGGCTTTGCGCCGCACGTCGTCATCATGTCGATCGTGGGCGTGATGATCCTCTTACAGCGGGACTTCGGCGCCGCGGCGACGATCGCGGCGATCACGTGGCTGATGATGTTCGCCGCGGGCGTGCGGCTCTCGTACCTCATGAGCGTCTTCGTGCTGGCGATGCCGCTGGCGTGGAAGCTCGTCGGCGGTTCGGGCTATCGCCGCCGCCGCATACTCGCGTTTCTCAATCCGTGGAGCGACCAGTACGGATCGGGCTTTCAGATGATTCAGTCGCTGGTGGCGTTCAACGAGGGCGGATGGTTCGGTCGGGGCTTGGGCGAGGGGCAGCAGAAGCTGTTCTACCTGCCCGAGGCGCACACCGACTTCGTGTTCGCGGTCTATGCCGAGGAATTCGGGCTGCTCGGTTCGCTGCTTCTGATCGCGCTCTTCATGGCACTCCTCTGGCGCATCTTCCGGCTCGGCATCCGTGCACACGATGCCGAGCGTTTTTTCGAGGCGTACCTGGCGATCGGCATCGGCACCTGGCTCGGCCTGCAGGCGTTCATCAATATCGGCGTCAACATGGGGCTGCTGCCGACCAAGGGCCTGACCCTGCCGCTGATCAGCTACGGCCGCAGCAGCCTGATCGTGACGATGGCCTGCATCGGCCTGCTGCTGCGCATTCATCACGAACTGGCTGTCGATGCGAAGCCGGTCAACCGCAAGCGAGGTCGCCGCAAATGAGCGCACGACCGATCCTGATCATGGCAGGCGGAACCGGCGGGCACGTTTACCCGGCGCTCGCTGTCGCGCAGGCACTGCAGGCTCGCTCGCGCGATGTCGTCTGGCTCGGCACCGAGCGCGGTCTCGAAGCCCGCGTGGTGCCGGCTGCCGGCATCGACATCGAATGGATCAGTATCAAGGGACTGCGACGCAAGGGGCTGCTGGCCTTGCTCGTCGCACCCCTGCAGATCGGCTGGGCGCTGCTGCAGTCGCTGGCCGTCATCTTTCGTCGTCGTCCCGCCGCGGTGCTCGGCATGGGTGGTTTCGTCAGTGGGCCGGGCGGGGTAGCCGCCTGGCTGACCCGTCGTCCACTCGTGATTCACGAGCAGAATGCCGCAGCGGGCATGACCAACCGTCTTCTGGCGCGTCTTGCCC
>JABAOG010003318.1_pt3 | contig 12951 bp, 12 predicted proteins | sample 7062131 | NCBI WGS metagenome assembly JABAOG01 (sample SAMN14538629, study PRJNA623070) | marine sediment metagenome | biome: marine biome [ENVO:00000428]; feature: marine pelagic biome [ENVO:01000023]; material: deep marine sediment [ENVO:00002113] | place: India: Arabian Sea | collected... | reverse complement strand
GGCGAGGCGGCGCCACCCTTTCCCCGGGCTGGGGCGCGAGTCGCTCCCGCAGGGTCTGGATCGCCTCCAGCGCCCGCCGTTGGCGCAGGTCCATTCGTTCGAAGCCGGACGTCCCCATGAGCCTTCCCCCGCCGCGATCGATTCGGGCGCACGACTGCGCCCCGCTGCGCGCTACATATTCCAGACCGCGCCCGCGGACGCCACCGTGTCACAGCGCCCTTCACACCCCGGGCGCCGCGGCGGCGCGTGACCCCAGGCGTCCGCGCTGGCATGATGACCGGCGCGGATCGGGTGTCGCTTGAGGCATGATCGTCGGCGAGCGGCCTCCGAAGGCCAAGGTGGGGGCATGGCTCGGTCTTTGCGGCTTACGCCGGCGGCTGCGACGTCGACGCGCGCGAAACGCGCGCGCGCTTGGCTGTTTGCAGGGTGCTTTCCATTCTGGGCCGAGCGCGCCTCCCATCCGCGAGGCGGCTTCCGCGAGCGCGTCGCCCTGGACGGCCGGCCGCTCGACGACGACGTCTCCCGCGTCCGCGTGCAGGCGCGCCAGACCTACGTCTTCGCCCGCGCCGTGCTCCAGGGCTGGCGGCCCGGGCTGGCGCGGCGGCTCGTGCAACACGGCGTGGACTCGCTTCTCGGGCCGTGCCGCCGCGAGGACGGGCTGTTCGGCCGCCTCGTGCGGCCCGGCGTCGGCCTCGCCGACCCCGAGCCGGACCTTTACGACAACGCCTTCGGCCTGCTCGCCCTCGCCTGGGCGGCGCGCGCGCTCGACGCCCCCGCGCTGATCGCGGAGGCCGACGCCGTGCTCGCGCGTCTCNNCCATGCCCATGCCGCGGGCGGCTTTCACGAGAGCGCGCCGCCGCGCCTGCCGCGCCGGCAGAACCCCCACATGCACCTCTTCGAAGCGTGCCTCGCGCTTTACGAGGCCTCCGGAGCCGAGCGCCACGCCGCGCGCGCGGAGCGGCTGTTCGAGCTGTTTGAGACCCGCTTCCTCGATCCCGCGTCGGGATGCGTGCGCGAGCTGCTCGACGATGCGCTCGTCCCGCTCGGCGACGCGGCGCTCACGCCCGTCGAGCCCGGCCACGCCTTCGAGTGGGTCGCGCTCGCGGCGCGCCGGGCTCGTCTGGGCGCGGGCGCGCCGCCCGCCTGGGTCGCCGGTCTCTATGAGACGGCCCTCGGGGCGCTGGACGCGCGGGGCTTCGCGCCCATGAGCGCGCTGCCCTCGGGCGCGCCGGTCGACGCCTCCCGGCGGACCTGGGCGCAGGCCGAAGCGTTGCGCGCCCACCTTGCGCGCGCCGAGGCGGGAGACCGGGCCGCCGCCGCGCGCGCGCACGCGCTGTTCGACGCTATCGTGGAGGCCCACCTCGATCCCGCGCCGCTCGGCGGCTGGATCGACCGCTTCGACGCCGGCGGCGCGCCGTGCGTCGACGCGATCACGGCCGCAACCGGCTACCATCTCGTCACAGCGTTCGCCGAAGCGTCGGCCCATCCGGCCATGCGGACGGCCGCGCGCAGCGCGCCGTCGTGAGCGCATGCGGCGAGCGGGCTTGCGCTCGCGACGGCGGAGCGCATACAGGTCGTCTGACGGTGACGAATCATGATCGCAGGTGCCGCATGGACGCTCTTTCGAGCCGACGTCAGCTGTTGATGGGCCTCGCCGGCGTGGCGTGCGCAGCCTCGAGCGCGCGGGCCACCGAGGCCGTGGTCGAGGACGAAGGGGGAGGAGCCGAGGGCGAGATCGAGCGCCCGCAAATGCTCGGCGCGCTCAGCCGTCACACCATCCGGCGAGGAGACACGCTGCACGATCTCGCCCGCGCCTACGGCGTCGGCTTCGTCGAGCTGCGCGCGGCGAACCCGGGTGCGGAAGCCTGGTCCCCGCCGGTCGGCAAGCAGCTGCTCATTCCCACCGCGCACCTGCTGCCCTACGACGCGGGCCACCGCATGATCGTCAACGTCGCCGACATGCGCATCTACTGCTTCGGGCCCGAGCCAGGCGTCGTGCGCTCATGGCCGATCGGCGTGGGCCGGGACGCCCACCGGACGCCGTTGGGCGTCATCTACGTCACCGAGAAGCGGCCCAACCCGACCTGGTATCCCACGCCCGGACAGCGCGCAGACTCTCCGGAGCTGCCGGTCGCGGTGCCCCCGGGGCCGAACAACCCCTTGGGCGACTACGCCATCCGCGTGGGATGGGACGGCTACGCCATTCACGGCACGAACAAGCCCGACGGCGTCGGGCGCCGCGTGAGCCGCGGCTGCATCCGTCTTTATCCGGAGCACATCGAGGAGCTGTTCGCCATCGCGGACGTCGGCGACGCCGTGCGCATCGCCGACGAGCCGGCGAAGTTCGGCTGGATCGACGGCGAGCTCTACATGGAGGTCCATCCCTCGAGCGCGCAGAGCGAGGAGATCGTGCTCGGGCGCCCCGTCCCCGAGGAGCCTCTCGAGCATGTCGAGGCCTATGTCTCCTACAACGCGGGCCCGGACATATTCCGCGTGGATTGGGCCCGCGTCCACTCCCTGGTCAGAGAGCGGAGCGGGATCCCAACCCAGATCACGAGCTCGAGCGCCTAGAGCAGACTCCGATCGGACGCACGTCCCCGCGCTTGCAGGGATCGGCGCATTGCGTCGACGGCGGAGCGAAGTCTGAGGGAGGATGCGACGGCTCCCTCAGTCTGGCTGCGCTCCACGGCTCCCCGCGGGCGCGGGCGAAAGGGCTCAGCGCCCGAACGATCCTACGTGCCCGGATATTGCTCCAGGCGCGGCCTCAAGGCTTCTCCAGCGAGCGGTTGTAGGCCTGCTCGGCGCGTAACGCAGAGGCTTCCGCCGCGGTCGCGGCGGCTTCCGCTCTGCGCGCGGCGGAGTCTGCGGCCCGGGCGCTGGCCTCGGCGGACTGCGCGCTCGAGCGGGCGCTCTCGAGCAAGGCGCGATCCTCCTCCCCGAGCGACGCGCATCCGCCCAGCAGGGCGGCGGCGAGAGCCGCGACGACGAGCTTGGCCGTGTGCGTACGTTGTAGCGACATGAGATGCCTCCATTTCCATGCGAGCCTGCAACCCCGGCAGGCCGAACAAGGCCCATGCGCCAGCGATCCGTGCACGTCTCGAAACGACCACGTCCCGCCCTTGACCCCGTCGATTGCGCCGGGGGCGGCGCACATCACAAGCGCGCGAAGGCGTCAGAGGTTCCAACCGCTGCGTGAAATCGGCCCGGCATGGACGACTTGCGACGATTTGCGCGTGTGAGGAGAATCGGCGCGGCCCGCCTCGTCCTCCCGGCGGCTCCCGAGCGTCTCACAGCGACTTCGCGACGCGAAAGCCGATGACCCGGTCGCCGTGCTCGGGAGGATTGTAGGCCCGGTAGCTCGACGAGATCCGGCGCGGATCGCTGTACCAGGCGCCTCCGCGCATCGTCCGCGCGTCGCACCGCTCGGTCCGAACCGCCTCGCCGTCGGCCTCCACCGTGGGCAGCCACGACACGTAGCAGTCCTGGGTCCACTCGTAGACGTTGCCGTTCATGTCGTGCAGCCCGAAGCCGTTGGGCGGGAAGCTGCCCACGGGCGCCGTGTTGATCCATCGGTCGCGGCGACCGACCTCGCCCGTGCAGGGCGGGCACTCCGGCTTGCCGAAGTTGGCCTGGTTGTGGCTCGGAAACTTGCCCCACGGATAGGGGGTGCGCGATCCCGCGCGCGCCGCGTACTCCCACTCCGCCTCGGTCGGCAGGCGATAGCGCTCGCCGGTTTTGTCCGACAGCCAGTCGACGTACGCGGTCGCGTCGCGCCAGGAGACGTGAATGACCGGGCGGTCGCCGCGTCCCCAGCCCTCGTCCTCAGGCAGGCGGCCGCCGCAGCCGCCGTCCGAGACGCACGCCTCCCACTGGTCGAACGTCACCTCGGTGCGGCCGAGCGCGAAGGGGCGCTCGATGGCGACCACCCGCCGCGGGCTCTGCGGGACGCCCGTCCACGCCAGCCACGTCTCGCGCCGCCTGGGCTGGTCACCCATGATGAACACGCCCGGCTCGATCGGCAGCATCTCGGGACAGACGTCGCAGTCCTTGAAGATCGCGTCCGCGCGCGCGTTCCCGTGCCCCGCAGGCGGGATCGGCTCGAGGTACGTGAACGCCCCCGCCGCAGCCGCGACCGCCAACCCGGCCGCTGCGCCGAGAGCGACCTTCCCCAACGTCAATCTCACCGCGACCTCTCCCGCGCCGCCATGGCGCGGCCCGGTGCAAGAGCCGGACCAGACTCCCGCGCCGCGCGCCGATCCCGGAATTCTCCAGCCTGAAGGTGCATCGGGGCGCAAAGTCGGGGGCAGGTCTTCTGCGACAAAGACTTGTCCCGTTGCAGACGAGGTCCCCGATGCCGACAGAGCGTAGCGCTGATTTGTTCGGGTTTGCACGCGTGGAACGGCGCGCCGTGGTCGGGGGCCTCGACGGCGCGCGGTCGGGACGCCTGCGGCGTTGGGGGGCTGGAACGCCGACGGCCCAGCCCCGCTCCATCACAGGACGCCCCGCCTCACACGAACCGCTCCAACGCCGGGTCGAGCACCAGATCCCGCGGGGTGAGCGGGCGGGCCAGCGACAGGCCCTCGATGGTGCGCGCGCGCGAGAGCGCCACGTAGGCCTGCCCGGAGGCGAACGCGCCCCCGCCGCCGAGATCCACGCGCACGTCCTCCAGGGTGAGCCCCTGCGCCTTGTGGATCGTGATCGCCCACGCGGGGGTGAGCGGGGCCTGCTTGTAAGAGCCCACCACCGTCGGGGAGACCTTGCCGTCGATCATGTCGTAGCGCACCGACTCCCAGGTCACCGGGTCGACCTCCACGACGGCGGCGCGGCCGTCGAAGGCGACATGCACGCGCGATCCCTCCACGGCCACCACCGTGCCGAGCGATCCGTTGACGAAGCGGGCCAGAGGATCGTTGCGCACCGCCATGACGCGGGCGCGGGGCTTCAGCTCGAGGATCTGCGGCGCGGGCAGGCGGTCCTGGCCGAACTTGTCGGAGATCTTGCCCTCGAGCACGGCGCTCGGCCCGGGCAGGGCCTCGAGGCCGCGGGCGTTGTAGAGCTCGGCGAGGCGGTTGGTGGCGGTCAGCAGCACCGGCGCGGCGGTCGCGCGGTGCGGGCCGACGCAGCGGGCGTTGATCTCCGCGACCGCCTCTGAGTCCCCGCCCCTCAGGCGGCCCAGCAGATAGATGAACTCCTGATCCTCCTGCCGGCGCACCTCGGTCATCTCGACGAACGTGGGCGAGAGCTCGCGCAGCACGCGGGCGTCGAAGGCGTAGGGGCTCGGGTAGCCCAGCTCGTGGAGGATCTGGCCGTCGCGCGCGGTCACCACGGGGGGCAGCTGAAGGAAGTCGCCGAAGAACACGACCTGCACGTCGCCGAACGGCGCGTCGATCTCGCGCGCCTGCCGGAGCGCGCCGTCCATGGCGTCGAGCAGGTCGACGCGCACCATGGACACCTCGTCGACGAGCAGCAGGTCGAGCGCCTTGAGGAGCTTCTTCCTGAGCCGGCGCACCTCGATCTGCGGTCCGACGCCGAACGGCGCGATGCCGAAGAAGGAGTGGATGGTCTGCCCGCCGGCGTTGAGCGCGGCGAGCCCGGTGGGCGCGACGATGGCGGTCTGCCGTCCGGCGTTGGCGGCGACGTGGCGCAGCAGCCAGGTCTTTCCCGTCCCGGCGCGCCCGAGCACGAACACGGCCGGATCGAGGGCGTCGATCGCGGCGAGAGCGTCGCGCGCGTCGGGCGCGAGGTCGGCGGGGCTGCGGGGCGGGGCTGCGGCCATCATGGAACAAATAGGGGGTGATTCGGCTGATGTCGCCTGCTGTCTGGGCCCGGGCTAGCGCAGGTCGATCGCCTCGACAGCATGGCGCTCGGCGGCCGCGAGCAGCGCGGCGTCGCGGCTCGCCAGCCGCGCGCCTCGCTCCATCGCCAGGTCGAGGTAGAAGGCGTCGTGCATGCCCAGCGACTCGTCACGGGCGATCGCCATCACGCGGCCAAGGTCGGCGGGTCCCGGGTCCGGCGCGATCGCCAGCTCCTGCTCGAGCTGGGCGAGGTAAGCGTCCGCCGCGCCGATCGAGAGGCTTCCGCGCCGCTCGAGCCTTAGAAGCGCATGGCGAACTTCCACGCCGAAGACGCGGGGCGCCGTGAGGCCCGCGGGCAGCGCCGTCGCGAAGGCGCGCGCCGCGAGCGTCATCTGGCTCGGCGCGAGCAACGCGAGCGCCGACGAGGCGTCGAGAACGACGCCCGCCACTAGCGGCTCTCGTCCATGTCCGCCTTCAGCTCTTCCCACGTGATCGGGTCGAGCGAGGCGGGATGCTCCCGTGCGATCTTGTCGAGATTGGCCAGAAGCCGGGCGCCAAGGGCGGCCCGTCTCTCGGCGGTCGAAGGCTGCGCGACCGGCGCCAGCCGCGCAACCGGGCGACCGTGGCGCGTAATGACGAACTCGCAGCCGCTCTGCTCCACCTCGGCGATCAAGGCGGACAGCTTGTTCTTGACCTCGAAGAGTGCGACCTCCTTCATAAACAAAATATAGCTAGCTTATAGCTAGATCGCAAAGGCGCCGCGCGGCGGCCTGAACGGCGCCGATCAGGACGCTCCACGCACGACGCCCCTCACTCCGCCACCCGATAATTCAGCGGCGGATCGCGGTCGCCCAGCAGCGGGTGGTACTCCCATCCCTCCCCGCGCGCCTCGAGGAACTCCTCGCGCGCGAGCCCGCGCAGATGCGCGTCCGAGATCAGCTCCGCCGCGGTGAGCGCCAGCGTCTTCGCCGCCACCTCCATGCCCTTGTGGCCGATCGAGGCGCCCGAGGCGGCCGCCGCCTGCCAGGAGTGCGCCGCCGAGCCCACGGGCCAAGTCGCGGCGCGCACGCCGCCCGTTGGGGCCGCCCAGGAGACGTCGCCCACGTCGGTCGAGCCGTAGCTCTGGTAGAAGCGATAGGGCTTCACGCGGCGCTCGTCGCCCAGGTCGCCGCCCGCCGCAGCGTCGAAGCTCGCGCGGATCTCCTCGGCGAACGCCAGCTCCTCGTCGGTGTAGCTCACCCCGCCGACGAAGCTCATGTTGGCGTAGAGCCGCCGCTGCAGCGCCTCGTTGGGCAGCAGCGCATGGTTGCCGTGCATGACCTCGACGGCGACCTCGGTCCCCGTCCCGAGCGCGCTGGCGCGGGCGGCGTCGACGACGCGCGTCCAAAGGTCCTCGAGCGCGGCCACGTCCGGGTGGCGGACGTAGTAGTAGACCTCGGCGAAGTCGGGCACGACGTTCGGCGCGTCGCCGCCGTCGGTGATCACGTAGTGGATGCGCGCGTCGCGCGGCACGTGCTCGCGCATCAGGTTGACCATGAAGTTCATCGCCTCCACGCCGTCGAGCGCGGAGCGCCCGCGCTCGGGCGCGCCCGCGGCGTGGGATGCGACGCCGGTGAAGATGAAGCGCGCGGAGCGGTTGGCGAGATTGGCGGTGGGGCTGGCGGNNGCCGGTGAAGACGAAGCGCGCCGAGCGGTTGGCGAGATTGGCGGTGGGGCTCGCGGAGTTCTCGTCGTCGGGATGCCAGTGCAGGATCGCGTCCACGTCGTCGAACAGACCCGCGCGGGTCATGTAGACCTTGCCCGAGCCCCCCTCCTCCGCCGGCGTGCCGTAGACCCGGATCTCGCCCGCGATCCCTTCGCGGTCCATCCACTGCTTGACGGCGATCGCGGCGGCGGCGGCGCCCGCGCCCATGAGGTTGTGCCCGCAGGCGTGCGAGCTCGGCTTGCCCGGCACGAGGCTGCGGACGGAGACCCGATCCTGACTCACGCCCGGCAGCGCGTCGTATTCCGCGAGCACGCCGACCACGCCGCCCCCGCGGCCGCGCCGGTAGCGCGCGACGAACGCCGTGGGAATGTCCGCGACCCCGGCCTCGATCCGGAAGCCGGCCGCGGCGAGATGATCCTGGAGCAGCCGGGCGCTTTGGGTCTCGCGATAGCCCAGCTCGGCGAGGTCCCAGATCGCGTCGGCGAGCGCAGCGGTCTCGGCGCGCCGCGCCTCCACGCCGGCGATGACGGCGCCGCGGTCGAGCGCGACGTCCTGGGCCGCGGCGGCGCCGGCGAGCGCGCCGGCGGCGATCGCCGCTGCTGTGATGATCCGCATGCCCGCCTCCGATCGTACCGACACAGGTCAGAGTAAGGCGCGGTGCGCCCGCCGCAAAGGGCGGGGCGAGCGCGAGGTGCGGGAGGCCGCCCGCATCCGGCCTTCGCCGGAGGCCGCCGAGCGGCGTCGGGCCGCGTCGCGGGCGAAGCCACGGCGGCCCTCGACATCGGCGCCGCGTCCCGCCACCTTCGGGCGATGACTGCGACGCGCCTGCCGGTCGTGGGCGTGATGGGCTCCTCAGAGCACCCCCACGCCGATCTCGCCGAGCCCCTGGGTCAGCTCCTCGCCACGCTGCCCGTCCATCTGCTGACCGGCGCCGGGCAAGGCGCGATGGGCGCGGTGTGCGCCGCGTTCGTGAGCGTGAAGGACCGCAAAGGCCTCAGCATCGGCGTCGTGCCGGCGCAGTCCATCGACCACCCGACCCGGCCGGCGGCGGGCTATCCCAACGCGCATGTCGAGCTGGCGATCCGCACCCACCTCGTNNTCCCAACGCGCACGTCGAGCTGGCGATCCGCACCCATCTCGTGCGCAAGCAGCCGTTTCTGTGGGACGGGCTCACGCGCAACCACGTCAACATCCTCACCGCCGACGCGGTGATCGCGCTGCCGGGCTCGACCGGCACGGCGCACGAGGTCGAGATCGCGGTCCGCTACGGCAAGCCGACGGCCGCGTTCCTGCATCACGAGCAGGAGATGGGCGCGTTGCCCGAGACCGTGCGCTCCTGCGCGTCGATCGCCGATGTGCAGGCGTTTCTGAGCGACGTCCTGGAAATTTAAGCCCGATTTCATAAAGGTACGAGCGTGCTCGGGACGGCGTGCGCCGCGCGCGCATCGCGCGGCGGACAGCGTGCAGCCGCAGCCAGCGGGGCTCTCGGCGCCGATTGGGGCTGCGCTTGCGCCCGGCGCGGGCGCAAGCTGGGGATACGTGCGTACAATGAAGATCGCTGCGCCGAAAGTCAGCTGGCCGATCGAAGTGGGAGGCCGCAGCTTCGCGGCGCCCCTGTCGAACCAGTCGATCCGGATCGTCCTGTTCGCGCTGATCGCGGCCGGCCTCGCGCTGCGGCTTTACGACTTCACCGGCCCGATCCTCACCCACCATTACATTCGCCAAGTCGATACGGCCGCGCTCGCGCGAAACTTCGCCGAGGAGGGGATGAACATCCTCTTTCCACGCATCGACTGGCGAGGGGCGTCGTCGGGGATCGTGGAGTCCGAGCTCCAGATCTACACCTACCCCATCGCCGTGCTCTACCGGCTGTTCGGCGAGCGCATCGAGCTGGCGCGGGCGCTGAACCTGACCTACTTCACGGCGTGCGCGGTGGTGCTGTTCGCCTTCACGCGACGAATGTTCGACGCGCCCACGGCGCTGCTGGCCGTGCTCTTCTACGCCGTCACCCCGATGCACGCCTACTTCGCGCACAGCATTCAGCCAGACACGCTGATGGTGATGTGCTCGCTGGCGGCGGTCTACTTCTTCTGGCGGTGGTGCNNCCGCTGTTCTACCTCAGCTTCCGGAAGCTCGGCTGGGGCCTGTTCAGGAACATCCATCTGTGGGCGTACGGCGCAGCGGTCCTCGCGCCGGCGATCGCGTGGTACATGCACGCCTATTCGCTGTGGATCGAGCACGGCAACACCCTCTTCCGCGCTTATTCCGAGATCGGGCTATCCTGGCTCTGGGAGCCGGTGTACCCGGCCCCGGTGCTCAGCCTGACCTACGGCTCCTACGTCTCCGACCTCGTGTGGCGGGCGATCTATCTCGTCGCCACGCCGGCGGGCTTCCTCGCGCTCGTCCTGGGCGTCGTCGCGGCGGTCGAGAAGAAGGCGTGGCTGATCTTCGTCTGGATCGGCGCGTTCGCGCCGACGATGCTGCTGTTCGCCGAGCAGCATCGGCTTCACGATTACTACCAGATGCCGATCGCGCTCATGGCGTGCATCCTCATGGCGCTCGGCGTCGTGCGGCTGTGGAGCCGGACGGAGAAGATTCCGCGCCTGATCGTGGCCGCGGCCTGGGTCGTGCTCACGGCGACGGGCGCGCTCTGGTTTTGGCTCTGGAAAGTGCAGGGCGGGGTCTACCACTCGAACGCCGTGTGGGCGACGTTCTTCGTCCTCGCCTCGGTCCTGACGGCGGCCTTCCTGATCCCGCGCGCGCCCAGACGCGCTCTCGTGGCGATCAGCCTCGCCCTCGTGCCGGCCTACGCCGCCTGGCAGGTCGCCCAGCTCATGCGCGTCTCGCCGGCCAACCAGCAGCGCATCGCCTTCGCCGAGCGCGTGGCGGCGCTGACCGACCCGAACGGGCGGATCGTGCTCGCCCACAACAGCTCGCGGGCCACCGGGACCGACTGGTTCCAGCACAAGACCGCGGAGGGCGAATACCTCGCCTTCCAGCCGGTCGACTTCTATCTGAGCCGGCGGAAGGGCTGGAGCGTCACCGGGGAGCAGCTCACCCCGGAGTTTCTCGAGGCGCTGCGTCAGCGCGGCGCGGCCTACTTCGCCACCACCTGCTGCGTCTTCGGACCGGACGACAACGTCATGGCCAGCTACCCGGACCTACGCGAGTTCGCCGCGTGCGCCTACGAGCCGCTCGAGGTGAGCGAGCAGTGGTCGATCTATCGGCTCACCCCGCCGCGCCCGAGACCGGACGGCTCGCCGTGCATCACGACGGAGTACGCCCCCCCGAGCGCCGCGGAGTCGGCCGGGGCGGGATAGCCGCAGGGCGCGCCGCAGCCTCTTGTTCACCGCCCCCTGGTGGCGATATGACTGCGCGCCTCGCGGGTATGATGTAATGGTAGCCTGTCAGCTTCCCAAGCTGAACGCGCGGGTTCGATTCCCGCTACCCGCTCCAGCCTCCGCGCGCTCGGCGAGCAGGGGCCTCCTCAGCCGCTCCCCTCCTCCAGCCGCCGTCCCCGCGTGCGGCGCAACAGCCGCCTGAGGCCGCCGCCGGTCAGCGACGCCACCGCGATCGCCGCCGCGCCGGCGCGCAGCTGGTTGCGCGCGAGGATGTAGGCCGGCTCCCACACGGGATCGAACTTGTCCTTGAAGGCGCGCAGGCCCTCGAACCCGTAGAAGCGTCCGCCGCGCGCATAGACGAACGCGCCCAGCCGCGCCACCGCGCTCGGGCTCGGCTGCTCGCGCAGGCCGGCGAGCGGCGCGAGCCCCAGATCGAGCGTCGCGAAGCCGCTCGCCTTCGCCCAGAGCGCGAGCTCCGTAAACAGATAATCCATGCCGCCGCCGGGTCCCTCGTCGCCGAAGCGCATGAGATCCATCGTGACGAGGTCGCGATGCGTCCAGACGTTGGCGAACGCGATGATGTCGCCCTGCCGGCGCACGATCGCGAGCGAGAAGCGCGCGAGATAGCCCGGATCGAAGCGGCCGAGCGAGAACGTCTTCTCGACCCCGCCCCGCTTGGCGAGCCAGGCGTCCGAGACCCGCCGCAGCGGCGCCTCGAGGTCGCCGAGCGGGCCGGGGGGCCGCATCTCGAAAGCGCAGCCGGCGCGCTCGGCCTGGTTGCGCTCGTTGCGCAGGCCGCGCTTGTCCTTGCCCGAGATCGAGAACGTCGCCAGCGGGATCGTCGCGCGCTCGCCCACCTTGTGGGCGGTGAGCCGGAGCATGGCGAGGCGCTCGGCCTCCTCCGCGCTCACGGCGTAGAACGCCGGCCAGGCGCGGGCGGCGCGCGCTGTGGCGACGAAGTCCCGGGCGAGATCGTCGTGCTCGGCCGGATCGCCGATCGGCGCTCCCGCGGCGATCNNACATGACGAAGCTTCGCCCGCTCTCGCTCCACAGGAAGCGCTTGTCGCCGAGAAAGGCGAGGAACGCGTCGCCGTCCGGGCGCTCGGCCGCATCGATGACCTGCGCGGCGCGCTCGATCCCGGCCGGCCCGCCGACGGCCGGGAGCGCCTCGGCGCGACGACGACGGAACCGCGCGGGCGCCCCGGGCCCGAACGGGCGCCGGCGCAGGGGCGCGGGGGGCTGGCGACGATCCGCCATCTCTCCAGGTTGGCGCAGGCGAGGAGGCGGGGCAACCGGCGCCGACCCGGTCGGCTTGCCACTTGATTTCGACGGACCACGGTCTGTTTACTGGTCGCCGCTCTCCGCCATCGCCCTGCGGCCGGCCCGGCGGGCGCCGCGAGCGTCGCGGCCGGCTCAACGTCCACCTCGGCTTTCGTCCGAATGAGGGCCGACGCACCGTCCCCCAACGAGCAGCCACGATCGCGAGACGACATGGACGACGCCAAGACCGGCTCCGACGGACCCAACCCAGCAAGCGCGCCGCGAGGCGTTCCCGATGCCGGCACGGTGACGCCCGAGACGCTGCGCGGCGACCGCCGCTGGATCGTCACGTCCCCCGTGTTCGCGGCCTCGGCGCTGCTGATCCTCGCGTTCGTCGTCCTCACCGCGCTGTTCACCGACCAGGCCGGCGCCGTGTTCACAGGCGTGGAGGAATGGATCGTCTCGACGCTGGGCTGGTTCTATCTGCTCACCGTCGCGATCTTTCTCGTCTTCACGGTCGGCTTGGCCGTGAGCAGCTTCGGCGCCGTCAAGCTCGGGCCCGCCAACTCCGAGCCCGAGTTCGGCTTCGCGACCTGGTTCGCCATGCTGTTCTCGGCCGGCTACGGCATCGCATTGCTGTTCTTCGGGGTCGCCGAGCCCGTCCTCCATTACGNNGTTCGCGATGCTGTTCGCGGCCGGCATGGGCATCGGGCTCATGTTCTACGGGGTCGCCGAGCCCGTGCTGCACTACTCGGCTCCACCGGTCGGCGAGGGCGGCACCACCGCGGCCGCGCGCGAGGCGCTCACGCACACCCTCTTCCACTGGGGCCTGCACGCCTGGGCGATCTAC
>JABAOG010002152.1_pt2 | contig 12952 bp, 18 predicted proteins | sample 7062131 | NCBI WGS metagenome assembly JABAOG01 (sample SAMN14538629, study PRJNA623070) | marine sediment metagenome | biome: marine biome [ENVO:00000428]; feature: marine pelagic biome [ENVO:01000023]; material: deep marine sediment [ENVO:00002113] | place: India: Arabian Sea | collected... | reverse complement strand
CAACTCGAGACTCCCTGGCAGTCGCGAGCGCTGGTGGTGCTGGACGCCAGGGAGGAGCAGTACGAAACCGCAACCGACTTCGAGAAAGCGGTGAAAGGGGCGGCGTCGGTCGTGCGCCACCTGTACGCCTCAGGATTCGACACCGACCTCTGGACGGGAGTCGCGCACGTCTCGAGCCGTGATCCCGATCCGTATCCGAGAACCATGGAAGCCCTCGCCGCCATCAAGCCGCAGCGCGGACTCGACATTCGGTCGGTGCTCACGTCGCTCCGTCAGACGGGAGACGGCGGCGTGCTCATCTTCGTGGGGGGCCTTCCGGACGCCGACCTGTACGCCGCCCAGCAGATGCTCACCAGGGAGTATCCGGCGACGATCCTCATGTCGGTGAGTTCTCAGCCGGCCACGAGCCTCTTCGACTTCCAGCGCTCCGGCGTCGTCACGATCTCCGTCTCCGCCGAGGGCTCCTGGTCGTCGGCCTGGCTCGAGGCAACGAGGAAGACATGGTCTACCGTCTCAGCGCGCTAGCCGTCGCCGGAGCGGTTCTCCTCGACCTGCTGCGCCTGCAGCGCCTGCTCCGCCCTGCAGAGTCGGCCGCCGCCTGGGAGATCATTCTCATTGCTGCGGTCACCCTGGGGGCCGTCGTCACCTGGGTGGCCCGCACCTACCGGATCGGCCGAACCGGCATGATCCTGCTCAACCTGACCGGAATGGGTCTGTCGGTGCTGCGCATCGGAGCGCCGGATACGTTGCTGTACGGAATCCTCCCGACCGGTGAGACGCTGACCGAACTCGGCCGGGAGCTGTCTCTGGCACTCGAGTTGCTGCGATTCGGAAACGCTCCGGTGGTTCCTGCAGTGGGACTCATCGTGATACTGGCGCTCGTGTTCTGGATGCTCGGGATGCTGGCCGTATGGGGGTTCACATCCGGACACCCGTGGATCGGTAGCGTGCCGGCGCTCATGTTCTACTTGCAGCTCTCGACCATCGACCGCGCCCCGTCGGGTTTGTTCTGGACGCTGTCGTTTCTCGTCGTCGTCGCCCTCACCATCGCCGGCGTTGCCGGTGAAGACCGACTGAAAGGCACCGGCCGGCTCAGAGGGCCCGACGGGCTCGCCGTCCCGCGCAGCAGCTGGACGGTCTCGGCGATCGTTCTGGTCGTACTCGGAGCGGTCACGCTGGTCGCCTCGGGAGCGGCCGCCGGGCGCGTTCCCGAGAGCGGGGTCCTCGAATGGCGCAGCCGGTCCGGTCTCGGCGACGGCATCTACGGCGGGGTCTCGTACAACCTCTACGCCGGAATCGTTCAGGAGTCGCTGCTCTCACTCTCCGACGAACCCGTCTTCGTCGCCCGGGTGTCGGACTCCGACGCCCGACCGCACGACCTGTACTGGCGCCTGGTCACCCTGGACGCCTACGACGGCAGCAACTGGTACCTCACCAATCGGGGCAACCGGTCGCCGGCGAGCGGAGAACCCTGGGAGGGCGAAGGCTACGAGTTCCGCGGTCCCACCGTCACCGTCGATCAGGTGATCCAGATTCGTTCGCTCCAGATGAACTACCTCCCGGTCGTGTACGCCCCGAGCGGGCTCAGCTCCGAATCCGAGATCGTGACCCAGAGCCTCCGTGTGCGAAACGATGCCTCGGTGCGGTTCGACGCCTTGACCTTCGACGGCCTCACCTATCGGGTCCGGTCCGAGGTCCCCCAACCCGACCTCGACGTGCTCGCCACGTTCAACGGTGAGCTCTCGCCGATCTTCGCCGAAGCGGCCGAACGCGCCGCCTTCGACGGGGAGGCGTCCACTCCCCCGTCGGTTCCCGAGCCCGATGATCTCGAGGACTACCTGGAACTCCCGGACGATCTCGACTCCCGCCTGCTGGCGGTGGCCCGCGATGTGACGATCGACGGGCGCAGCCCGTTCGAGGAGGCTCTGCTGCTCGAGCGATTCCTCCGCAATACCTCCGGGCCAGAAGGATTCACCTACTCGGTCGATATCGAGCCGGGGCACTCCGCCGAGAACCTCGTCGACTGGCTCCTCGATCCCAACAGTCCCAACTATCGCACCGGCTACTGCGAGCAGTTCGCCACCGCCCTCGCCGTGCTGGCCCGGGCGCGCGGCATTCCGAGCCGGGTGGTGATCGGCTTCACGCCCGGCGACGTCCAGGACGACGGTCTGATCGTCGTCCGTCAGAAGAACGCACACTCCTGGGTGGAGCTGTGGTTCGAGGGTCAGGGATGGGTGCGGTTCGATCCCACCCCGCGCGGCGCGGCAGACAACCCGTCGGCGGTCGACGGCCTGGCCCGATTCGACCCCGTGCTCTACATACCGGAACCCGAGGAGTTCGATGAGAACGTCATCCTCGGCCCCGACGGCGAACCGATCCCCTTCGGCCCCGATCGCGAGGATCTCCTCGAGAATCCAGATGAGATCCTCCAACAGAACACCCCGTTCGTCGGTTCGGGGGACGCTGCCATCGGCAGCGGGATCTCGTGGGCGGCGGTGATCGTCATCACGGCGGCTGCGCTGGCGTCGGTGATCCCGGCCGTGAAGTGGGTGCGCCGCCGCCTCCGCCTGCGACGCCTGGAGAAGGGCGACATCACGGCCGCATGGGATGAGATGGTCGACCGTCTGTCCGATCTGCGCTACGACGTGTCCGATTGGAAGACGCCCGCGGAGATCGCCTCGACCACCGAACCATCGCTCACTGCGCTGGCCGCCGTCTACGGCGAGACCGTCTATGGGCCGCCGCGGACGCCCGGCAACCGCCAGATCGAGATCGGGACGGCGTCGTTCCGGTCGGCCGAGTCTGTGCTGCGCCACCGGCACACGCGGTGGCAGCTGATGAGATCGTGGCTACGGCCGAACTCGCTGCGCCGGAGGCGCAATTCCTGAGCGGATGGTCTACCCGGAAGCTTCGGAAGCGACGTCTTCCTCGACGAGTCGGAGAATCTCCAGGAAGTAGTCCCGGTCGAGTTCGAACCGTGTGATGTCTTCTTCGACCTCGCGGGTGATGGAATCGATGGCAACGAAGAATGCCATCTGACCTTCACGTAGCGCATCGAGGAGTTCTCCATCGTCCGAGGCGATCTTGAAGATCGACGACCCGTCGGTGATGAGCTTCACCCCTGCCAGATGATCGTCCATGTCGGCGTTCCGTCGTAGGTAGTCCCATGCCCGTCGAACCCGCTGGACCGACATGCCGTTGTCGAGCAGGCTACGCACGACACGCAGCGCTACGAGGTCGCGAAATGAGTAGAGCCGCCGAACGCCCGGCCGTCCACCGGTCGACTGGATCGAGGGTCGGACGAGATCGACACGATCCCAGTATCGGAGTTGGTGAGGGGTGCATCCTGTGAGCTTCGAAGCCTGCTGAGCCGTATATCCGTCGTTCAAACCTCACTCCCCATGAGCCCGGTGGCGACCTCGAGTCGCCGCGATTCAATCCTTTTGCCGGCGACGAAGTGCCCGAGAGGACCACGCTCCCGATGCGCCGGGGGCGTCACTCTAGCGAATCAGGAGCCGGGCCGGAACCGTCGACCGAACCGGAATTTCGCACCCAGCGAACTCCACCGTCCGGACCCGCCTTCGTCCTCACTCTCAGCGCCCTGCCGACCACGCCGGCCGCGCAAGAGGGCCGTCGTAGAGATCACGATCAACAGAAAACCGGACAGCGCAATGAACGTGTTGTAGCGGAATGTGGCGAGCAACACGACGATTCCGACGATGATCCCGGCAATCGCCAGGCGGCCCGCCCACCGGGTCAGGCTTCTCCCGGAGATGTTCCGGACGGCATGAGCCAGGTCCGGGTCCTCCTCGTAGAACTGGCGCTCGATCTCCGCCAGAATCTGCTGCTCTCGATCGTCTAATGGCATTGTGGTTTCCGTCGGGATCACAACCCTGTGGTGGGATCATTATACGTTGCGGAACACATAAGGTCTCGGGATCGAATTCTCGTCTCAGGAGCCGCCGGCCGGGAAGAGGTCCATCGCCGGCTACTCACCGGCCGGCCCCTCTCCGGGCCGGGTTTTCCGGCCCCCGTCCGCCTCGAGCAGCCTGGCGGGTCGGACCGCACCGTCCCCGAAGCGGCCGCGCACCGATGACACGGCGTCGGCGATGTCATCCCAGGCCGGGGGGCGATCGGTCGCCAACTGGTGCGGGGCCGTTCCGCTCTCCAGCGCAGACACTCCCACGCCGATGAGCCGGACCGGGCGCTCGCCGACCTCCGACCGCTCCAGCAGCCACCGGGCGGCACGATAGACGTCCCTTCCCACATTGGTGGGCGATTCGAGGGAGCGGCTCCTGGTCACGGTGGTGAAGTCGGAGAACCGGAGTTTGACGGTGATCGTGCGGCCGGAGAGGCCGCTCCGACGGAGGCGCTCGGCGACCTGTTCGGATTGGCGCAGCAACTCGGCCTCGATGCCGGCTGTGGTGTCGACGTCGACGTCGAAGGTCACCTCCACCGACACCGACTTGGCCTCCCCCGCCGATGAGACCGGACGGTCGTCGACGCCGAGCGCCAGCAGGTGCAGGTGCCTCCCGAGCGTCGCGCCGAGCCTTCGCTCGAGGGTGCGCCCGGGCACGGCGGCGAGATCGCCGATGGTGGCGACGCCGAGCTTCTCGAGCTGGGCCAGCGTGGCCGCACCGACGCCCCAGAGCCTGCCGACCGGGAGCGCATGCAAGAACTCCTGCACTCCCCCGGCGGGAACGTACCGCACGCCGTCGGGTTTCGCCTCCTCCGACGCCAGCTTCGCCAGCAACTTGTTGGAGGCAACGCCGGCCGAGGCCGGCAGGAGAAGTTCGGTGCGAATGGTCCGGCGAATCGCTTCTGCGACCTCGAGGGCACCGTCGTAGTGCCTGCGGAGGCCCGAGATATCGAGGAATGCCTCGTCGATCGACAGCCTCTCGATAATGGGAGTGAAGCCGTCGAGGATGTCGAACACCAGTGCGCTCAACCGGCGGTACTCCGCATGGTCCGGGGGAACGACGGTCAGCCCGGGTGCCAGTCGTGTCGCCCTGGCCATGGGCATGGCCGAGCGCACTCCTCGTTCCCGCGCTTCATACGACGCCGAGGCGACGACGCCTCGCGGCCCTGCTCCCCCTACGACGACCGGGCGGCCTCGTAGTTCGGGGCGCCGCAGTCGTTCGACTTCGACGAAGAACGCATCCATGTCGAGATGGATGATCGGTTCGTCGAACGCAGCTCCGCGCGGCACGCCACGACGATAGATGCCGGTGCAACGTTGCGGAGGCTCTTCCAGAGGCGGACGGCGATACACTCCCGCCATGGCCACCATGGTGCATCTCGTCCGGCACGGGGAAGTCGACAACCCGCGACATCTCGTGTACGCCGACTTGCCCGGATTCCGCCTCTCGGCACTGGGCAATATCCAGGCCAAGCAAGCGGCTCGATTCCTGTCGTCCCGGCCCGTGGTCGCCGTATGGTCCTCTCCCCTCGAACGAGCGATCGAGACCGCACAGGCGATCGCCGCCCGGCACCAGCTTCCCGTCCGCATCGATGACGAACTGACCGAGTGGCTGCTGTCGTCCCGGTGGTCGGGCATCCGGTGGGAGGATCTGCCCGTGAGGATGCCCGGTGAGCTCGATTCGTACCTGGCGCATCCCTGGGATTTGGAGTTCACTCCCGAAACGCTCGAGGAACTGGCCGAACGGGTCGCCGCCGTCGCCGGCCGACTGGCCGGGGAGCACCCGAGCGGTGATGTCGTGATCGTCGGGCACCAGGACCCGATCCAGGCGGCGCGCCTGCGCCTCACCGGGGCGGATCACCGCCTCCACCAGCAGGGCAAACCGTCGCACGCGGCGGTGATTTCGCTCCGGCCCGGTACTCCGTGGGAGGAACTGGGACTGTGGGAACCCGAACCCTGAGCCCTTCCCCCTTCTCGCGCGGCAATCAGGACCTATAGGTGGAGAATGTCGCGCGAGAACGGGGATGAGGGGGGTGGGTCGCGCCGGCTACGGTGTCTCTCCGGCCGGCGGTCGACCTTGCTCCACCGCAAGCCGGTCGAGGAGCGTCCGGTCGGTCTCGAACGCCAGGGGCGGGAGTTCGTCGAGGGCGAAGTAGGCGGCATCGTCGGCATCGTCGCCCGCCTGCAGGGTTCCACCGATCATCCGACCGGCGAACCAGATACCGACCGTCAGTTTGGCGGGATCGTGAAAGTTGGAAGCGACGAACAGCGGATCGCCGACCTCCACGTCGAGGCCGGTCTCCTCGCGCATCTCTCTCCGGGCGGCCTCTCTGACGTCCTCCCCGTAGTCGACGTAGCCCGCCGGCACCGCCCAGAATCCGGGCCGGGTCGAACCTTCGGCCCTGCGGATCAGCAAGACCCTCCCCTGCTCATCTCGCACCAGGACGGCCGCACCGACACCGGGATTTCGCCAGTGGACATACCCGCACTCGGGACACACGGAACGGTCCCGCCCGGCCAGCGGCCGGCGGTCGAGCGCGGCGGCACACATGGGACAGAAGGTGAATTCGCCCGGCCAGTTCCTCGGCATTTCGACGGATGGTAGGGGGAAACCCGCCGACGCCCGCCATAATGTGCCCATGGACCGACCGCCGATCTTCGCCCCCGCCGCCCTCCTGGCGGCTGCGTCGGCATGGACGATCGCCCTCGCCTTCGGGGAACCGACGATCGGCACGCAGGCCGCCGCGGTAGCCTCGATCGACCTGCTGGTGGTGAGCGTGACGGCCATCGTGGCGATGGTCGTCGGCAGATCTCGGTGGTCGCGTCGCTTTGCCCTCGTGATCGTCGCCGCGATGGTGCTGCCGGCACTCACGATGCAGATCTCGAACAACTGGATCATCGCCCTGCTGCTGTCGGGGCTGGCGCTGACGGCCCTCAGTGGGCCCTCGCTGGACCGATGGCTGCGCCCACCGGCTCCCGGGAGCCCACCATCCAAGGCCACCGTGTTGCCCCTGATACTGCTGCTCCTGCCCGTTGTCGTAGCGCTGGCGGTTCAGTCTCCGCTCTCGGTGGCGGCGTGGGTCGTGATCGTGGGAGCACCCCTGGTCGCCTGGGCGTACAGCAGAGGTTCGACGGCCGGACTGTGGGCCGCCCGGATCTTGGTTCCGGCGGCCATCCTCGCCACCCTTCCCGGCCGGCCCTGGTGGTCGGCGGTCCTACTCGTGCCGGCATGCGCCGGCGTCGTCTTGCCGGCCTGGAGTTCCGACGCCGCACGGGCCGTGCAACCGGTCGAGGGACGAGCGGTGCCGATGCCGGCCGAACTGACCCCGCCGGAGGTTCTCGCCGCAGCCGGGCTGGACGAGCGAGGGCGACCCATCGCAGGACCCCGCCGGCCTTCCGGAGAGGACGGCTCCTGATGCGCCGCTCCCCGAATCCATGGGTGTTCATCCCGGCCCTTGTCGGAATGATCATCGGCGGATGGCTGGGGTACTTCTTCGCCGAGTTGAGCGGTTCCGGCACCGCTCTGGCGCTCGTCGTCGCCGCGCTGGCAGGGATCGCCGCCGCGTTCGGCGTGGGCACGGTGGCCGTGCTCGCCATCCGCTCGTTCGAGGAGTGGCGCGCCGCCGAGCGGGAGGGACGACCGGCCCCCGGGGTCGGCTGTGAGATCCCCGAGCAGGAAACCGAGCACTGAGCAAAGGTTCTCGGTCTTCGGTCCGCAGCAGTCGGAACGATGCAGCTCAGCCGTTCACGGGGCCGAGAGGATCAGCGCCACGTTGTGTCCGCCGAACCCGAAGGAGTTGCTCATGGCATGGCGAATCTCGAGCCGCCGCTCGGCGTTCGGGACATAGTCCAGATCACAATCCGGGTCGGGCTCCTCGTAGTTGATCGTCGGCGGAGCGACACCGTCCCGGATCGCCAGCACGCTGATGAGCGCCTCGAGTGCACCCGCCCCTCCGAGGAGATGCCCGGTCATCGACTTGGTCGATGAAACGGCCACCCGGTAGGCAGCCTCCTCCCCGAGTGCGGACTTGATAGCGCTCGTCTCGGTGCCGTCGTTGGCGGGCGTCGACGTTCCATGCGCATTGATGTAGTCGATGTCGGAACCCGCAAGGCCCGCATCCTGCAACGCCATCCGCATTGCATGCGCCTGGCCGGTTCCGCCCGGGCGCGGAAGGGTCACGTGATACGCGTCCGAGGCCATGCCGTATCCGGAGACCTCGGCGTAGATCCGCGCCCCGCGGGCGAGCGCATGCTCACGTTCCTCGAGGATCAGCGTCGCCGCCCCCTCTCCCATGACGAACCCGTCACGACCGGCGTCGAATGGACGGCTGGCTCGCTCCGGTTCGTCGTTGCGGGTCGACAGCGCCTTCGATGAGTTGAAGGCGGCCACGGCGAACTCCACGATCACCGCTTCCGAGCCTCCGGCCACCATCACGTCGACCACGCCGCGTCGAATCAACTCGCTCGCGTCGCCGATTGCGTTGGCGGACGCCGCACACGCCGTCACCGTGCAATTGGTCGGGCCGCGCAGGTTGAACACGATCGATGCATATCCTGCCGCCATGTTGGGGATCAGCTTTGTGATGGTGAGTGGGCTGACCCGTGAAGGACCCCGGTCCCGAAGCGTGTCGAGTCCTTCGATGAACGACTCCATGCCGCCCAGGCCGGCACCGACGATCGCACCGACTCCGAGCGCAGCATCGTCATCGGCGCGGAAGTCCAGACCGGCGTCGGCCAGCGCTTGAGCAGTGGCGGCCACGAACAACTGGGTATACCGGTCGAGGCGCCGGGCTTCCTTCTTCTCGAGGTATGCGAGCGGATCGAAGTCCTTGATCTCGGCGGCGATCTTGGTGACGGTGTTCGACGCGTCGAACGCCGTGATCGCCCCCACTCCCGAATCCCCCCGGCGAAGGGCGGCCCAGGACGTCTCCACGTCGAGGCCGAGCGGATTGACCGTTCCCAATCCGGTCACAACGACCCTGCGGCCCTGGCGCGTCATAGCGGATCCCTCAACCGGCGAGTTTGGCGACGACCAGGTCGATGGCTTCCTGGACCGTGGTGAGGTTCTCCGCCTCTTCGTCCGGAATGGTCACGTCGAACTCATCCTCGAGTGCCATCAGCAACTCGACGACGCCCAGCGAGTCCACTTCCAGGTCCTCTTCGAATCTGGCCTCCGGACTGATCTTCGACTCGTCCAGTCCGAGTTCGCTCACCAACAGTTCGGTGAACTTCGCCTCGATCTCTGACCTCTCCATGCGTGCTCCTCTAGATCGTGAGGCCTCCGTCGACGACGAAGACCTGTCCCGTTACGAACCCTGATTCCTCGGCCGCCAGGTACGCGACGGCTCCGGCAACGTCTTCTGGACGGCCGAGCCTACCCACTGCCGTCGCACCGACGGCGGCTTCCAGCGCAGTTTCACCCAGGCCGGCAGTCATCTCGGTCTCGATGAACCCCGGAGCCACGACGTTTGCCGTGATACCCCTTCCACCGACTTCCTTGGCCAGGGATTTCGTGAACCCGATGAGCGCGGCCTTGCTGGCGGCATAGTTGGCCTGACCGGGGTTGCCCGCCAGGCCGGAAACCGATCCGACCGAGATGATGCGACCCCACCGGTTGCGGAGCATGCCCCGCAAGACCGCCTTGCTGCACAAGAATGCCGATCGGAGGTTGACCTCGACGACCCGGTCCCAATCCTCGACGGGCATGCGAGCGAGCAGACCGTCCCGGGTGATGCCGGCGTTGTTGACGAGAATCTCTATGGGCCCGAGATCGGTCGAGACCTGTTCGATGAGGCCGGCCACCGCCTGCTCGTCCGAGACATCGGCTCCGATGGCGACGGCTTCTCCCTTGCCGGCGTGAATGGTGTCGACCACCTCTGCCGCCGCCTCCGCATTCCCGGCGAAGTTGACGGCGACACGGTGTCCATCCGCTGCGAGACGCAACGCAACGGCGCGACCGATGCCCCGCGAACCTCCGGTGACGAGGGCGACTCTGCTCATCGCGGCTCCAGCCCGAAGAAGTCGAAGTTCGGCTGCAGGAGGTCGAGTGCGGTCCGCTCACTGGGCGGAAACGCAGCATCCGACGTCTCGATCGGCTCCACCCGCGGACCCCATCTCAGTACGGCCGCCGCCCAACTCAGCCCGGCGCCGAAGGCCGCGAACACGATGTTGTCACCCGGTGAGATGCGACCCTGCTCGATCGCTTCGGTCAATGCGATGGGAATCGTCGCCGCCGAGGTGTTGCCGTAGGCGTGGATATTCAGAAAGACCTGTTCCGAAGGCAGCTTGAGCCGCCGGGCTGTGGCGTCGATGATCCGCTGGTTCGCCTGATGCGGAATGAGGATGTCGACGTCGTCGAAGTCGAGTCCGGCTTCCTCCACCACACGCACCGACGCCTCGCCCATCATGGTCACGGCCCTGCGAAACACCTCGGGCCCATCCATTCGCACACCGACTTCGGACGGTTCATCGGGAACACGGTCGCCGATGGTTCCGTAGCTGGGAATGCAGAGGTAACCGGCCGTCTCGCCGTCCATCCCGAGTTCCGAGGACAACAGCCCGTGATCCTCGTCGGTGGGTTCGAGCACGACGGCCCCTGCACCGTCGCCGAAGAGGACCGACGTCGATCGATCCGAGAAGTCCATGTAGTAGTGCAGCTTCTCCGCTCCGATGACGAGCACCCGCCGGTGGATCCCGGACCGAATCATGCCGGCGGCGAACACGAGGGAGTAGATCCAGCCGGAGCAGGCGGCATTGAGATCGACCGCCGCCGCCCGGCGAGCGCCCAGTTTGGCCTGGACGTGGGCGGCCGCGCTTGGGATCAGCGTGTCGGGTGAGCAGGTGGCGAGGATGATCAAATCGATGTCATCGGCGGTGAGGCCGGCGGCGGCGAGAGCGTGGCGGGCGGCGATCGTCGCCATGTCGGATGTCTCGACGTGGCTGATCCGGCGCTCCTTGATCCCGGTCCGCGACACGATCCATTCGTCGGAAGTATCCATGAACGACTCGAGATCCGAGTTGGACAGCACCGACGGAGGGAGCGCCTTTCCCCATCCGGTGATCGTGGCGTTGGTCATGTGGTCGTCTCCTCATCCCCCTCGAATCTCCGTGCGGCACTCTCCAGTGCTTCCAGTCCGTCGACGGCGATCGTCTCCGCACCGTCAACCGTCCGACGAGCCATGCCGGCCGTGACATCCCCGGGTCCCAGATGAACGAACGTCCGAACTCCCCGCCCGGCCATCCCTTCGAGCGTCTCGGAGAACCGTACCGGAGCAACTACTTGACGGGCGAGTAGGTCCCGGATCTCCGCCGTCTCGAACGGCGCTGCACTCACATTCGACCAGACGGGGAACGATGGCGTCTCCGGTGCTACGCCTTCGAGCGCCGCGGCGAGGTCACCCTGGGCAGCCGCCATGAACGGTGAGTGAAATGCTCCGGCGACGTTGAGCGGAACCACCCTCCGGATACCCAGCGAGCGGCCTTCGTCGACCAGTCGGGCGATGTCGGCGGCGCCGCCGGCCACCACGATCTGACCGGGTGCGTTGAGGTTGGCCACCCAGAGTCTCCCGCCCCCGGCGCGTACGCTCGCCGTGACCCGATCGGCCAGGTCGTGAGAGGCTCCGATCAAGGCCGCCATCGCAGAAGGTTCGCGATCGGCGGCTGCCGCCATGGCGCGGCCGCGCAGCGAAACGAGACGGAGTGTGGTCGCGAAGTCGAACACCCCGGCGGCGGTCAACGCCGTGTACTCCCCGAGTGAGTGCCCGGCGGCGGCCGAAGGTGGAGGGGCGAGATCCGAGAACTCTTCCCACAGGGCGTAGGCGAGGGCGAACAGGGCCGGTTGGGCTCGTTCGGTGCGGGTGAGTTCCTCTTCGGGCCCGTTCAAGCAGACGTCACGAAGACTCCAGCCGAGAATCTCATCCGCCAGATCAACCAGCAAGTCCGGCCTGGCATCGAAGAGGTCGGCGCCCATCCCGACGAATTGACTTCCCTGCCCGGGAAACAGAACCGCATACGACATTGCGGTCTTCGACTGTAGGCGAGCCGGGATGGTTACGGTCGGCGAAAGACCCGCTCATTCCTCCATGGCGGGGTTCCAGACCTCCCAGACCTTGCCGACCAGGTCGGGGCCGGGACGCAGCGTCGGGTCGCCCGGCTGCCATCCGGCCGGCGTCGCCTGCGCCCCCTCCGACTCCCGCACCAACTGAAACGCCTTGACTTGCCGGATGGTCTCGGAGATCCGCCTGCCGACGGGAGGGGTGAGTACCTCCATCGCTTGAATCACGCCGTCGGGGTCGATGATGAAACGGCCGCGCAGTTCTATGCCCTGCGCCTCGTCCCACACACCGTAGGCCCGGCCGACGTTGCCGGCCTGGTCGGATGCCATGGCGAACGGGATGCCACCGTCCACCATCCGCGACAACTCATGGTCGTCCCACATCTTGTGCACGAAGTGGCTGTCAACACTGACCGAGATCACCTCGACGCCCAGTTCCTGAAGTTCTGTATACCGGTCGGCGACCGCCGACACCTCGGTCGCTCAGACGAAGGTGAAGTCGCCGGGATAGAAACACAACAGGACCCAGCGGCCCGCGTAGTCGGAGAGCGAAATGGAGGTGAATGCTCCCTCCCGGTATGCCGGGGCGGTGAAATCGGGCGCCGGTCGTCCGACACGTGCAGTCATGGCTTCCTCCTGATGAACGGATTCGCCGGACACCGTCTCGCTTGGGCTCGCACCAACGGTTCCGGTGACTCGGGCGCAGCCTTCGCCTGCCATCGGCATGCTCCTCTTCTACTCGCGACGATCCTAACCGATCGGTAAGGAGCAGAGTCCGGAACCGGTCAGAGTCGGGCGGCGACGTCGAGCACGCGTTGCACATCGCGCTCGTCGACATCCCGGTGCGTCACGAAACGCAAGGTCTCCGGCGAGATGGACCCCACACGAACACCCGCCTCCTGCAAGAGGGTCTGGAACTCGGCGGTCGAAACCGGGAGTCCGTCGCCCCGGACCAGCACCATGTTGGTCTGCACCTGTGT
>JABAOG010004416.1_pt2 | contig 12958 bp, 15 predicted proteins | sample 7062131 | NCBI WGS metagenome assembly JABAOG01 (sample SAMN14538629, study PRJNA623070) | marine sediment metagenome | biome: marine biome [ENVO:00000428]; feature: marine pelagic biome [ENVO:01000023]; material: deep marine sediment [ENVO:00002113] | place: India: Arabian Sea | collected... | reverse complement strand
GGGTTCCCTGGTCGAAATTACCATCGGCGAGATCGCTCGCAGCGTGTTCATCTACCTGGGCATACCGTTTATCGCTGGCTTTCTGATGCGCTTTGTTTTGATCCGCGTCAAGAGTAAAGATTGGTACCATGATGAATTCATCCCGAAGATCAGTCCGCTCACCCTGATCGCCCTGCTGTTCACCATCGTGGTCATGTTCAGCCTGAAAGGTGACCTGATCGTGCAGATCCCCCTGGATGTGGTGCGTATCGCTGTCCCGCTGGTGATCTATTTCGTGGTCATGTTCCTGGTCAGCCTGTGGATGGGGTACAAGCTCAACGCCGGTTACCAGAAATCCACTACCCTGGCCTTCACTGCTGCCAGCAATAACTTTGAGCTGGCCATCGCGGTAGCCATCGCCGTCTTTGGTATCAACTCCGGTGAAGCCTTCGCCGCAGTGATCGGACCATTGATCGAGGTACCGGTGATGATTGGTCTGGTAAACGTTGCCTTCTGGATCCAGAAACGCTACTTTACATCCGACGCTCAGGGAATTTCCTTGGATTACGTGGATTAACGGGATTCCGCATTCGATAAATTATTCAATACCTCACAGGAACCACGTTGGTTAATTTACGAGGAAGACTTCACCAATCCCCGCTTTTAAGTTAAGATTCCCCCTTAATGTCTCATCCAACCCGACAACAAGAATTTTTTACCGGTGTTCGCAACACCTTCCCGCTGATGCTGGGGGCATTTCCCTTCGGGTTGATCTACGGTGCACTGGCTGTCCCTGCCGGGCTGTCCGTGCAGGCAGCGATGGCTATGTCCGCTTTCGTTTTCGCCGGGTCGGCGCAGTTCATCGCCGTCGGGTTGATCGCCGTAGGGGCACCTGTAGCGATCATCATCCTGACCACTTTTATCGTCAACCTGAGACACCTGCTTTACAGCGCATCCCTGCTGCCGTACCTGAAAAATTTACCCCAGCGCTGGCGTATCCCCCTGGCATTCTGGCTCACCGATGAGACCTATGCCGTCACCATTCATCATTTCCAGGAAAATGAAACTTCAAAGTTCAGGCATTGGTTCCAGTTGGGCTCTTCTATTGCCATGTACCTTAACTGGCAGTTGTGGACCTTCGTCGGGGTCATGCTGGGTGAGCGCATTCCGGATGCCTCCAGCTGGGGGCTGGATGTCGCTATGCCAGTCACCTTTATCGGGATGATCATCCCATTTGTGAAGACTTCGCCGATGCTCGTCAGCGTGGTAATCGCCGGCGCGGCTTCCTTACTGACCTATAACATGCCCTACAAGCTAGGCATCTTCCTGTCTGCTTTCTTTGGCATCTTAGCCGGGTTGACTGCAGAAATGCTCAAGCGCAGAAAAAGACTCGAGGTGAAACCATGAGTACATCCGAATGGATTCTGATCGGGGGTATGGCTGCAGTCACATTTGGCATTCGGTACTTCCTGCTGGCTGTGGCTGAAAGGGTGAGCATGCCGGAAATCGTCCGGTCAGCCCTCAACTATATCCCCCCGGCAGTTTTGACAGCGATCACCGTGCCGGCTGTACTCCTCCCCCAGGGCGAGTGGTTCCTCTCCCTATCCAATCCTTATTTGATCGCCGGGATCGTCGCAACCGCTGCCGGTGTACTTTCGAAGAACTTGCTGGTCACCATTGCCAGCGGGCTGGGAGCTTTCTTCCTCTACCAGCTAATTTTCTGATCCCAGGTGAGTCTCAAAGAAATCCACCGTTCGCATGATCGCCTGATCAAAATATGGTGAGATCAGGTTGTGTCCCCCACCCTCGTAAATGTAATATTCGTATTCTTTGCCGTTATCGTTGAGCACTGCAGCGAGATCGGATGAGTAGCCGATATTGACCACTGTATCGTCCTCTGCATGGTGGATCTGCAGTGGGGCATTGAGGAATTCGATGTTTTCCGTCAGCGATACGGCTTTCCAATACTCTGACTGTGTGTCCGGTCTTCCATAGGTGTCGAATATCTCCCGAGAGCGTCTTCGACTGCCCGAGGCTTCCCGTGTCAGCTGGGTCTCCGGTGGTCTGTAGGTATTGTCATCGATGCCGTACCTGGCAAAATCATCATAGCTGTAAACCGCCCCCGCCCAGATCACCCCAGCCTTGATATCCGGTTCAACCAGCATCGCCCGCAGCACCAGGTTGCCCGCCATGCTGTGTCCCCACATCCCGATCCCCTGCGGATCAATGATGTCCATCATCTGCAGGCTCTTCAGGGCAGTGATCGAGTCGATCATATAGCCGGGCGAGAAGTATGACCCGGTCGGTTCCCCCTCTGACTCTCCATGACCGCGGTAGTCGATCTTGAAAACCACAAAGCCGCTGGCTGCCAGGTAATTGACGTAGGCATCGTAGCGCTCCGTGGTGCGGTATGATGAGGGTGGAATATAGCCATGATTAAAGACGATCGCCTTGAAACCACCCTCTGGTGGTTCGCCAAAGGGTATCGTCAGCAAGCCGTAAATTTTGTTGCCCTCGGAGATGTAGCTGACGATATGCTGGTGGTAATTGCCCCGGTCTGCTAATTGATCCTCGAAGGTGATCTCGGAACCTGTGATTTCCAATTGACGTAGATATTCGATGGTGATTTCCTCACCGACCTCGAAAACCACCTCGGTGGCGGTCGGCGTTGGGGTGATCGTGGACGTTGGTAACGGGGTTTGTGTTGGAGTCGGTGAATTCAGGTCCGCGGCCGAAAAACTTTCACCATCAGGTGCCCGCGTAAAGACTGAGTAATCAACCGTTGGTGAGCCAATTAGAGTCGGCGTCATCGAAGGCGAAATTTCCTGTAAGGATGTCTGCGTTACAGTGGGATTATCGGCACGATCAGAATTCACCGCAATGCTGCTGCATCCCACCATTAACAGCAGAATTATCGTAGAGAGTGAGAAGGAATAAAAAGATTTTTTCATAAACTGACCAATATTACGATTACCGCCACGCTGAACTTGTGTGGGCGAAATTCTTTCCTTGATTTTAACTGGTTAAGCAGCAGCTTCACATAAGTAGATTTAGAGAAAAATCTGAAGCGTTTATACAGCCAAGCTCTAATCAATCACCTGCCTTCTTGACATATAGATGACCATCGATTAGAATACATATAGAAGGTTATCTATATGAACAAGAATCCAACAGGCACAGTGAATTTTGCTAAAGCGATCGCTGACGAGACCCGGCAGAAAATCATGGATTTATGCTGCTGCCGATATTTGAATGTGGGTGAAATCGTTGAAGAGCTGGGTGTAACCCAACCAACCGTTTCACACCATTTGAAGATCCTCAAATCTGCCGGGTTAGTAGACTCTGTCCGCAAAGGGAAGGAAGTCTATTACACCCTCAAGCAGGACAAGATCTTTGAGCAGTGCTGCCAGCTGGCAGAAGACTTCGCGCCGGAACATCCTTTGAAACTGATCGACAAAGAATAATTTTTTTATCAATCATATTGATATTTGTCTATATAACAATATTGAAGGAGCAATTCATGGAGAACAAAATAAATTTACAGGATATCCATACAAATGTCAGAGAGCGGTACGGCAGTATCGCAGACAAGGGTAAAGTCCAGGATTCCTGCTGCAGTGACGCATCCTGCTGCGGTGGTGATCAATCGGCACAGATAGCCAGCGTTGCCCGGCTCTACGAAGCACCCGATGCAGCTGAACTCCCTGAAGAAATTACCGGTATATCATTGGGCTGTGGAGATCCGGTCACCATCGCGTCATTAACTCCAGGAGAAACCGTGGTCGACCTGGGTTCCGGGGGAGGCATCGACTGCTTCCTGGCAGTCAGGAGAGTAGGCTCAACCGGGAAAGTGATCGGCGTGGACATGACCTCTTCGATGATCGACCGGGCACGGGAGAATAAGGCTAAACTCGGGGTGGATAACGTAGAATTCCGCCTGGGAGAAATCGAACACCTTCCCGTCGCTGACAATACCGCCGATGTGATTATCTCCAACTGCGTCATCAACCTCAGCCCGGATAAAAACCAGGTGCTGCGCGAGGCTTACCGCGTGTTAGCCCCTGGCGGAAGGATCTCGATAAGTGATATTGTCACCCGGGGAGAATTACCGCAGGATATCAAGAACAGCCTGAGTGCCTGGACAGGATGCATTGCTGGTGCGTTGGAAGAGAGCGAATATCTCAACCTGCTCGAGGATGCCGGGTTTGTGGATGTGAGGCTGGAGTCGATCACCTTTGATGAGGATTACTCTCAGGATGCGCTGGAATACCTGGAGCAAAATGGTTCAGACAGAAAAATCAGCACCCGGGATGTCCAGAACACGATCTTTAGTGCCCGTATCACAGCCAGAAAACCAACAAACTAAACCGGTCATTCCAATTGGAAAAAGAGCTGGTCTTTGGTAGACCAGCTCTTTAGATATTCTTCGCCTTCCCAGGATTGGTTATAAATTTTATATTACCGGGCGGTTACACGAATAATTGGGGTGTCAGCGTAGTTCAGGCGGGCTTTGAAGGTCAGGTCCGAGCCTGCTTCCACGAAGACCGGTCCGACGGTCATGCTGTCGATCAGGGTACTATTTTGAAGGCGCACCTGGATGGTGTAGGTACCTTNNCAGGGTACCGTTTTGCAGGCGCACCTGGATAGTGTAGGTACCTTCTGGAAGATTGGTAACAACCTTGTCGCCGTATTCAAAGTCATTGAGAGCCAGCGCACCGTTGATGTAGACATCTACAGGCAGCTCAGAGGGAAGACCAAGGTCGCGACCATCGATGTTGTGGACAACAGTAGCGCGGAAGGTTTGCATTTCAGGCATCGATTCAGTGATGCTGACACGGGTTACCGGGTTACCCCAGAAATCCAGTGTGGCTTTCGCCATGACATCAACGTCACCCGGGATTTCCACCGGGCCGACACGCATGGAATTAATCAGCGTGCCATCGGGCAGCGCTACGTCAATTCGATATGTGCCAGCAGGAAGACTGACGTTGACGGACTCGCCGAAGCGAAAATCAGAGATGGCGATGTTGCCGTTCAGATATACATTCACAGGCAGTTCTTTATCCAGACCCAGGTCATTTCCATTGATGCCGTGGAAAACACTCAGGTCGAAATAACCTTCAGCAGCCTTGGCGGGGGGAGCACTGATCGCGGTTACGAAAATCAGCGCAAAAGCAATCATTATTACCGATAGAGATTTGAGAGAGAATTTGTTGTTCATCATTTATTCCTTTTCTTTTTATTGTATTTTCAGCCTGGGAAGCTGATGGACGTTCTATCTAACTGTGCACATTGTACAGGTTTCTCGATATATTGTCAAGGTTTTGTATATTATTTGTTCATGAGAAAATGTTTAGTGGCTGATGAGAAACATGTATTGACCAGTTAGGGTATGATCTTGATCGGGTACAGCCTATAACCTCTTCATGGAGCCATCTAGAAGCTCACCTTTCCCAATTTTGCAGTTGCCTGGTCGTTGCCACTTGGTAGATCTACATCTAAATAATATGTTCTCGCCAATCGATTGCATGGTCTGCCTTCAGGTTCTCCCGGTCATCGCTGCAGCAGTGCAGATATAATAGGTCAGGAAACAGACGAACCTTTCGTGCTGAACCATGCTTCAATATCCGGATAAATCTGGAACCAATCAAAGTTCTAAATGTAAGGAGATATTTATGAAAATCGGTTTACAGCTTCCCCACTTCCGCCCCAGCACTCCAGAGTCAATGCGCACCTGGCTTACCACTACCGCGAAGAGCGCCGATCAGGGCGGCTTCGACAGCATCTGGGTGATGGACCATTTCTTCCAACTGGGCGGCTGGTTGGGTGAAGCGGAAGACGAAATGTACGAAGGCTACACCATGTTGGGATTTCTGGCGGCCATCACGGAAAAAGTAACGATTGGCTTGCTGGTCGGAGGGGTCATCTACCGCTATCCGGCGGTGGTCATCAAGATGGTCAACACCCTGGATATTCTCAGCGGCGGACGGGCGTATTTCGGTATCGGCGCCGCCTGGTATGAAAAAGAAACCGAAAGCCTGGGGATGCGCTTCCCACCGCTAAAAGAGCGCTTCGAGCAGCTCGAAGATATCCTCCAGATTGCCCACCACATGTGGTCTGACAACCGGGATCCATTCGAAGGCAAGCACACTCGGATGCCTTACCCGGTCAGCAGTCCACAACCGCTGCAGAAACCACACCCACCGATACTGATCGGAGGCATGGGACCTACCAAAACTTTGCGGTTCGTCGCGAAGTACGCTGACGCCTGCAATTTCTTTGGTAATTCCAATAATGCACTCCTCAAAGAGCGGTTGGATATCCTGCAGCAGCACTGCCAGGACCTGGGAAGACCGTACGAAGAGATTGAGAAAACCACGCTGCTCACAGCAGATTTGCAGGATGGCAGCATCGATGAGGTGATTGAACGCGGCAAAGTCCTGCAGGAATTGGGTTTTGAGCATCTGATCTTCAACATCAAAAACTCATATACGCCGGACAACATGGCGAAATTTACCGATCAGATCATCCCTGCACTCAAAGTATGATGAGGGGATAACCTGTCGAATTAAACCATTCAAACTCATGAACGATCCGGAACTCTTCAGCTACCTAAAAAAGTCAGTGGCTTATCGCCAGTCATTTTATTCTGGGGATCACGATCAGGGATTCCGGTTGTTCAACGGGCATTATGAAGGTTGCCGGGGCTTGGTGATGGACATCTATGCCACCACCCTGGTGATCTTCACCTCCGGGGACTTTGATGAAGTGTTTATTCGGGAAACATACCAGTTTATCTGTGAATTAATGCCCTGGGTTGAGTGTGTGATCCATAAACACCACGGCGATGAACCTGATCCTGGAAAAATCATCTATGGTGACAACCCAGCAACCCGGATCGATGAACATGGCGTAACCTATGCTCTCGACCTGTTGATGAACCAGGATGCCAGCTTTTACCTGGACACCCGCTATTTGCGACATTGGCTGATAGAGAACAGCCAGGACAAACAAGTGCTGAACACCTTTGCCTATACCGGTTCACTGGGGGTGGCAGCCCTAGCCGGCGGAGCGAAGCAAGTCATCCAGACAGATTTAAACGAGAGCTTTCTCACGATTGCCCATCAGAGTGGGAAACTCAGCCGGTTGGATATCGATCGCATGAAGTTGGTATCTGCTGATTTCTTCACCCAGGTCGCGCGGTATAAACGCAGCAGTAAGCTCTTCGACATCGTTATCCTCGATCCTCCATTTTTCTCGACAACGGATAAAGGCACCATCGACCTGGCTACAGATACTGTACGACTGATCAACAAAGTCCGTCCACTGGTCAACCACAAAGGATTATTAGTGGTTGTCAACAACGCTTTATATCTCTCCGGCAATCAGTTTCATTCAGCCCTGCTAGATTTGGCTGCAGATAAGTATCTCAATTTCGAAACAATCGTCCCGGTTCCATTGGATGTAACCGGATACCCGCAGACAATCGTCAGTCACCCACCAGTTGATCCCAGCCCGTATAATCATTCGACAAAAATTGCAATTTTAAGTGTACTCCGGAAGCGTTCGTCAGTATAATTATCGTCTCTATCGGCACCAATCGAAACCATCATAAATTTCAGGAGAACTAAGAGTGGAGAAAATGCTGAAGGAGCACGCCGACAAGCACCTGCGCAAATTATGTGAAGAGATCGGCAATCGGGTACCGGGCAGCCCGGGGAATCGTCAGGCTACAGACTATTTCGCATCCATCGTCAATCAGTACGGCTACGATGTAGAACAACAACTATTCAATTGCATCGACTGGCATTTCGGGGGAATTGAACTCAAGGCTCAAGGCAAATCTTTCGATGCCCACATTGGACCGTATAGTTTGGGATGCAATTTGACCGCACCGCTGGCTGCCGCCAGCACACTGGTTGAATTAGAGCCGATTGAAGTCAACGAAAAAATTCTTCTGCTCCATGGAGAAATTGCCAGTTCCCAGTTGATGCCGAAGAAATTCGCTTTCTATAATCCTGACGAACATAAATATATCTATCATCTGTTGGAAACCAAAGCACCAGCGGCAGTCCTTTCTGCCACCGGTAGAGATCCAGATCTAGCAGGCGGCATCTACCCGTTTCCTATGATCGAGGATGGAGATTTCGACATCCCAAACGCCTACATGACCGAAGCGACCGGGCAGGATTTACTGCACCATCTGGGAGAACCGATCACCTTGAGAATGGAAGCCAGCCGGCACCCATCGACAGGATTCAATGTGATCGCCCGCAAAGGCGACCTCTCACGGAAGGTCTTGCTGATCGCTCATATCGATGCCAAGATCAACACACCAGGTGCCCTGGACAATGCAACGGGGACTGTATTGCTCCTGCTGCTGGCTGAACTGTTTGAGGGATACACTGGCAAACCAGGGATTGAAATCATCGCACTGAACGGCGAGGATTATTACAGTGCACCCGGTCAGATGACCTATATGGAAGCACACAACTGGAATTTCGATGATGTCATCCTGGTGATCAACAGTGACGGTGCCGGCTATAAAGATGGACCTTCCGAATACGCGCTGTACGAATGCCCTGCTGGGATGGAAAAGGCTGCAAATCATATCTTCGCCCAGCACGCGAATATACACCCGGGAGAACCCTGGTACCAGAGCGACCATGCCATGTTCATACAGCAAGGCAGACCGGCTATCTCGTACACTTCCAGCCAATGGATGATGATCAGCAGTCAGATCACCCACACGCCTGATGATCGGCCTGACCTGGTCGACACCTCCAGGATCGTCGAATTAGCCCTGGCTACTCATGAACTGGTCCACAAACTGAAAATTGTCTCTTTTTAATTACCCAGAATAATTTCCCCGAAGATAATTTCGTCTTTTTGCTTTAAGTTTTCTTGATTTTCACAACTGTCTTGGCAATCAGATCATGTATGCTCCGACCACGCCGATTAAGTAGCGCGGTCAACAGATACACACCTAACAATATATAAACCAAACTGAAAAGCCAATAGCGGAAATCGCTGACCTGGACTTCAAAACTCAACGCGCCGGTCTGCGGGTCGATCCACATGGATGTCGGCAGAGTGGCGATCATGTGGGCAGCTTCCCATGGAAGGAGTTTGGTAACAGTGCGTAGCAGCGCTTTCCAAAAGCCAATTCGTTTGCCCTCGAGGTCGGTGACGATCAAACCTGTCATACGTTTGCCAACTGATGCCTGCCACGGGGAGCTCTCTGTAAGCGTGAAATAGATCCAGGCGGGCATCGAAATCGTCAGGATGACGTATATCTCCAGCAGCGCTCCAGATTTCATCCAGTCAGTCCCCAATGCATTCCGGATCGGTGTTAATATGTACCTCTGGGTGACGAAAAACCAAATAAAAATGATGGTCACATCGATCATATACGCACCGAGGCGTCTGAAAAGCAGGGAGAATTTTCGAGAATTGATCACAATTGACCGCCTTCCTGGATTTCCATCTTCATCTGTTACCAATTGAACATTGATGATTATAAAGCAAATCATTTATGACAGCCTTCAGCTACCTGTAAATCGGGATATAGTTTGTCTAATTTCTGCTATACTTTGAACATCAAGAATTCCCAGGAGGAATCCACATGGTCATTCATCATCCAGAAGTTGATCGATACTTCGATGATTTACCCGAGGGGCGAAAAGAAGCCCTGGAGACCCTCAGGGAATTGATCTTCACGGTCGTGCCCGATGTGGAAGAAAATTTTAAATACCGCATGCCTACCTACTTCATGGATGGTGAGTCTTTATGTGCGATGGCTTCCCAAAAGAATTACATCAGCCTGTATATGGACGTCGATCTTGTTGAAATGCACAAGGGTGAATTGGACCATCTCGACACTGGAAAGAGCTGCATCCGTTTCAGAAACCTGGAACAGCTGCCGTTGGACACGGTGGAAGCTATTTTGAGAGAAACCATGGTGAGAGCTAGATTAAACGTCTCAGAGCGGGAGTAATCTATGCCAAAACAAGAAATCGTCAAAAGCCTGATTGATTACCGTTACAGCCTGTACAATCGGTTGCGGGAGAGCATCGATTCCCTCAACGCAGAACATTTCCTGGAAGACACCAGCTATTCCTATGGTTCGGTAAGAAATCACCTGGTGCACATTGCCCAAACGGACACACGCTGGATGATGGGCATGCAGGGCGATCCAACATCGCGTCAGTTTGCTCTCGACCCGGCAGACTACCCGGACAAACAGGCTGTGAAGACGCTGTTGGACGAGACCGCGGCAAAAGTCACCGCCTGGGTCGACACCCTGGAGGATTCCGAGCTGGAGCAAACCCCGCCCGGTTTTGGTGGTCCAATGTGGCAAAGCCTGCTGCACATCGTCAACCACGGCACCGATCACCGGGAGCAGGTCCTCCACCTACTGTACGAACACGGTGCCCAGACTTTCGACCAGGAACTGATCACCCATTTGTGGAATAAGGATTGAGCCTTTTTCAGATGGATAACGAATTCTTACTTGAAAATAGTAATCGAAGTTGAAGTCATTTCAATCCAGATCATAATTGCTTATACAATAACATTTCCCACAAATAAGGACATCGAGTATAATTGGCACATCCGTTCTATTTTATTATCGACGAAACAGGAGAAGTTTTGAAGTCAATTCCCAAAATCCCAAAAGAGACTGCCCAACGATTGGCGATACACAGCAGTCTGCTGAGCGACGACCATGAGTTAGCTACCGGTAAACAAGGGGTGCTGCAGACAATCGAGCACCTGGGATACGTACAGATCGATACCATCTCAGTCATCGAGCGTGCACACAAGCACACCATCTGGAATCGACGCCCGGATTTTACCGAAGACCTGCTCCATGAACTGCTCGCTGAAGATAAACACATCCTGGAATACTGGGGGCATGCTCACTCCTACCTGCCGATGAAAGATTTCCGCTACACCCTACCGCTAAAAGAAAGACGTAGCAACCCGGAATCAGCTTGGCATAAAAGGATCACCAAGATGGCCGGTCATCTCAAAGAACTGGTCCTGGAGCGCATCACTAATGAAGGTCCTGTAAGTTCAAAAGATTTCAAAGATTCCGACACCATCGAAGGCGGCTGGGGATCTTATAAGCACACCTCGATCGCTCTTGATCTGCTGTTTATGGAAGGACACACCATGGTCGCGGAGCGACAGAATTTTCAGCGTTACTATGACCTGACAGACCGAGTCCTGCCGGAAGATATCGACACCAGCAAGCCCAGCACCGAAGAGATGGGGCGCTACCTGGTCGAGTCCACACTGCGGTCTTATGGTCTGGCAACCGATCGGGAAATCAAAGAACATATCCAATTGGGGCAGATGAGTGAAATTAAAGAAGCACTAGAAGTTATGACTGAAACCGGTGAAATACTACCGGTGGAGGTCGATGGGATCGACAACCAGATTTACTATGTGTTCCCAGAAACCCTGGACAGCATGTACAGCGTATCGGCACTGGATCAGCAGGTGAGCATCCTTTCGCCATTTGATAATCTGATCATCCAGCGTGATAGGATTGAGCGTTTCTTCGATTTTGATTACCGGCTGGAATGCTATACTCCCAAGAAGAAAAGGGTGTATGGATATTTTGTGCTGCCGATCTTGTATGGGAACAAGTTCGCTGCCCGCCTGGACGCCAAGAACGACCGCAAGACGAACACATTGATCATCCGCAACCTGATGCTTGAACCGGACTTCGACGAGATTGACGATTTCCTGCCGCATCTCGTCAGTGAAATCCGAGAATTTGCAGAATTTAATAACTGCCAGAATTATGAAATTGAAAAGATATCACCACAGTACATTCAGGAACCATTTGCGAAAATGATAAAGTGATTGTTTTCCACCAATCTGAGGAGTGACAAATGGGAATGATAGCGGACTCACTAAAAAGACAATATGATCTGGTCTGGGAAATTCTATATGAAATCATTGATTTCTGTCCGGACGACCAGTGGCGGAGACCGGATGAAGGGCACCTTGTTCCAGGTCGATTAGCCTTCCATGCCGTCCAGGCTGTTGAATTTCACCTTGATGAAAATCCACACGAGTTCGATTGGTTTGCTCGTGGCATAGATTGGGAGACCTGTCTATCCCAGGATCTACCAGGCGGTGACGCTATGAAAGCGTATGTCGAAGAGGTCAGAGGAAAAACAGCTCAACGTATTGAACAACTTGGTGACGAGGGACTCTTGAGTCCGGATAAGACCATGATGCGAGATGATTTCCCGTTAGCTATAGACCACGTAATATATGCCTTACGTCACCTGCAGTACCACCTCGGGCAGATTGATACCCTGCTCCACCAGCACGGCTCAAAATCGCCAGAGTGGCGGTGAACCACAGCAAAGATGCTTTTGATCACCCTGAGAAGGGGCATTTCAGGTAAACAGTGTGGATTTTTTCTGCATCCAGCAGAGCTTGTAAGATCATACCGGGGACCTTCCGGACAATCTCCACGTATCCGCCATCGTTTCTGCATACAAGCAGACCCATATACATCAGTCTCTCAAGAAACATAGATACTCAGAGAAAATCAAAGGGAGAAAAGGTTTCCATTTCACCCTGCTGTTAAAATGGGTCAATCAATCCCAGTTTACAATCTACTGATCCATCAGCCAACCTGTTATCCTTGTTGGTAAAATGTAAAATACTGAACCGGTTTGAACTTGGCCCTGGCATACAGTACAATCAAAGAAACATCCAAACAGGAGAAGCAATCTTTTTGACAGATATCACAGAAAATCGCCCCATCCCAGATTCAATCCCAACTGTCTCAATGCAGGTAGTCCAGATCCTCCTGCAATATGCAAGGGGGAAGAATATCGATCTGGAGGGCATCCCCCTGAAGGTCTACCTGACCCAGAATAATCTCGAAGCACGACTGCCAGCAGCAGACTTCAACCAGCTATGGGAAGAGATTTCCGAGCGTGCTGGGGAC
>JABAOG010007042.1_pt2 | contig 12961 bp, 3 predicted proteins | sample 7062131 | NCBI WGS metagenome assembly JABAOG01 (sample SAMN14538629, study PRJNA623070) | marine sediment metagenome | biome: marine biome [ENVO:00000428]; feature: marine pelagic biome [ENVO:01000023]; material: deep marine sediment [ENVO:00002113] | place: India: Arabian Sea | collected... | reverse complement strand
CGCGGATCGGCGACCCCGACCCACTCGTCGCCGCGGCGGACGATCATGTAGAGGCGCGCGTAGCCGAACCCTGTCGCGACCGGGTCGTAGCCCATGGCGCGCGCATCGCGGAGCACGTGTGGCGCGTAGCCGTGCTCGAGCTCGACGCGGCGCGTCGCGGGCGTCGGGAACAGGCGCGGCATGCGCACGGCCTCGAGCGGGTCCAGCCCGTAATCGAGCGTGTAGACCATGGCCTGGACGATGGCGGTCGGGATGCGGCCGCCGCCCGGCGCCCCGACCACCAGGCGGACGTCGCCGCCGTCGAGCACGACGGTCGGCGCGATGGTGGTGACGCGGGTCCGCCAGCGGCGGCGCGACGGTGCGTCGATCGTCTCGTCGGTGAAGCGGAAGCCGGAGTCGTTCAGGAAGAAGCCCGCGACCCAGGCGCCGACGCCGAAGAGCGTGCTGTTGGTCTGCGTCAGGGAAACGGCGTTGCCCTCGGCGTCCACGACGGAGAGGTGCGTGGTCTCACCGTGCTCGTCCGTAACGTCCGCAGCGTCCGCAGCGTCCGCAGCGTCCGCGACGTGCGAGGCGTGCGAGGCGTGCGCAACGTGCGAAGGGTCCCCGTCGGCCGCGTGGTCCGCGGCCGCCGGCATCACCCGGTGCGGCGCGGCGCCGGGTCCGCCCGCGGCGGCCGAGGCGCCCCGCTCGGTGGAGGTCGCGATGGGTCGCGCCGCGCCGTAGGGCTCGTAGCGGGCGCAGTCGCGGGGCGGCGGTGCGTCGTCGTAGGGGCTCGCGTCCGCCGGCTCCACCCGTTCCGGTACGGTTCCGGACCCGACCAGCCCCGAGCGGGCGCGCGCGAACGCCTCGGAGACGATCCCGGCCGCGGGCACCGGCGCCCAGTCGGGGTCGTCGTTGGCCGCGCGCGCGGTCGTGCCGACGCGCAGCGCGGATGCCAGGACGTCGAACGCCGCGGCGGAGCGGGTCGGCGCGCCGAGCCGCGGCAGGTCGAACGGCTCGAGCAGCTCGAGGGTGTGCAGCACCTGCATCCCGGTCTGGGGCGGCGGCGCGGAGAGGACGGTCAGCCCGCGGTACTCCGAGCAGAGCGGGCGCATCCACCGCGGCCGGTAGGCGGTGAGGTCGCCGGGTGTGGCGGGGTGGCCGCCGGCGTTGAGCGTCGCGACCACGCGCTCGGCGACCGGTCCCTCGTAGAACCCCGCACGGCCGTCGGTAGCGATGCGCCGGAGGGTCTCGGCCAGCTCGGGGTTGCGGAGGACGTCGCCCGGGCGGAGCGGCCGACCGCCGGGCCAGTACCGCGAGAAGGCATCGGGGAAGAGGCTCAGCTCCGCCGAGTCGCCGGCGATCATGGAGGCCAGGACCTGGCCGATCGGGAAGCCGTCCCCGGCCAGTCGGATCGCCGGAGCCAGCACGCGCTCGAGCGGAAGCCGGCCCCAACGCTCGTGCAGCTTCAGCAGCCCGGCCACGCTGCCGGGGATGCCGACGATGCGCAGGTCGCCCGGCCGGCGCTCCCGCGAGGTGTGGCCGCGGAACGACTCGGCCACCTGTGACGCGTAGAAGTCCAGGTAGTACGGCCGGTCCTCGCGCTCGAGCCAGACCAGCGCCGAGCCGCCGCCGCCGAGCCCCGACATCTGCGGCTCGACCACGCCGATCGCGAACGCCGCGGCCACCGCCGCGTCCACGGCGTTGCCGCCGGCGCGCAGGATTCCGACGCCCGCCTCGCTCGCCAGCGGGTTGGCGGCGCTGACCACGCCGTTCCGGGCGACGACGCGCTTGCCGGCGTCCGGCGGCGGCGTGGGTCCGGCGTCAGGGCGCGGCGTGCCGGAGCACGCGGCGAAGAGCAGCAGCGCAATGGCCGGGGGGCAGCGGGTCGCGGGCACGAGTCGCCTCGGGTTCGGGTCGTGTGGGAAACGCCGTGGCATCGTACGACGGGCGCGTCGTGGGACACAAGGGCGAAGCGATGCACCGGACCGGGACGAGCTCCGGCCGGCGGCCCGGCGGACCGGCCACACCACCGGCAGGCCGGCCGCCGCGCCGGCGGGCCGGGCGGCGGCCACCGGGTCACGCGGCGGCCGGCGGCGGGCCCAGCTTCCGCTCCGGCCGCTCGACCCCGGCCGTCCCGTCCTCCGGCTCCGCGCCCCGTCCCCTGATCCAGATGCGGTCGATGACCGGGAGCGTGCCGGCGAGGGGAATGGCGAGCACGATGCCGATCACGCCGAGCACCGCGCCGCCGATCAGGATCGCGACCAGCGTGAGTACCGGCGGGATCTCGAGTTTCTCGCCGAGGATGCGCGGCGCGATCACGTTGTTCTCGATCTGCTGGTAGACCGGGAAGACGGCCGCGACGATGAGCGCGTCGGTCAGCCCCTCCGACCCGAGGGCGACCAGCGCCGGCACGACGGTGGCCAGTGTCGCGCCGATGTTGGGGATCGCATCGAGGAAGAACGCGACCGCCGCGAGCACCGTGGCGTACGGCACGCCGAGGATCGTGAGCACCAGGAAGGTCACCAGGGCGAAGATCGACGAGATGATCGCCTGGCCGGTGAAGTAGCTCCGGATCACGCGGCCGACCTCGGTGATCGTCCGGTCCATCCGTTCGCGGTGGCGGACCGGGAACCGGTCGATCACGGCCGACCGGACCCGTTCCTGGTCGACCAGGAAGTAGAGGGCGAGCGTCAGGATCAGCACCGCGCTGACGACCACGCTAGCCGCCCCGGCGCCGAAGCGTAGGAACCCGGTGAAGAACGCGGCCGGATCCTCGCGGATCGCGAGCGCCCTCCGCTCCAGCTCCTCGAAGACCGCCGGGTACGCCGCCGCCCAGCGCCGGAGCCGCAGGAGCTGGTTCGGCAGGTCCTCGGCGAACTCGACGCCCTGGATCACCAGCGGCGGGACGACGAGCGAGAGCAGCGCGAGGATGACGATCACGGCGGCCGCCACGGCGACCAGCGACGCCAGGCCGCGCCCCAGCCCGAGGCGCTGGAGCCTCGCGGCGAGGGGGCTCAGCACGGCCGTGAGGAACAGCGCGAGCGCGATGATGACCAGCACGGCCGTGATCTGCTGGAAGAACCGGATCAGGCCCACGGTGAGCAGGACCGCGACGATCGCCTTGGCGTACACGGACCAGGGGACGTCGATCCGCGTGCGAGCCTCCGCGTTCCCCTCCGCGCCGGGCTGCTCGCGGCGCCGCTCGGCGGCCCGGTCGTCGCCGGACGGGTCGAAGGCTCGATCGGTGCTCACGGACGGCGGCTCGCGCGCGGGTTCACGGGGGCGCCCCGTGCGGCACGGGATCGCCGCGACGGATGTCCGCAAGTCGGGGACCAGCGCCCGACGCGGGGGTCGGCCTCGTGTGCGGCCGCGCCCGAGCCCCGGCGGCCGGCCGGAACGCGCGCCGCCGCCCGGGGCCGGGCCAGCGTCGACGAGCCCACGAGCCGACGCGCCNNCGTGCGGCGAGCCGCCCGTGGCGATCAGCCAGTGATGCGGCGCGTGGTGATCGCCCAGCGCCATGATGCCGATGTAGCCGAGGCCGCGGATCTTCGCCGCGTCGTCCGCCCGCGGCGACGTGACGGTCAGCACGTGCCCGGCGTCGGACCACTCCACCTGCATCGACCAGTCCCGCTCGGCCGCGATCATCGCCGCGTGCGCGGAGAGCGCGCGCCGGATGGACGCGTCCGCGGCCGGGCCGGTCCCGCGCACCACGAGCCGCACGCCGCCCGGAACCGCGTCGGCCGACAGGACCTCCGCCCGCAGCGTCACGTTCTCCATGTCCACGAGGTGCCGGCGCAGCGCCTCGAGGTCGACCGCCCCCCAGTCGGTGTCCGGCCCGCTCTCGAGCAGCCGGACGACCTCCTGGACCGCGGCGAACGCCCCGTTCCCCGCCTCGGCGAGCGACGAGGCGGCCGCCTGCCCTTGCGCGCTCGCGTCCCGTGCGGCCCGGGCGGCGTGGTTCGAGTGATCGCGGCCCTGCGCCGCGAGATCCGGGGCGAGGAGCAGCCCGGGGCCGAGCAGGGCGAGTACGACGGCTGCACGCATGCGTTCCTCCGTGGGTCGGTGTTTCCACCGGCGCCGCCGGAGCGCGACGCGCGATCGCCCGCCGGCGGCATCTTCCCCGGAAGATAACGCCGGACCGCTCCAGCGCGACCATGTCGGGCTGCTGATGTGGGACGTGCATCGGCGCACCGTGCCCGACCGGCTGCCGCCGGAACGGGTCGCGGTCCGGATCCACTTCGTCGCCGGGCCGGAAGAGCAGCGCGGGGCGGGGCGCGGCGCGACGGGAGCGGGTGGTACCGGACCGGCTCCGCGCCGAGGCCAGCACGGGGCCCCGCTAGCGCACCTCGACGCGGACCGAGTCGCGGCGCCCGGACGCCCACTCGGCGCGGATGAGGTGGTGGCCGGTCTCGAGCCGCCAGCGGGCGGCGGGGTGTCGCCGGCCATCGACGAACCAGCGGACGACGACGTCGCCGGCGCCGCCGACCGCCAGGAGCGGGATCGTGGCGTAGCGGGGATCCACGCCGACGGGCCGCTCGTAGACGTCACCGTCGCGGGGGGAGAGGATGCGGTGGGTGGGGGCGCCGGCCGGGGCGGCCCCCGTACGGGCACCGGTCGTCGGCGCGAGCCCGCCGGCATCGGCCGCCACCCACTCGGCGTACTCCGGGGGCAGGACGGTGCGCCCGCCGCGCAGCCAGTCGTCGGGCCGGGTCGGTGCGGTCCCGGGGAGGAACCACTCGACGGTGGACGGGCACTCGTCGGTCGCGAGCAACCCCGAGAGGAGGCAGACCGGCACGGCGACGGCGCCCGTCCGCTCCGGGGCGGCTAGGTGCCCCGGAGCGTAGCGACGCGCCGTCCGCAGCACGGCGCGGTAGAGGAGCGGGCCGGCGCCGCTGACTCCGCTGACGCCGCGCATGGGGCGGCCGCTGAAATCGCCGACCCAGACCGCGACGGTGAAGCCGCCGGTGACGGCGACCGCCCAGTTGTCGGTGAAGTGCCGGCTGGTCCCGGTCTTCGCCGCGGTGGGGAACGGGAAGTCGAGCGGCGTCTCGACGCCGAAGCCGGGGATGCGCGCGACGGGATCGGCGAGGATGTCGAGCACGAGCGCGGCGGCGCCCTCGGAGAGGAAGCGGCGTCCGTCGGCGGCGGGCGGCGGCGCCGTGCGGGCCGGCGCGCCCGGGTGGCCGCCCACCGTGACGCGATCCGCCACGCGCCCCGCCGCCGTGAACGCGGCGACCGCGGATGCGGCGCCGTCCGGCGCGTAGAGACCGTTCGACGCACCGGGTCCCTCCGCCGTCTCGATCCAGCGGACCGGCCGCCAGACGCCGCCGTTGGCCAGCCCGCGGTACGCGTTGGCCAGCTCCAGCAGCGTGACCTCGCCGTTGCCGAGGGCGAGGCCGAGGCCGTAGTGGTCGGCGGGGCGGTCGAGCGAGGCGAAGCCGGCCTCGCGGAGCGTGGCGAGGAGCGAGCCGGCGCCGAGCCTCGCGGCCAGCTCGACGGCGGGCACGTTGAGCGAGCTGGCCAGCGCGACCCGGGCGCGGACCGGCCCGCGGAAGCGGCGGTCGTAGTTCTGCGGCCGGTATGGCCCGACGGCGGTCGAGTAGGTTCGCGGCACGTCGGGCAGCACCGTCGCCGCCGTGTAGCCGCGGTCGAAGGCCAGGCCGTAGAGGAACGGCTTGAGCGTGGAGCCCGGCTGGCGGCGCGAGACGACCATGTCGACCTGCCCGGCCGTGTCGGCCCGGAAGTCGGGCGAGCCGACCCAGGCCAGGATCCCGCCCGTCCGGTTCTCGAGGACGACGGCCGCCGCGTGCCGGGCGCCGCGGTCGCCGAGCAGCCCCACGGCGTGGCGGACTTCGGCCTCCAGCTCCCGCTGGAGCTCGAGGTCGAGCGTGGTGCGCCAGGTGCCGGTGGGCGCGGCGGCCCCAGCGTCCGCCGCCGCGCCGTGCGCCCGTGCCGCCGTGGCACCCGCCTCCGTCATCAGCAGCAGCCGGGTCGTGAAGTGCGGCGCGAGGAAGCGGGAGGCGACGTCGGCATCGAGCACCGGCTCCTCGCGGGCGCGGGCGACGTCGTCCGGCCGGGCGTGGCCGAGCGCGGCGAGGCGGCCGAGCACGCGGTCGCGGCGCTCGTGCGCGCGGGCCGGGTCCACCAGCGGGTTGTCGCGCGAGGGCGCGCGGGCCAACGCGGCCAGGAGCGCGGCCTGGCCGAGGCTCACGTCCGCGGCCGACCGGCCGAAGTAGAGCCGCGCCGCCGCTGCGATGCCGACGGCGCCCTGGCCGAGGGGCACGCGGTTCAGGTACTGCTCCAGGATGCGCGCCTTGTCCAGGTGCGCCTCGAGCCGCAGCGCCCACAATGCCTGGGCGAGCTTGCCGGCCCACGAGCGCCCGGTCGGACGGAGCAGCCGGGCCGTCTGCATGGTGAGGGTCGACGCGCCGGAGACGACCCGGCCCGCGGCCAGGTTGTCGCGCGCCGCGCGCGCGATCGCGCGCAGGTCGACGCCCCGGTGCTCGAAGTAGCGGCGGTCCTCCGCCGCGACGAAGGCGTGGATGATCTCCGCGTCGACGTCCGCGAGCGGGATCCAGCCGCCGCGGCTGCCGTCCTCCGCGCGCGTCGTGCGGAGCGTCAGCCCGTGGCGGTCCTGGACGACCAGGCTCGGGACGACGGCCGGCCGCGCCATGGCGCCCGGGAGCGGCAGCGCGATCCAGCCCGCGACGGCGAGCATCGCCGCGGTGGCCGCGATGCCGAAGGCGGCGGCGGCACGCCCCACGCGGCGCGGCACCCGGCGGCGGAGCCTCGCCACGGCCGCGACGCCGGCGCCCGCCGCCACACGCACGACGCGGTGCGGCAGCCACTCCCGGAACCGAACGCGATCGGGTCGACTCATACGCGAACCGCCGGAAGCGTTCGCGGGCGCGCCGGCGGTCAATCCTCCCGCGCCACCGTGAACCGGCCGCCGCCCGAGCGTCCGTTNNGGCGGGTAGAGGAAGGTGCCGGCGGTGGTGGCGCGGGCGAGATAGCTGGCGGTGAAGGACCCCTTCCAGAGGACGGTCGCGGAGTAGACCACGCGGTCGTCACGCAGCTCCTTGTGGTCGAACGGGGACCAGAGTCCGGAGTCCCAGGAGCCGTAGGCCCAGGAGCTGCCCTGCTCGTGGAGCGACTCGCCGGTCAGCGCCTCCTCGCCGCCGAACGGGCTGAGCGTGCGGAGGCTGAGGTCGACGGGTTCGAGGCCTGCGGGGAGCGGGTCGTCGAGCACGACGAAGTGGCGCTCGGCGGGAACGGTGACGCGCAGCCGGACGCGGACCAGCTCGCCCTCGTTCACGCCGACGATCGGCTTTCCGGTGCGCACGTCCTCGTACCACCGTTCGACCTGGATGCCGTGGTCGACGGGCTCGAGCTGCGGACCGCGCGGCGCCTCGCGGACGGTGAGGAAGTAGTAGACCGGGCCGCCGTCGCCCTCGAGCGAGAGCCGGACGGACGGACGGCCGTCGGGCGCACGGTCGACGAGCCCGTCGAGCGAGAGGGCGGTGTCGCGTGCCGCGCCCGCGTCCTTCGCGTCGACGAGGGTGCGCCGGCCGCTCGCAATGCGCACGCGCGCCGGCCCGGCGGCGCCGCGCAGCCGGTCGAACTCGAGCAGCGCGAGCGTCGTGGCGCCGTAGTCCTGGGTGTTCCAGAAGCGGGTGGCCTCGACGCGGCCGTGGTCGACGAGCGTCTCGACGAGCGGGCCGACGAGCGGGTGGCCCGGTTCGACTGCGAGGAGCGCGGAGAGCAGCCGGGCGGCGGGCCGGGCGCGGGACCGGAAGTAGTGCCGGCCCGCCGCGGAGTCCGGCAGCACCGCGACGCGCCCCTCGACGCGGACGCTCGCCAGCGCGTGCGTCAGCAGTGCCCGCGCCTCCGTGGCGCGGCGGCGGCGCGCGAGGACCTCGGCCAGCAGCACCCGGTCCTCCCAGTGCATGCGGGCGGACTGGCCGATGAGCGAGTTCTCGGCCGCGACGTCCGGCCGCCCGAGGCGGCTGAGGAAATCGGCCGCCGCGAGCCGCTCGGCCAGGCCGACCGCGACGTCTTCGTACCAGCGCGAGACGACGAAGCGCGGCTCGAGCCGCTGCCGCAGGCTCTGGGAGAGATAGTCGCCGAGGCGGCGCAACACGGCGTCGTCGACGGCGATCCCGGCCGCGCGCGCCTCGAGGAGCACGCGGCCGGCGTACGCGGACAGCCACGGCGTGGTCCAGCCGTCGACGCCCCAGTAGCCGATCCCGCCGTCCGGCCGCTGCCGCCGCGAGAGCGTGCGGACCGCGGCCTCGACCTCCCGAGCCGCACGCGAGCGGGCCGTGTCGCCGCGCGCGGCGTCCGCGCGGTACAGCGCGATCAGCGGCAGCGCCACGCTGGTGACCTGCTCGGTGCAGTAGTACGGGTAGACGCGCAGCTCGCGCCGCGCGCCGCGCAGGAACGCGAGTGGCGAGGCGCCGAGGTCGAGCTCGAGCGTCGAGCGCTCCGGCGCGACGTCGCCGTGCAGCGTGAAGACGGCGCTCGCCGTGTCGTGCAGCACGCCGGCGATCGTCGTCGCCAGCGGATGGTAGCTCGGCCGGACCGGCACGGCGACCGCGACCGCGTCGGCCTCGCCGTCGGCGGAGACGTCGAAGCGGAAGCGCGCGCTGTCGCCGGGGGCCGCGACGAGGTCGAAGCGGGCCTCGGCGCCGCGCCCCGGCCGCAGCCGCAGCCGCCTGCGCGCGTCGCCCTCGAGCCGGATCCCGTCGACCCGCGCCTCGATCGTGGCGTCGCGGTCGCCGCCCATCCGCGAGTCGACGACGGCGCCGGCGGCGAAGCGGTCGCCCACGCGCACGAAGCGCGGCAGCGCCGGCCGCGCGATGAGCGGGCGCGAGACGAGCAGCTCGGACTCGCCCGAGCCGTAGCGGTCGCCCGCGGTCACGGCGACGGCCATGACCCGGAACGTGGTCAGGTTGTCGGGCAGCCTGGCGGCCGCGGTCGCGGCGCCGTCCTGGCCGGTCACGACGGAGCCGAGGAAGAACGCGGTGGTCTGGAAGCGCGAGCGGAGGATGCCGGCCACGTCGCCGCCGCCGCCGCCGCCCGGCTCGCGCCGCCCCTTCTGCCCCTCGGGCACCTGCGCCGCGACGGCGACCAGGTTGCTGGCCAGCCGCATCCCGAGGCCGCGGGGCGGGTAGAGCAGGTCGATCGGGTCGGGCGTCCGGTAGCCGGTCAGCGCGAGGACGCCCTCGTCGACGGCCCAGAGCGTGACCTCGGCCTGCCGGCCGCGGCCGGCCGCGTCGTGGACGGCCAGCCGGACCCGCGCGGTGTCGCCCGGCCGGTACTCCGGGCGTTCGGGGCGGACCTCGACGGCCAGGCGCTTGACCTCGGGCGTGACGCGCAGCTCGGCGTAGCCGACGCGCAGCGTGGGGCGGCCGGGGTCGTCGATCGGGCCCGGCGCCGCGCTGCGGCCGCGGACCACGACGATCGAGACGAACGCGTTCGGCGCGTGCGCCTCGGTGATCGGGAACTTCAGCGTCGTCGCGCCGGAGGTGATGCGGATGCGGCGCGACTCGAGGACCCGCTCGCGCTCGAGGGTGATCCACGCCTCGGCGTCGGTGAACGGCGAGGCGAAGAAGACGGTCGCGGTATCGCCGACCGCGTAGCGCTGCCGGTCGGGGATCACGTCCATCTCGAACTGGCCGTCGTCGTTCCACGGGACCCAGTCCCGGCCCGCGGCCCAGCGGGAGATGCGCGTCGTGGCCGTGCGGCCGCCCGCATCGGTCGCGGTGAACGTGACCGTGTAGCTGCCGCCCGCCGGCGGCGTGAAGCCACACGCCGCGGGCGCGGCGCCGGTCCGCACGTCGCACGTGGCGACGGTGTCGGAGACCCAGCCGCCGACCTCCTCGTAGACGCCGCCGCGGGTGCGCCGCACGCGGTGCCACTCCCGGCGGACCGCGACGCCGCGGACCCTCACGCCGTCGAGCCGTTCGCCGTCGGGCCGGACGGCCAGCAGCTCGAGCGCTACCGGCTCGCCCGCGGTCCAGAAGTAGCGCGTGCCGCGGGTGCGCGCCGCGACGTAGAACGCCGCCGGGTGGACCGTGAGCGCGGCGCCGGCGGACACGGTCTGCCGGTTCGCGTCGGTCACGGTCGCGAACACGTCGACGCGGGCGGGCCGCCCGCCCGCCGGCTCGGGCATCGCGAGGCGGAGGTCGACCCGCCCGGCGGCGTCCAGCGTGTCGACCCCCTCGGCGGCGACGCTCACGCCCTCGTCCGACTCGCCGTTCCACCAGTCGTAGCCGACGCCGACCTGGTAATCGTCGACGCCCGGGATGCGGAGCTCCCACGGCCACATCGTGCGGCGGCGGACCACCCACCGGACCGGGGCGCGCGCCATCGGCGCGCCGAACAGGTAGCGGCCGGCCACGTGGACGTCGGCGCTGTCGCCGGCGAGCCGCGGCGCGGCGTCGGCCTCGACGTCGACCAGGAACTCCGGCGGCCGGTACTCGGCCACCTGGTAAGCGGCGGACGCCGCGGCGCGCCACGTGCCGCCGCGTCTCACCTGCACCTCGAGCCGGTAGTGGCCGAGCGGCAGGTCGCGGCCGAGCGCGAACGAACGGTCGGCGGTGCCGAACACGCCCAGCGGCGCCGTCGCCTCCTCGAGCACGCCCTGCTCGCGGTCGCGGAAGACCCAGCGGATCGAGTCGCCCGGCGCGGGCGCGCGGAGCGAGCCGAGCGGACCCTCGCGCACGATCGCCTTCGCGTACACCGTCTCGCCCGGCCGGTAGATGCCGCGCTCGGTGAAGGCGCCGGCGGCCACGGGCTCGCGCGCATCGCCCCACGCGCCCCGCACGTCGAACCGCCACGGCGAGAGGTCGGGGTCGTACGCACTGATGCCGACCAGCGCACGGTCGTCGCCGAGCGTCGCGGCCACGTAGCCCTCGAAGCCGCAGCCCCAGCGGCCGCACCCGGCCGCCGCCGGCGGCAGTCCATCGAGACGGGCGATCCCGGCGGCGTCGGCGCGGCCGGTCGCGCGCACGCGGCCGTTGGCATCGTAGAGCGTGACCGTCGCGCCCGGGCGCGGCAGGCCGTCTCCGACGCCGGTCACCCAGACCACGGCCTGGTCGGCGCCGACCCTGGCGTGCACGGCCAGGTCCGTGACCTGTACGACCGCGATCGGCCGGTTCGCCCGCGAGGCGCTGTCGAGCGAGGCGCTGCCGACCTCGAGCGCGAGCAGGGTGCCGCGCCCCGCGGCTCCCGCGGCGGCGTCCGACAGGCGCACGCCCGTGACTCGCCGCTCGTCGCCGGCGCCGGCGGCCGGCACGCGCCAGCGGACCGCGCGCCCGGCCAGCGCGCCCCACGGCTCCTCCCACCCCCAGCTCCGCCCGAGGAACTCCGGCGCCATCGAGTCCGGCACCGCGACGGCCGTGACCTCGAGACTGTCCACGTTCACGTGCTGCACCGCGAGCGTACGGAGCCCCTGGCGCTCGACCAGGAGACGGCCGTACTCGTGGTGGACGCTCGGCCGGAACCCGGTCGTGATGAACGCGCGTACGTCCACCCCCGGCATGCGCTGGCCGAAGACGTCGGTCAGCGCGCTGTCGACCACCACCGCGTAGTGCTCCCGCGGCTCGAGCGCCGCATCGAGCGTCCAGACCGCGGACTCGGCCGCCGTGTCGCGCACGGAGAACGCCACGTCCGGCGCGATCCGAACGTGCCGCAGCACCTCGGCCCCGCGGACCGGCGTCGAGAAGGTGACCCGGGCCGGCCCGGTCGGACAGGACGCGCCGCCGGCACAGCCGGCGGCGGCCAGCCGCAGCGGCCCGTAGGTCGCGAAGCGCCACGCGTTGCGCGCGGCCTCGCCGGCGTCCACGACCTGCGGCGTGACGAGCTCGGCGTGGCAGCCGAGCGGCAGCGGCGCCACGGGCACCATGTCGACCACCCGCCGCGGGTCGCCGGCCGCGTCCCGGGCGCCGAACCCGCCGCGGTAGCCGTAGTAGCGGAAGTAGTCCGGGTCGGCGTCGCCGACCCGCCGCAGCGCGACGGGCCGGAGCGGAACCGTCCGGCCGCCGCACCCGGCGGCGAGCCGGACCCGCGAGAGGCCCGCCAGCACGCCCGGCTCGACCGGCGCGCTCACCAGGATCGAGAACGTCGGCAGCTCCGGCAGCCAGCTCGCCTGACCGAACCGGTTGACCGGCGACCCGCCCAGCACCCGCGGCGGGCTCACGCGGAACGAGTGCGCGAACACGCCGTCCAGCCGGCTGCCGTCCATCGCCGTGAAGCCCGGCGCGATCGTGACCGTGTACGTCGCGCCGGGCGCCAGCGGCGTCGCGGGCGAGAAGCGCAGCGTGACCGGGTCGCGCCACTCCACCTCCCCCACCACCGCCGGCTCGATCGCGAAGATCGACTTCGCGTCCACCGTCGCGTCCAGCCCGCCGGCCACCGGACGGTCGAAGGTCACGGTCACGACATCGTGCGGGTCCGCGGGCGTCGTCGGCGTGACACGCATGACGCGGAGCGGCCCCGCCGTCGGGGCGACGGCCTGGAGGGCGGCGAAGAGCAGCGCCAGTCGGATCGGTTGCATGCGTTCGCGGCTCGAAGGGATCGGGGAGGGTTCGCAAGATACGCCCCGGAAAGCGCCGGCGGAAGTGTGTCGTTTCGACCGGTATCGCGAAGGCAGGCCGGTGGGCGGGTCGGCGCCTTCGCTCTTTCCCCCGGGCCGCGCAGGACATGGAGGGTGCGCAGCGCGAGATCCCGTCCGCGGAGCCTCCTCGCCCCCTCGTGCCTCCGCTTTTCCTCCGGGGTTCTGTGAGAAAAGGAGCACGGGGTTCGGCACCACCCGGAAGGAGGCCGGATCGATCACGCCCGGCAAGAGCAGGACCGCGAACGCGCTTCGATGACCCGTGACCACTCCGCCGCGCCCCCGGAGGCCGGCGCTCCCGACGGTGCGACCGACTGTGCGTCCCGTCTCACCTGTCCGGTGTGCCGCGGCCCGTTGGGCGAG
>JABAOG010015661.1_pt2 | contig 12972 bp, 13 predicted proteins | sample 7062131 | NCBI WGS metagenome assembly JABAOG01 (sample SAMN14538629, study PRJNA623070) | marine sediment metagenome | biome: marine biome [ENVO:00000428]; feature: marine pelagic biome [ENVO:01000023]; material: deep marine sediment [ENVO:00002113] | place: India: Arabian Sea | collected... | reverse complement strand
CCGCAGTTGATGGATGACTTCGAGCAGGCCAGGGCGTATGCGCTGGCCGATTTCGAAGAGCCGCACAGTCAGTTCATCGCCCTTTTCCGCGAGCGCTTCCCCGATGAGGCGGTGGATGGGGTGGTGCTCGATCTGGGCTGCGGCCCGGGTGATATCACCCGGCGTTTCGCCGAGGCCTTCCCCGCCTGCCGCATCCACGCCATCGATGGGGCCGAGAGCATGCTGATGTTCGCCCGGCAGATGGTCGACTTCGAGAGGCTGCATGAGCGAGTGCGTCTGTTCAAACGTCTGCTGCCCACCAACCAGTTCCCCAAGGAGCAGTATGACGCGGTGATCTGCAATAGCTTGCTGCATCATCTGCACGATCCGATGGTGTTGTGGCAAACGGTCAATCAATTCGCAAAATCCGGAGCCGTCATCTTTGTCATGGACCTGATGCGTCCCGAAAGCCGGGAACAGGCCGAGGCGATGCGGCACGACTATGCCGCCAATGAGCCCGAGATCCTGCAGCAGGACTTCTTCAACTCATTACTTGCCGCCTATAGTGTCGAGGAGGTCAGTGCACAACTGCAGCAGGCCGGGCTCGTGCAGCTCAAGGTGGAGATGGTAAGTGACCGGCATCTGCTGGTCAGCGGCAGAATATAACTTCCCCTCTTTTTAGCCGCGTCCAAGTCAATACACTACAATAGGGTGCTTGTGGCATTGTTTTCGGCTCACTCCCGGCATAAGGAGTCTCTTATGAGCAAGCCGCTGAACCTTCTGTTTGCCTGCCTGATTTGCCTTGTCGTGATTATCGCCCTGGCTCTCCTGCTGCAGTGGTTATTCTGAATCGAGTCTCTATACTCAGGGGTAAACCGATAGGAGGAGACTGTCATGAAGAAGAATATGGGAACGGCTGATAGGATAATCCGCCTGGTGGTGGTGGTGCTGATCGCGGTGCTTTTTTACGCCGGTGAGATCAGTGGTCTGGCGGCGACTATTCTGGGCATTGTGGCTGTGGCATTTTTTGTCACGAGCCTCATCGGCTGGTGTCCAACCTATGTGCCCTTCGGCATTTCCACACGAAAGCGGTGAAGAATAGGCACATCGTCAGGAAGTACGCCAGGTCTGGTTCTTCTGGTACAGGTGGCAAGTAAAAGCATTGCTGCCAACAAGGCTCTCGACGTGAGACCGGAAAGCTTTACGGTTTCACTATGCAGCTTTTCGACTACCTCGGCATCAGCCGTTCCAGGCGTTCGATCTTGGCACGTAACTCGTCCAGTTCATCGAGCAGGTCGAGCGCCAGGGCGATGCCCGGCAGGTTGAGCTCCAGGTCGCGCTGCAGATTGAGGGCGCGGCGCAGTCGTATCAGGTCGGGTCCGGTGAAGCGCCACTGTTCCTGTTCTTCGCCTTGCGGTTCCAGTACGCCTTCCTGAACCAGCTCGACAATAATTTCGATGTGTACCGCTCCGCGCTGGGCCAGCTCGTTGAGGCTCAGGGTGACATTCTCGTCGAGAATTTCGCCAATGGGGATCAGACGTTTCTCGCTCATACTCAGATTCCTCGCGCCTTGCGCGGATTGAAGGGTAACTCTTCAGCCATTTCCCGGTAGAGCTCGCGCGCCCTGTCGCTGTCGGCGGGCGGTGTTTCGATGCGCAGGATAATGTATTGGTCACCCGCCGGGTGGCCGGGGAGTCCCCGTCCCTTCAGTCGAAGTCGGCGTCCGCTTTGCGATCCGGAAGGAATGGTCATCTCTACCCTGCCGCCCAAAGTGGGAACCTTGATGCGGGCGCCAAGAGCTGCTTCCCACGGGGTGACGGGCAATTCAAGAAGGATGTCCCGGCCCTCTGCATGGAACAACGGATGGGGCGCAAACACCACCTGTAAAAACAGGTCTCCGGGCTGACCACCCCCCATTCCCGATCCACCCTGACCGGCCAAGCGGATATGTTGGCCCTCGGAGACACCTCGGGGGATTTGGACATTAAGCTGGTGCATGCGTTGCCGCATACGACCTTGCGCGTCGACCTCCGGAGTTTGCATTGAAAGGGTGCGGGTGCTGCCATGATAGGCCTCCTCAAGGCCGATCTCGATAGTGGCATGCAGGTCTTCACCGCGCATGCGAAATTGCCGCTGCTCATAGTGAAAGCCGCCTGGGCGGCCGCCGAAGATTTCTGCAAAGAAATCACTGAAGCCGCCCCCTAGATCCTCGGTGCCAAAACCCTGCTGGAAACGGGTTTCCCATCCCGGGGGAGGTTGAAACTCCTGTCCCTGTTTCCACTGAGAACCGAGTTGATCGTAGGCCTTGCGTTTTTCTTTGTCGCGTAGCACATGATAGGCCTCGTTGATCTCCTTGAAGCGGGCCTCGGCATCCTTCTCCTTGCTGACGTCGGGGTGGTATTTGCGCGCCAGCTTTTTGTAGGCGCGCTTGATCTCATCCTGGGAGGCGCTGCGTTCGACGCCGAGTATTTTGTAATAGTCCTTGTATTCCATGGAGACCTTCGCTGCCGGGTGAGAGGCGTGGCACAAGTCCGAATGCATTCAGCATAGGTGAGGCGGTGGGGCGGCTCAATCCTGGGATGGGTGGCTGAGGCTAATACTTCCCTTGGAGTCGGGATAGTTTGCTTTTCACCGCATCGGGAATTCGTTTATGGTGGGAATCCCGAATCAAGCAGGTGCCTGCCGTGTCGTTTCAGAATCCCTCACTTGAAGTAATCCATATGCTGTTGCAGCAAATTCACACTATTGCCGTAGTCGGGCTTTCGCCCAAATCGGGCAGGCCGAGCCACACCGTTTCGGCTGCGATGCAACGCTTTGGTTACCGGATTATTCCGGTGCGCCCGGCAGTGGAAGAGGTGCTGGGTGAAAAGGCCTGGCCTGATCTCCATGCTGTGCCGGAAAAGCCGGATCTGGTCAATGTGTTTCGTGCTCCGGAATACATGGGTCCGATCGTCGATGCCTGTATCGAACGCGGGATCAAGGCGATATGGCTGCAGGACGGGGTGATCAACGAGCCCGAAGCACTGAGGGCGGTGCAGGCCGGGATGACGGTGATTATGGACCGCTGCATCTACCGCGATTATCTACAGTTAATGGATTAGAACGTGTTTTCCCTCCCAACCCGTTAACCTGGGTGATGGGCTCTCTTGCCTTAAACAGTGGACAGGCCGCATACCACTGATTTGCAGCCGGGCAAAATGGCATCTACTTTTTCTGCACTTTCCGTAAAAGAATAATCCTTCGCCGATATCTGCCATGGCGTCGGTCATCCGGGAGACGGAGCGAGGTGTATTGGGTGCATTTGCCGCGAGACTGTTTACCTCATTGCTGTGTCCTTGCCGGGATACTGCTTATGACTGCCCTGCTGTTAGTCATTCCGACGGGGGTGGAGGCGGCTTCTATCGACGTGCGGTATCCGGATGTGCGTGCGTTTTTCCCTCAGGCAAACCGGTTTGGCGAGATCGAAGGGGAGCCGCCTGCGGCACCGGTCTACCGTAACGACGAGCTTCTCGGTTATGCCTTTGTCACCGATGACGTGGTGAAGATCCCCGCCTACTCGGGCAAACCGGTGAATCTGCTGATGGGGATTGATATGGCAGGCAAGATCACCGGTGCAAAAGTGCTTGAGCATCATGAGCCGATTCTGTTGGTGGGTATTCCCGAGGAGTCACTTTTCGATTTTGCTGATAGCTATGTCGGTCGTTCCGTCACGGAGCGGGTGAAGGNNAAGGTCGGAGCAGGGAAGCGTAAGGGCTTCGTCAATGTGGATGTCATCACCGGCGCTACCGTCACGGTGATTGTGGTCAATCGGACCATTATGCGTGCCGCCCATAAGGTGGCGGTATCCCGCGACATCATCCAGCGGGGCAAGGAGGCGGTCAGGCCCATCGCCGAGGTTCGAAGGGATGTCTTTGAGCCGAGAGACTGGGTCTTTCTAACAGGGGACGGCTCGATACGGCGCATGTTGATCACACGCGACGAAGTAGATGCGGCATTCAAGGGGACAGCCGCCGAGACCAGTCCCGATGCAGGCCCCGGTCCGGCGATTTGTGTCCCACTCCCGGGCGGCGGTGAGCGATGTGATGTGTTTATCGATCTCTATTACGCCTACCNNGTTGAACACGCCATCGCCGTGATGGCCAACGGTGTCTACTCCTTTAAGGGTTCCGGATATGTGCGCGGTGGTATTTTTGACCGTATCCAGTTGAGCCAGGGGGATGAGAGCATCAATTTCCGCGATCTTGACCATTACCGCTTGAGTGACGTTTTCACCGAGGGGACCCCCAAATTCAAGGAGATGGGCATTTTCATTATTCGGGGTAAGTACCACTTCAATCCCGGTGCCGAGTGGTCGCTCTCTCTGCTTGTCCATCGTCCCACAGGGCCGCTGAGCAGTGAATTTACGACCTTCACCGGCAGTTATGAGATCCCTGAGGCCTATGTCCGCCATCCGGCCGCTCCGGTCTCGGAGGAGATCAGCGAGGCGCTGGAATGGCCGATGTGGATAGGTGTCTGGCAGGAGAAAACATTCCAGATTGTGATCCTTGGCATCGGTCTGTTCGTCCTCACCCTGATCATGGTATTCCAGGACTGGATGGTGAGATACCGACGGCTGACCACGTGGTTGCGTACCGGATTTCTGCTCTACACCCTGTTTGTCATTGGTTGGTACATGCTGGGACAGCTGTCGGTGGTGAACGTGCTGACCTTCACCAACTCGGTGATCAAGGGGTTTAGTTGGGAAACCTTTCTCATCGATCCGATTATGTTCATCCTCTGGTCGTTCGTCGCGGTCACTCTTCTGCTCTGGGGCCGTGGCGTCTATTGCGGCTGGCTATGCCCTTACGGCGCGCTGCAGAAACTGGCCTACCAGGCAGGCCGCCTGCTGCGTTTTCCCCAATTCAGATTTCCGACAATCGTCCATGAACGGTTATGGGCCCTCAAATATGTGATCCTGTTGGTATTGTTCGGCATCTCGTTGGGTTCGTTAAGTACCGCGGAGCGTTATGCCGAGGTCGAACCGTTCAAGACGGCGATCACCCTGCATTTTGACCGGCAATGGCCGTTCGTGCTGTACGCCGGCGGTCTGGTCCTGGTTTCGGTATTTAACTGTAAATTTTTCTGCAAGTATCTCTGTCCGCTTGGGGCGGCCCTGGCTATCCCTTCCCGACTTCGGATCTTTAACTGGCTGCGCCGTCACAAAGAGTGCGGTCGTCCGTGCCAGATCTGTGCCCATGAATGCGATATCCAGGCGATCGATGATGTCGGCGTAATCAATGTCAATGAGTGCCACTACTGTCTCGATTGCCAGATTCTTTACTGGGATGCCTACACCTGTCCGCCCATGGTGCAGAGACGCAAACGGCATGAAAAGGCGGCGCGAGCCCGTGAATCCGTGGAGTGGATGGAGAAGGAGCTGGGCGCAGAGGCGGGCCTGGAAGACATACCAGTTGTTGAAGAGGAGGGTAAGGGTGGGCCCCGGCAGTAGCGGTCCCAAAGGTGATGTTTAGTCAATATTGTAAGGAGGACGTGTCATGAACAACGAAGAGGAAAAATCCGGTATTTCGCGTCGCCGCTTTCTGGCAGCCAGCGGTATTGCCGGCATGGCGGCAGGCTTTGCCCCTTATCCCGTCTGGTCGCAGGCAAAAGAGGGCGGGCTGAGAGCGCAAGTCGAGCCGGGCGAGCTGGATGAATATTATGGCTTCTGGAGTGGCGGTCAATCCGGTGAAGTCCGTGTTTTGGGTATCCCCTCGATGCGAGAGCTGATGCGTATCCCGGTATTCAATTATGACGGTGCTACCGGCTACGGCTTAACCAATGAGTCAAAGCGTATCCTGGGAGACAATGCCCCATTAAACGGTGATACACACCATCCACACCTGAGTTACAGAAACGGCACGATCGACNNAAGGCCAATACCCGTGTCGCGCGCATTCGCTGTGACATCATGAAAACCGACAAGATCGCCAATATTCCCAATGTGCAGGCGATTCACGGTATGCGGCCACAGAAGGCACCGTACACCAAGTACCTCTATGCCAATGCGGAATTCCGCATGCCCCATCCCAACAATGGCAGCAACATGGACGACAACAAGCAGTATTACACCATGTTCAACGGGGTGGATGCAGAGAAGATGGAGACGGCTTTCCAGGTCATCGTCGACGGCAACCTGGACAACACCGATGCGGACTACAGCGGCAAGTACGCAATCTCGACCTGCTACAACAGTGAGGGCGGTTTCTTGCTGGCGGACACCATGCGCAAGGAACGCGACTGGGTCGTCATCTTCAATATCCCCCGAATTGAAGCGGCGATAGAGGGCGGTAAGTTCGAAACCCTGGGGGATTCCAGGGTGCCGGTGCTGAACGGCCGGCATGATTCGAATCTCACGCTCTATGTTCCGGTGCCAAAGAGCCCCCATGGCATCAATGTTTCGCCCGACGGCAAATATGTGGTGGCCAATGGCAAACTCTCGCCAACCGTAACAGTGATCTCCTGGGCCAAAGTGGATGACTGGTTTGCTGGCAAGCTCAAGGACCCGCGCGATGTGGTGGTGGCGGAACCGGAGCTGGGCCTGGGCCCGCTGCACACCGCTTACGATGGGCGCGGTAATGCCTATACCACGCTCTTTATCGACAGCCAGATCGTCAAATGGAATCTGGATGACGCCATCAAGGCCTACCAGGGTGAAAAGGTCAATTACATCCGGCAAAAACTGGATGTGCACTATCAGCCCGGGCACAACCACACCAGTATGGGCGAGACCAAGGATGCGGACGGCAAATGGCTGGTGTCGCTGTGCAAGTTCTCCAAGGACCGGTTCCTGGCTTGCGGACCGCTGCATGCCGAAAATGATCAGTTGATCGATATTTCCGGTGACAAGATGAAGTTGGTGCATGACGGACCGGCCTTTGCGGAACCGCATGACTGTGAAATTGTGCGCCGCGATCTCATCAGGCCTAAAAAGGTATGGGATAGGAACGACCCCTATTTTGCCGACACCGTGGCGATGGCCAAAAAGGACGGGGTGGTTCTGGAAAAGGACAACAAGGTGATTCGGGACGGCAACAAGGTCAGGGTCTATATGACATCGGTCGCGCCAGTGTTCGGCCTGACCGAGATCCGCGTCAAAAAGGGCGATGAGGTAACGGTCACCATCACCAATATGGATCAGGTTGAGGATGTGAGCCACGGCTTCACCCTGATCAATCACGGGATTGCCATGGAGATTAGTCCACAGCAGACATCTTCGGTCACCTTTATCGCCGATAAACCCGGCGTGCACTGGTACTACTGCCAGTGGTTCTGCCACGCGCTGCACATGGAAATGCGCGGCCGCATGCTGGTGGAAGCCTAGACACCGTGAACACCGCCCGATTTGATGTCGGGCGGTAGGAGCTGACGCCAGAATCGGGATGGCCGGAGCGATAGTCGTCTTAGTGTGCTTGATCGGGTTGCTGGGGATACCGGCAGCCGGACACGCGCGCGAACGGCAGGTCACCCCTGACGGTTTACCTTTGTCTGAGGTGCTGCAGCACGCCGCCCCCGGGGATCGGTTACGCATCGCCCCCGGTCGTTATCATGTCAACCTGATTATCGATAAACCGCTCGTAATTGAAGGCGAACCCGGTGCCGTGCTCGATGGTGGCGGACAGGGCGATGTGTTGCGTGTCCGGGCCAGCGATGTGGTTATACGGGGGCTAACGCTGCAAGGTTCAGGTGGGAACCTGACAAAAATGAATGCGGTGATTTTTGTTGAACAAAATGCCGAACGGGTGCGAATCGAGAACAACGTGCTGCAGACAGAGGCCTTCGGAATCTGGATAGACGGCAGTCCATCACCAATCGTGGCCGGCAACCGCATTCGCGGCAATGCCGCAATCCGATCCCAGGATCGGGGCAACGGCATTCACTTGTATAACACGACAGGCGCTCTGGTTGAAAACAATGAGGTGTGGCAGACACGGGACGGTATTTATATCGATACCAGCAACCATAATGTGCTGCGCCAAAACCATTTGCACCATTTGCGGTACGGGATTCACTACATGTATTCGCATCACAACCAGGTGGTGGGAAACCGAACCGAACAGACGCGAACCGGTTATGCCTTGATGCAATCGAAGTACCTGACGGTAACCGGCAATGCTTCAAGGCACGATCAGAATTATGGCATTTTGATGAACTATATCGTCTACAGCACGATTCAAGGCAACATCATCACAGGCGTGCGCCCTGGCACCAGCCGTATGCTGGACGGAGAGGCGGTGGCGGGAGCGGAAGGCAAGGCCATCTTCATTTACAACTCACAGTTCAATGAAATCAGTGGCAACCTGTTTGCCGACAGTGACATCGGGATTCACCTGACGGCGGGCTCGGAAGACAACACTCTTTCCGGCAACGCCTTTGTTCAGAACCAGACGCAGGTGAAATATGTGGCGACCCGCAAGCAGGAGTGGTCCCGGGAAGGAAGGGGTAATTACTGGAGTGATTATCTGGGCTACGACATGGATGACGACGGGGTCGGCGAACTGCCTTACGAACCCAACGATGGCATCGACCGGGTGTTGTGGAAGTTCCCCATGGCCAAGGTCCTGATGCACAGCCCGGCGGTGGAGACCTTGCACTGGGTGCAGCGGCAGTTTCCGATCCTGCGGCCTCCGGGGGTGACCGACAGCCATCCCCTGATCGCGCTGCCGGCTTTCGCAAAGGATGCATTATGAGTGATGCGATCGAATTCGATGGCGTCTGCAAGGACTACGGGGCGGTATCGGCGCTGGACGGGTTAAGCCTGCAGGTGCCCGAGGGGGAGGTGCTGGGCCTGCTCGGTCACAATGGTGCGGGCAAGAGCACAACTATTAAATTGATCCTGGGCGTGATCGCGCCCAGTGCGGGAAGGATTCGGGTGCTCGGGCAGTGTCCGCATGCGAAAGCATCACGCTCACTGCGCATGCAGTGGGGGTACTTGCCGGAAAGTGTGCGTTTTTACGAGCAACTCACCGGGCGGGAAGTGCTGGAATATTTCGCCGCGCTGAAGCGGGTCGGCATTAGTGAGGTGACGGACCTGCTGGAGCGGGTCGGTCTGTCGAGTGCGGCAAAGCGCCGGGTGAAGACCTATTCAAAGGGGATGCGGCAACGACTTGGTCTGGCGCAGGCCCTGCTGGGGCGCCCTCGTTTGCTGTTGCTGGATGAGCCGACCGTCGGCCTGGATCCGATCGCCGTGCGCGACTTTTTTTTGACCCTGGAGGAGCTACGACGCCAGGGCACCACGGTGCTCCTCTCCTCGCATGTCTTGCCGGGCATCGAACAGCATATTGAACGGGTCGCTATTCTCCGAAACGGGAGCCTGCAGGCGCTGGGCACGTTGGATGAATTGCGCCGGCAAGCGAGGTTGCCGCTCAAAATCCGGGTGAGCGGGGACTGGCCGGAGGGCTTCTGGGAATCACGCCTGGTGGGACAGGGCATTACCGGGTATCAGTTAAATTGCACCCGTCTCGAGATCGACAGCACACTGGAGAGCAAGCTCGATGTGATGCGTCTGTTGCTCTCGGAAACGCGCGTTAAGGATATTGATGTGCGGCCTCCCTCGCTGGAATCCCTGTATGTGCATTTTACCGGAATCAATCAGCCGGAGAGCGGCCATGCATGAAGTCCTGACCGTAGCACGCAAGGAGTTTCGCGACGGTCTGCGTAACCGCTGGGTGTTGGCCATTACCGTGATACTGGCGCTGTTCGCCCTGGGGCTGGCCTATTTCGGTGCCGCTGCGTCAGGCCAGGTCGGGTTTACTTCGCTGGATACGACCATTATCAGCCTGGCCAGCCTGGCCATCTTTGTGATCCCCCTGATTGCCTTGCTCCTGTCGTATGACAGCGTGGTCGGGGAAGAGGAGCAGGGCACCTTGCTGCTGCTGTTGAGCTATCCGTTAAGCCGTGTCCAGCTGTTGGCGGGGAAATTCCTCGGCCATGCGCTGGTGCTGGCGATCTCATCTGTCCTCGGTTTCGGTCTGGCGGCTTTGTCGATCGCCGTGCTGACGGGGGAGGTTTTCTCCAGCAGCCTTTGGCGCGCGTTCGGCGCCTTTATTCTTTCGGCGGTGATGCTCGGCTGGGTGTTCGTGGCGCTGGCCTATCTGGTCAGTGTTGTGGTCAATGAGAAGTCCCGGGCGGCCGGCCTCGCACTTGTGGTCTGGTTCCTGTTCGTCCTGGTGTTCGATCTGGCACTGCTGGGTTTGCTGGTGGGGACCCGCGGCAGTGTGAGCGCGGAAATGTTTCCCTACCTGTTGCTGCTTAATCCCACGGATGTTTTCAGGCTGATCAACCTGTCGGGTTTTGAGGCGGCTCAGGCCTATTCAGGCCTGGTGTCCGCCGCTTCTACCCGGTTGTTCAGTCCCTCGCTTTTGTTGGGTGTGCTGTTGTTGTGGAGCCTGATCCCCTTCGGGCTGGCATCGTGGTTATTTGGCCGGCGGAGGCAATAAACAGTCCATGCTGTCACAAAGCGGAAGAAGACGATTACCGATGAATGTCGGATTACGAAAATGGCTGTTAACCGGCGGGATGTTGTTTCTTGTCGGCGGCTGCGGTGACTCGGAGATAGCGCCTGAAACGCTGCCCCCCATCGCCATCGAAGCCGGCGATGAGTGTCATGTGTGCGGCATGATTATTACTCGCTTCCCGGGGCCCAAGGGTGAAGCGTATGGCCGGGGCGGCAGCGTGCCGTTCAAGTTCTGCTCCACCCGCGATCTGTTCAGTTTTCTGTTGCAGCCGGAAAATCAGTCACGGGTGACGCAGGTCTATGTGCATGACATGGGCGCCACCGACTGGGAGCATCCGGCAGACAGCGCGTTTGTCGATGCCCGTGCCGCCTGGTATGTGGTCGACCAGCCACTGACCGGGGCCATGGGACCGACACTGGCGTCTTTTAGCAGGAAAGAAGCGGCACAGGCGTTCATACAGCGGCACGGAGGCCGGCTGATGCGTTTCGATGACATTACACTGGAGGTGGTGGCAAACCTCTCCGGCGGTATGCGGTAGCAATGAAGATATCTATGCCGGCGGGCGAAGTGATTGCCTGAACCGACGAGGAGAACAGGGTATGGCGGAAAAGTTGCTGATCATCATGATGAATACGGACCCGGAAAATCCCATCGAGGTGGCCGCACCGCTTTTTGAAGCGACGGTCGCCGCCTCGATGGAATACGCGGTGGAGATCGTCTTCACCGGGCGTACCGGTGAACTGGCAAAACAGGGTTTTGCCGCACAGCACCATCTGCAGACCGGAGGGCGCACGCTCTATGAGCTGATACAGGAAGCACATGAGGCCGGTGTCAGCTTCAAGGTCTGCACCCCGGCCCTGGGAGACTGGGAAGGCGAGTGCATCCCGGAAATCGATGAAACCATCGGCAGTGCCTATGTGATCTGTGAGGCGATGGCGGATGAGACGGTGACGTTTACCTACTAGAAGGACGGCAAAATGCCCTCTATGGTCTCGCCCCTTCGGGCTAATCCTTCAGTGGACTCCAGTGATCGGCGGTATCGATGGGAAGGAAAATTCTCTACAGAAATCAATCATTGGCACGGATAGAGTTACCTTCTGCATCGCTGAGCCAACAAAACGACTTAACGAAGTTAGGCAAGCTGTCAAGCCTGCAAGACAAAACGGAGCGGTTTTCTTCCCGTGGGGCGCAGCCGAGCATCGCAGTCATTTCAGGGGAAAGTGAGAGCATGTTTGAGCGAGGCGGTTTTATCGCCTCGCGAGTTGCGCGAACGGCCTGAAATGACGAGAAGCACAGGGTACCGCGTAAGCGGCAAGCCTTCGGGAGCGTTTCTTTGGGTACTTTCTTGTCGCTACAAGAAAGTACCTCGCCGCGCGGGGCGAAAACCCCGCATTAGATTAGCCGTCGCGACAGCGACACAAACCACACTACACAAACCCCACTACATAAACCAAGTATAGGTGCCCCCTCTCCCTGCAATCCCCCTCCAAAATCACTATGTTTAGCAGTGCAGCGACCCACCAAATCCGGAGCAATAGCACCCACCATGCGCACCGCCCTGCTGACCATCAACGCCGGCTCGTCCAGTCTCAAGTTCGCGCTGTTTTCCATAGACGGAAACCGGGCCGACCCACAGCGCCGTTACCGGGGTGTCGTTGCCAATATCGGCGGGCGTGGCGGTTTTTCCGTGCGGGATGCGGAGGGCGAACCGGTGTTGCAGACAGAGGAGGTGGCCGAGGACCACGACCAGGCGCTCTTGATGATCCTGAGGTGGTGTCGGGAGCGGCTGGCCGGCGGCGAGCTGCGGGCGGTAGGACACCGGGTCGTCCACGGCGGTGAGCGCTATTTTGCTCCGGTTCGGGTGGATGAGACGGTGCTTGCCGATCTGCGCCGGTATGAGTCGCTGGCGCCGCTGCACCAGCCGCATAACCTCAATGCTATGGCGGCATTGGCAAAACAGGATCCCGACTTGCTGCAGGTTGCCTGCTTCGACACCGCCTTTCATCACACCCAGTCCTCCCTCGCCTTCAGTTTTGCCCTGCCGCGCCAGGTCGCGCAAGCAGGGATCCGCCGCTATGGTTTTCATGGTCTCTCCTACGAGTATCTGGCCGGGGTGCTGCCGGACTGTTTAGGTGAGGCGGCAGAAGGACGAGTCGTGGTGGCGCACCTGGGCAACGGGGCCAGCCTGTGTGCAATGAAGGGGCGCAAGAGTATGGCCACCACCATGGGTTTCACGCCGCTGGATGGGCTGATGATGGGCACCCGTTGCGGTGCGCTGGATCCGGGTGTGGTGCTCTATTTGCAGCAGCACATGGGTATGAGCACCTCTCAGGTTGCCGAGTTACTGAACGAGTGCAGTGGTCTGCTCGGGGTGTCCGGCATCAGCCGGGACATGCATACCCTGTTGCAGCGTCGGGAGCCGGAAGCGCAGGAGGCGGTGGCGCTGTTTGTTTACCGTGTGGTGAGGGAGCTGGGATCGATGGCGGCGGCGCTTGGCGGT
>JABAOG010009388.1_pt1 | contig 12973 bp, 14 predicted proteins | sample 7062131 | NCBI WGS metagenome assembly JABAOG01 (sample SAMN14538629, study PRJNA623070) | marine sediment metagenome | biome: marine biome [ENVO:00000428]; feature: marine pelagic biome [ENVO:01000023]; material: deep marine sediment [ENVO:00002113] | place: India: Arabian Sea | collected... | reverse complement strand
AAGATGCCGTAATATTCATTCAAGAACAACTGGAACAACATCCCAGCATCAGCGCATTGCTAACATACATTGATATCTTAGGTTCAGGTCGTAGTAATCGTACTCGAAGTATTTTACTAAAACTCAATCGAGAAAATCAAAATATTGATGTTGCAAGAAAGATTGCTGCAGTGCTTGGTCATTATGAAGGTGACCAAGTAATCAGCACGCTAGAGGGTTTCCTCAAAGAACATCGCGATCCATTTACAAGAATCAATGCCGGCGTTTCATTAATTAAATTGGGAGAAACTGACACTGTTGTAAAGACAATAAAACAGGATGCAGACAAATTTATCCAACTATCGGCAGCCAAAGCTCTGGTTGAATCCGCAGACAAGCATCCAGAATCTCTTGAGTACCTATTGGATGTTGCCAAAGAGCATCCTTATTTCATGGTGCGAAATGTTGCCTATAGAAAGCTAGGAGAACTCCAAAGTAAACAGGGGTTTCAACTATTGTCGAAGATGTTACAAGCTGAAGGATATTCGGGAAGGCTAGCCATTATTGAAGCACTTGAATATTATGGTGAACCAGCTATTCCATTGCTAGAAAAAGCATTAGATGATGAAGAGCTGCCTGATTGGGCGGCAAAAAGGCAAAAGCCGTCCGTCGGCAACCACGCAGAACAAGCAATACACAGGATAAAATCTAAAATTAACATATAAATATCAGAGATGTTAAGTTAAAAAGAAGAACATCTCGATTTTATGTTTTTTGCGCCGTAAAGAAGTCGAGTTTAAAAACCAAACTCATACTCACCAGTTTTGGAACTGAATTTGAATAAGAAAATAATCCAGGATGAACAACATAAAAAAAACAATTAGTTGAAAATAAAGCCATTCACCTTTAAAAAAAATCAGACTCAATTTTAAATCGTTTAACAGCTGTATATACCGAACCTTCTGCACCTAATTTTAGTAGTATCCCCAATAAATGGAGAATTTAATTACCCTCTTAAGTTCTTCAAAATTCGGTCTTTATCAGCGATTTTCTTATCCGTCCAAACTTCCTCAATGAATTTCATGCAGGTAGACTTCGAACCCGTTTTTCCAATCTCCCGCCAACCGCGGGCAAGTTTCTGGTCAGCAGGAATTATCGAGTATTGCTCTTCGTGGTTGATAACAACTTTATATTTTGTGGTTTCCATGACTATTAAAACCTCCTGTTACCAAAAGTGTTGTTCTAAACCATTATATCTGAATTGATCCTATTCGGATAATTAGCTAAAGCTCACTACTAAGCAGTCCATCCAAATTTTTCTAAAACTATATCATCATTTGTTTGAGACCACTTTATCGTCCCGAACCATTAAAGTTTAATAAATATGATATTTCTCATGGAAATTCCCTGATATGATGTATATGAACAATACAACAATTCGCTTGATATAAGAGGAAACAGTAATGCAACTCACAGGATTACATCACATCACGGCAGTCAGTGCAAAAATCTCTGATAATGTCGATTTCTACACCCAGGTGTTGGGATTACGCCTGGTAAAAAAATCAGTCAACCAGGATGACACATCCGCATACCATTTATTTTACGCGGATAAAGCAGGGAATCCAGGTACTGACATGACCTTTTTCGATTGGCCGCATATCGGTCCGAACACGCGCGGTACAGACAGCATCGTAGGAACCGCATTTCGGGTTTCCAGCCAAGAAGCACTTGAATTTTGGATGAATCGTTTTGATTCACTCAACATCCATAGGGAAGAAATCGTTGAGTTCGCAGGCAGAGAACTGCTGCCGTTTGAAGATCTTGAAGGTCAGCAGCTTTACCTGGTCAACGACCTGGGCGCAGAATTTGAAGGTGAAATCTGGCAGCGTCCCAACATCCCCGATGCTTACACATTGAGAGGCTTTTACAGCGTCATACTTTCCGTGCCTACGACCAAGCAGCTGGGAATGATCTTCACGAAAATTCTCAATTTCCAGGAAGTCGAACAAAGTCAATGGATTGACAGCAAATCCAATGCGGTCATATATACAACTACCGATAAGGGTGGACCCGGTACCGAGGTCTGGCTCCTAGAACAACCCCACGAAAAGCAAGCCAGGTTAGGCGCAGGTGGTACACATCATGTTGCCTTCCGCGTTCCAGATTTTGAAACCCAGGTTGATTGGCATAAACACCTGTCCAAAGCTGGTTTACCTCTCAGTGATTTGATCGACCGTTTCTGGTTCCGCTCGATCTACTTCCGGGTGTCCAACGGTATCTTATTTGAAATTGCTACAGACGGACCAGGATTTGCGATCGACGAAGATGAAGAAAAATTGGGGCAAGAATTAATCTTGCCGCCGTTCTTAGAAGATCAGCGACAGGAAATCGAAGCCGGTCTAACACCGATTGGAGCGTGATAATAATGGAAAAAGATATTCATCAGGGACAACCCATCATTCATTATGGGGAGGAATTTGAAGATGCAGACCTTGTCGTCATTCTGCTTCACGGTCGTGGTGCAACTGCTGAATCAATGCTGCCGATCGCCAAGGCGATCCAATCCAAGGGTACAAGATTCTTGATGCCACAAGCCGCTATGGAACGCTGGTATCCAAATTCCGCTTTCGTTCCCCTGGATGCCAATGAACCTGACCTATCTTCAGCTCTGTCCCTGATTGATTCCCTGGTCTCCGATATCCAGGATGAAGGTTTTTCTCTGCATCAGATCGCATTTGGCGGTTTCTCGCAAGGTGCATGCCTGGCGGCGGAGTACGTTGCTCGCCATCCCGCGGAATACGCTGGTTTGTTTGTATTCAGCGGTGCATTGGTTGGCCCGAGGGACGCTCCAAGAGATTATTCAGGATCATTCAACGGGATGCCGGTTTTTATTGGTGGAAGTGATGTAGATCCATGGGTATCTCATGATCTCCTCAGCAGGACAGCAGAATTTTTTGATCGTATGAACGCAAATATTAACTTCATTACTTATCAAGGAATGGCACATACAATCAATCAGGACGAGGTTGACCGTGTTCGGGATATGCTGGCTGAAGCCCGCCAGATAGTCATTAACCCGTAATCGGAATAAATAAATCAAATATTAGTAGTGGAAAACTAGCTGAATTCACCGATAATTCACTCGGTGAATTTTTGATTCTGATATCAATTGAAACTGGGATCACTTTGAAGCGGTTCCAGGTGATTTTGTCTAAATTGGATTGAAATCACCAGGTATTTCGGCACACATATAAGGATAATCAATCAACTTCAACGAGAATATAACAACCCGCATTGGTGGGATGGTCTTCAACCAGGGATGGTTTTTTTACGTCTCTAAGAAGAATCAAGACTATCATATCTCCGCTGGCAGCATAGGTCATTAATACTCCAATGATATAGAATTCTCCATTCCCAATGAATAGACCAATGATCAAAGGAATGATTCCCAAAATGATCCCCGGCATCGCGGCACCCCATCGATAAGGTTGAATACCAATCGGTTTTTTGATGTGCGCGTACGGAGTAATTGTTTTCCATTGGAATCCATATTGAATGAGCTGATTGTCAGCACCAGTTAGAAACTGCCAGGTAAGACCATGGATGAGTTCATGCAGGATTACAAGCAATAGAAAACCACTGATCAGATACAAGGGATGTTCGAAAATATTGGATAACCCAGTAAATAGTCGATCGATATCCCATAGCAGAATGAATAAACCAACTGGTACTACCAGCGACGGAACCAATAACNNTATCTGCGATTGGAATTTTACGATATATCAGGGATTATTTCTACGAATTTAAAGCTTAGTTGATGATAATAAATTCTAATTTGTATGAAAATCCCTGTTATAGTACAGTCCGAAGATAGAATTGGAAATAAGACATAATGAAACAGACACTACAGGAACCAAAAATAACATCCGCACTAGGCACACCGGGAAACAGTGAACAGGATAGTTTCATTCAATTGATAGGATTGTGGAAGCAATATCTGGAAGGCGGGCAGATACGGGAAGTTCTCCGTGGGACGGATCTGGCAATTAGCAGGGGTGAATTTATCGCCATCCTTGGAAAGAGCGGATCTGGAAAGAGTACTTTGCTCAATGTGATCAGCGGTATCGACCAGGCAGATCGGGGAGTAATCCGCATTAATGGGCAGGCACTTACTCAACTAGATGAGAATCAGCGGACACTTTTTCGCCGACAGAATATTGGATTCATTTTTCAATTTTTCAATCTGATCCCGACACTGACAACCATAGAAAATGTCAGCCTGCCCCTGGAACTTAATGGTTTTGATCTCCATGCTGCCAATGACCATGCCGCAGAGATCCTGTCAGAGGTCGGACTTGGAGACAGATTGGATACCTTTCCGGAAAGATTATCGGGAGGTGAACAACAGCGCGTCGCGATTGCGCGTGCCCTTGTCCATGATCCACTATTGGTGCTGGCAGATGAACCGACTGGTAACCTGGATGAAGAAACAGGCGATCAGGTCTTGGAATTGCTGGATAAACTTACCAGGAAGGTTGGGAAAAACCTGATCATGGTGACTCACAACAAGGAGAATGCAGTCTATGCTGACCGGTTGTTCGAACTGCAGGGCGGCAGTCTGATTGAAATTGGCACTTAATCAGCAGGTAATTCCTGGTATTTAATGGGCGACTTTTCTTTCCTCCCTCGATCTCTACTGAACATCGGTTGGCGATATTTGAGATATCACTTCTGGCAAACAACCCTAATGATTGTCGGTATCACGATGGGCGTTGCTGTTGTTGTCGGTATTGATATGGCAAACGAATCAGCCAGCCGTGCATTTGACTTGAGCACAGACTCAGTTGCTGGTAAAGCAACGCATTATTTATCCGCCGGTTCGCAAGGTTTGGATGAGAATATCTATGCGCAATTAAAGCGCTACGGGTTAGAAATACCTGCCGCACCTGTGGTCACGGAGTATGTCACCGTCCCTCAGATGGAAGGGCGTACTTTACAACTTCTCGGTATTGATCCATTCGCAGAAGCTCCATTCCGCAATTATCTTTCCAGTGGTGAGACCGTCCCTGCTGAAGAATTGACTGCTTTCCTGACACAACCCGGAGGCGTGTTGATTTCGCAAAACCTGTCGGAACGTCACGGACTCGATACGGGAGATCAGTTTGAAATCATTTACAGCGGGAAAGAGATCGGAGTCATTGTAGCCGGCATCTTACAACCTGCTGACAGTCTGAGCCAAAGAGCACTCGATGGGATGCTGCTGGCTGATATCGCTACGGCCCAGGAACTGACCGGACGCATCGGAACCCTGGATAGGATTGACCTGATCATACCCGAGGAATCCAGTATTTCTCCGGCTGAAATCCAGGCAAGATTACCTGCAGGCGTACAGGTTTTTCCAGTTGCTGCTCGCAGTGGGACCGTGGAACAGATGACTGCTGCCTTCAGACTCAACCTGACGGCATTGAGTTTACTTGCATTAGTAGTTGCATTATTCTTAATCTACAATACGATGACCTTTTGGGTTGTGCAGCGCCGCCAATTATTTGGCACATTGCGCAGCCTGGGAGTTACCCGAAGGGAAATCTTCCAGATGGTCGTCAGCGAAGCATTGGTAATTGGGATCTTAGGGGCTATTCTTGGTGTGGTAGTTGGCATCCTGATGGGGCGTGGTGCCGTTGGTCTTGTTTCCCAGACGATCAATGATCTGTTCTTTGTCACGACCGTTCAGGATGTGTCGATCCCAATTAACAGCCTGATCAAAGGGGGAACACTGGGAGTATTGGCGACTGTCATCACAGCAGCGTTCCCAGCGTGGGAAGCTGCCAGTGTTCCACCCAGGACCGCCCTCTCGCGTGCAAACCTGGAAACCAAAGCCCAGCAGATCATCCGATGGCTTGGTATCGCTGGATTAGCCGTCATCTTCATCGGGATTATCATCCTGATCATACCCACAAAAAACCTGATCGTTAGTTTTGCAGGTACTTTCGCTGTGGTAATTGGTTTTGCCATGCTGACCCCGGTAGTTACCGTCTGGTTGATGTCCGCAGCAACCCATTTAACCCGTCGGATCTGGGGTGTTCTCGGCAGAATGGCACCCGGCGAGGTGGTCAATTCTATCAGCCGGACAGCTGTCGCAATCGCTGCATTGATGGTCGCAATTTCTGTCACCATAGGAGTCAGCCTGATGGTTGGAAGTTTCCGTTTCACTGTGGAATCTTGGATGAATCAAATCCTTCATGGGGATGTCTATATTTCGGTTCCCGGGGTTACTGTCAGCCAGCCAGAACAGCCCATTAATCCAGAAGTCATCACTATTTTGGAAGGGTGGGAAGGCGTTGAGCGTGTCGACCTGCTGCAAACATCTGTGGTTGACTCACCTGATGGCCCGATTCAACTTTCTGCTAATAACAATCCCAACGACGGCAAAGAGCAGATGTACCTGTCTACCGACTATCCACCGGAGGAAATCTGGCAGGTAATTAAATCTGGAGCGGTGTTGGTCTCAGAACCACTAGCCAACCGCCTCGATTTACCTGAACATAACGGCGAGTTATCATTGTATACCAATGAAGGTCTGGTAACTTTCCCGGTAGCAGGTATTTACTACGATTATGCCTCTACACAGGGCACAGCGATATTATCGCTCGAAATCTACCAACGCTACTGGAACGATAATCAGATCTCAGCAGCAGCCCTGGTATTAGATCCTGGAGCGGATGTTGATCGTGTCGCCCGGAACCTAGAAGTTGAACTTTCTTCGATACAGGGCTTGCTGGTGCGTCCTAACCAGGCACTGCGTGCTGACACTCTGGAGATCTTCGATCGTACATTTGCTATCACTGGAGCACTCCAGCTGATGACCACCATTGTTGCATTTGTCGGAGTGCTGAGTGCGATAATGTCCCTCCAGCTGGATAAACAGCGCCAACTGGGGATTTTGAAAGCGATCGGTTTAACCGCGCGCCAGCTGTGGCGGTTAATTACTCTGGAAACTGGCCTCATGGGAGCGGTCGCAGGTTTGTTAGCCCTTCCAACTGGTTATATGCTCGCGCTNNGACCCTACAGTTGCAGATCACAGCTAATCCGTTTGTCCAGGCGATGCTCATTGGGATATCTGCAGCAGTCTTAGCGGGACTTTACCCGGCGTATCGCATCATCAAGCGCAATACAGCAGAGGCAATTCGGTTTGATTGATATGAGAAAGAAAATCCTATCGAAACCATTGTTATGGACTCTAGTCTTGATTGGATCAGTGTTCGTTCAGTGGAGAATTGCAATACTAAATAGCAATGGTTCCCAGATCCCTAATGCCAGTTTGGTTAATGCTGCACCTTCTGCCAGTGGTTTCAATCAGGCTGATGGTCCGCGGACCTGGTCCTTCCCTGTAGATCTAGGTCCTCATCCGGATTACCAGACAGAATGGTGGTACTACACTGGCAACCTGGAAGGTGAAGGTGGTCAGCGGTTCGGCTATCAGCTAACTTTTTTCCGACGCGCATTGATCCCTGCCGAGGATCTCACCGACCGAGAATCAGAGTGGGGTGTAGATCAGGTCTACATGGCTCACTTCGCCCTTAGCGATATTTCTGACCATGAACATCATGCCTTCGAAAGATTTTCACGAGGTGCTGCTGGTCTTGCTGGTGCTCAATCATCGCCATACCAGGTCTGGCTGGAAGATTGGCAGGTCATCCAGACCGATCCCAACCAATATCAGCTGACTGCTCAGCAAGGGGAAATTTCCGTAGACCTGATCCTTCAAGATATTAAAGGTCCTATACTGCACGGGAACCAGGGTTACAGTCAAAAGGGACCTGAAGCTGGCAATGCATCATACTATTACAGCCAGACCCGTATGCTGACAACAGGAAGGGTCACAACGGAAAATGGCGAATTTTCTGTCCAGGGATTGAGCTGGAAGGACCACGAATTCAGCACCAGCGCTCTTTCTGAAGGACAGGTTGGCTGGGATTGGTTTTCGATCCAATTGGATGATGGCAGTGAGTTGATGTTCTTCCAAATACGCCGTGAAGATGGCAGCATAGATCCATTTTCCAGCGGAACCTGGGTCAACTCAGAGGGTCAAACAACAACCATGCAATTTGGGGATTTCGAGATTGAGGTCAATGAGACCTGGAATAGTACAGATTCAGGGGTAGAGTATCCAGCAGCCTGGAGTGTGCAAATCCCCTCACTTAACCTTGAAATGGAGATCCAGCCATACATGGCAAATCAGGAGATGAACGTCTCTTATATCTATTGGGAGGGAGCAGTTCAGGTCAGCGGTGAGAGGAATGGTCAAAGTGTTGCTGGAAATGGCTATGTTGAGATGACAGGTTATGCAAGATCCATGCAAGAGGATTTCTAGACTTTAACAAATTCCCTCCCAATCTCCATTTTTGCCTTTTTGGTTGCTACCGTTACTATCTTTGTCTTCTAGGAATAATTATTGGATCAATATTCCCAAAGATTTCCAAGTCAACTCTCTAGCCATTAAGTTTCCAATTTATCTGTGTAGATGCCAATAGCTTCCTTGAGAAATGCCGGTAAATCTGGATGAATCTTGGTGAAAGTCGCATTGAAGTCCGGGTGATCGTGGTACATATCACCCAATCCCTGCAATATTTCGACCGTTGGTTCGTAAAAATAACGCAGATGCTTATGCCAGCGGACAAGAAGTTCATGTATTTCTGGACTACCTGCACCTTTGTGCATGTTCTCAACGATTTTCTGGTAGATTTCACTGCCTTCCTGCATAATCTCTGACTTCTGTTCGTCACTGTAGCTGTTCCACAATCTGATTGACTTGGCAGCATCTTTTCCCCATTGCTGAATTGCTTCTTGATCATAACGTTCTCGTGTTTCTTTACTAAAACCTTCAAATATCTGATCTTTACTCATATCTATATCTCCAACAAGATGCATTAATGTTATATCTACAGTCTGAATCAGGGTCTGCATGCGTTCGATTTTCCTCTCCAGCCTCTGACGGTGTGTCTGTAAAGCGGAAATAGTGTCAAAGTCAGGGTCATCAAGGATCTTTTTGATCTTCTGCAATTCCAACCCAATCTCTCGATAATAAAGAATCTGCTGCAACTTGAATAATGATTCATCGTTGTAAAACCGGTAACCATTCTCAGCAATATGCGGCGGAGTGAGTATGCCGATCTCATCATAATAATGCAGAGTTCGCCTGCTCACCCCGGCTAAATCAGCAATTTCTTTTATCGTGTACATCACACCCATCATATCCTATAACGTAACGTTAATGTCAACCCCAGTTTTTAGAGTATGCAGCCGGTCATTTACAAATACTTATCAAAAGAAATCAGCTATCTGGATTATTTTTTCTTCAAGATCCACTTAACTGCATCCTCAGTCCATATTCGTCAAAATCCTCCCAGATGTCAACAACCTTTCCGTCGTCGAATCTGAGGAACATCATAGCTGTGACTTTAATGAATTTACCGGTTGCAGGAATCCCTTTCCATTCATTCTTGTGAGTGCCTGAAAGTATTAGCCGCACCGCAACCAGATCATTTTCTGCTGCCATATCTTCAATGGAGAATTTAAAATCAGGGAAAACGTTGTGCCACTGGGAGACGATCTGTTTAAGATCAGAGGCGCTCGTGGGTATCGATTGATTTCGAATATGGAATGTTGCATCGTCAGAAATCAGATCTTCTAAACCATCGAATTTTCCTTTATTCCATCCCTGATCAAATATTCTTTCTACTCTTCTTTTATGATCAAATTTCATTTTTCTCCGTTTCTTTATTCAATTTTTTCAGAAACTATTGATAGTCTGACTCATACGATAAATTACTTCAAACATTGTTTCAAATACTTATATATTAATTCAGCATAGCGACAACATCGATTATAGACCTGTTGGGACGTCTTACGGTAGAACCTTGGCTTACGAATAGCTCAAATCCAGACCATTGGGTATGAATAACAAATTTCTGATATGCATTGGGGAAAATGAATGTTTATATTGTAAAACTGTAGGTACTGGATTAGGCTGGATCAATACCTCAGGAAAGGTACGGGGTTAAACCAGGATTTTATTCTAAGGAAAAGTCTAAGCACTGATTAAATGAACAAACAATTCGTTAACCATTATCCCATTACTTTTAGTTGGAAGAAAATCATAGCAATTATTGCGATTGTTACCGTAACAGCTACTTCCCTCTTTGATGCATCTTTCAGCGAATCCGGGATGATCTCAGCAAAAACCATCCAAATCATCGCACCCGCAGCAAAACCCAATCCCGCGGGCAGAACTTCCTCGAATGTAGTGACGAATAGATAGGCTGGTACTGCCATCAATGGCTGCGGAAGACTGGTTACAATGCTCCACAACATTGCACGCCACACAGAGACTCCTTTGGGAACCATAACCACGCTGATAGCTAAACCTTCAGGAATATTATGGATGGCGATGGCGAGAGAAATCACTTCACCAAGCCCAGCCTCACCGCCAAAAGATACCCCAACTCCAATTCCCTCAGAGAAGGAATGGACAGTCATTACACCAATAATCATGATGATCTTAAGGGCACTCGTTCCTTTTACATCTCCAAATTCAAAATGATGTCCATCTTTTAACAACCGACTCGCAATAATAATGAAAATCAATCCCAAACCAATTCCTAAAAATGTTCGGTTGGCATGATAGGAAACTCCTTCATTGATCAATCCATGACTTGCCCCCAGCATCAGACCGGCAGCAACTGCATTCGAGAGACTGATCCACTTCGGTTTTACCTCCCGAACGAAGAAAAATGGAATTGCTCCCAATCCTGTTGCAATCGCAGTCAAGGTAGCAGCCAGTATGATTGTCCAGATAGTAATTTCCATAATTTAATTCCAGATTATCCAAAGGCGATATCTAAAATCATCATGATTGTAAAACCCACTAAGGCACTCATCGTAGCCAGGTCTGGATTTTCTCTTTCTGATTCTGGTATGAGTTCTTCCACCACAACATAGATCATTGCTCCAGCAGCAAAGCTCAATGCATACGGGAGAATGGGGCGGACGAAAATTACTGCCGCTGCTCCAAGTACTCCCGCCACAGGTTCCACCATGGCAGAAGCCTGTCCATATAAAAAACTCTTCAATGTGGACATCCCTTCCCTGCGCAATGGAAGAGAGACTGCCATTCCTTCCGGGAAATTCTGGATGCCGATCCCCAGGGCAAGCACCAATGCACCGGCAATGCTGGCTTCAGGGTTTCCGGCTGCCGCAGCCCCAAATGCTACACCAACAGCCAGCCCTTCTGGGAAATTGTGTAATGTGATCGCTGAAACCAATAATACACTTCTTTCCCATGTAGATTTCAATCCTTCGGCGGCATCATCTGGGGCACTTAGGTGCAGGTGAGGCAATAATCGATCGACACCGCCAAGGAAAATTCCCCCTAACAAAAAGCCGGCTGCAGCTGGAAGCCATGATGGGACATTGGCGTCAGCTGACATTTCAATAGCCGGTGCCAGCAGGGACCAGTAACTTGCAGCGATCATAACCCCTGCAGAAAAACCGAGCATAGCATCAAGGAATTTTTTGCCTACACTAAACGTAAAGAATACTAGAGATGCGCCAAAAGCTGTCAGACCCCAGGTAAAGAGCGTTGCCAGTAATGCCTGAACGACCGGATGTATCCCGTGAAATATCTGGATCATAGTACTGATTTCGACTTGATCTTCATAGATTTGAATTCCTCATTCTGTGCCAACTATCCAGTTAATTATTCGACACTTACTTTTAAGTTTTGATACCTTTAAAATCATAAAATGGAACTATCACCCTCTATCATTTAATAATTATATTTCAAAATTTTTCAAAGATATAACCAGGAATGTATCCACGGTATATACACGGTTACATGCACTTATCTAATATTCTTGTTACCCTAATACATACAGTCTATAAAGTATCTTACTCAATACAATCCTGGTAAACTTTATACAGTCGATGTGTCTCATAAAGGTGAGACTTAATACACATACATTATTATGAGAGGAGATAAGATGGATACAGTATATAAAACTATCGAAATTACAGGCACCTCTTCGTCTTCAATGGAAGATGCGGTTGATACAGCCCTGGAAAGAGCTGGAAAGACAATCCGCCAGATGAGATGGTTTGAGGTCGTTGAAACCCGCGGGACGATTGCAGATAATGCAGTGGAAACCTGGCAGGTCACAATTAAAGTGGGCTTCAACCTGGACGAATAGTTTTCATTAAACCTTGATCAAAAACGCTCCCTCACGGGGGCGTTTTTGATAGGATTATTCATCTCCATTTATTGGCATTATCAAGATTTTCTAGATTGACAATCCGGACAATAATAACCAGACCTCCCTGACACTTTAATGTTTTTTACCGTGCCCGAACACCTGGGGCAATTCTCACCTTCATCTCTGACCGGAATGATTAAATCGGGAGGAAATTCATCCGGGTTGGCTTTCTTTTGTATGGCAGTTTCTAAAACATACTGCATACAATCATAGACACGTTTTAACTCCTCGCGAGTCAACTTATTCACGTTGGTTTTTGGATGAATACCCGCCTGAAATAAGATCTCATCTGAATACACATTCCCAATACCTGCCATGATTTCCTGATTCATCAACCTTGATTTGATCATCCCTCGGCGTCCAGAAAGAGTCTCTAAAAATCTATCAAAGTCAAAATCATCGCCCAACACGTCAGGACCAAGCTCTTTTTCTTCGATAAAAGCATTTACACAATCCCGCAGGTAGAGTGCTCCCAATTTTCGAGGCATAATTAATGCCAGGAATCTTCCTTCATCAAATCCAAATGCTAATTGGGTAAATTCGGGCTGCTCCTCTGCTCCAGTATAAAACTCCAGATTTCCCGTCATCCCAAAATGCATAATAAGATATTTCCCCCCGGGGTCTAAACTCACGAACAGGTATTTGCCATGTCGGTCAGATGAAGCAAACTTTTTGCCCTTTAC
>JABAOG010007062.1_pt1 | contig 13004 bp, 12 predicted proteins | sample 7062131 | NCBI WGS metagenome assembly JABAOG01 (sample SAMN14538629, study PRJNA623070) | marine sediment metagenome | biome: marine biome [ENVO:00000428]; feature: marine pelagic biome [ENVO:01000023]; material: deep marine sediment [ENVO:00002113] | place: India: Arabian Sea | collected... | reverse complement strand
GCGAGGTGGTAGAACGCCTTGCCGGGAACCAGGTCGTCGTCCTCGGTGAGACGCACCGCGGCGGATGTTTTCCATCCATGCAGATTCTTCCTGGACAGGACTAGACATTTCACCCATAGTGGTGGCGGGAGAGGAGGCGCTTCGGCGTCATGGCGACAAGACGGGGAGGACGACGTGAGGACTCGGTTCCTGATTTCTCTCGTGCTGGCGATACTGCTGACGGCGTTGCCGCTGGCTTCGGCCGGTGCAGACGGTGAGGGGGAGGTAACCGGCACCGTTACCTTGAATGGTCAACCACTGGCCGGTGTCGAGGTGTTTCTGGCTGCCGGAAAAGCTCTATACACCTGTACCGACGAGAACGGTGAGTTCGAGTTCGCCGATGTTGACGAGTTCTTCTATGCGGCGACCGGTCCTGCAGTCGCACTCGACTGTGAGAACGCGAAATTCGTGGACGATGAGGGCAACCCGCTGCAAGTGGCGATCGATGACGACGGAGGTTGGGCGGGTGCCACCGTCGACTTCAACGTGGAGCCTCTGCCGGAGGACCATCGCGGAACCTTCAACCGCCTGAGCCTTGCGCTCGGCAACTGTTACGACGGGAATGGAGCGGCCGCCGCAGACATCCTGGCGGACTTCGAAGTGCCGGAGAAACTCGCTCCTGAGCTGGCGGAGATCTACCTGTCCTACGCCGGGACCCTTCGGTTTGTCGCGCAGACTGTCTGCCCGCAGGATCCGGTGACGGTGGTCGGTCTGTGGGCAGAAGATGCGCCGGAGGCACTGGCGCTGAGGGTCGAGTTCGATGCCTTCACGGCCGACAAGGGAGTTGAAGTCTCCTATGAGAACGCCGGGGGAGTTCCCGATATCGAGGAACGCATCTTCAGTGCCGAACCACCCGATGTGATCATGGTCCCGCAACCCGGGTTCTTGCGCGACGTTGCAGGCGAACTGGCCGACCTGTCTTCGTTCGTGGCCGAGGAGGACCTCCGAGCCGATTTCGGCGATTACCTGATCGACGCCGTCGTCCAGGGAGCCGTGCTGGGGGCTCCGGCCAGTGCGTTCCTGAAGACGCTGGTCTGGTACAAACCCGCCGAGTTTGATGCGCATGGGTACGAGATTCCCGAGACGTTCGACGAGCTGGTCGCGCTGAGCGACGAGATGGTGGGCGATGAACTGACGCCATGGTGCAACTACATCGGCTCGGGCGCGGCAACCGGTTGGGTCGGGACCGATTGGATCGAAGACCTGCTGCTGGGCGCCGCGGGTTCGGGCGTCTACGACCAATGGATCGACCACACGGTCCCGTTTTCCGATCCAACCGTCGAGGCCGCCTTCGCACGCTATCAGGCGATGATCGACACACCCGGCTACGTGTACGAGCGGCCGAACATGCTCGATGTGTTTTTCGGGGAGAACGTGTGGCCGTTGTACGAGGGAGACTGCCTAATGCATCGGCAGGCGACTTTCTTCCGGTTCTTCATGCCTGAGGGGATCGCCGGTGAGTTCTCGACGTTCAAGTTCCCGTCGGTCGATCCGGACCTTCATGCGGCGGCGATGGGCGGTACCGACTACGTGGCGGCGCTGAACGACGGCACGTCGACCGAGAGCCTGATCCAGTTCATGCTCAGTCCTACCTTCGGCGAGGCTGCGCTGGCCGGCACCGGAGGATGGATGTCGCCGAACTCCCGGTTCGACGGCGGGTTCTATCCCACTGATCTCGTGCGTGATTGGTCGGACATCCTCCAGGAAGCGATCGCAGCGGATCTGTTCCGACCCGATGCATCGGATCTGATGCCTCCCCAGGTGGGCGCAGGTTCGTTCTGGACCGGTGTGAACGAGTTGGTGGCAGGCCTGAAGACCATTGACCAGGTACTCGGGGATATCGACGCTTCCTGGCCTGATTGAGCAGCAGCGCCGACGTGGGTGAGCGGAGTCACGCTGTGTCTGCGCAGGACTGCGCGATCGGCGAGGATCAACCGCTGATGATCTCGTCGGGCAGTTGGCCGCGCATGAGGGCCCGCACCCCACCGGGAACCGCGATGGCCGACCCGGTGGCCATGGCAACCTGCTTGCCGCGGTCGTCGGTCACCTCCACGTCGGCGACGCGCAGCCGTCTGCCGGAGTGGCGCACCTCTGCGGTGAATCGGAGCCACGAACCGTCCACGGGGACCGGTCGCAGAAACCTGACGTCCATATCGAGGGTGGCGGTCGTCGTACCTGCCTCGGCCTCGGTGAAGATCGCTGCGTTCATCGCCTGATCACAGGCCCAGGCGATCATTCCACCGTACATCGTCGGGCCACCCGAGCTGAACCATGGACTGGCCGCCATCCGTCCGACGAAACGGCCGCGACCCGACGACAGAGGTTCGAATCCGGTGATGTGAGCGAGCGGACCGCGATGCATGGAACCGTCGACGCTCGCCCCTATCAATTCGCTACCGGACGCCTTCTCGATTTCGGCGAGGTCGACGTAGGAGTCCGCCGGCACTTCGCGAAGGTAGGGGTCGGGTGGATCGGCGATCGTCTCGGTCGGACCGGAGCGGGGGGTGTCGGGGTCGAAGGGCACGTCCTGGAACACACAGCGAGTGGTTGCGTAGGCGAGGAGGCGACCCTGTCCATCTTCAATTGTGCCGTGGGAGATGCCGAGCTCCCGACCGACGTGAATCGCCTGGGCCCTGGCGACCAGGGAGCCCGACAATCGGGTGGCCGGACGAACGTACGAAAGGAACAGTTCCGTGGTGCTCGCAACCCTCCCCGGCGGCTGGCCGGTCAGCAGTGCGACGGCCAGCGCCGCGTCGGCCACGACTGCGTTCCAACCGCCGAAGATGATGCCGCTCTGATCCTCGAGCCACCGCGTCACAGGCATGGCGAACGTTGCCTTCCCGATGCCGGCGTCGGTCGGCGACAGACCCACCAGATGGTGGATGGGCGGCGCCGGGGCATCCCCTCGCACCGACCGCTTGGCGAACTCGAGGCCCGGATCGGCAAACCCGCTCACGTCACCGATCGTTCCTCGTAGCTCCTCTCCCTCGAACGGCAGCGGCACGGGATCCCCTCTCCTCGATAGATGGCAGCATCCTATCCGGCAGACCGGTGCAATGGCCCGATGTCCAGGCGGCCGGCAAGCAGGCGGCGGCAAGTTCGATGCGGCGCCGGGCGAGTGAGCCCGACGTTTCACTACGGCGGCCCCGCACCGAGAGCTTCCGATCGGGCAGGCGTACTCGAGGTCTACAGCGTCACCAGCAGCGGGTCCCGTCCGTACAGGTTGTTGCCGTGCGTTCCGCGCAGAAACCCGATCTCGATGAGCACCCAGATCCCGACGAGAGGGATGACGCCGATCAACAGGAACCATCCAGACCTGCCACGGTCGTGGAGGCGTTTCACGTTCGAGGCCAGTGTGATCCACATCGACGTGATCCAGATGACCAGGAACAGCAGCGACACAGGTCCGTTGGACTGCAGGGCCGGGCTCAGCATGGTGATCAGGAGAATCATGCCGCCGACCACCATCGAATAGACGGTCCACCATTCGCTTCGCTTCATCCGGCCCGAAAACGAGAAGTACCAGGCGAAGTCCCTTGTCGGCATAGGCGACGTGGAGCCACGGGGGTGCGGTGTCTCTTCGTCCATCCAGCGGCCCTGCCATGCGCTGCCGTCCCACCAGCGCAGCCGGCCGGGTTGCTGAGGGTCGTCGTACCAGCCGGCGGGTGGCATGGGGCGTTCGGGCATCTGTTGATCCTGACGGCTAGGAAACGCGAGGTTACCCGGACGGTGGCCTGTGCCCGGAGGGACCGTCCTGTCCGGCGCGCCGGAACAGTCCGTACAAGAAGTGTTGGGTTCCGCCGCGCGGCGTCTCGTGCAACTCCTCACGGAACTCGATCGCCCGGTACGAGTCCCCGAGTTCGGCGGCCAGTTCACCGGCCGAGTATTTGTGGACCGGGAGGCCGCTGCATGTGTCCGGTCCTTCGGTGCCGAACGTCGAGATGACCGCATGGCCGTGCGGCGCGAGGTTGGCAGACATCGACTCGAGGTAGCGTGCCCTCTCGCCGGCGTCGACCAGGAAGTGAAACACCGCCCGGTCGTGCCACAGATCGAACGGCATCTCCGATCGGAACGACCCGACGTCGCCCTCGACCAGTAGCAGCCCGGGACAATTCCCCATTCTGTGGGCGACGTGACCGAGCGCCGTCGCCGAGATGTCCAGCACGGTGATGTTCTCGAACCCGTCGGCGAGCAGCCGATCGCAGAGGAGTGATGATCCACCCCCGACGTCGATGATCCTGTCGTCGTGCCGGACTCCTGCCATGGCGATGAGCTCGAGCGAGAGGCGCGGTACGGCCTGGAACCAGGTCAGATGCTCGGGTTCTCGCCGCCGGTGAACCGCTTCCCAGTGATTGGGGCCGGCTCCCAGGGTGACCGATTCGTCCATGCGAGAACGGTACCGCACCGAGAGGCGCCCGGTCCGAGATTCGCCTTTCCGTTGCCGATGTTGAGAGGATGATCCGTCGTGCCGCGTTCGCCGTTCCCTTTGCGCTGACGCTGGGCCGCCTGCGGTTCCGGCAACCAACCGGCCGTATTGGACCAGGGGTCGGAGATCCCGGCTTCTACCATTGCCGATTCCACGGAGATTGCCACGGAACAGCGACTGAGGCTTGTCGTGTCGCACTTGTCTTTGGCTCGCCCCCTCCGGCCTTTCAACACAGACAGAACAGGCCGAGTCACCGAGGAGGATGTCGCCGCCGGACGATGGTGGGACTCCGACGGAGCGTTCTCGATTTGGTTGCGGGACGATGGGGTGCCCCTGATCGCTTACGGAACCATCGACGGGCTCCATCTGATTCGCTGCACCGACACGGCCTGTACTCCACCCGGATAGCGGCGTCGGGAGGACGACTCCCCCTGGTCGGCAGATCGGGGGGAGCGGTCTCCACCTCTTGTCGGAAGCTCGCCTCCCGATGCCGCCTGTCGGGTCCACCCCCTCCTGCCTCGTCGCTTTGCTCCTCGGCCACCTCCCCGCGAACGGGAGGACGCCCTGGGTGGCGAGTCGCGGACGCCGGATACCGGATACCGGACACCGGAGGATTTGCTTGGGTGCGCCCTATCCGGACTCGATCTACTCAGACCAGTGCCAGATACCCCACTCGTTTGAACCGAAAGCGACATGGGCTACGAGGTCCGGTCCATCGGCGATGATGCCGATGGACCGAATCTCGACCCCGAGGTCGAGCGAGGTGTCGGTCCAGTTCGTGCCGTCGGCCGAGTACCAGGCGGTATCGATTGCCACGTCGTCGATGTCTCGGGACGTCACGATCACGAACCCGCCGTCGTAGGCGGCGACGCCCAGCGGATAGCCGTAGCCGGCCGGTTGCACGGCCGTCCAGTTCAGCCCGTCCGGCGATGCGTAGATGGTGGTCCCGCCGACGGCGACGATGCCGTCGGCGTTGACGGTCAACCCGAGCAGATAGCTCTCCTCGAACATCGTCCCGGTATCCACCGGATACCAGTCGATGCCGTCCTCAGAAGCGAAGAAGGTAGTCGATGCGCACATGCAGTCATTCGAGTAGTGGGTGCCGTAGGTCACGAACCGGCCGTCGACGTGCACCAGCGGCGAGCGGATGTCGGCCGAACCATCCCACGCCGGGGGAAGCAGCGCTGCCAGGTCGAGCGGATGGCGGGTCCACTCGAATCCGTCGGAGGAGACGAGCGCCACCGCGTTCAGGTGGTAGCACTCACACTCCGTGTCCCAGACGAGCGGGTCGTAGGCGAGGGCCACGACGGTGCCGTCGGGTGAACTTGCCACTGCGTAGATCTCGGATCCCTCACAGCCCGAGGCAACGCCGCTGCAACCCCGGAGAGTGTCCTCGCCGACCTGTTCGAAGCCCAGGCCGTCGACGGATGCCCAGAGACGGCCGTCCATCGACCAGCCAATCACGCCGGGTCCGCCGTCGACGAACCCCACTCCGCCGGGCAGATCGAGACGATTGGGCTCGGACGCCGGGTCCAGTACGGCCGCGTAGTGATCGTCGCCACCTACCAGCGACAAGTAGTACCGGCCGCCGGTCACCGATATACCGTCAAGGGTCACGCCGTCATCCGGTCCGGTAGAGAACAGCAGCTCCCATCCTCCGCCGAGGTTCGGAGGAGGGAGCGGTGCAGCTCCGATGGGTTCGGAGGCAGTCGTCTGAGGGGCCTGAGGTCCCGTCGTCTCAACGGCTGCTGGCGTGGTGGTGACGGGCGGCTCCTCGATGGTCGTCACCTCCGGATCATCGACCAACGGTGCTTCGTCCGAGGTTCCGAACGGCTGCAGCAGCACCAGGCTTCCGATGAGGATGGCGACCAGCAGTGCCGAGGCGGCGGCCACGGCGAGCGGACGCTGGTGCCACCTCATCGAAGGGATGGCCGGCGCCGGTTGCTCATCGAGCAGGTCCCGCCACGAGGGAGCCGGGGGTGCCTCCTCGAGGATCTCCGCATACGCCTCCTGGAAGGCGCGCGCTTCGGGGTCAGTCCTGGCGTTCATCGAGACAGCTCCTCAGTCGTCGCCGGGCAAGGTGCAGGTAGCGGCCGACGGTGCCCGGCCTGGTTCCCATCAGTTCGGCCGCCTGCGCGAGCGAGCAACCCATCCAGTACACGAGAAAGGTGGCGGCTCGCTGACGAGCGGGAAGCGCTCGCACCGCCTCGACCACTTCGGGCCGGTGACCGTCGGGTTCCGGCATCGACGGGTCGACGGTGAGCGGTACCGTCCGTGTGAATCGTCGGCGCGAGTGGCACTCATTGAGCACGGCGCGGAACAGGTAGGCCCGGGGTTCTTCGAGATCGGACAGATGGTGCTTCTTCAGGATACGGAGCACCACCGCCGAGAGGACATCCTGCGCCTCGTCCGGTCCGACCAGCGCAGTCGCGAAACGGATCAACTCGTCGCGATGTCGGTCGTAGATCGCGGCGTCCGTCCTGGCAGAGGTCTCGCTCATCGTGTTCACGCCCTTAACACGCATGAGAGCGTCTTCTTCTTGCAGCGATCAATGTCCACTTCGAAGCTTACGCAGCCGCCTTGCACCGATCCGGAGTGGGACCAACCATCAGGCCGCACGGTCTGCTAAAAGTTGAGGTGTGGGCAAGATCTCCGTGGTCACGGATTCGGTTGCCACCGTGCCGGCGAGCCTGATCGCCGAGCTGGGGATCCACGTCGTGCCGATCATCCTCAATCACGGCGGCCGCTCGTACCGGGACGGCGAAGATCTCACCCCGGGCGAGTTCTACGAGCTGTTGCGGTCCAGTGACGAGGCTCCGGTCACTTCGACACCCTCCGTCGGTGACGTCGGCGAGATCTACCGGCAGGCGGCGGCCGGATCGACCGGGGTGGTCGGCATCCACCTGAGCGCGGCCATGAGCGCCACCCACGAAACCGCTCTACTGGCGGCACAGTCGATCGAGGAACCCGTCCGGGTCGTCGACTCGGCCACCGCCTCGATGGCACAGGGTTTCGTGGTCATCGAGGCCGCCAGGGCCGCCGCAGCCGGTGGCGGTATCGACGCCGTCGTCGAGCGTGCCGAAGCGATGAAGTCCAGAGTCCGGTTCTACGCCTTCGTCGAGACGCTCGAGTACCTGCACCGCGGCGGCCGCATCAAGGGAGCAGCGGCGCTGATGGGAAGCGCCCTGCAGCTCAAGCCCGTCATCCACATCGTCGACGGGATGATCGAGCCGTACGTCAAACCCCGCACCAGACGCCGGGCGATTCAGACGCTGGTCGACATCATGACACGGGAGGTTGACGACCGGCCCGTGCACGCGGCGGTGATTCACGCCGACGCAGCCGGAGATGCCGGGGACCTGAAGGAGCAACTGGCCGATCGGTTCGACTGCCGCGAACTGTATGTCAGCGAACTGACCCCGGTCATGGGCGCGCACACCGGCCCGGGCCTGCTCGGACTGGCGTACTACACCGACGACTGATTCGGTCCGGCGGCGTCTCCGGCGAGGTGTGTGGCTACGCCGGTTGGGGCTTGCGGGTTCCGAAAGCGAAGTAGGAGATCGGCCCGAGGAAGTTGATCATCGTGACGATGCGCCACACCCACTTCGGGCCTTTGACCTGCTCGACCGGCCGCTTGGCCAGGTCACGTTGCGCCAGTACCAGCAAGGTGAACTGGATCAGCGCACCGACCACCGTGAGGATCCGCTGGCCCGGCGTGAGATCCTTCCACTTCTTCTTCTGCTTCTTCTGCTGCTCGTCTGGCATGTCAATGCTCCTCGGTCTTCTCACCAATCCTCGCGCATGAGAGTGCGCCGGTGGTAGGGCAGGGAGTCCCTGCCGGGGTGAGAAGGGACGGGTCTCAACCGGGTCGTGCGAACACGGGCCCGTTCCGCCCGACGAAAGGCGTACGCTGAAAGCGTGCGACCGTGGTTGTTGGTTCTTCTACTGACACTGGTGTCCTGCACGGGTCCGCCGGGCTCGACGTCGACGACCGGTGCTGCCTCAACGGTTGCGACCACGGCGACCGCCGTCACGCCGGCGACGCTCGCCACGCCAATGGACGAGCGAGCAGAGGAGCGGACGGAGATGGTAGAGCAGGATATTGCGGGCCGCGGCATCGAGGACCCCGATGTGCTGTCGGCGATGCGGGCGGTCCCGCGCCACCGGTTCGTTCCCGAAGGCTGGCAGGATTCCGCCTACGCCGACCATCCCCTTCCCATCGGGCACGGTCAGACGATCTCGCAGCCCTACGTGGTGGCCCTCATGACCGAAGCCCTCGGCGTCGAACCGGGCGACCGGGTCCTCGAGATAGGGACCGGGTCCGGCTATCAGGCAGCCGTGCTGGCCGAGATGGGTCTGGAAGTGTTCAGCATCGAGATCATCCCGGAACTCGCCGAACAGGCCGGGAAGGTGCTCGGCGACCTCGGGTATCGGGTGCAGGTGCGCACCGCCGACGGCTACTTCGGCTGGCCGGAGGAGGCGCCGTTCGATGCCGTCATCGTCACCGCCGCCCCCGACCACGTTCCCCAACCCCTGGTCGAGCAGCTCGAGCCGGGAGGCGCGATGGTGATCCCCGTCGGGCCGATCGGAGCCGTGCAGACGCTGTGGAAGTTCACCAAGAGCGACGACGGCAGCGTGCAGGCCGAGAGCCTCGGTCCCGTCGCCTTCGTGCCGCTCACCCGGGACGAGGACTGACCGGAGCCAGACGAGCCAGCACGACGGCGAGCCCGTAGGCGACCGCCCCGGCCTGCACCACCACCGAGAACCCGAAGCTCAGCGCCAGGAGGGCGGCGAGTACCGCGCTGATCACCGACAACGTGCCGTTGATCGCCCATGCCCAGGGCACGAGCTCCGGGTAGGCGTCTTCGATGCGGCTCAGGCCCCGGGGAAACATGACACCCATCAACACGCCCAGCGGTAGCACCATCAGCGCTGCGACCAGCATCCGCACCCAGGTCGCCGCCGGAAGGATGATCGGAGTGAGCACCTCAACGGCCGGTGGGTAGAGCAGAGCGGCGGCCGTGAGCGACACCCCGGCGGACATCCAGCCAAGTCGCGGCGACCATGCCGAACCGAGGCCGGATCCGATGAGAATCGCCGCCACCACCACGGTGAACGAGATCGTCGGACGTCCCACCAGCAGGATGTACCGCTGGATCAGCGGTATTTCGACGAACATGAACGCCACGCCGAGCAGCCCGAAGTAGCCGAGCGTCCACCACCGCACCCGGCCCGGCGCCCGCCTTCCTCTTGCTCGTCGGACGACGAGGGGGCCGGCGATCAGGAGCAGAGCGGCACCGGCCGCGACCCCGAGGAGGGCGATCAGCACGAAGTACCCGGCTCCTCCGAACGGCTGCCAGGTCCTGCCCAGCGTATCCAGAACGACCGACGCCTGGGACCAGGTGAAGTAGTGGCCGAAGAACGGCCGGTCGTCGGTCGGGGCGGCGATGTCGAAATCGTGGGCCCGGTAGACCGGTTCAGGATCGGCGGCGGCGATCAGGTCCTCTGCCAGCCGTGAGTACTGCTCATCGGGCAGCACGTTGAACCGGTTGGTCGCCTCGCGTCCGGGGGCGGCGACGGTGTCGAACCCTTCCGTGCGGGCGAACTCGTCGAGGAGCCGCAAGTCTGGTTCGGCGAATCCGTCGGGCGCTACCAGGAGCACGGCGTTCGAGTAGCTGCGCAGCACCGCCAGAGTCGTGGCGGGGTCGAGACCCCGGGCACGGACCGCTTCGACGCCGAGCGCCAGGAGCCGGGTCTCCTCGCTGGGGGGTGTCTGTACCCAGCGCACGGCGGTGAAGATCCCTCCGGGGGCCAGCCTGTCGAGGTAGGCGTCGAAGGCTTCCACCGTCAGCAGGTAGCTCTCCGCCAGGCTGTAGGCGCCGGAGGTCACCGGGCGGTACGGGGCGGTGAGGGTCAGCTCTACGACGTCGTACAGATCCTGGTCTCCGCCCACGAACGTTCTCGGATCCCCGTCGATCGTCGTCACTCTCGGGTCGGCGTAGACCGACGGACCACCGGTGCCGATGAGCGTCACCGCATCCCGATGCGGTTCGACCGCCACCACCGACTCCGATCCGCCGGCCAGCGCGATCTGCACGCTCAGACCTCCTCGCGGCTCGAGCACCAGGGTGTGTGCCCCCGGCCGAAGCCGGTAGGCGAGCGAACCGAGCACGTGGGAGGCGAACGGGGCTTCGTCGGCCGCCGTGCGGGGGACCGGACTCAGGTCGTCGCCGTCGAAGGTGACGCCGTCTTGTTGCGGCGGGGAGCCCGCATACGTGAGGCTGAGGCCCGGCATCGAACGGATGCCGTCGCTGGTCACGAGGTCGATGCGCGTGCCGCCGTCCCAGGAGGAGGCGGTGATTTCCGCACCCGGATAGCGGAGGGCGGCCGGGAGATCCTTGTAGGGGGAGAGACGCAGCTCGAGCGGCGCCGGCACCGCCACCGCCAGGACGGCCAGTGCGACCGACACCGCCGCCGTGCCGGCCTGCCATACGGGTGCCGTCGAGCGGGAGAAGGCGAGGGCACCCAGCATCGCTACCGCCGCCGACAGCATGATCGTTCCCTCGCCGCCGAGCAGGTCGAGACCGGCGAGTGCCGCTGCCGCACCGGCGCCGGAACCGATCAGGCTCGCCGCGTACACCCGGTGCGACGGCGTCGTCCGATCTGCGAGGAGGATCGCCATCAGCAGACCTCCGAAAAAGAACGGCACCGTCAGCGACAGGTAGTAGACGACCAGGTAGAGGATCTGGAGGCGGTCCCAGGCGATGGCGAACGAATCGAACGGCAGCCGGTTTGCCAGTGCGTAGGCGCCGATGGTGGTCAGCGACTGAGCGGCGGCCAGCCCGGTCCACCGGCGCGGTCCTCCCGCGCCGAGTCGCGGGAACGCAGACAGCGCGGAGCCGCCGGCCCCCAGCCCGAGCAGTGCCAGACTGACGGCCAGGAAGGCGAAGTGATAGAACTGGGCGATGGCGAACACCCTGGTCAGGGCGATTTCGAAGGCCAGTCCGGCGGCCGAAGAGGTGGCGATCCCGATCAGGACTGCCCTTCTGTGCTGTGCGCCTGCCCCGACCTGGGAATCGCCGCGCGATTCGGAGCCGTTGTTGTGTGACACCGTCTTCATCGTACGTCCAACGGTGCCTCCCGTTCGGGCGTACTCGAGTTCCTCGCAGGGGATAGCAAGATACGCAAGAAACCTGTGAGAGCGGGCCCGTCCCGCTCAGGCTGCACGGAGGAGATGATGGCGACTGTCGACGAGTATCTCGACAACGCACCCGAACCCCACGTGAGCACGCTCCGGCGGCTCCGCGCCGTATTGCGCGATTTCCTCCCAGATGCCGAAGAGACGATCTCCTACGGTGTGCCGGCCTTCAAGGTGGCGGGGAAAGCGGTGGCCGGTTTCGCCTACTTCAAGAACCACTGCAGCTACTTCCCGCACTCGGGGTCGGTGTTGCCGGAGCTCTCCGATGAACTCGCCGACTACCGGTGGTCGAGGGGAACGCTGCAGTTCCCGATCGATCAGCCGCTTCCCGAGTCGCTGGTGCGGCGCCTCGTCGAGGTCAGACTCGAGCAGCTGGGACTCTGATCCTCGTTCCGACGTCCGTAGCCACCCGGCATCGGGTCCGTGTTCACACCAAGATGAGGGCCGGGTCACTGACCATCGATCGTCATCACATACCCGCCCGGCCCGTAGTACTCGTCCGCCACGACGAGGAAGTAGGTCGCGGTGGCCTCGGCGGTGAACGTCAGTCGGGCGTCGGTTCCGAACAGGCCGCCGCCGGAGCTGTGGTCGTAGCCCAGGAAGTCCTCGGTGTTGCCTTCGAGATCGATGATGATCTCCGGATCCATCAGGACGGCACTGACGGTCACCGTGATCACTTCGCCGGCCGTCAGGTCGATCAGATACGTGTCGATGTCCCCCGGGTAGTCGGCGTAGGCGAAGACCACGGTGTCGGGTGAGACGACCGTACCGTCGTCGGGGTCCGAAAGCGGCAGCAGCGGAACGTTGCTTTCGAGCGTGACGTCGATGGGCACCGGCTCGAATGAGCCCAGCGTCAGGAAGTAGGGACCGCCGAACGGGGCCGCCACGCGCAGTTCCTCGGTACCGGAGAGGCCCTCGTCGGCCTCGCCCTCGACGTACCCGTCGATCGCCGTCAGTGCGAGCATGATGTCGCCGTCGCTGGTTGCCTCCACCACCAGTTCGTCCCCTTCCTCGAGGTGGACGACCCACGTCGGCTCTGCGAAGAAGTGATCGATGGTCCCGCTGAAGGTCTCGGTGGTCTCACCGCCGGGGAAGGCGCGGTCGACGATCCCGTCCACGTCGATTTCCTCCAGCATCGCCGTCAGTCGTTCCAACACATCGTCGGCCGCCGTCGCCAGCGCGAACCCCTCCGAACTGAGGCCGGAGATGCCGATCACCGCACCGGTCTCATCGACGAGGGCGCCTCCGCTCTGACCGCCGGCGATCGTGGCATCGGTCTGGAGGAACTCGAGGTTGAGCGCCTCGAGGGTCCGAACTCGAGAGAGAAGCCCGCGAGTCAGG
>JABAOG010001642.1_pt1 | contig 13021 bp, 21 predicted proteins | sample 7062131 | NCBI WGS metagenome assembly JABAOG01 (sample SAMN14538629, study PRJNA623070) | marine sediment metagenome | biome: marine biome [ENVO:00000428]; feature: marine pelagic biome [ENVO:01000023]; material: deep marine sediment [ENVO:00002113] | place: India: Arabian Sea | collected... | reverse complement strand
TCTGGGGAGCAGTTACCGCCTATGAAAGGAGCGGAGACAATGGCAGACAACGACGTGACCATCTACGAGGAGAACTTTGCACTTCTCCTGGCCAGCGACATGGCCAAAGTACTGGCCCCCACGAGGGCCAACAACAAGGGCCTTGTGGCTGAGCAAGCCCAGGTTCCTTATCCGAGGGATCCCAACCCCGACGTTCGCCGGATGGGCGAGGGAAGCCAGGGCATGTACGAGGACAGCTTCGTGGTGTGGAGACTGTACTTGGACCGTGGAGCTGGCGAGATCCCGAAACTCTCGCGAACCTTCCAGACCCACGTGGAGGCTGTGGCGGTGGGCCAAGACCTCCTGGGAAGGTTTCAGATCACCGACTTCCACGTTCGGGCCGTGGATGTCTACAAGTGCACGGAGCAGCAATGACAGTCATGAACCTCAGACTCCGGCAGCCTGTTGGCGAGCATGAGATGCGCGTTGACAGGTCCACGAAGTGGGGGAACCCCTTCGTGATGGGAAAGCACGGTGACCGTGAGCAGGTCATCTCGATGTACAGAGAGCATCTGTGGAAGCAGATCCAGGAAGGAGAAGTGACGGTGGACGAGCTGGCCTCGATGGCTGGCATGAATCTGTATTGCTGGTGCGCGCCCAAGCCGTGCCATGCAAACGTGATTGAGCAGGCTGCTTATTGGGCCCTCAATCGTCTGGAGGGGAGCTGATGGGAGACTGGCTTTACACCTGGGTCCTCGCTCCACAGCTAGCAATCGGGATCATCTACATGTTCTCAGCTCCGTCCCTATTTGCAGGGACAAAGACCGAGCGGGCAGAAACCAGAAGCATCCTCATCTGGATCAACATGGTTGTCTACTTCCTGCTGTGGGCGCCATGAGCGTCCTCAATGGAGGGTTTAAGCAGCAGGTGTTCGGCCACAGCATGACTGTGTGCCGAGCCTGGCATCCTCCGAAGAAGCCGAAACCGGGTTGCATGACCTGCCCGGTTCGGCTGTATCTGGATAAGGTCACGGAAAGGAAAGGCAAGTGAGAAACATTTGGGAGTACTCCCTCTGGATGAGCATCAAGCTCCTGGGCCTCTCGGCCGGGAGCATGGTGCTTGTGGAGGTGTTGCGATGACTGCGTTAAAGCGTGCTCTGAGCCGACGCAAGCCTGCGTTAACGATTGAGCAAGTCGAACGCAGGCTGAGGGACGCCATCATCCAGATGATCGTCCACGGTGGACCGACCTACGCGATCAACCGGCTGGAGGATTACACGGTCCTCCTCCAGCATGACACGATCTTCCGCCAAGCGGCGGTTGAGCTGCACGAAGAAAGGAGAAACAGTGCTCGCAGTTAGGAGCGTGCAACTCTCGGCAGATACGACCCTGGCCTGGAAACAGGCCGGGGTCGCTTTCGCCCGGCGTGGCCGGACGACTGACGAGATAGTCCAAGTTGCGATTGATAATGACCATGAGGCCATTATCAATCTCGGCAAGTCTGAATTCCGAGGGAACGACGCCTCACGGCGGCGACTCTCGTTTGTATGGAACTCTGGGGAGTTGATCCGGCCACTCCTCTACCCGGGTTCCACACGCCGGTACTGGGGAGACTTGATGCCTCCTCAACCGACTCGGTTCCCTGCCGAGGTCTGGATCAAAGCGCCGGGCATGAAAGGGAAAGGCAAGTACCGGAAGGACATCGACCGTGCGCTTACTCTCCCCACTGAGTGGGACTGGCAGGTGCATGTGGAGGGTCAGGAGTACCGACTCATCACGGTTGGTGAGCGTGTCGTACAGAGCTACGAGAAGTACGGGACGCACACGGAGCGTGACTACAAGTGGGTGGGACTCCAGGGCACTCCCCCGGATGTCAAGGAACTGGCCCGTGAGGCAGCGAGGCGTCTCGCGGGTCCGACCGTTGTTGGTTGGGACCTCGTGAAGTCAGGGGACAACGTGTACCTCTTCGAGGGTAACTCGTGTCCCGGAGTAAACGAAGCAAGTGCCAAGCGGATCGTGACTGAGATCCGCCGACAGATGGAGGAAGCAAATGCCTGAGATAACAGGCCAGTACGAAAACAAGGCATGGAGGATGCGAGTCAACTTCCAGGAGAATCTCCACGGAGTGGTGATTGAGTCAGTGAACCAGTTCGGTGACACCCACCGTGTGCGGACCATCGGGCTCTCGGATCTCATGGATGACAGCCTCCCGCGACTGGAGCGCCGAGTGGGTGAGAGTATCGCCACACTGCGGCTGATTGCGACGGACGGGTCACCGGGAGGCAGCATCATGGTTGCGTTCCGAGACCTCCCAAGCGTCAGCCAGGCTCGCATCAAGCGAGCCGTGGTTGAGGAGATCCCGGGCGTGGACTACAACGACGCCTGCCAGTGCCGAGACTGCCGCGGAACCCGATCGGACTTCGACTACGACGAGGCACTGCATACGTGCGCCAACTGCGGTGACCCTGACGGGTACAACGGGGCTGTCGAAGACCGGGACGCTGTTGGACTCAGCAGCGACGGGACCATGGTGCTGGTGTGCGACGGATGCTGGAGCGACAACGCAGCCTTTTGCGTGGACTGCGAGCGGTACATCTGGGTACCGAGTCAGCCCTACTACTGGGACGATGAGGTCTGCAGCGACTGCTACGGAGAGGAAGCCATCAGGAGCTGGGACTACCGCCCACTCTTGGAGTTCCACCCGCTGCCTCCCGAGAACGGAGCGCTCTACATTGGAATGGAGCTGGAAGTCAGCTTCTCCAATCAGAGCCGGGGACGCAGGTGGGCACGGGACTTCATCCCGGGCTACGAGGGTCTCTTGTACGCCAAGGCTGACTCGTCGGTGCGCAACGGCTACGAGGTTGTGACGCACCCGATGCAGCCGGAGTGGGCGATGCAGAACTTCCCCTTCGAGATCTTCCAGCAGGGGATCGAGAACTACGGGATGCGACTCACCCACGAGTCCACAGGAACCCACATCCACATGAACAAGGAGTCATTCACCTCCGCCCACTTGTGGAAGTTCCTGCAGATCCACGACAAGCTGTCCCACTTCTGCGGGGTTGTCGGGGGAAGAGGGACCAGCGCCGGGTACGGGAGCTTCGACCGCTACGGCGGCGATGCGAACTTCCTCGGTGTGGACCGCGCGCGATTGCTGGAGATCGCCAAGAAGAAAGGCAAATTCGACAATCCAGAACGGTACGTTGCCGTCAACCTTCGGAACGAGTACACCCTCGAACTCCGCTACATGCGGGGCGGGGTTGCTCCGAAGGAGATCAAGAAGAACATTCAGTGGGCACAGGCACTGTATGAATTCTCCGACTACATCGACCTGCGCGATGTCCGCGAGGGAGCCCTCAGTAACCCTGGGTATCTCCTCTGGTGGATCGGCGAGAACCGGGAACGGTTCCCGCACCTGTACGACTGGGTTCAGAAGGAGATCCCACAACCCCTCGCACTGCGGGAAAGGAGCTAAGCATGTGCGTCATTATCCATCAGCCTGAGGGTACGAACCTCAGCAAAGAGCGGGCCGAGCGGCTCTGGAAGCGCAACCCCGATGGTGGGGGCTTCATCTTCATTGATGACGACAACACCATCCGGGGCTGGAAGTCAATGAACTTCCAGGATCTCTGGGGCAAGTTCGAGGCGAGCCGGTCCCAGTTCACGAAGAGGGACTTCATCCTGCACTTCAGGATCAAGACCCACGGGGATGTGGACATCAACAACGTCCACCCGTTCCGGGTGAAGGAAGGCCTGTGGATGGCCCATAACGGGATGATCCACGGGGCTCCCGAGGACCCCGAGGGAAAGAAGTCCGACACTCGGATGTTCATCGAAGAGGTGCTCCCCAGGCTGCCCGAAGGGTGGCTGGATGACCCGTACCTCGTGTCGATGGTCGAAGAGTGGATCGGCTGGTCGAGGCTGGCGTTCCTGTCCACGGACCCCAAGCTGGAGCAGCAGGTGTACCTGTTGAACGAGGATTCGGGAACCTGGCGGGACGGCATGTGGTTCTCAAACGACCACGCGGTAGACCCGCCACAGCCAACGCCGATCTACAGGTACCGCCCGAATCACGCGAAGACAGGGAACAAAGGCAAGAGCCCAGCGACCCTGGCGAGCGAGGATGTCCCCATGGCAGCACTGTGGGGCTGGGACGACGACGAGTACTTCATGCCCAACCGGGCATCGAACCCGTTCCGAGTCGTCAAGAAGGAAGAGAAGAAGGAGAACGAGGTCCTGGTGCTGCAGGATCTCCTGAAGGAGGTGAGAGAAGCAGACGGTCTCTCGATGCGGATCCAGTGGAACTCCCACGACAAGGAGTACGAGTGCTGGGGCTGCGACGAGACCGTAGACAAGAACTCAGGTGAGTGCGATTGCTGGAACAAGGTCTGCATGGACTGCCAGAACATCGCCGGAATGTGCGCCTGCCCGCAAGGGTGGTCGTCCAACCTGAAGTTCTGGACCGACGTGGACGAGGAAGTCCAGGAAGGAGCGTTAAAGAGACTGTGACAAGGAGGTACGAAATACTACCTAGCGGTAGCACTCATCCTCATCGTACTCAATGAGTTAGGAGAGATGAGTCTCTAGCAAGTTGGGGAGTCCGGGTTGCACCCGGGCTCCCCGACTTTTTTTGAGTTCGCTCGAAGGAGAGAGTTCGTCCAAGGGTGAAGGGTGAGGTCGTTCGAGGGAGGTACTGGGTGCAGCCGCGATTTGAGTTGGCGGTCTGGGGTGCAGCCGCCGTCAGACCAGCCGCATCTGCGCCCGGCAGATCTCGGCCCACAGCTGGTCGGGCCGGTACCGATCGGTGCGCCACTTGCACCACGGACGCCACCAGATCAGCTGGAAGGTGTCCTCGGGACTTACTCCCGCCGCCAGCAGGGCATTGATCGTGCGGACGATGTGCATGCTGCGGTCCACGACCTTCTCCTTGTAGAGCATGGAGCGGGCAGACAGGGGGAGGCTCTGCCAGATATCGCGCAGGAGGAAGTCGGCGTCGTGGGAGTCGCCCGGGTCGGGGTACTCGCTTACGCCCACATCCCGCTGGTTGGGGATGGCGGGGAACCGCTCGTCCAGTTCGTCGGCCCAGTAACGCACGTCAGGCGCCCACCACAGGAGCTTGCCGCTGACGGGCGGGTCGTACTTATGGTTCATCCCGCCGGGGATGCGGAGCACCTTGCTGCCCATCCAGCCGCCCTTGTCTGCGCCTGTGAGCATGGTGAGGCGGCGGTTGAGGTTGGCGAAGCGGGAGTAGCCGAGCTGCTCGTAGAGCAGCCAGAGCGCCTGGTAGTTGCCGGGACTGGTCTCCCACGCCATGGACGGGGGGATGCTTAGGTCCCGGGGGTCCACTGGGTCCAGGTCGGCGAAGAGGACGCCCGCCCCGGCGGCGAAGTCGTTGCCCCGGGTGTCGGCGATGAACGTGAGGGGGGTCCAGTACCAGTCGGAGCCGCTGCCCATCTCGGGGAAGATGGGGTCCTCGGCAGCGAGCGGGTAGTCCCGCCACTCGTTGCGCCTGCGCTCTGCGACGAAGGCGTACTCGCCGCCCTGTCGGTGCCAGATCCACTCGATGATTTCGGTCTGCATGGAATACCTCCGTCCCATGTGCGTTGTATGTGTAGTACCATAACACCAAAGGAGGCAAGATTATGCCCGGGTACAGCGAATATGACAATGACATCAGCGACTACGGTCAGGGGTTCATCGACTGGCTCACGGAGTTCTCGGCGGCGCAGCCGGAGCCGGGGCCGGACACCATTGATCTGGTCATCATCTATCTGAACGTGATCTCTCGCCTTCGGACCGTGCTCACGCGCGAGGAGATGGACCGCATGGCGCACCGCAGCCTCGCGCTGGTGGACAGCCGCGCGAAAGAGGAAGGGACCGTTGTGGCAGAGGACTGGCGCGACCTGGGCGACGACGGGTACGAGATGTACCGCGCCCTGGAGAACATCCCGGATGACCTGAGTGCGCTCGATGAACGTTCCTGATGTGCTCGATCAACTACGACTGCATGGAGCTTGTGCAGGGACGGACCCGAACACATTCTTTCCTGACGATGAGAAGGATGCCGTGCTCGTCGGACGCGCCCTGGTATACTGCTCGGGGTGCCCGGTCCTCGAACTCTGCCGAGACTACGCCATGGAGCACGAGGAGTTCGGAATCTGGGGCGGCAGCACAGCCCGACAGCGCCGCTCCCTGAGAAGAAAGGCCAAGAAGAAATGACCCCCCCTATTCGCCCAGTCCTGTACTCACTCACGGACCGCGTGGACATTGCGACGTTGCGCGATGGAGTCGAGTGGTACAAGAGGGTGGTCCGGGGAGCCGAGCCGCTCGGAATGCTCACGGCGATCGAGACCCGCTACGTCAACGAGCAGTGGGCCGAGGTCTGCCGTGACCTGGCTAAGGTACACGGGGTGCCCGCGGGCAGCCTGTCGTACTGGCTGAACGAGCTGGCAGTTAACGAGCTGAGGCTCTCCGAGACCGCCCTTGAAGAAGGCGCAGCCGCCACCGCATATGGCCAAGTCCAAGACGACTAAGCTCTGTCCCGAGTGCAACCGCACCAAGGGCACGCACCTCTTCTTCAAGCGGGGCAAGAACAAGGACGGCCTCAGCACGATCTGCAAGTCCTGCTACAAGCAGACCGACGCCTACCGCAATCGCCTCAACCGGGACTACATGCGCCAGTACGGCATCACCCTGGACGAGTACGAGGACCTGTTCAACGAGCAGAACGGGCGGTGCTTCATCTGCGGCAAGCAGCCGCGCAACCGCCGCCTGGCTGTGGACCACGACCATGCGCTGGAGGAGGAGGGCCTGCTGCGGGGCAGCGTGCGCGGCCTCCTGTGCCGCACCTGCAATGAGTTCCTGGGGCACATCGGCGACAGCCTGCGCGTAGCCGCGCGGCTTCGGGAATACTTGGGACGCGGCCCGCGTTTCCCTGAGTAGAATGAATGACATGCCTTCACTTACCGTCGTGTCCGGGATGCTCGGGTCCGGGACCACCTACTACACGAACTGGCTGAACTACGAGCACGGCCCCAAGGCTGCGCGCCACGAGTACGTCTACGGCGTCAAGCGCAACCGGGACCCCGCCGAAGGCCAGCTCTACGAGGTCAGCGGCTTCTCGTTCCCCTACGAGACCGACATCCTCCTGGTCCGGGACCCCCGCAAGGTGATCCGTGGCCTGAAGTACCATTCCCCCCACTACCACAACTTCTGCGAGCAGCACCTCGGCTACCGGCCGAACACGCTCGCGCTCCTGGTGCGCTCCTACGAGGAGTTCACCGCCATGGCTCTGGCTCGGGACCCGGAGATCATCCGCATCGAGGATGTCCCCATCGTGCCCGACCTGAACCGCAACGCAACCAGCCGGGGCACGCGCAAACCGCACACCTGGAACGATATTGGCCCCGTGGCCGCACTAGCGAAAGGATGGGGGTATGTCTAACCTCTCCAGCACCCAGATCGCGGCTCTCAACGCCGCCTACGACCGCACCGGCAGTGTCCGGGCCGCAGCCCGAGAGACGGGCGTCCCCTACGGGCGGGCCCGGGGCTACTTCAGCAAGGCCACCCGGCCCCGGATCTCGGAGCCGCCCCCCGGCCCCGCCATCCTGATCTACGACATCGAGACCGCCCCCGCCCTGGCGTGGATGTGGTCGGCCTACAACGCCAACATCGTGGACATCGAGCAGGACTGGTACATGCTGAGCTTCGCCTACAAGTGGTACGGCTCGAACGAGATCCGGTTCGTCAGCATCGCCGACTCCCCCGGCTTCAAGCCCGACAGTAACGACGACCGCTGGGTGGTCGAGCACCTCCACCAGGCGTTCGACCGAGCCGACATGATCGTGGCCCACAACGGCGACCGCTTCGACAAGAAGAAGGCCAACGCCCGCTTCCTCTACCACGACATGCCACCGCCCTCCCCGTACAAGAGCTTCGACACCGTGAAGGTCATGCGCCGGTTCGCCGCCAACACGAAGAACAACCTCGGCGAGCTGGGCAAGCTGTACGGCATCGGCGAGAAGGTCCCGCACGAGGGCTTCAGCCTGTGGCGGGAGTGCATGCGGGGCGACGCCGCCGCCTGGAAACGTATGCGGGCNNTGCAGGACGTAGCCCTCCTGGAGCGCCTGTACGAGAAGCTCCGCCCCTGGGCCGGGCACCCCGGCACGGCAACGAGCCTCAACCTCAACCAGTTCTCGGACCTCAGCGTCTGCCCCAAGTGCGGCGCCGACGACCTCATCAAGCGCGGGCGCCACCGCACCGGCTCCAACGTCTACCAGACGTACCAGTGCAAGTCGTGCGGCGGGTACAGCCGGGCCAGGTCCAAGAGCGCAGACTCGCATGGGCCAGTATGATGAGCCCATGGTTGAACTGGCGTTCCTTCTTGCGGGCAGTATCCTGGGGGCTCTTGGCGTCCTTGCTTGGCAAGCTGGTGAAAGATACCGTGGTCGAAGGCTCTACCGAGACTTCGGTCGCTGCAAGCACGAGACTTGGACCGTCATGGAACCAGGACATTCACGCTGCAATGGATGTGGGGTTGGCCTGTGAGCTTGGACCCGAATCCAGCCTTCGAGGGTGGGTATACACCGAGCTACGTCGGGCTATCGAGTTTCACGGTAGACCCCTTCGAGAACTGCGAGACCAAGTGCCGCCACGACACGGTGAGGGGCGTGCTCGTGGCCGAACTGTGTGGTCCTGAGGACGGGCCGTACAAGCCCACAGTGCGCCCGCCGCCCCAGCCGGTAATCCGGGACAACCGCATCCAGATGGAATAATCCCGGCCCCCCTAGCGTTGCACCCGGTATGAACATCATTGAAGTCACCGACGCAGTAGCGTACCAAGCGTTCAAGATGCACGCGGACCCGGAGTATATCTCCCGCTTCGGCGGTCGCGCCGCACTTGACATCGAGACCACGCTCTCCCGTTCTCCTTCCGGGACAAGCAAGGTGTGGTCCGACCTCTACGGTGTANNGCGAGAAGCTCATCGCCCTCGGCTGCACCTTTGACGGGACCACGGTCTTCATCTTCAAGAACGACAGCTGGCTCAAGCAGAGCAAGCGCCTCTTCGAGGCCATCGACTGGACTATGCACAACGGCGCCTTCGACACCGCCGCCATGCGGTCGATCCTCGGCTGGAACCTGCACCTCGCCCATGACACCATGGGCATGCAGTACCTCCTCGACCCCGACAAGCCCAAGGGACTCGGTGTCCTCTCCGCCGAGTTCCTCGGGGTCGAGGGGTACAAGGATGTGGACTACAAGAACATCGAGGACGAGCCCTGGGAGAAGGTCGTGGCCATGAACGCCCAGGATGTCGTCTCCACCTGGGAGCTGTACCGCATCTTAGCTGATAAGCTAAACGCCGACCCGGGCGTCAGCCGGGTCTACCAGTGGATCCTGATGCCCGCCGCCAGGGTCCTGCCCAAGATCACAGCCCGGGGCGTGCCCGTCCTGCGAGACCGCCTGGAGGGCCTGCGTACAGCCCTCCAGGAAGAGGTTGCCCTTCACCTCGTCACACTCCAGGACGGCACGCCCGACCCCCTCCCCAGCGCCTACCCAGACGGGTGGCCCAAGCGCCGCAAGGCCGACCCCTCCCTCTTCAACCCCGGGTCGCCCAAGCAGGTGGCGCACATTCTATACGACGTGTTCGGTGTGGCCCCCATCGAGTGGACCGAGACCGGCGCGCCCAGCACCGCCGCCGATGTCCTGCTCCAGCTGGAAAATTCTGGAACANNGGCTGGGTTCGCTGCTTGCCTACCGCAAGGCGGTGAAGTCGCTCGGCTACGTCGAGTCCTGGGCCAGCCTGTTGAACAAGGAGGGCTACCTCAACCCCCGCTTCAAGCCGATGCACGTCGTGACCGGCCGCCTCTCCTCCGAGTACCCCAACATCCAGCAGGTCCCACGGGACAAGCGCTTCCGCTCCGTGTTCGGGAGCCGCCACCTCGCCTGGATGAAGGCGGACTACAGCCAGATCGAGCTGCGCCTCGCCGCCTGGACTGCGCAGGAGGAGCTGCTCCTCGATGCGTACAGCCGGGGTGAGGACGTTCACCGCCTGACTGGTAAGCTGATCTTGGGGAGTGACAGTGACGACGCCCGACAAGTCGGCAAAACACTGAACTTCGGACTCCTGTACGGGGCCGGACCTGCCACCCTCCAGCGTATCGCTCGCACCGACTACGGTGTGCATCTGAAAGCAACCGAGGCCGAGCGGTACAGGGAAGAGTTCTTCCGGGCATACCCCGGCCTCCTCCTCTGGCACCGCCGGGTGGAGGAGGAACTCTCCCGCACAGGCGAGAGCCGCAGCGCTCTCGGCCGGGTGCGCTACCTGCCCAAGGCCAAGATCCCCTGGGATGTGGTTGAGATGCGTTCTAAGAAGGCCGCCGCCATTCGGGAGGGAATTAACCACCCCATTCAGTCGCTCGCCTCAGACATCATGCTACGGGCTGTGAGCGAGCTGGAGCACGCGGGCATCCCGCTGGTCTCCACCGTCCACGACGAAGTGAACCTGCTCGTGCCCCGGCACGAGGTGGATGAGGTGGCCCGCCAAGTCAAGGACATCATGGAGGACCTCAGCTGGATGGACCGCTTCGGGATTAAACTCGGCGTCCCCATTGTTGCAGAGGTAGAGACAGGCCCCAGCTGGGGCGAACTGAAAGGGATCTTATGAGCAACAACGCAATCAGCTTCAGCAGCATCGACACGTTCCGCCGCTGCCCCAAGCGCTACGAGTACCGGGAGATCCGAGGGCTCCAGCGCAAGCGGCGTGAGACTCAGCTGTACCAGGGCATCCTCGTTCACGAGGCCCTGATGACCTACTACCTGGGCCTGCGGGATGGCATGGGCGATGCCAGCGCAGCCGTGTACGAGTTCTTCGCCGAGCGCTACGAGGAGGCGCGGCAGAACCCGCTCCTCTTCCGTGACGAGCTGGCCGACCAGACCAAGATCCTGGAGGACAGTGAGGACCTCGTGCGCCGGTACCTGGAGAAGTGGGACGACGACTGGACCGTGCTGCACGTCGAGGAGGAGTTCTACGTCACCCTCGACAACGGCTCGGTGCTCTCGTTCACGCCCGACCTCGTGGTGCAGGACCGCAACGGGTTCGTGTGGATCGTGGACCACAAGACCACGACCGCCCTCCCCACGGGGGAGCAGCCCTTCGCCGACCTCCAGGCCACGCTGTACTACGCCGGGGTCAAGGCGCTGTACCCCGAGCTGCGGGGCTTCATCTTCAACAAGCTCCGCAAGAAGCGGCCCACCCGCCCCAAGCTCACGAAGACGGGGCGCCTGCGGGTCGCCGACCTGGACCGCATCGACACCAGCTACGAGGTGCTGCGTGACTTCATCATGGAGTACGCCCCACAGCTGATGGACGACGACCGGCACCGCCGCCGCCTCGCCGCCCTGCGGGACCAGGAGCGGTTCTTCTGGCGGGAGCAGGTGGTCATCGGCGACCCCGAGTGCGCCGCTGTGCTGGCCGAGGCAGCCGTCACCATCGACATGATCGACAGGTGCTGGGGCTGGCAGGCCTGGCCCCGCACGTTCCAGGAAGACCGGGGCTACAAGTCCTGCAGCCGCTGCCCCTTCCAGAGATTGTGTCAGGCAGAGCTGCTAGAATGGGATGTAGAGACAGTGTTAGCCGAGGATTACGAGCCGCGTGATCCCAAGAACCCCTACGAATCGGAGGACGAATGACACAGATCACCAAGGCCAGCGTGCGCACACGCAAGGGCACACCCAGGAAGGTAACCGCACCCGAGACCGGGATCCAGGTTACCGTTTCCGACCTCGCTGGGGGCACCATCCAGGGCCGCAAGCCCGGCCAGGTGCAGACGCTGAAGGGTGTGTTCTTCGGCCCGCCCAAGACGGGCAAGACGAGCGTGGCCTGCTCGGGCAAGAACGTGCTGCTCATCAGCTTCGACCCGGACGGTGACCTCACCGAGACCATCGCTGGCCGGGACGACATCACCGTGGTCGAGCCCCGCAGCTTCCAGGAGGTGGACGCCCTCATCCGTGCGCTCCACACCACGGACGCTGGGCGCTTCGACTGGGTGGTCGTGGACAGCCTCACGTTCCTCTTCCAGCTGATCGGCGGGAAGGAACTGACCGAGGTCTTCATGGCCAACAAGGATGTGCGCCGGGCATACGGGCGGGCGGGTGCTGCGGTCAGCAGCATCATCCACGACCTCGTGCTGCTCCGGGACACGAACGTCATCTTCACCGCTCACCTGGCCAAGGAGAGCGACGAGGAGGCGATCAGCATGGACACCCGCCTCGGGGAGCATCAGGTCAAGCTGGCCGTGACCCCCATGGTGTGGAAGATCCTCGGCCCGGCGGTGAGCTTCATCGGCCGGACCTACAAGAAAGACGAGTCCGTGAAGGGACCTGACGGGAAGCGGNNCGGCTCCCGATGGCAGGAGAGTATGAGTCCACCGGGACGCTGCTCTCAGAGTTGGCAGACGAACTGTTAGGAGGTTAGAAATGCCAGCAACAGCAAGACAGCTCAACATCCCGGCCGCCGAGGTCGCTTCCAGCCGCAGTGGCGGTGGCGCCTACGCCGAGATCGAGGTCCCGGGAGACTACGAAGTCACTCTCCTGGACGTTGAGGATTACGACAAGCGGGCCGAGGGCAAGTCCTACGGCTGGGTGTGGACCTACGAGGTCGAGACTCCCAGCGGAAACGCCGTCAACTTCCGCACCTGGACATCCTTCAGCCAAGCCGCACGGTGGAAGCTGCTGGAGGTCCTGGAGGCCCACGGAGTAGATACCTCACAGGGTATCGACAGCGTGGACCCCAACGACTTCATCGGGGATGTGGTCGGTGCCACCATCGACTTCCCCCGGGACAAGAACGACGAGCCGACCTCGGACTTCCGGGAGATCAGGTTCCTGTTCGCCCTGGCCGACCAGCCAGAGGTGCCTACCCTCTAGCGAAAGGAGGTGCGCACAAGAAAAGGCCCCCCGTAAGGGGGGCCCTTTCGTTTGGGTGGGTTAGACGGGAACGTCGTCGTACTGGATGTAGGTGAGGTAGACCTCAAAGTTGTCT
>JABAOG010030382.1_pt3 | contig 13031 bp, 9 predicted proteins | sample 7062131 | NCBI WGS metagenome assembly JABAOG01 (sample SAMN14538629, study PRJNA623070) | marine sediment metagenome | biome: marine biome [ENVO:00000428]; feature: marine pelagic biome [ENVO:01000023]; material: deep marine sediment [ENVO:00002113] | place: India: Arabian Sea | collected... | reverse complement strand
GCGAGGGCCGCGGCGAGCGCCCAGCCCGCCCAGGAGGCGGCGGTCCGCCGCGCGGCGGACCGCCGCCCGGCCGCCGGAGGCGACGATCCCGGCATCGGCGAACCCGGCCGCGCCGCGGCGAGCACCCGCACCCGCAGCGCCGGGGCGGCCGGCCGGATCGGCTCGGCGGCGAGGCGGGACCGGATCGCCACCTGTACGTCGAGTGCGCGGCGGCAGCGCCCGCACCCCAGGAGGTGCGCCTCGACCTGCGCCGCCCGGCCCGCATCGAGCTCCCCATCGGCGTACGCCGCGAGGAGTTCCGCCAGCTCCTGGTGCCGCTCGTCCATTCGCTCCATGGCTCAGGTCCTCCTGCCTCGCCGGCCGTCCCCGGTCCTCGGCGCGGGCTCGTGCTGCCCCCACGCCGCCGCGCGGCGCGCGATGACGCCCGCCAGCAGCTTGCGCCCGCGCGAGATGCGGCTCATGACCGTTCCGATCGGCACCCCCGTGATCTCGGCGATCTCGCGGTAGCGAAAGCCGTCGATGTCGTGCAGCTCGATGGCGACCGCGAAGTCCTCCGGGATGGCCGCCAGCGCCTCGCGCACCCGTTCGGAGGAGAGCTTCGCGACCACCTCCTCGAAGGGGCCTGCGGCCTCGCTCGCGACGCGCTCCTCGTGCGCCGCCTCGAGGCGCGTGATCGAGACGAGCGCGTGCCGGCGCGCCGCCGTACGGTGTTGCTCGCTCATGATGGTGCGGAGGATGCGATAGAGCCACGCCCGCACGCTCGCCTCGTCGCGAAGCGCCGAGAATCCGTTCCACGCCCGCACGCACGCCTCCTGGACGACGTCCTCCGCGTCCGCTTCCGTGGCCATGCGGCGGCGCGCGAACGCGAGGAGCCGGTCCAGGTGCGGGAGCACCAACGCCTCGAAGCGGGCCTGTCGGTTCGATTTCACGTCCGTCCTCTACGATCGACGGGCCAGGGTCGTTCCGTTCCCGTCCCGGGGGACGTCACGACGGCTGAAGACTATTCCTGGCGCCGCGGCCGCCGGGGCAGGGAATAGAATCGCGACTCCGCCGCGTCAGCCCCCTCGTGGCCCGGCCCGAGGGAGGTGAAGCCATGAACCCACTGCGCATGCCGCTGGCGGTCCTGCTCGGCGCGGCGTCGCTCGCCGGCGCAGGCTGCTTCTCCGAGCGCCAGATGTCGGCGACGGCGCCCGAGGACCCCTGCACGCAGCCGGCGCAGGAGGTCACCGTGGAGATCCGCGACTACGCCTTCCATCCGGCGGAGGCCTGCGTCACGCGCGGCGGGCGGGTGATCTGGATCAACCGCGACGCGGAGCCCCACTCCAGTACGGCCGACGACGGTGCGTGGGATTCGGGGCTGGTCGCCTCCGGCTCCCGCTTCTCGCAGAGCTTCGACGAGGCCGGCCGCTTCGGCTACTTCTGCGTGCCCCACCCCTTCATGAAGGGCGTCGTGATCGTCCAGTGACGTTCGGTGGTCCACGTCTCACTTACGGTTCACAACCTACACAGGGAGGACGCGATGTCGAAGAAGCTCCTGTTCGTTACGGCTCCGCTCGCCGCACTGCTGGCCGCAGCGGCGTGCAGCGACGACGAGCCGACGACCCCGGAGACACAGAACTACGCCGCCTCGCTCAGCGGCGCGGGCGAGTCCCCGGCCATCAGCACCGGCGCGACGGGCACGGCCACCTTCACCCGCGACGGCTCGACCGTGCAGTACACCCTCGAGGTGCACGACATCACGGGCGTGACCGCCGCGCACATCCACACGGGCGCGGCGGGGGCGAACGGTCCCGTCGCGGTGCCGCTCTTCGCCGCCACCACCCCCGTGGACATCGCGGACGGCGAGCTCATCTCGAGCAGCTTCGACGAGGCCGACATCACGGTCGAAGAGATCGGCCTGGACTCGCTCCTGGTCCTGATGGGCAACGGCGGCGCGTACGTGAACGTGCACACCGAGGCGCATCCCGCGGGTGAGATCCGGGGGCAGATCCAGGCCCAATAGCCCGGGCGGGTCGCATTGCGAAACGACAGCGCATCGGCCGTCTACACGGCCGATGCGCTGTCGTTTCGGGGCCGGCGTCCCGCCGCCGGTCCTCGGCGCGCAGACGACGCGGCTCACGCCCGAGGGGGATCGACCGGCAGCATCCTTGCACGGTTCCGATCGCGGCGCCGATGCCGTCCGCTGCACCCGCATCCGACCGGCCGTCGTCGTCGTCGTCCGGGAGCGCGCGGGCAATCTGCCGATGTTCGGGGGGCGATCGACGAAATGGACCAGAACGAACGAGTGGAGACCGGTGTGCCGGGCCTGGATCGCGTGCTCGGGGACGGGCTCCGCCGCGGCGCACTTCATCTGATCGCGGGGGCGCCCGGCACCGGCAAGACGATCCTGGCGCATCAGACCGGCTCGCGGCATGCGCGGTCCGGCGCGGCGGTCCTCTACCTCACCGTGCTCGTCGAGAGTCACGAGGCGCTTCTCGCTCAGGCGCGCCGGTTCGAGTTCTTCGATGCGTCGTGGGTCGGTCGGCTGTTCTACTACGCGAGCCTCTACTCGGCGCTTGCGGAGGGCGGCGTCGCCGGCACCCACGAGGCGATCGAAGGGCTCATCCGCGATCATCGCCCGGCCCTCGTCGTGCTCGACGGCCTCCACACGATCAAGTCCGCGGCGGCGAGCGATTTCGAGTTCACGCGGCTCATGAACGAACTCCAGACCGTGAGTTCGCTGGGCGGCACCACATTCCTCGCGATCACCAACGTGGAGCGCGAGTGGGCGGCGAGCAGCGAGTTCGCCATGAGCGACGGGATCTTCCGGCTGGGGCGCGAAAGAAGCGGCCGACGCGTCATCCGGACGATCGAGGTCGAGAAGCTCCGCGGCGCGGATCCCCTGATCGGGTCGCACGTGTTCACGATCTCGTCCGCCGGGATCCGGATCTTCCCGCGCCTCGAGAGCGTGGTCGCGAAGGAGGGGCTAGCGCCGCGAATGCAGGCCGAACGCCGGCTCCGCTTCGGCATCCCGGGGCTCGACGCCATGTTGGGCGGCGGCATCAGTTCGGCGTCGGCCACCATGTTCGCGGGCGTGCCGGGCGCCGGAAAGACGCTCATGGCCCTTTCGTTCGTCGCGGCCGGCGCGGCCGCGGGCGAGGCGGGGCTCTTCGTCGGATTCCACGAGACGCCCGACCGGCTCCTGGCGAAGGCGGAGCGGATCGGGATACCCCTTCGTGAAGCCGTCGACGGCGATCGGGTTCGCCTGCTCTGGAAGCCATCGGCCGAGCTGCTGGCCGACGAGGTCGCCGAGGAGGTCCTGGACCTCGTCCGCGAGCACGGGATCGAACGCCTCGTCATCGACGGCCTGGACGACATCGCCCGCATGTTCGTGACCGAGGGGCGCAGCACGGCCTTTCTCGCCGCGTTCATGGACGTTCTGCGGAGCCGTGGCGTCAGCGGGGCCTTCACCCAGGAGGTGAGGACGATCTTCGGCCTCGAGCTCCGCCTCCCGATGGCAGAAGTGCCTGCCGCGGTCGACAACATCATATTCGTCCGCTACGTCGAGCTCCGCGCGCGCCTGCGGCACCTCATCTCGATCCTCAAGGTCCGGGACCAGGACTACGACTCGCGGATCCGCGAGTTCCAGGTCTCGGCGCGCGGCATCGAGGTGGGCGAACCGCTCGCGGAGGCCGAAGCGGTGCTGAGCGGGCTCGGCCGCCTCGCGGAACCGAAGCGCGGGGGTGACTGATGTCTGCCCGCGTCCTCGTCGCCGATGACGAGCCGGCGGTCACGGAAGTCATGGGCATGGCGCTCGACGCGGCAGGCTACCACGTGCTCACGGCGCACGACGGCGTCGAGGCGCTCGAGCTGGTCCGGCGCGAACGCCCCGACGTCGCCCTGCTCGATGTCATGATGCCACGCATGGACGGGCGGGAGGTGTGCCGCAGGATCAAGGGCGACCCGGAGCTCGCGAACACGCCCGTGGTCCTGGTCAGCGCGATGGACGAGGCCGATGTGGACTGGCGGGACGTCGGCGCGGACGCCTTTCTTCAGAAGGCGTTCGACATCCTCTCCCTGCCCCGTCTCGTGGAGCGGGTCATGACGGAGCGGCCGGCGGCGTGATGCGCGGAGGCGCGCCGCGACATCGCCGTGCAGGCCGGCGAGTGGCCTGGCGAGGGCGAGTCCGGGCGCCGGGGCGGAGCAGCCGGCGGATCCGGCGTCTCCCGAGCCGCACCGCGCGACCCGAGCGCGGCCCGCGTGCCTGCATCGGGCGCGCACCGGACCGGCCCGTGCCTTGCACCTGCGTTACGGGCGAGACGGCCTCCGGAGGCCGTCACCCGAGACGAGGAGTCGAGATGAGATCACGATCGTGGCCGGCATCGGCGATGGTGCTGATCGCGGCGGGGTGCGCCGCGCTACAGGTCGAACGGGAGCCGGATCCCGAGGAGAAGCTCGTGGAGGGGCTTGCCGCGCTGGACCGCAGGGACTACCGCGCCGCGTTCGAGCCGCTGAGCTGGGTGTACACCCGCTACTGGAACGAGCCGGTCGGGCAGCGGGCGCTGCTGGCGCTGACCGCGGCCGAGCTGGACCCCCGGAACCCGTCGCGGCGGCTGGACGTGGGCGCGGACCTGGCCGGGCGTTATCTCCGGCTTCCGGGGATCGCGGCGTGGACGGAGCCGCTGGTCGAGACGGTGTACCTGCTGGCGCTGGAGCTGGGCGCGGCGGAAGAGCGCGTGGCGGAGGCCGAGGAGGAGGAGGAAGAGGCGCGAGCGGAGGCGCGGGAGGCGCGGGCGGAAGCGCGAGAGGCCCGGGCGGAAGCGCAGGCGGCGCGGGCACAGGCGCAGCGAGAGCGAGCGCGGGCGCAGGCCGCGCCGCCGCGCGAGCTCCCGCGCCTGCCGGGCCCGCCCGTGACCGCACGGATGCGCGAGCTGGAGCGCGAGCGCGCGAACGCCGTCGCGCGAGTGCAGCGGCTCGAGCGGGAGCTCGCGGAATGCGAGCGGGAGCTGGCACGCGTCCGGCGGGCCGCACGGCCGTAGGGCGCGTGTCCGGACCGGGGGGTGAGACCGCCCGGAGCTCGCGTGTGAGCGGCCGTGGGAGGACCCGATGAGCGTACGCGCGCGGCTGCTCCTCACCCTGGCGGCGGTCGGTGCGATCCTCCTGGTCCCTGCGCTCTACGCGGCGAGCCGGCTCGCGGAGCTGCGGGACATCGCGATCGAGCAACGCGGGCGGCACGCGGCCGCGTTCCTCGCGCTGGGCCGGCTCCAGGCGGCGATCGCGGAGTTGAACCGGTTCGAGCGGAGCTACGTCATCGCGCCCGACCCGGCGCTCAGGGCTGGCGTCCGCCGGTCGCTCGAGAACGCACGCATCCAGCTCTCCCGACTCGGGCAGGCGCGGTACGCCGAGGTCGTGAGGGAAGTCGGGACGCGGCTGGACTCGATCGAGACCGCCACCGGGCGAGTCGAGGCGCTCATCGAAGCCGGGCGCCTCGAGGACGCGACCGCCGCGTTCGAGGAGGTCGCGGCGCTCCTGGACGGGTTGCGGGAGCCGCTGGACCGGATCGCCGTCGCGATCGACCGTCGCAGCATCGCGGAGCTGATCGAGGCGCAGGAGATCAGTGCGACCGCGGCCGCGACGACGCGCATCGCGATCGCGATCTCACTCGTGCTGGCGCTGGCGCTCGGGCTCTGGACCACCCGTGCACTGACGGATCCGCTGCTTCGACTGCGCCGGGCGGTCGCGCGCGTGGCCGCCGGCAGGTTCGTGGCGCCGCCCGAGCTGCCGTACGGCCGGCGCGACGAGATCGGCGATCTGTCGCGCTCGTTCCGCGCGATGACCGAGCGACTGGCCGAGCTCGAGCGGGTGAGGACCGAGTTCGTGGGGATCGTGACCCACGATCTCAAGGCGCCGATCAACGTCGTCGGCGGGTACGCCGAGCTGCTCGAGCAGGAGATCTACGGGCCGACGACCGATCGGCAGCGCGAGGCGCTCGAGGCGATCAGCGAACAGACCCGCGTGCTCACCGGGATGGTGAACCAGCTCGTCGACCTGAGCCGCATCGAGGCCGGCGGGCTCTCGATCGAGCCCGGAGAGGTCGACACGGCCGAGCTGTTCGGCAGCGTCGAGCGCGCGTTCCGGGCATTGGCGGAACGCGAGGGGATCGATTTCGCGGTCGAGCTGGCGCCGTCGGTGCCGCCCGTCATCATCGCGGATGCGAACCGCCTGCGGGACCAGGTGCTCGGCAACCTGCTGTCGAACGCGTTCAAGTTCACCGCGCCGGGCGGGCGGATCCGCGTGCGCGCCTGGGGGCGGCGCGACGGTCTCCACATCGAGGTCGGCGACACCGGCCCCGGCGTCCCGGCGGACCAGCTACGCCACATCTTCGACAAGTACTACCAGGTCACGCGGGAGGCCCGGAAGAGAGGCGCGGGGCTGGGCCTCGCGATCGTGAAGGAGGTCGTCGACGCACACGGCGGGCGCATCGGGGTCGAGAGCGCCCCGGGCCGGGGCACGACGTTCCACATCGTGATCCCCGCGCCATCGGTGCCCCTGGCCACGGATTGGCGCGCGCCGTGGCGGCGCGCCGCCGACGGAGGCGCGCCCCGCAGCGGCGACGCCGCGCGGTGGGGCCGGGCTCCGGCCGCGTCCTCCGCCGCGGACCGGCCCCGCCCACCGGCACGCGAGGATGCCCGCTTCTGCGCTTCCGACGCCGCCGACTGTGCCGACCGGCGCGCGGACCGGTTCCGTCAGCTCGCGGAACACGTCGAGGAGGTCCTGTGGATGACGTCGCCGGACAAGAAGGAGATGCTGTACGTCAACGCGCAGTACGAGAAGACGTGGGGGCGCTCGCGCGAAGAGCTGTACGCCAATCCGCGCTCGTGGCTGGACGCGGTGCACCCCGAGGATCGCGCCCGCGTGGCGGCCGCCGTGCCCAAGCAGCTCGAGGGCACGTACGACGAGGAGTACCGGATCGTCCGCCCCGACGGCACGATCCGCTGGATACGCGCGCGGGCGTTCCCGATCCGGGACGAGGCGGGGCGGGTCTACCGCATCGCCGGGATCTCCGAGGACATCACGGATCGCAAGGCGGCCGAGGCGGCCGCGCGGCGCCTGAGCGAGGAGCGGGCGGCACGTGCGGCGGCGGAAGCGGCGGCGAAGCGCTCCCGGCTCCTCGCGGAGGCGGGCACCGTCCTCGCCTCGACCCTGGATTACGGGGCCACGCTCCGGACCGTCGCCCGACTCGCGCTCCCGGTCCTCGCCGACTGGTGCCTCGTCGACGTCGTCGAGGACGGGTACATCCGCCGCGTCGCCTCGACGCACCGCGACCCGGAGAAGGAGAAGGCGCTCCGCGAGATCGAGCGCCACTACCCGGTCGACTGGGACTCGCGGTCCCCCGTGGTGGACGTCCTGCGCACCGGGAAGCCGAAGTGGCTGGCGGAGCTCTCGCCGGCGACGATCCGGGCGTTCGCCCGCGACGAGAGACACCGTGAGCTGATCGAGGCGCTCGAACCCGACTCGTGCATCATCGTCCCCTTCATCGTCCGCGAGCGGACGCTCGGGGCCATGAGCCTGTTCGCGTCGGCGCCCCGCCCGCGCTACGGGGCGGACGACCTGGCGTTCGCGCAGGACCTCGCGTCACGCGCGGCGCTGGCGATCGACAACGCTCGGCTCCACGAGGCCGTCGTGGCGGCGAGCCGGGCCAAGAGCGATTTCCTCGCGGTGATGAGCCACGAGCTGCGCACTCCGCTGGCGGCCATCACCGGGTACGTGGATCTCATGCAGGCCCGGGTCGCGGGGCCGCTTCCGCCCGAGCAGGCGAAGATGCTCGACCGGATCCGGGTCAACGCGCTCCGCCAGTTGCGGACCATCGAAGAGATTCTCGCGTTCTCGCGCACCGAGGCCGGCCGGGAGACGGTACGCCCCGAGTGGCTGGAACTGCGTGCGCTGGTCCGCGAGGCGGCCGAGCCGATCAGACGGCTGGCCGAGGAGAAGGGGTTGCGGTTGACGCTGCGGCTCCCCGATGAGCCGGTCCCCGTGCTGGCCGACGGGTCCAAGGCCGGTCACATCATCGCGGAGCTGCTCGAGAACGCGGTCAAGTTCACGGAGCGCGGGGAGGTCGAGCTGACTGCCAGGGTGGAGGATGGAACGGTCGTGGTGAGGGTCCGCGACACGGGGGTCGGCATCCCGCCGGAGGATCTCCAGCGCATCTTCGAGCCGTTCGTCCAGATCGAGGACGTGCTCACGAGGGAGCGGGGCGGCACGGGCCTCGGCCTCACCGTCGCGCGACGCTTCGCGCGTCTGCTCGGCGGCGACATCGCGGTCGACAGCACGCCCGGGGAAGGGAGCGTCTTCGAGGTCCGCTTCCCGGCGCGCGCGAAGTAGCGCTGCCCGCGCAGCGCGCGCGGCCGCTCGTCCCGCCCGCCGCGCCGCCGCCGGTCCCCGGCGGCGGCGCGTGCTCCCGCCCGTCGGGTCCCCCCGCACGCGGCGCTCCGCCGTGATCGGCGCGACGAGAATCTTGCCCCGTACCCCGGCGCCGGCCATACTGGAGCGCTTCATCTCCGGCGCGCGCGACCGCGGCGCGCCACGGTCCATCCCATCCACGCGACCCCTGGAGCGATCGAGCCATGCGAAACCCACGGTCATCCCTCCCGTCTCCGCTACGCACACTGTTTCGTGTCGGGCCGTTCCTCGTGCTCGTGGCGCTGCCGGCGCGGCTCGGCGCGCAGGCGCAGATCCGGTACTCGGACGTGCCGGCGCCGGAGCGGTCGCAGCCGCTGGTCTTCTCGATCAGCGGCGGCATCAGCCTGGGCGCATACCAGGCCGGCGTGAACTGGGGCCTCCTCGAGCTGTACCGCACCGCGAACGCGTACGACGACTTCGCCGCGGTGCACCGGCTGCCGAAGTCGCACCTCGGCGCGATCACCGGCGCATCGGCGGGCAACATCAACACGCTGTTGTGGGCGATCGAGGCGTGCACGCGTGGCGAGCGGCGCCCGCCGGAATCGAGCCTGTTCTGGCGGATCTGGACGTCGGTCGGGCTGGAGCAGCTCCTGCCGGAGGGCGTGCCCGACCCCGCGCTGGACAACGCGATCTTCGACCGCGCCTTCTTCCGCGACTCCCTGTTTCCACTGCTCGAGGAGCGCATGGACTCGCCCGACCTTCAGCGAGGATGCCTGGTCCGGCTGGGCGTGACGCTGACGCGGGTCGTGCCGGACACGCTGCTGCTCGGCACACTGCCGATCCAGACGCAGCGCTTCGCGACGCTCTTCAGCGCGGGCGTCGATGCGCTGAACGGCGGGCCGATGCGGTTCCGACGGCGGCGCCAAGACGCGGCCGTCTACGGGGATCGCAGCTTCGGCAAGCTCGCGCTGGCGCCGCGTGACGAGCGGCTCCAGATCCCGCGCGACACGATCTTCGACATCGTGCAGGCCTCGAGCGCGTTCCCGCTGGCGTTCCAGCCGCTCGAGCTGGCGCTCCAGCGTCCGGGCGAGTCGGAGGCCCGTTCGGACCTGTACCTCGATGGCGGCCTCTTCGACAACAATCCGGTCGGACTGGCGCTCGGCATCTACCTGGACGCGTTCCGCGGGACGCTCCGGAACGGCCGGCCGGACACGGTCAGCGTGGTCTACGTCAATCCGGGCCGGCTCCGGGGCGAGCTGGCGGAGGACCGCGCGACCGAATCGGGCGAGGTCGCGCGCGGCGGGCTGCGGTCGGTGCTCCAGACGCTCGGCGGCGCGGTCGGCACCGCCCGCCAGTACGAGCTCCAGCTCCTTGCCCGCGACGGCCGGGCCAGCCTGCCGGACACGGTCGTCGCGGCGAACGGCGCGGCACCCGCGCGGGACGCGGTCGTGGTGCACGACACGGTCATGCTTCGGCTGACGAGCCGGGCGCACCCGCTCGTGGGCGAGCACCTGCACGCCTTCGCGGCGTTCCTCGGCCGTCCGTTCCGCGAGTACGACTTCTACGTGGGCGTCTACGACGCGTTCGAGTTCGTCGCCCGCGAGTACGCGTGCCGACACGAGGCGGATGCGGCGGCCGCGCGCGGGTGCATCGCGGACGCGGTCGCCGGGCTGCTCGCGAGCCCGCGGATCGACGTGGGCGGCGACGCGCCGCAGTTGCTGGCGGCGCTGTACGCCCGTGAGTACCGGGAGGACCGGTTCGCCGGCCAGCGCCGGCGAGTCGCGGACGCCGCCTCGGCGATGAAGGCGCGCGGGGACGCGGACCGGACGCGGCTGCTGCTCGCGCTGTTCGAGGCGCAGGAGACGCAGTACCGGCACGCGACGACGTCGTGTGGCAACGTCCCGCTCCCGGACCTGCTCCTCTGCGTCGATCGCCTGGGCACGCTGCTGCGCGCGTTCGGCGCGGCGGACAGCGTGATCCCGATCCTGGAGGGGCGCAGGGAGACGTGCGAGCGGGCGAACCCGGAACGGAAGGGGGCGGGCTGCCGCGAGGAGCGCAACTTCCTGGAGCTGGTGCGCGACCCCGAGGCGTACACGGCGCGCCTGATCGACCTCGTCCTCGACCGGTGGCTGGCCGCGGAGCGCCGGCTGCGCCGCTCGCGCGAGCGGGAGGCCCGTGCGGCCGGCCTCGATCCCGCCGCGCTGCCGCGCCTGGACGGCGAGACGCCGGTCGAGGTGCTGATCTCGCTCTACCGGGCACGGCCGCTGCGCCCCCGGCGCGGCGTCGAGTGGAGCACGACGTCGGCACCGGACGGTGCGTGGCTCGCGCGCTACGTGTTCCCGGACCACGTCGGCGCGATCCTCGGCCGCCACGGCATCGAGGCCGCGTACCGGCCGACGTGGCACTGGTCGACGAAGCTGGCCGCGATCGCGCCGCTCACGTACCACCGCGTGACGCTGCCGACGCCGGCGCCCGCACCCGCCGGGCCGGCGGGCGAGGAGCACCGCGCGTACCTCGGCGGGGGGGCGGGCATCGTCCTGAAGGGGCCGTTCAAGCCCCCCGCCGGGCTGCTCGTCCCCGCGCTCGGGCTGGACGTCCAGCGGCTCGGACCGACGTCGAACTGGTGGGACGAGGGCGTGTGGATGGCCGAGGTCTACGGCGACCTCTCCATGATCGCCGGCCGGATGCGCTTCGGGTTCCGGGTCACGGAGCCGGACGGTCCGCTCTTCAGCGGGCGACGGTGGGGCGTGTTCGCCGGGATCTCCGACGTGGGCGGGCTGGCCTATTGGCTCTGGGCGATCGCGCGCTGATCGCGCTCGGAGCCCCGGGAGGTCACGGCGTCGTCAAGCGGTCTCCCGGTCCCCGCCGATCCTGTCGCCGAGCTGGTCGAGCGCCTCGCGCCTCGCCTCCTCGCGGGGGTGGCTGCGCAGGATCTCGAGCAGCCGCGGCACGGCGACGTCACTCGGAAACTCGCCGATGCTCTCCACCGCCTGCTGAAGCACCGGACCATCCTGGTGGCGCGAGAGGATCTCGTCGAGCGCCGGCAACGCGACGTCGGCGGGGAGCTCGCCCAGCGCCTCGGCCGCCTCCCGCCGCGACGCCAGCGCCGTATGCTCGAACGCGATGCGCAGGAGGTGCGGCACGGCCGTGGGCCCGAAGTCCGCCAGCTTCTCGATCGCCTCGCGTTGCACGCGGGGATCGGGATCGGACAGGCCGGCCGCGAGGACGGCCTCGAGCACCTCCGGCGACGCGTGCTCCGGCAGCGCGTCCAGCGCCTCTTCCCGTACGTCGGACGGGACGTCGCTGCGCAGCAGCTCCATCAGCACGTCCGCGGCGCCCTCGCGATCCAGCTCCGCCAGCCTCTCGACCGCCTCGCCGCGAACGCGCCGACTCGCATGGGTGCGCACGATCCGCTCGAGGAGCGGCGCGGCGGCGGACGCCGGGAACCCGGCGATGGTCTCGACCGCCTCCTCCGCGAGCCGCCGGTCCGGATCCTCCATTGCGACCAGGAACAACGTCTCGAGCACCTCCGCCGCAGGCTGGCCGCCCAGCGCCTCGACCGCTTCCTCGCGTACGGCCCTCGGCGTGCTGGACTTCACGATCTCACCCAGCGCCTGCGACGCGGCCGGAAGCCGGATCCCGCCCAGCGCCTCGGCCGCCTGCTCCCGGACGAACGGCGATGGATCCTCGAGCGCGGCGCGCCGCAGCACGGCCACCGACTCCTCCGTCGCGTGCCACTCGAGCCCCTCGACCGCCTCCTCGCGCAGGTCCGGTCGGTCGCTCCGCGCCACCGCGGCGAGGAACGGCACCACCCGGTCGGACGTCGGGTGCAGCGCGACCGCCTCCACCACGCCGGCCCGCATCCGCGGGTCAGGCAGCTCGTCGAACCGGCCGCGCAGCCAGTCGAGGCTCTCGGCTTCCGTCGCCATCCCGAGCCAGTAGAGCGGCTCGTCGCCGCGACGCAGCCCGACCGATGCGCTGCGCGCGGTCACGCGCTCCACGCGTGTCGAGCCGGGGCCGTCGGCCCGTACGCGGAAGAGCACCAGCAGCGGCTGCGGCACCGGCTCGCTCCCCCTGGCCGGCCGCTCGTACGACGCACCGAGGACCAGCCGTCCCAGCGAGGGCAGCTCCCACTCGGAGGTGGACCAGCCGTGGGTGTCCTCCACCACGACCCGGTCGCCGGGCAGCGAACGCTCGAATCCGTATGCGACCCAGTAGCTCCGATCGCCCCGGCGGTCCGCCTCCGCGACCGCCCACGCCCAGCGCGGCCCCACCGGGCCCCGCGCCGCCGGGTGGCGAATCACGGTGTCCCCGGCGGCGGCGGTCCCGAAAGACGGCGGCAGTCCCTCCTCGGTGCCCGTCGAGACGGTCCGCTCGACAACCGTCTCGGTGTCCCGCTCGATGCCCGTCTCGATGCCCGTCTCGATCGCTGTCTCGATGGATGCATCGATGTCCGTCTCGATGCCCATTCCGATGCCCGCGTCGTCCTGCGGTTCGACCCCGGTTTCGCCCCCGGCCGTGGCGCCCCGGCTCGCGTCCACGCCGCCAGCCGAAATCGCCGGCGCCGCGCACGCCACGACCAGGAGCAGTGCCGCCGCCGCGACGGCGCGGCGTCCGAGAGCGTTCGGCGCGACGTCGCCTCGCTGCTCCAG
>JABAOG010002136.1_pt1 | contig 13034 bp, 11 predicted proteins | sample 7062131 | NCBI WGS metagenome assembly JABAOG01 (sample SAMN14538629, study PRJNA623070) | marine sediment metagenome | biome: marine biome [ENVO:00000428]; feature: marine pelagic biome [ENVO:01000023]; material: deep marine sediment [ENVO:00002113] | place: India: Arabian Sea | collected... | reverse complement strand
GGTGTGCGCGTGGTTCCCCAACCCCTCACGTCCTCGATTTTCTGGTCGAGGGGTGAAGCCCTCCCGTTTGTGGGTGCGGCTCACGGACGTGTCGTGGCTGGCAGGCCGGGTAATCGGCTCAGTCCCCTACTCGCCCGTTCCCAGGTCAGGTTGCCCGTACCGGTGTCACCGGGTGAAGGGCCGCCGGCTCTTGGCCGCAGTTCTGGTGCGGTTGCGGCTAGTGGTGGGTGGCCTCGTTGAGCTCTAGGCGGGGTTGCCAGTGCAGCCAGATCCGGGATCGTGCTTGTGCGCTTCGGAGCGCGGCGACGTTGGTGACCGGGTCGGCCTGGTTGGCTTTCCAGCAGCGGGCGTGGTGGTCTCGGTGAAGGAGGTAGATTTCGGCGGCGAACTCGTCTGGCCAGAACGTTTCGAGCTCGGTCGGGTGGGGCCAGAGGCGTTTCACGGTGAACCGGGTGATCGGGTGCGCGGCCTCGAGTTCCCGTATCTCGGTGTTGAGCTGGTCGATCCGCTGTTGCACCTCGGGTGGCCGGTTCATCCGTGGCGCGATCAGCAACGCGGGGACGTTGGCGCGTTTCGCCATGTTCCGGGTGATCGTTGTCGCCTTGTCTCTGAGGTCTTGGCCCCGGTCGATCACTTCTTCGGCGATACCGAGCGGTTCACGGCAGAAGTGGCACACCTCGGTCCAGTCCCGGTCGGCCATGTCGAGCCGGTGACCCCGCCGCTGGTACATGTCAGCGAGCATGTTCCGGTGCCACTCCGCGTAGGTGAGGTCTTCGCCGTACTTGCGGCGCCTAGCCACCGAGCCGCTCCCGCGCCGTGGCGACCGCATCGGCGTCGATGTCGCAGCCGATGGCGTGGCGGCCGAGAGCGTGCGCGGCGAGCAGCGTGGTGCCTGCGCCCATGAAGGGGTCGACCACCGTCTGGCCTCGGCTAGTGAGCCGTTCGGTGATATCGCGGAACGCCTCATAGTTCTGACCCCATCGGTGACGCTGCTTGGCATCGCTAGTGGATCGAACGACATCACCGAGGCGACGGTCACCGCCGTAGACGAGAAGCGGCTTCCATGAGGACTGGACCTTGCGTTGATGCGAGACGTAGCCGGGCCCCACTGTCAGGTAGCAGCACGTCCACCGGTATGGCCGATGGCCACCGAGCAGGCGATAGACCTCGGGCAGGTGGGTTTGGCCGATTAACACGGCGAGCACGCCATCAGGAGCCAGCACCTTGTCGGCCCAGACGGCGAGGTCGGCCAATAACGGGAGGTACTCGGCTGGGTATGGCGGGTCGGTGATGACCGCGTCCACGTCGGACAGGTCGGCGAGGACGTCGCGGAAGTCGCCGTGCCGGATCTCTGTCCTGGCAGGCTCTGGCTGCACTTCGGCTTCTTGGCGTGCTTCTGCCACCCTGCGCTGCTCGGCTACCTCGTCGCGCTTGATGCGCTCGATGCGCTGGCGCTGCGAATCGGCTACAGCTTTCGCAGTGCGCTCGAACGCACGCGCCTCAGGTGTTCCATTCGGAACGGGCGCCTGTTGTCCATGCTGGTCAGAGGGGTCGGCAGGATCGCCAGGTGTTCCATTCGGAACGGGCGGGTTTACGTGTCGCTGTACCGTCGTAGTGGGGGTGCCGGTGGCCTCTCCGATGGCACGCACCGACGCCTTCGGCTGCAATTCCTTGATGCGCTGGTGGAGCTTCTTCTTGTCGTCAATCCGGAACGCCGAGAGGTCGATCGACCGCAGGAAGACATTCACGTCCGTGTAGCCGGGACCGACGCGCTGCCAGCGGTCGCCTTCGAGCAGCCACTCCAGTTCGTCGGTCATGCGCTCGAAGCCGTAGCCCGAGATGTGGGCCGACTCCAGCAGCCGGCCGTAGACGATGTCGGGGGACTCGCTCACGGCGCCACCACGTTGTCCGCCGACGACCATGGCTCACCGAGACAGTTGTGGCACATCCAACCGTCGCCGAACAGCATGCCGCCATCAGAATCGACCACCCTCATGCGGTCGTCGATATGAAGTCGGCCGACAGACTCCTTCCCGCACTCAGTGCATACGGCTTTGAAGTCGAAGGTGTCGTTCACGCCGCCTCCCCCACCGCATCGTTGACCACGGCCTGCACGGCGTCGGGCACGCTCAGGCCGTCCCGGCGGGCGGCGGCGATGGCCTCGTGCGCCCGTGCCACGCCGAGCCCGCAGGCGTGGATGGCGTCGACCTTGCCGCGGGCGGTGTGGGCGGCGCCTGGCGCCTTCTCCCAGCGGACCCAGGCGGCGACGAGCCTGTCGACGGGGTTTCCGCTTGACGAACCTGGTGTTGGCTGGTCATACTTGGCGGCACATAGGTTCACAACGCCGATTGTGCCCCCGGGAGACGCCAGCCGTCAACCGGGGGCACAGTCGTTTTCGGGGTCCTGGTGGTACTTTCGGGTCGTGCCCCGCAAGATCCTCCAGTCGCAGCGCACCAAGTTCTGGCGCCTGTACCGGGAAGGGCACACCGTCCGCGAAGCGTCCCGGCGGGCCGGGTTCTCCGACTCGTACGGCAAAGGGCTGCTCCGCGAAGGCAAAGGCGACAACTCGACGCTCGGCAACCGGCCGGCCCGGTTCGAGGAGACCGATGTCGCCACCCGGCCCAAACACCCCCACGAGCTGTCCCCGGTCGCAGCCGACTGTCTCGAGGACTTCGGCCGGTTCCGTGCCCGCTACCTCGGCAGCATCAGCGTGCCGTGGCAGGAGGAGGCCGCCCAGCTGGTGATCGCCCACCTGGGTTCGGACGACGATTCGTACGGGGTTGTCAACGCTGCGCAGGGCGGAGGGAAGACCCGGCTGTTCACCCACGACATTCCCGCCTGGTTGACGTGCCGGGACCGGACCATCCGCGGGTGCCTGGGTTCGGGTACGAAGCCGATCTCGGCGCGGATGACCGGCAACCTGCGGGCGACGTTCGCTCGTAAGAGCCCGGTGGTCGCCGCGGAACGGTGGAAGGCCCGGGGCATGGCAATGGACGCCCAGGCCACGCTCGCCCAGGACTACGGCCGGTTCCGTCCGATCGTCGCGGGTATCCAGTGGGCACGCGAAGAGTTCACGGTCGAGGGCCTGTGGGAAGACCTGGACGAGAACCCGGAGCTCGCCGAGTACAAGGGTGAGGGGCAGGACAAGGAGGCGACCTGGGCGGCGTTCTCCTACGAGGCGCAGGTGATGTCGCTCCGGTTCGATTTCATGAACTGGGACGACCTGCACACCCACCGGCAGTTACGCAACCCGGATGTGATGCAGGACCTGTTCAACTGGTGGGACGTGGAAGCCGAATCCCGTCTGGACCCGGGCGGGTTGTGCCTGGTCACCATGCAGCGGCTGGGGGTGAACGACATCTCGAAGTATCTGCTGTCCAAGGTCGACCCGGCGTTCGAGATAGACGAGAGAGACGAACCCGACGCGCCCCGCCAGTATTTCCATGTCGTGTACAAGGCCCACTACGAGGACCGGTGCACCGACCGGCACGACCGGGACGCCCCGGCGTACCCGGAGGGGTGCATGTTGGACCCGAAGCGGGTCACATGGCAGAAGATCCGGGCGAAGAAACTGGCCGGCAACTACGAGGTCGTCTACCAGCAACGCGACGCCGACCCGACCCATTCCCTGGTCCGCCAGGTGTGGGTCGACGGGGGCCTGGACATCGACGGCGCCGACCGGCCCGGGTGTTGGGACACGGACCGTGCGACCGGCGACCTTCCCCGGTTGGCGACCGGCCGGGTCCGGTACGTGACCGTCGACCCGTCACCGACCAAATACTGGTTCGTGCTCGACTGGTTGTACGCCCACGTGGAGGACACCGAACCGTTGGCCGGCCGGCGGATCCTCGTCGACGCGTTCCGCGAGCGGATGGGCGCCAACGAACTGTTGGACTGGTCGAACGACCAGCAGACATGGACCGGCCTCCTGGAAGAGTGGGTGCAGCGTTCGAAACGGCAGGGGTTCCCGATCACCCATGTGATCCTCGAGCAGAACGCGGCGCAGCGGTGGGCGATGCAGTACGAGCATTTCCGCCGCTGGCAGTCGGCCCGTGGGATCACGGTGATCCCGCACAACACGGACCGCAACAAGGCCGACCCGGCGCTCGGCATAGAAGCCACCCTGCCGAACGTGTACAAGCACGGCCGTGTCCGTCTCCCGGGCCGTGGTGTGAACAAACGGCATGTCGACCAGCTTGTGGCCGAGGTGGTCCACTGGCCTGATTGGCCGACCGACGACGGGGTGCTCTCACAGTGGTTCGGCGAGTACAACCTGCCGCACATCCACTTGTCGGATACCCCGACGGGTAGCATCTACGACGACATCCCCTCGTGGGCCGGCGCCGAAAGCCCCGACCCTGTCACGGTGAGAGTGGCCCAACTTGCCGCCCGTTAACCCGCCTCGCAGCGCAGACGAGATAGCCGGCCTGTACCGGGACCGTCAGGCCCGTCTCGCCGAACGGCACGCCCGGATGCGTGCCGTGTCCGACGTGTACGGCGGCCGGACACAGTTGCCCCTGCCCGAGATCGCCGACCTCGACTCGGCCGCGGTACCCAACCTCGTCCAGTTGGGAACCGACCAGATGGCCCGGCGTGCCGCTTCGGTGCTCCCCAACCTGTACTACCCGCCGGACCGGCCCGGGTTCGACGTCCACGAACGCACCGCGGACGTGCGGCGGATGGTCAACTACGGCTGGTGGGAACGCACCCGCATGAAGAAGGTGACCCGCCAGCGTTCCGCGTGGCTGATCACCTACGCGTGCGGTCCGGTCGTCGTGCGCCCCGACCCGAAGAACCGGGTGCCGTGCTGGGAGCCCCACCATCCGTTGGACGTGTTCCCCGCCCGACAGTTCCTCGGCTCGTACACACCCGAGGACGTGATCCTCCGCCACCGCCGCGACCTCAGATGGCTCGCGGCCCGATACCCCGAACAGGCCGCCCGTATCCGCAAGTCGCCCGACGCGGGACCCGACGCGATGTTCGACGTGGTCGAGTACATCGACGGGCAGGAGGTCGTGTTCGTGCTCGTCGGCCACGAAGAGGACCGGGACAGCGACATGCCCGGCATGGCCGGCGACTTCTACGGGTCCTCGGGTTCCCCGCAGGCCGAACTGGTGCGCCGACCCAACCGTGCCGGCGTCTGCTGGGGGGTCATCCCCGAACGCCCGTCGTTGGACGCCCCGGTCGGCCATTTCGACAACACGCTCGGCATGTACAAGACACAGGCCGCGCTCATGGCCCTCGAAGTGCACGCCGTGCGCCGTTCGATCTGGCCGGACCCGTGGCTGGAAAACCCGAACGGGCCGATGCAACCCCACATCGCCCGGCGACCCAACCGTGCCACCGGCGAACCCGGTGTCGTCGTCAACGGCCGTCTGACCACCGTGCAAATGGACCCGTCGTTCCGGTCGGTGAACACGATGGACCGGCTCGAGCACGCCCAACGGCAAACCGCGGGGATGCCCGCCGAACTGGGCGGCGCGTCACAGTCCAACGTGCGGACGGGGGCGCGGGGCCGGCAGATTCTCGCCCAGTCGATCGACTGGACGATCGGCGAGGTGCAGGACGCGTTGGCCGAAGCGTTGCACGAGGAGAACCTTCGTGCGATCGCGATCGACAAGGGCTACTTCGACCAGAAGAAGAGCATCCACGTGTCGTGGAAGGGTTCGCGTGGCGAGGTCGAGTACCGGCCGTCGGAAACGTTCGCGAACGACCAGCATGTGGTCGAGTACCCGATCGCGGGAACGGACCTGTCGGACCTTGTCATCAACGGGGGCCAGCGGGTGGGCATGGGAACGATGTCGAAGATGTCGTTCATGGACATCGACCCGCTTGTCCGTGACGTGGAAGCCGAGATCCAACGGTTGCGGTCCGAGGGCGTGGAAGCGGCGTTCTTCGCGTCGGTGCAACAGCTCGTGTCGATGCCCGAGGGGCCGTTGCAGCCGAACCACATCGCCGAGTTCATGCAACGCATCCGCCGTGGGGAACCGTGGGAAGACGCCTACCTGGAGATCCACCGGGCGTTGCAGGAAGCCCAGGCGCAGGGCGCCCCCGAGGGTGCACCGGAGACCCAGCCGGGCCTGGCGATGCCCGGCCAGGGTTCGGAGATCCCCACGGTCGGGGAACCGGCCCCGTCGATGGGGAACCTGACTTCGCTGCTGTCCCAGCTGGGGGTGGCGGACCAGGCGATACGGATGAGATGAACGGAGCAGTGATGCCAACCGAAGCTGTCACCACGACCAAGACCGTCAACACCGCCGGCCGTCAGGCCGACCCGCAGCAGGGGGCGTTCCCCCGCCGTTCCCGCACCGTGGACGGCAAGGTCATCGCCGAGGAACTCCGCCCCGGCTCCAAGGCATGGCAGGAGGTGCCGTGAAGAAGCGCAAGCCTCGCAAGACACCCAGGTACTGACATGCCGGTCCGCAAGGTCAGAGGCGGCTACCGGTGGGGTAGCCGCGGCAAGGTGTACAAGACGCGGGCCGAGGCGGCACGGCAGGGGCGTGCGGTCAAAGCCGCCCAGTCCCGCCGAGGGATGCGAGGCCACTGATGCCCCCGGGGGGTAAGCGTGTCGGCCGGCCCCGGGTCGCGTACCCGCAACGCCGGGACCTCAACTCGGGTGACCGCACCTACGGCGACGGGGTCAACAAGGAAACCGTCGTCGCCGCCACCCCCGGCAGCCCAAACACGCCCGACACGCCCGAACCGCAACCCCAGGGCGGCCCCCTCCCCGGCCAGCTCGTCCCCCTCTCCGCGCCTTCCGAACGGCCCGACGAACCCGTGACCGCCGGCCTGTCGGTCGGCCCCGGACCCGGGCCCGACACGATGGTCCGCCCCGGCGACGACGACCTGTTCGCCCTCCGCGCTCTCGCCCGCCGGTTTCCGTCCCGCGACCTTCTGCGACTCGTCGCGTTCGCTGAAAGCCGACAGTAGATGCCCGGCCTCGAGGACATCTTCACCGAGATACGGGCCGTGCAACAGTGGCAGGACCGTGCCGCCCGCGCCGACGCGGGGGCGCGCATGTTCACACCCGTCCAGGCCCGGGAGATGAGCATGGCGGCGGGCATGTACCCGCAGATCGCCCCGGGTGCCCTGCTCGCCCTCGGCGCCGGCGGGTATTCGGCGGACCATCCTCTGGTCCAACAGGTCGGTGAACTGTCGGCCCGCATGTTCATGCGTGACCAGCCCTACGGGGTGGAGTGGGGTGACCCGTCGGTGACCGCGGCGATGCGCCGCACCCACGGTCGCGCCCGCGAGCTCGCCGCCGGTCTGCCCCTCCCCGGTTCCCAGTTGCGGGCCGGCCGTGCCCGCGAGGCCGCGGCGGGGATCATGCCCGCGGGCAGCCGGGGACCCTCGCAGAAGACCCGTCTCGTCCAGCAGGCCCGGTCCCGGGGTGTCATCACCCCCGAGCGGACCCTGCGCCTGCCTGTCGAACGCCGGTTCGAGGACGGCGGCTACCGGTTCGATTCCGAGTACGACGAGGAGACGTGGAACATCTTCCACGAGCTGGCGGCCCGGGTAGCCGAGCAGACGGAGGGTGACGACCCGGTCCCGTTCACCTTCGCCGACGGGAGTCCCGGCTTGTACTATCCGGCCACCGGGCAGACCTCGACGATGCGCGGCCCGGACGAGACACCCCTGCCGGGGGTGTTGGGGGACGTGGGTCGTGGGGTGCAGGCGGCGGTGGACCGGTTGTCTTCCGTGCGCCCCGACATTCCCGGCCTGCCCGAAGCGGGTTCGGTCGAAGTGCCGGGCGGGGTGTCCACCGCAGGGTTCTCCAGGAACCCGCAGGGTGTCGCCCAGCAGGCGTTCATGGCGATGAACGCCCCGATACAGGAGGAAGTCGGGTTCGTCCGCAACCTGTACGGGGCCACCCACGGCCGAAACGTGAACTGGTTCGAACCCCAGTCCGACTTCGGTATCTCCCTCACCACCGGTCTGAACGCCGGGGGCGGGTTCTTCGTCGACGAAACCTCCGAGCTCGCCGCCGAACGCCGCCGCCGCGAAGCCGGACGCGGGCAGATCGGCGGGCACAGCATCACCGCCGGCCGGTGGGTCGCCGACGCTCTCCTGCCCTGGGACATCGAAACACCCCAGGCGATGATCCTCTCCGGCATGGTCGACACCGCGGTACAGGTGTTCGACCCGACCGCGCTGCTCGCCGGGAAGCTCGGAGCGATCCAGGAAACCCGCCGAGTGTTCGCCGCCGCCGACGACACGGCAGGCGCGGTCCACGGGCTGCGTTCCGTGCTCCGCCCCCAGGCGGTCGGCCAATGGCTGGACTCGCCGACCGCGCAGGCCAGGTTCCAATGGTGGGCCGGGGAATCGTCCGCCTACCGGATCTGGCTGGCGTCGAAACGCAAGCTCCCCATCCGTGTCGCCCGCGACCTCGCCGACACCCACACGCCCGAACAGGCCCGTGCCGTGCTCGAACCGCTGCTCGGCCGTCGGATAGCGAAGGTGGCCGCCGTCGAATCGACCTCGGGCCGCAAGTTGAACGTGATGCCCGCCCGTGGGCGCATCGACGCGCACGACCCGGACATCGTCGCATGGGAAGTCGAAGCGTCCCTGCGGAGCGTGAACGCCCCGGACGAGGTGATCGCCGAAGCGGTCGACCGTGTCGCCCGTGCCGACAACGCCATCGAGTTGAACGCGGCCATCCGCCGGGCCGTCGACGACGACATCGACGGCATCCTCGCCCGGGCCGGCGTGTCGGAGCAGCACCGGTCGCAGATCCTGGCGTTGCACGAGGACGTGACCGAGGAAGCGTCGCGGACGTTCGTCGAGTCGATCACCCATCAGGGTGTGACCGACAGTCCGGTGATGCTCGCCGAGGAGGTCGCCTACTACCCGGGGGCGCATCTGTTCGTCGAACACGCGCCCCGCTATCTGCGGATGCCCGACGGGCGGGTCACCAAGTCGCTCACCTCCCAGTACGCCAACATCTTCGGCCGCAACGTGTTCCGCCACGCCGACGGCACCTACCGGCTCCCCACCGCCCTGGCGGACGGGTTCGTGAACGCGGCGTGGAAACCGTTGCAGCTGATGCGACTGGCGTGGACGGTGCGGGTCATCGGCGAGGAACAGTTGCGGATGGCCGCCGCCGGCTACGACTCGATGTTCAAACACCCGGTGTCGTACATCTCTTGGCGTACCGGCCGCAAAGGCGCGCTCGACGTGAAAGGCACCCTTCTCGACCTGGGTGACGAGTTCAAAGCGGCGATGGCCCAAACCCACGGCGGCTGGGTCGACCGTGCGACGACCACCACCGGTGTGCGCCGCACGTTCCACAAGGGCAACGTGCACGAACGGGCACGGTTCAACGAGGCGCACGCCTCCGAGCTCATCCGCCTGTCGTCGGACCCGGTCGCCAACAAGGTCGTGTCCGCCGATTCGATCGACGAGGTGTACGAGTGGTTCACCCGGGGTGGAGGCAACGAGTTCCGTGCGGGTATCGCCTCGGCGCATCCGGGCCGGTACGAGACGATCGAAGACGCCCGCGCCTACGTGGACACGGTGCAGCGCCGTATCCGCAATGCGACGGGCGGCAACGGCGACCTGTTGGACGCGGTGCGAACCGGCAAGTTCCAAGGCGAAGACATGCTCACCGGTTCCGGGCAGCACAAAGACCTCGCCGCATGGCTCGACGGCTACCACGACCGGTTCGCGCCGGACATCATCCTCGGTGTCGACCAGTTGCCCCGGGGCGCGATGCAGAGGTGGAACCTGTTCGTCGACCGCATGTTCGGTCTGCTGATGACCAACCCGACGAACGTCCTGTCCCGGTCCGTCGTGTTCAAACAGGAGTACTGGCGGGAGGTCGCCCGCATCCTCCCGGGCGCCACCGAGGAGGCCAAACAGGCGGTGCTCGCTTCGGCCCGTGAGGCCGGCGTGTCCCGCCGTGCGCTCGCACGCATGGAACGTGTCCGGGCGTCGGGGCCGGCAAGCCTGGACGAGATCGACCTGTGGGCGAAAGGGCACGCGCTCGACCAGACCAAGGACCTTCTCTACGACATGACCCGCCGCGGGCGGACGATGGACGCCGCCCGCATCGTCATCCCGTTCGGCGAAGCGTGGACCGAGGTGCTCACCGAATGGTTCCACCCGCGCACCGGTCTCGCCTCCCCCCTGACCGGCCGCGGTGTCCGCAGCATCCGCCGGTTCCAGCAGGCCGTACAAGGCGCCCGGGGCGAGGACTTCGGCGAGGTGATGGGCGCCCCCGAGGTGGCCGGAGGGTCGCTCGGCTTCTTCTGGAAGAACGAGTTCGGCGAAGAAGTGTTCACCTATCCACTGTCGTCGTGGTTCACCGAACATCTCATCGGCGTGCCGATCCCTCTGACCGGTGGTGTGCGGAACCTGTCCATGTTCGGGACGATCGTCCCCGGTCTCGGCCCCGTCGCACAGATCCCGATGGCCTGGTTCCTCGAAACGAAACCGGGACCCCAGTGGTTCAAAGAACTGGTCGCCGAAGTCGAACTCGCCGAAATCCCCCACCTGGGCACCGTCCGCGAACAACTGGTGCCGTTCGGGGCGCCGGGAATGACCGACCAGGGTGAGATCACCAACGCGTTCAACTTCCTTCCCCCGTGGATGCGCACCGCGTTCAACTTCGTGGTCAACGGCGACGGCAACGAGAGGGTGTGGGCGAACAGTGTGATGGCAACCGCCGCCTACCTGCGGTCCACCGGCGACTACGGCAACACCGCCGCCGACCAGCAGCGGCTGATGGAAGACGCCGCCCGCAAAGCCAAATACCTGCATCTCATCAAAGCGGTCGGCGCCGCCGTGCTCCCCGCCTCCCCCGCAGCAGAGTGGCAGGTGGTCGACAAGCACGACAAGCTCATCCGGTTGCGTGCGCTCGCCGAGGAATACCGGGACCTCCAAGTCGAAGACTACGCGACCGCCGATCAGGCCATCCTGGACAAGTACGGGATCGACGTGCTCGCCGCCATCCAGTCACGCACCCAGGGTGTCGAGTACGCGGTGCCGGTCACCCGCGAAGGCGCCAAATGGGTCATCGACCATCCGGGTGTGGACGGCGACCTTCCCCACACCTACGGGTTCTTCGCACCCCAGGGCGGAGAGTTCGACTACACGCTCTACGACAAGCAGTTCCGCACCGGTGACAGGGTCCAAATGCAACCGGACCGGTTCGTCGCGCTGATGAACGCCACCAAAGCCAACGTGGCGCTCGAGGAACGCCGCTCCCAGCTGGGCGACTACGAGGGCACCGAGGCGGGCGACGCGTACATGCGTGACGTGCGCGCATGGTTGAACGAGGAATACCCGGGGTGGGACGACCCGACCGGCACACCGAGCCGGCCGCCGACCGACATCCTCATCCGCGAACTGTACGACGCTGTGGACCATCCGGCGGTCGCCGAAACCGAGGCCGGGCGGGCGTTGCGCATCTACCTGGACCGGCGGGACAAGGTGCTCGAATGGCAGGAGTCCCAGGGTGTGGAACGGGGTGACCGTCTCGTGTCCGACGCGGCGGGAATCGCCCCGGGCCGGGCGTATCTGCGTGACGTGGCCAGGTGGCTGGTGGCCGAGTACCCGGACTTCAAGCTGGTGTTCGATATCGTCCTGTCACGCGAAACGGATGACCGATGAGCGACCCGGGCGTGTTCAACCCGTACAACTACGGGGAACAAGAAGACGAGGACGAACGCAAACCGTTCGGTGTCGACCCCGACTACCGGGTCGCGACCGTTCACCCCGCGGCCGGCCGGCTGCCCGGCCCCGGTTCGTCCGCTGCGGCGCTCGAAGCCGCCGCCCGTGGGGCGGGACCACCGGCGGTCATCGAACGTGGCCCCCGCTACTTCTCCGGGCATGAACTGGCCCCGAACCGTCTCGACCCGGCGTCTATCCGCGAGCTCCAAGCGGACCTTGTGCGGGCGGGCCTGTTGACCCGTTTCCGTGCGGGCATATGGGACCCGGCGTCGGTGAAGGCGTACGGGACGCTGCTGGAAATGGCGAACCAGTACGGGCTGACAGACGAGGCGATGCTTGCCCAGCTGGTCGCGGCGGGTGGCCCCGTCGATTTCGGTGGTGGTGTCAGCGGCGCCGGTGGGGGTGCCGGGTTGCCTCAGATGGTGACCACGAACCGGGACGACCTGCGCCGCCTGTTCCGTCAGACGGTCATCGACCGGCTCGGAAAAGGCTGGACGCAGGAGCAGATCGACGAACTGGTGGACGCCTACCAGTGGCAGGAGATCCGTGTGCAGCAGCAGGCCGCCGAACGCTCCGCGATGGCCCGCGAGGCACAACTGTCGTCGCTCGACCCAGGCCGCCCCGGTCGACATGGCCGGTGTGGGTGGGGGCATGTCGGAGCCGCCGTCCCCGGAGACGTTCGTCGAATCCGAGCTGCAACGACGGGACCCGGTCGGCTATCAGGCCGGGCAGGCGACACAGGAGTTCATCCCGGCGCTCATGGACATGCTCGGAGGTTGGGTCTGATGGCCGAAGGCAACAGCGAGGTCCTACAGGCGCTCGCGCAGGCCAATCACGGGCTCGACCTGAACGGTGCGCTGCGCGCCGCGTCCGGCCTCGACCTGGACGGCAACGGGGTCGCCCACGCGTTGTGGGGCAAGGAACTGCACGACTCCTACGACGAGGCGTTCACGCTGCTGGGCGGGGTGTGATGTACGAGGGTCTGAACCCGGTGTTCGCTTCCCGGTTGCGGGCGATGATCGGCGCCGCGGCCGCCGAAGGGAAGACCATCGGCGTCGGGTCCGGGTTCCGTACCGTGCAGGAACAGATCGAGCTACGGAAACGGAACGGGTGCCCGGACGTGTGGTCCTCGCCTGCGTCGGCGTGCCGGGTGCCCACCGCGATCCCCGGCCGGTCGAACCACAACCGGGGTCTCGCCGCGGACCTGACCGGGGACAAGGAGTGGGCGAACGCGAACGCGCATCGTTTCGGGCTGGCGTTCACCGTGTCCGGCGAGGACTGGCATGTGGAACTCGCGGACGGGCACGACATCCCCGGGGGTCCGAACCCGGAATGGGCGACCGAGTCCCGCAACCCCGAAGACG
>JABAOG010011945.1_pt1 | contig 13038 bp, 11 predicted proteins | sample 7062131 | NCBI WGS metagenome assembly JABAOG01 (sample SAMN14538629, study PRJNA623070) | marine sediment metagenome | biome: marine biome [ENVO:00000428]; feature: marine pelagic biome [ENVO:01000023]; material: deep marine sediment [ENVO:00002113] | place: India: Arabian Sea | collected... | reverse complement strand
TTCTCCGGCTTGAGGTCGCGGTGGATGACGTCGAAGTCGTGCGCGCGCGCGAGGCCCTTGGCGATCTGCAGCCCCAGCGACGCGACCCGGCCCGGCTCCATCGGCCCTTCGGCGACGAAGTCCGAGAGCGGCGCGCCGTCGAGCAGCTCCATGACCAGGAAGACCGCGCCGTCGTCGGTCTCGCCGTGGTCGTAGATCTCGATGATGTTCGGGTGGGCGAGCTGAGCCGCGTTCTTCGCCTCCCGGCGGAAGCGCTCCTTGAGCGACGCGTTCTTCGCCATGGAGGGGGCCATGATCTTCACNNATACCCCCCTCCCCGATGGGGTGCTCGACGAGGTAGCGGCCGGCCAACGTCCGCCCGATGAACGGATCCGCCTGCTGCTCCAGCTCGGCGTTGTCCACGAAACAGCGGTCCTGGTCGTCCTGATACTTCAGGCCGCAGGTGGGACAGACCTTCATGGCCTCCGACTCTACCAGGCTCGCGGGGCTCGGGGGACCCGAGCTTGCGGGTGGATCACCCGATCCGAGAGTCGCTTTCACTCCAAGGTCTGGGCCGCTATCCTTCGCGGCGCGTGGAACGACTTGGGCGTTACGAGCTGCTTAGAAAGATCGCGACCGGAGGAATGGCCGAGATCTTCATCGCCCGCCAATGGGGCGACGGCGGATTCCAGCGCGAAGTCGTCATCAAGCGCATGCATCCCCACCTGGCGGAGCAGCGACGGCTGCTGAACGAATTCTGCGCCGAGGGGCGCTGGATGGCGCGCATCGAGCACGCCGGACTGCCGTCGATCCACGACGTCCGCCACGACGACGGCCAGTGGTACTGCGTGATGGAGCGGCTGCGGGGGCTCACCCTCGGCGCGGCGCGGCGCCACGAGCGGGAGATGGGACGGTCCATGCGCTGGGACGTCGTCTTCTCGGTGGCCATCCAACTCTGCGACACGCTCCACGCGGTCCACGAGCTCCGGGACGAGCGCGGTCAGCCCTGTGGCCTCATCCACGGCGACCTCGGACCGGAGAACGTCTTCCTCGGCCGCGACGGTCGGGTGCGGCTCATCGACTTCGGGCTGGCCACGGACACCGCCGCCCGGCAGACCCTGAAGGGGAGCGACTCCGGCATCCGCGGCACCGTCGGCTACATCGCGCCGGAGATGATCGAGAAGCCCAAGGGCGCCGACCGACGCGCCGACCTCTACGTGCTCGGCGTGCTCCTCTACGAGCTCACGACCGGCCAGCGGATGATCGAGGGCGACGGCATCGCCTACGTGAACGCCGTGCTGGCGGGCTCGCCGCCGCCGCCCTCGGGGCGCACCGAGCGCGAGTATCCGGCGGCGGTCGAGGCCGTGATCCTTCGCTGCCTGCAACGGGACCCGTCCAAGCGCTTCGGCGACATGCGCAAGCTGCGCCTCGCGCTCGAGAACCTGGCCAAGGCCCAGGACCTGCGCATCGGTCACGACGTGATCGCCGCCTACGCCTGCGCGCTGCAGCCGGAGAGCGAAGAGCCGCTCGCGCCCAAGACGGTGCCGCCGCCCTTCGTCGTGGCCACCGAGGAGGTGCTCGAGCCCGAGCCGGTGGACGACAGCGTGCTCTCGGCCGAGGAGCACGACGCGCTGCTCGCGGACCTGGACATGTTCTCGGTGGCCGACGGCAGCGTCGAGGCCCCCGAGCTGGACGACTTCGAGGAGCTCGACGACGCCGAGCTCTACGCGGAGCCGCCGCAGACCCAGACCCGGCGACGGCATCCGGACATCCCGGACGAGGGCGAGTTCGCCATCGCCTTCAACGACGACGATTGACGCGCGCCGCCGGCGCCCCAGGAGTACCCCCATGTCCCGACGCATCGAGAGCTTCGAGGAGTTCTGGCCCTACTACCTCTCCGAGCACCGCGACGCCCGCTCGCGGCGGCTGCACTTCATGGGCACCACCGGCTTCTTGGCCGCGGTGGGCGCCAGCACCGCCCTGCACCCGGTGCGCTTCCCGGCGGCCATGGCCGGCTTCGCCGCCATCATGAGGCACGGCCTGAGCGCCGAGACGAAGAAGGCCCCGCTCGGCCACGTCGCGGCCATGCTCGGCCTCGGCACCGCCGGGGCGCCGCTGACCTTCCCGGCCGGCGTCGTCTTCGCCTACGCCTGCGCGTGGCTGGGCCACTTCGGCCTGGAGAAGAACCGACCCGCCACCTTCGAGTACCCGCTCTGGTCGCTGGCCGCCGACTTCCGCATGTGGAGCCACATGCTCCGCGGCGAGCTCTGGTCCGGCGATCCGCTCGAGGTCCTCGACCTCGACGATCCCGCGGACGTGATGCAGGTGCCCGAGGGCTCGGTGGCCTCCGCCGCCAGCGGCGTCTGAGCGACGCAACTCGCCGCACGCCGCGGCGAAGAGGGCGCCATGCATTCGCGCCCCAACCCCTCTTCCGATCTGAGCTGGCTCCGCGACGCCTGGCACCGGCTCACCCACACCCTCCCCCTGCCCGCCGACCGAGGCCTGCAGGAGGCCGCGGCCTTCGTCGAAGGCGTGGTCCCCCGCGGCCGTGACGCCGCGGCGGTGGTCTGGCTCCTCGCCTGGCGGATGATGCCGCGGCCCAAGAAGCCGCCCTTCGGGAGCGACTTCTGGATCCACACGGCGACCTCGGAGGTCTACTGCTACTTCGACGGCGGCGGCTACGGGCAGCGACGGGTGCTGCAGCTCCTCGAGCGCTGGGCCCGTTGGCTCCACGCGACCGAGGCGCTCGGCGCCGAGCCGATGCACGACCTGCTCGGCGACATCGACCACCACCGCGAGCTGAGCGGCTTCCCGCGCAAGCGCGCGCCCCGGCCCCGACCCTTCGCGCCGATCTCCATCGAGCAGAGCGTGGGCCGCCTCTTCCCGGACCCGACCGAGGCTCGTTGGGCGGCCATCGCCCTTCGCGCCACCCTCGCCTTCCTGGACGAGGTGCAGGGTCGCCCGGGCCGCCTCCACGCGCTCGATCCGGAGGCCTTCGCCCTCGACCTGCGGGCGATGCTCGAGACCGGCGACGCGGTGAACGAGGGAGCGCCCGCGAAGGTGCTCGGGACGGTGGGCACCCTCTACCGCGAGCTCGCCGGGTCCGCCGCCCTCCCCGCGCCGGTCGCGACCGGGATCGCCGACCGATTGGAGCGGCTGGCCCTCGGCTGCCGTTGACGACTCTGGTAGAAGATCGGGATGCGCGCGTGGCTCCTCTCCTTCTCGCTGCTCCTGTCCACCGTCGGCTGTGAGGAGCCGGCCCCCGAGCCCGCGCCGGAGGCGGAGACCGAGGAGGCGGAGCCGGAGCCCGAGCCGGTCGAGCCGCCGGCCATCGACGCCATCGACGAGCCGGCGGAGGGGGAGGCGAAGGTCGCCGTGCCCACCTTGAACGAGGGCTTCGAGTTCCCGGTGCGGACCCTCGAGGCCGGCTTCGGCCGCGACGACTCGATGGTGCTCGTGGAGCTGAAGGCCGGCGACGAGGGGGGCCTGTCGGTGCAGCTGACCTTCCACGAGGGGAGCCCGGAGCTGGGCACCCATCCGCTCGACGCCGAGCCCGGCGAGGGCGCGACGACCGCCGCCCTGGGCGGCACGCAGCTCCGCGTGCAGGACGGCGCCATCACCCTCGAAGCGATCGAGGACCAGCGGCTCACCGGCACCTTCGACCTGGAGGTGAAGGAGCCGCGCTCGCCGGAGCCGACCCGCATGCGCGGTCGCTTCGATGCCAAGCGCCACCGCTACTACGACGGCGTCATCGAGCATCAGCAGACCATCCGCGAGCAGCTGCGGAACCGCTGACCGGAAGGCTGACTCGAACGTCTGTTCAATTCTTGGTCAAACGTCCAAGAATTAGGCTCACCGGTGTCTAGCCTTTGGGCAGGCGCGGGAGTCCCTCGCTGAAATCGTTTGGTTTTTTCGTTGGCACGAGGGTTGCGAACCAGGTTCGCAACTTGACGGAGCTCGGCACGCACGCCGAGCCAACGAAACGGAGAACCGAACCCGATGCGCCACGCCCTTCCGCTCTGCTCTGCTCTACTCCTGGCCTTCGGCTGCGCCGCCAACGTGGAAGACGTGGGCACCGGCAGCGAGGAGCTGATCGCCCCGATCGAGTACGACGAAGGCGGTGGCGGTGGCGGCGGTGGCGGTGGGGGCACCAGCGGCACCACCTACCACTACACGACCTGTGACGGGGACCAGGTCAAGAGCACCGCCTCGACCCAGATGATCTACCTCTCCGGCTACACCTCGCAGCGCTCCAAGAGCAGCTGGGGAGGCATGGACGGCAACCGGCCCTTCGGCGTCCGCGAGGTCAACGGCTACGGCAACGAGTTCCACGCGCTCTGCGACGAGACCGACTTCCCCGCCGGCATGGTGGCGGACGTCTACTGGAAGGACGACTGCGGCAACGAATACGTCTCGCAGGTCACCCTCTTCGACCCCGACTGGGGCAACGGCTGCCCGGGCATGGCCGGCAAGGGCTGCACCAACGGCGGCGACACCGAGTGGTTCAGCAAGAGCACGCCGAACCTCAGCTGGGAGGCCGCGGCCCACGACGCCTGCTGCGCGCACTTCGGCTACAGCGGCGCCGAGTGCGGCTCGGACCTGAGCCTGAACAACAGCCCCTGCGAGCGGCTCTACGAGATCACCCGCGCCTCCTACTGGGCGGACGGCGACTGCAACAACCGCCACAACGGCAAGGACGAGAGCTGGTGGCGCGACGCGGCCGACAGCTACTCGCCGAGCTGGGTCTGCTACGGCGGCTGGTACGGCACCAACGACGGCTGCGACTGCGGCTGCGGCAAGCCCGACCCGGACTGCAACGGCGGCGGCTGCATCGAGCCCGGCTGCGACGACTACGACTCCAACGTCTGCGACTACAACTGGTAGCCCTCGCGCGGGAAACGCTGAAAGCGGCCGGTCGGGCACCCCGACCGGCCGTCTTCGTCTGGGGCCCAGCGTGTTCGGCTCACGCTCGGCGGCGCAGGCGGAGCGCGACCATCAGGAGCAGGAGCAGCGAGCCGAGGGCGCCGCGGCCATCGACCGCGCGGCAGCTGCAGCCGCCGGTCGCCTCGGTGTAGCCGTCGGGCGGCGGGGCGGTCCCCACGCCGGCGTCGCCGCCGCCACAGACCCACTCGTCGATCTCGCCATCGCAGTCGTCGTCCCCACCGCCGCAGACCTCGGGGCGACCGTTCTCGTCGACGTTCCCGTCGCAGTCGTCGTCCACGCCGTTGCAGATCTCGGCCATCGCGGTCTCGTCCACCGCGCCATCGCAGTCGTCGTCGCGGCCGTTGCACATCTCCATCGCCGGCCGGCAGGCGCGGCCGGCGCTCTGGATCGTCGACCAGTAACGGAGCGCGCCCCAGCTGCCGTCGTTGCTCATGTCGCCGAGATCGACGGCGTCGCCGAAGCCGTCGCCGGTGGAGGGGCGGCAGATCCACCCACGGTCGGCCCGGCCGCAGAAGTCGTCGAGCCCGTCACCGTCGAAGTCCGCCAGCCGGAAGGTCGCGTAGTGGTGCGGCACGTCCCAGCCGATGCCGTCGCTCCAGGGCGGGCCCTCGACCGTGACGACTCCGTCCGAGCCGTAGCGAAGGCAGCGGATCCCGGCGTTGGCGCGCAGGCAGAGATCGTCCCGCCCGTCGCCGTCGATGTCGCCGACGCGCACCGTCGCGAAGTTGCTCTGGTCGTCCCAGCCGCTCTCGTCGGCGTAGGCCGCGTCCATCACGATCGGGCTCTCCTCGAAGCCATCGCCGATAGAGCGGTGGCAGCGCAGATCGGTGGCCGTCCGCGCGCAGACGTCCGCCATCCCATCGCCGTCGATGTCGGCCATCCGGATGGTGCTCCAGTAGCGCATCGCGCCCCAGCCGCTCTCGTCGGACCAGCGCGGCCCCTCGATGCGGGTGCCGAAGGCGGTCCCCTCGCTGAGCCAGCATTCGAAGCCCTCGGGCGTTCGGGCGCAGAGGTCGGCGAGCCGGTCGCCGTTCACGTCCGCCGTGCGGATCGTGCCGTAGCTCTTGGCCCGGTCGAAGCCGGCCGCGTCGCTCCACTCCGGCCCGGTGATGGCGGCACCGAAGCCCGACCCCTCGCTCAGCCAGCAGCGCATGCCGGCGTTCGCCCGCGCGCAGAGATCGGCGCGGCCGTCGCCGTTGATGTCGGCCAGGCGAAGCGTGGTGTAGTTGTCCGGCTGGCCCCAGCCGCTCTCGTCGGCGAGGCCGTCGAGCCACAATCCGCCCTCGAAGGTCTCGCCACGAGAGAGGCTGCAGTACACGCCGGCGTCCGCCCGCGCGCAGAGATCCGCGCGCCCGTCGCCGTCCAGATCCGCCATGCGGATGGTGGCGAAGTTGGTCACGTCGTCCCAGCCGTTGTCGTCGCCCCAGCTCGAGGCGTCGACCGAGTCCGCCCAGCCATCACCGGTCGACGGCCAGCAGCGCACGCCCGAGTAGCCGCGGCCGCAGACGTCCGCGAGGCCGTCGCCGTCGACGTCGGTGAAGGCCGGCGGCGCGTAGGCGGAGGGCTCGCGGTGGAGCAGGCGGACCTCGCAGACGTCGCCCTCGTCGGTGGCGCCGTCGCAGTCGTCGTCGTCGCCGTTGCAGGTGTCCGGCTGCGGTACCGGCGCGCTGCAGCTGCCCCAGCTGCCACCGCTGCAACGCTCGCGGCCGGAGCCACAGGCGGTGGAGCAGGCGCGGGTCACGCCCTCGTCGGTGCGCCCATCGCAGTCGTCGTCGCGCCCGTTGCAGGTCTCGGCGCTCGGTGAGCAGCTCGAGCAGGCGGTGCCCGGCGCCTCCCGGTAGCCGCGCTGGTTCACCCAGAGGCTGGAGCGACGCCCGCAGCTGCCGGCGAAGACCTCCTGGCTCGAGCCGCCGGGGCTGCGGTAGCCGAAGTGCAGGTGCGGGCCGGTGCTGTTGCCGCTGGACGCGGAGCGACCGATGACCTGTCCACAGCTCACGCTCTGGCCGGTGCGAACGCCGATGGAGCCGCGCTGCATGTGGCAGTAGATGGTGCGCGAGCCGTCGGCGTGACGGATCTGGACGTAGTTGCCACAGCGGCCGCCGCAGGTGTTGCCGAGGTAGCCGGTGTTGGCGCAGCCGTCGTTGGTCGCCGAGACCGTGCCCGCCTGGCCGGCGCGCACCTGGGTCCCGCTGGGCAGACCGAAGTCCTCGCCGGTGTGGCCGTTGTAGCAAGCGCTGCCGCAGGCGTAGTCGCTGCAGCCGCCCGCGCTGCCGTTGTTGTCGAAGCCGTAGTTGAGCCGGTAGCCCTCGGCGTAGGGCCGGCGGAACTTGGTCTGCGCCGAGGCGAGCGCGGGCACGAGGAGCACCAGGACGAGCGCGAGCCGACTCATCGCAGGGCTCCCGGCGAGTCGTCGCTCGCGGCGCGGATCGCCAACGCGTGCGCCTGACCGAGCTCGTCTTCGAAGCGCAGCGTCGCGCCGTCGAAGACCGGCGCGTGGACCGAGCTGGGGAAGGCGCCCTCGGCCTGAAGACGCTCGGGGCTCTGACCCGGGCGAACGCGGTAGAGCTCCGGTCGGCCCTCCCGGCTCGACACGAAGACCACCTGCCGGTCCGGGCCGAGGGCCGGGTTCCAGGCCGGGCCGTAGCCCTCGGTCAGCTGCTCGGGCGTGCCGTCGAGCTCGGCGAGGAGCACCACCTCGAAGAAGGGCATCTCCCCGCGGACGTAGGCGACCGATCCCTCGCGCACCGAGAGCGGCGCCTCCACCCGATCGTCGACGCGCCGACGACCGCCCTGCTCGTGCACCCAGAGCGAGTGGTCCGGGTGGAGCACCAGCGCCCGGCCGGCCACCCAGTGCGCGTCGAGCACCTCGCTGCCCGCGGGCAGATCGGCGAGGGGCGCGGTGAGCGCGAGCACCCGGTCCGGATCGCCGTTCGGCGGCGCGTCCTTCACCCGCGCGTCGATGCCCACGTCCAAGGCGACGATGGGCCCGGCGGGAGCGGGGTCGGGCGTCTCGAGGGCGGCCGTGGCGGCGCCGGAGGAGTCGGGCTCGTCGGCGACGCAGGCCGCGAGCAGCACGAGAGTCAGGGTCGGGGGGAGGCGATGCACGAAGGATGTGTAAGAGCAAGCCACATGCCGACGGAGACCCCGCGAATCGCTCCCGAATTGGTGACTCGGGTTCGCAATTCCCGTGTCACCACCGGGATCCGAACCGCTCGCTGGCCAGTTTCTGGTCACGCGGGAAGAGTGAGCAGCGACTCGCGTAAGAGACTTCGTGGGTGACCCAGTCGACGACGGGAAGTGGTACGCCGCGTGCGCGAGGCGGGCGATGAAGGCCCGCAATCTCGTGGACCGGGCGGAGAGCTTCCTCCGCTACCTGGAGATGTTCCCCCTCGGCCGCCACAACCGACGGGCCGCCGAGAGCGTCGAGCAGCTGGTGCAGCGCATCACCGGCCCGGAGGCCGAGCGGGTGGAGGAGAAGCTCCGCTCGCTCCGGGACCCGCACATGCCGCCGCCCGAGCCGGACACCTGGGAAGGTCAGTGACCCTCCGGTCGCTCAGCCGCTGACGAAGCGGCGGAGAGTGGCCTCGATGGGACCCACGTCGCCGCCGAAGGGCGTGCCGCGGGCGATCACTCGCTTGCCGCCGGGCCAGCTCGCGCGGAGCGCCGCCGAGCTCGAGCCGATTTGCATGGCCCGGCCGATCTCCAGCTCCGCGAGCCCACAGATCGGCTGGCCGCCGACCTCGCGGACCTCCGCGGCGCCGACGTCGATGACCAGCAGCACCATCGCCTCGGTGACCGGCTGGTCACGCTTCTGCTCCCGGGAGCGGCGCACCAGGAGCGCTCCCGAGCCCACGAAGACGCCCAGCAGCAGGCCGAAGGCGACCCGCGGCTCGCCGGTGGCGTAGGAGATGACCACGGCGCCGGCCATCATCAGGACGCCCACCAGCGCGAAGACGAAGGCGGCCGTGCTCATCCAGCCCCATCCGCGGTCGGCCACGTAGACCGTCTGGCCCGCCTGCAAGACCTGGAAGCCGTTGGACTCGGCGAGGACCGTCGCCTCGGTGCCGTCGGGAAGCGTCGCCATGGCGACCCTCATAGCACGTCACTCCGGGTCGCAGACCCCGTCGCAGGTGTGCTCCACCAGGCCGTCTGCCATCAGGAAGCGGTCGACCTGCTCCTGGAGCGCCGGCGTGCGCCGCACCTGCTCGTGGACCTCGTTGGCGGGGAAGGTCTTCGGCAGCGGGTTCGGCTCGTAGCCGAAGTCGGCCTCCACGAGGCCGGAGGGCAGCGGCCCTGCCATGGCCGGCACGCCCCAGATCGATCGGGGCGCCGGCTCCAGCAGCGGGATGCCGATCGCCCGCGCGTGCAGGTGGGCGGCGATCGCCGGCACCGACGCGTCGGCGAGCCCGGTCTGGATGAGCACCTGCCGGTCGGCGGGCGCGCCCGCGGGCGGCTCCGCGAGCAGATGGGGCGCGTAGGTCAGCGGGTCGATGCGGTCCATGGTGATCTGCAGGAGCGCCGCGAACTTCTGCCGGTCGAGCGGCGAGTCGATGCTCACGTCCAGGAGGATCCGGAAGGAGCCGAAGGCCACCGAGCGGTACATCATCAGCGAGAAGTTGGCGCCGCCGCTCCCGAGCACCGCGCGCTTCACGAAGGGAGAGATGGCGGTGTAGGTGCCGCCCAGGATGTGCCCCTGGCTGATGCCGTAGAAGATCTCCCCGCCGCCCTCGAAGAGCGGGCTGCCGTCCTCGCGCTGCAGCTCCGGCAACGCGGGCAAGGTGGTCTGCGCGGCGTAGGCCAACGCGAGCTGGTTGGCCATGCCCTGCATGACCCGGTCGATGAACGAGAGGGTCTCGGTCTCGTCCGAGCCGGCGAGCACCAGGCCGTTGCCGACCTCGCCCTGGTCGGGCGCGAACATCCCCCACCAATCGGTCGCCGCGACGACCATCGCGCGCTCGTCGGCGAAGGCGGGCTGGAAGGAGCCGACGATCTCGGTGCGGCGACCGAAGAAGCCGTGGCCGAACTGCAGGAAGCGGCCGGGCTCGGTGCCTTCCTCCACGCTCTTGGGGATGAGGATCGTCGCCTCGTAGCGGTTGCGTCCCTCGGCCAGCGGCGCGCCGCTGCCGTCCCGGCGGAGCCGACCGATGCCGGCGATCTCCTCCTCGAAGTCGGAGGTCATGTAGCTCGGGACCTCGATGGTGATCTCCAGCCGCCGGGCGATGTGCTCCGCCAGCCCACCGAGCGCGGCGGGGTCGCTGATCTCCTCGACCACGGTGACCGCCGGCGGCTCGCTCTCGAGCCGAGCGACCACGTCGTCGCGCACCGCGAGCAGATCGCCGGTGACGTTGGCGCGGCTCCGGGTGGTGAAGTCCCAGGCGAGCTGCAGCTCCGAGCGGGTGACGCCCGCGGCCAGGAGCGGCGCGAAGACGTCGGCGTCGTAGCGTGCGGCCTCCTCGGCGAGCCGGTCGGGCGGGGTGGTGTCGTCGCGGAGCGCGGCGAAGCCCTCGGGCGCGGCGAGCAGCCCACCCTCACGCGCGGCGAGGCCGTGGATGGCGACCACGTAGCGGCGCTCGTAGTCGAGGGGGATCGCCGGACGGATGAGGAGCGCCTGCACGTCCGCCTGGTCGTCGTCGAGCGGATCGAGCTCGGCGAAGTGGGGCACCAGCTCCCCGCTCTCGGTGTCGAGGAGGAGCGTCGGGCTCTCGAGGGTCGCCGCCCGGTCGAGATCGTCGAAGGCGCCGACCAGGTCCGAGTCGTCCACGCCCTCGGGGAAGTGCACCAGGATCGGCGCGGCGATGCTGAAGCCGTCGGGCGTGTGCAGCCCGAGCATGTCCGCGGGGGCGTCTTTGAGAACGAACTGCGCCGCCTCGGGGATCACCACCGCGCCGCCCGTGAGGAAGACGTCCGAGGGGAAGGGCAGGAGGCAGTCCCAGTCCGGCGCGAGCGGGTTGCAGTCCTCCGAGGGCGGCGGCGGCGGCCCAGCGTCGACGCTCGCGTCGAGCGCATCGGTGGAGTCGTCGTCGCCGCAGCCGAGGGCGAGCAGGACCAGGAGCCAAGCGAAGCGGCGCATGGTCCTTCATACCCCGAGCGGACCGCGGGCGCCCTCTCCTACTCCGGGCCCTCGTCCGCGGGCGGGCTCGCGAGGGGCGTGGGGTTCCCGATCCAGGCGAGGCCGCTGCCCGTGTGGACCAGCCCGGAGACCGCGACCGGATCGCCACCGGGCACGGCGAAGACCACCACGTAGCGCTGCACCGATCCGAAGACCCGGCGGTCCCATCGGTGGCGACCGGCGAGCGTGTCCACCCGCGGGACCTCGTCGTCCGAGAGCGCGTCCGAGCAGACCGGCTCGAGGCTCGGCGGCTGCAGGAACGCCGCGCTCACGACCGGGTCGCCGAGCGCGTCCTCGTCCAGGGTGGGGCGACACCCGACGCGCATGAGCGTGTCGACCATGGCCGCGAAGCCGGGGTCCGCTTCCTCGAGCACCTCGAGGGGGGCGCCGAACGAAGAGCTCGCGCTCACCGAGCCTCGCCGGGCCACCCACGCGACCGGTTCGTCCCGGCGGAGCACCAGCGTGCGCGACGAGTCGTAGTCCCAGGAGACGTCGAAGAGGACCACCGCCGGCTCGGCCCCTTCGGGCAGCTCGACCACCCCCTCGGCGTTGCGGAGATCCAGCTCCGAGTAGCCGCCCAGGAAGCGGCGGTCGAAGGGCTCGCCGCGGATGCCCTCTTCGACCGCCTCGGCGACCTCCCAGCCGAGCTCTTCCATGGCGCCCTCGTCGCTCGCGGTGGCGAAGACCCGATAGAGCCCGAAGGCGGCGAAGGCGATGGCGAGGGTCGCGCCCACGCCGATGAAGGCGAGCTTCGGAATGGGCGCGGTCGATCCGCCCTCGCGGAGCAGCAGCGAGCGGATGCCCACCGCACCGCCGAGGCTGCAGCCATAGGTCAGGCCGAAGCTCAGGAAGACGTTGGTCAGCTCCTCGGGATCGCTGTGGGAGAGCACCATGAAGGCGGCGAGGGCGAAGAGCGGGATCAGCGGCGCCGGGTAGAGCGCCCAGGCGAGCCAGGAGCGACGGAAGAGTCGATCGGCGGCGCGCTCCCGGTCGGCGCCCACCCGGCGCATCGTCTCCAGCAGACCGAAGAGCGCGATGAAGGCGAACCACCCGTAGACGGGCGCGACGAAGGGCATGCGATGCCAGCTGCTGTCGAGCTTCTCCGCCAGCTGGGCGGCGGCGCTCCCTTCGGCGGTGAGCTCGCGCCCGATCGGGACGAAGAAGAAGAAGGCGAGGATCCCCAGCCAACCGAGGAAGGCGCCCAGGCTGATCGCCCGAGAGCGCGGTCGCCGATGCATCGCCATCTCGGCTCCGGCGGTCCACATGACCACCAGGGCCCACGCGCGGGTGGCGGTGAGCCCGACCCGCCGCAGGTCGGAGCCCCCGAAGGGGATCGCGCCGAGCAGCCAGAGCCCGGAGGCCCCGGCGGCGATCCCGGCGAGGGCCAGCGCCGCCCGGCGCCGCTCCTCGGCCACGAACGCCGCCACGACGAAGAGCACGCCGGAGAGCCCCGCGGCGATCAGCGGGACCATGGTGTCGGTCGGGATGTCCCAGACGAAGAGCCACCGGCGGTGACTCTCCCAGGGCACGACCAGGAGCGCCGCGAGCGGCACACCGATGGAGAGCGCCAGGAGCCGGTGGCGGCGCGTGGTCTTCCGCGCCTCCCGATCGAAGGGATCCTCGTCGCTCATCGCCGGCGTCGCACCCACGCGACGAGGAAGAGCAGCCCGAGCGCCGCGCCCCCGGGGCCGCCGCCGGTCGCGCAGGAGCCGCAGCCCGAGTCGGCGGCCGGGGCCTGCGCGGGCGTGGCTCCTTCAGCGGTCGCCTGCGGTTTCGGTGTGGGCGGCGGCTCGGGCTCGGGCGGCGCGGCGTCGAGGCCCAGCTCGGGAACGGCCGTCTTCACCACCGCCGGCAGCTGCAGCGCGCCGCGGGTGGCGAAGGCCAGGTTCTGCGCCGGTCGCACGCCCGGGTTCGGCGCACCACCGGGCGGACCGCCCCAGCGACCGCGGATCGGGTTCTGGCATTTGATCTGCCCTTCCCACTCGTGGCGGATGGCGTAGCGGCCC